>WNGE01003782.1_pt1 | contig 24474 bp, 23 predicted proteins | sample 5400651 | NCBI WGS metagenome assembly WNGE01 (sample SAMN13153370, study PRJNA577476) | soil metagenome | isolation source: 60 cm soil or saprolite under grassland replicate 2 | place: USA:California | collected 2016-06-15
GAGATCGTATTCGTTTCCGGTGGAACCGAGGCTAACAACCTTGCGATTCGCGGAGTTTGCGAAGCCGCTAAAGGCTACCCCGGCAGGATTAATCGAGGCCATGTAATCACTTCTGCTATCGAGCATTCGTCGGTCCGCGGAATCTGTAACGCGCTACAAAAGAATGGCTGGGAGGTTACGAGGCTCCCGGTTTACGACGAAGGCATTGTGCGAACTGAAGACGTGCGCGCAGCGTTGCGGCCAGACACGATGCTTCTCTCCATCATGTTGGCTAATAATGAAATCGGCACTATTCAGCCGCTTGACGAGATCGGCGCGCTGGTACGTGACGAACGTGCCCGCGGCCGCCGGCACCTCTGGCTACACACGGATGCAGTTCAAGCTGCCGGCCGCATTCCTTTGAACGTCGACGCCCTTGGCTGCGACCTATTATCCCTTTCCGCTCATAAGCTGTATGCGCCCAAGGGAACGGGAGCGCTCTTCGTGCGACGCGGTGTGCGGCTGATATCTCAGAATGTTGGCGGGCATCAGGAGCGTGAGAAACGAGCCGGAACGGAAGGCGTACCTGGGATCGTTGCTTTCGGCGCGGCGTCGAAGTTTGCACGAGAAGAGATGGACGAGAGATCAAAGCACGACCGGCAACTTCGGGACATCTTTGAGGCCGGTGTAGCGGAGCACGTTGCAGACATCGTTTTCAATGGCAACCTCGCGAGGCGCTTGCCAAATCTTTCAAACGTCTCGTTTCGCTTCATCGAGGGTGAAGGTTTGTTGATTAGCCTGGACCTTCAGGGCATTGCGGTCTCAACCGGATCAGCTTGTTCTTCGGGAACGCTGGAGCCATCGCCGGTAATACGCGCGCTGGGTCGCAACGATGAACTCGCTCGCGGCGCGATACGCTTCAGCTTTGGCAAAGACAATACTGAAGAAGACGTCGAATACGTTCTGAAGGTGTTGCCGCAACTGGTGGAAAAGCTACGAGCGCTTTCACCGCTTAATAAAGTTTCGAGTTTCGAGTTTCAAGTTAATCCTTCAGAACTATAGTAGATGCCCTATTCTGAAGCTTTTAAAGATCATATCGCAAATCCGCGTAACGCCGGCGAGCTTCCAGACGCTAACGCTACCGGCGAAGAGACTAATCCTGTCTGCGGCGATCGGCTGCGCCTCTCGCTGCAAGTGCGCGAAGGTCGCATCGAAGCTGCAGGTTTCCTCGCCTACGGCTGTCCGCCAACGCTTGTCTGTGGTTCGATTTTGACGGAATTGATTACCGGAAAAACCATTGAAGAAGTGGGGAACCTCAAGCGTAAAGATTTGCTTGATGCACTTGGTGGCCTGCCCTCAAGGAAACAACACGCGGCAGCCCTGGCGATTGAAACGTTGCGAAGAGCGCTCTCAAGCGGCAGGGCAAGCTCACCTTCCCAACCTGAGAGATTCCCTCGTTAACTCACTAGCTCCGCTTGAAAGGCCTTCAATCAGAATTCAGAACTCAACTGTGATTAGCTCATGGTGGGGAAAGCGGGCTTGCCCCCGCTGTGGGGGGTAGACTAACAGCCTGGCGGCTGAACTCTAAACGATGCCGGTCACGGATTCACCAGACGTGGGCGCGATAGTTGAGGGGACGCCAACGGGCGCTGGTGGTATTCAGGACCGCAGTATTTCTTAGGCTCAGTACCCAGCACAAAAGTCCTTGTCCGTATCACTGGACACGTTTCCACGGCAATCAATCCCGTCGTCGGATCGATGTCGAGAGTAATTGTTCCTTCCAGACGTCCGCTCTGATCGCTTCGCAGCTCAGATCTCGGCGCCTTCGCACGCGGCGACGAGGTTGGCGATGGCTCAACCAGCATTGGCGGCAATGTTTCATCCGGCGCTGGTGGGGGCAGTTCGTCTGTTTCCGGCGAGGCTTCGGTTTCCAGCTCCGAACTCGAAGCTCCCTGCGGCGAAGTGCCGTTAATGAACAGCTCGACCCGTTTGTCCGGATCTTGCTCTGACGCCGGTCCCCCGGTTTTTGCGTCTATGGCAACTTGTTCAATTCCCGCCGGCATTTGCCAGTCGCCTTGCCACTCCGGATGTTCCTCTAAAGCCACGTCCATGAAATCCGTCCAGATTGGCAAAGCGGAGTTTGCTCCGGTCAGGCCAAGCTGCGAACCATCGTCAAAGCCAACCCACACCACACAAACTAGATTTGGCGTGAAACCGGCAAACCATCCGTCGCGAGAAGTTCCAGTCTTTCCCGCTACATTTGCTTTGAAGCCACGCGCCCTCACTTTGGCCGCCGTACCACGATTGACCACATCCTTCATAAATGAAGTCATCACATAAGCAACATCGGGTCGCAGCATCTCGTTCTTTTGCGGGGTTGGCGCGGCTATAGTCACGCCGTTTCCGGTAGTAATGCGGTTAATGGCAATCGGCGTAGTTCGCGTTCCCAAGGTCGCGAATCCGGTATAGGCCGAGGCAACTTGTAACGGCGTAGCTTCACTAGTTCCAAGCGCCATCGCCGGATAGGCGCGTGTTGGTTTCGGCAATCCTGCTTTCGCGGCGAGGTTCATCACCCGCCCGATAGTGACCTCCATCGCCACGTCCACTGTCACCACGTTCAGGCTATGAACCAGCCCATCTCGCAGAGTTACGGGAGCATGGCTATAGGTGTCGCCAAAATTTCCCGGCGAGTATTCCTGGTTATCGAAAGTGAACGTCTTCGGCTCGTCGATGTATGTCGTTGCAGGGGTAATCACACGCGGGACCGGATCGTATGCCGTGTTCAGCGCGGTCGCGTAGACGAAAGGTTTGAAAACCGAACCTGGCTGACGAAATGCATCCGAGACGCGATTGAGTTGACTTTTCGCATAGTCGCGCCCGCCAACCATCGCCACTATCTCGCCGGTTTGGGCGTTCATGGCGACCAGCGCTGCCTGAAGCGTGCCCGGCTGAAAACGCTTTGCTTGAACCTTGTCGAGCGCCGCAAGCTGTTTGGTCACGGCCGCGTATGCCGCCCTTTGCAAATCGAGATCAATTGTAGTGTAGATGCGCAGATGTTCCGCTGCTCCTGGGCCAGCGATGATGTCGCCTAACTGAGCCTGAACATAGTCGGCAAAATAGGGCGCATCCGACACGTCAATACGGCCCCTGGTCGCAGCAATCTGCAGCGGGACTTGCTTTGCCTGGTTAGCTTGCTCGCCGGAAATTGCTCCTGTTTCCGCCATACTGTCCAAAACTTGATTGCGCCGCGCCGTGGCAGTGTTTATGTCATGGTAGGGGTTGTAACGATTCGGACTTCGGATCAGCCCTGCCAGAAAGGCCGACTCAGGCAGCGTCAGATTGGTTACGTCTTTGTTGAAATAGGCATCAGCAGCTTCGCCAAAACCATTTATCGAGAAGCCCGCCTGTTGCCCCAAATAAGCCTGATTGCAGTAAATTTCGAATATTTTTTCCTTCGACAGGCGCGTCTCGAGGATGACCGACATATAGGCTTCCGCGATCTTGCGCTTCGGAGTTTTCGCGGGCGACAGAAATAAGTTTTTGACTAACTGTTGCGTGATGCTTGAACCACCCTGGCGGGCGATTGGGGAATTCGGGTCCGTGTCGTAGCGACGTACCAGCGCGCGCAGGATGCCCCGAAAGTTTACGCCGTAGTGTTCGAAGAACGCGCGATCTTCAGTGACAGTAATTGCCTTCACTAAATCCGGCGGCAGGTCGTTGAAGCCAATTATTTTACGTTTTGCCCGCTCGCGCCCGGTCACTGAGCTGATCAGTTCGGGTTCAAGCCAGGCTTTGTCCAGATGATTTTTATTATTGAGATCAGTGAGCGAGCTGATTGTTTTCCCATTGCGCGAAAATTGAACTCGCACACTTTGAAACTGACGCAGGCCATCCACAACTATGTTGCCACTGGGCTTAATCTCAACGTTTCCGTCACCAAATGAATAGCGACCACGCGCTTCATCTGCTTGTTGGGTCTTCTCGACGTAGCCGGCATGTTTGAGCAACTCAATGAGACGTTCCGGCGTGAGCGTTTGCCCCACGCGAAGTTGTTTGGGAGCGGCGTAGATTCCCGCGGAACGAGTGAACACTTCGCCCTTCAGCAGGTTGTCAATCCGGCCAGAGAATATTGTCCAGTAGTAGATCAGAGACCCGGTTATTACCGTGGCCACAAGAAGTAAAGGAATAATTACCGGCGGACTGATGAGCCGGCGAGCAAGGCGCCGCCCAAAAGTAATTTGCGGTTCGGTATAAGCAACAATGCGCGTCTGGGACCTTGGGTCCCTTTTCAACCGCTTCCCAGCAGCGGGTTCTACTTCCGGTGGGTATCTTACTGGCATAAAAGACAGGCGATAGACAATTGGGGGTCTGGAGTCGCAGTCCGTGGTCAGTCGTCCATCCTCGTAAATTAAATGCTAACCTCTGGAAACAAGCGTGTCCACTCAAGAGGCTTTGCCGCTGCCTCTTTGGGGTGCGCTGACCCGTCATCGCACTCCAAATTTGACACCTGTTGTTCCTTTAGTTAACGTCCAGCCGCATACAAATTTCGCCGGCGTTTTGATGCAATTTCTAATGTATGAGTTTAACGCCTACTGGCAGACGCTTGTTTGCCGGTAATCATCGCCGAATTCTTTTCGCCCTGGCCGCAGTGTCAATTGCGATAGGGTTTGGGACAGCCGCGTTCCATCTAATTGAGGGCTGGTCGATACTTGATAGTCTTTACGTTGCAGCGCAGACGGTAACTACCGTAGGGTATGGCGACTTGACGCCAGCCACGAGAAACGGCCGCATTTTTTCTACAGTTTTCATGCTGACCGGCGTCGGCGTCGTGCTTTATGCGCTTACCACAACGGTGCAAGCGATCGTTCAATCAGAACTGGTCGCAACGTTTGGCCAGCGCCGCCAGACACGAAAAATGAGTAAACTGCGAAACCACTTCATCATCTGCGGTGCCGGACGTGTGGGCTCACATTTGGTGCGCGGCCTTTTGGGCAGCGCCGAAACCTTCATCGTTATCGAAAGGGATCCACAGAAAGTTGCGGAGCTGACCGAACTCGGGGTAATCGTGCTGGTGCGCGACGCGACGTTGGAAGAGAGCCTGCACGAAGCGGGCGTAGAGCATGCACGCGGGCTTGCCGCATGTCTGCCCGACGACGCAGATAATGTTTACGTAGTGCTTACGGCGCGCGATTTGAATCCGCGTTTGCACATCGTCGCCCGAGCTGCTGAGGAGCAAGCGGAAGCGAAACTCATTCGCGCCGGCGCCAATCGAGTGGTTGCACCAACGATCATCGGCGGTCATCGCATGGCGATGGCCCTGACAAAGCCTGCGGTCCACGACTTTCTCGGTTCGATTACAGCTAACAAGTTGGAGCTGGCATTTGAGCAACTTGAAGTCGGGCCTTCTTCAACTCTGGCAGGACATAAGCTAAGTGAAACAAATATTCGCTCCGATTTAGACATTGTGGTCGTTAGTATTCGGCGAAGCAATGGTCAGATCCTTTTCAATCCGAGCGGCGAGGCAACAATTGAAAGCGGCGACATTCTGATTGCCATCGGACATGCGGAGTCGCTCATGAAATTGACGGCCCTGGCCAAAGGCCAGAGTCTGGAGTCTAGAGTCCGGAGTCTGGAGTCCGGAGTCGGGAAGGGTCTTGACTAATTCACGGTCTCCAGTTTTTCGGCTCCAGGCTCCAGACTCCAGACTTGTTAAGATGAGAATCCTTGTTACCGGTGGCAGTGGTTATTTGGGCACCCATGTCCGCCGGTTTTTTGCTGCTGACGATTTTTCCCGTCGTTCCGGCCACGACATTCTGAGCGAAGACGTTGAACAGGTCGCGAACTACGAAGCCGTCATTCACCTCGCAGCTCACCTGGAGAAAGATCCTGCCGGTGCGGAGCTTTGTTTTCGCACGAACTCCGAGGGTGCAGCTAATGTAATAAAACATCTCAGGCCTGGATCGACCTTCATTTACGCGTCTACCAAGGACGTTTACGGCTCGAATGCAGAGACCTACGTTGAGGTCCCGGAGACTTGCCCGACTGATTACGCCGGACAGACGGCACTGGAATGGTCGAAGCTAATCGGTGAGCGCTATGTAGAATACTACGCGCGCCAGCGAAATGTTCGAACCTGCATATTCCGAATGTCTGCGGTCTACGCTCGACCGTCAGACGGAAACGAAAACGGCTTCGTGACGCATTATGTGGAATCGATCAAGCGTGGTTGGCCCATTCGGCTGCCTTTAGCTGGTCATCCGGTTCGCGACATCTTGCACGTAGACGACTTCTCGCGGGCGTGCCGCGCCTTTATTGATTCATCTCTGCCCTTTGGTTTGTATAATCTCGGGGGCGGTAAAGAGAACGCAGCAAGTCTTTTGGAATTGGTGAACACTGTTGCCAGGATGATTCAGCTTGAACCGCAGATCGTCAACGACGACTCATTGCCGCACCCGGTCCCGGTTAACTACGTTTCTGATTTGAGCCGCATTCAGCAACAATTAGGCTGGCGGCCGGAGATAGGAATCGAAGAAGGACTTCGTTCGTTGTTGTAACCGCGTGTGCATAAAAGGGGATTTTTCCAATTGTCATTTTTTATTTTTCATTCGCAAATTCAATTTGGAAGTGCAACGTAAGTGTTCTCTCTTAGAGGTTATCCCATTAACACCTGGCTTCAGCCAGGTGATTGGAGGGCCGTTCACCTGGCTGAAGCCAGGTGTTAAGAAAAGTACCGCAACCTTTCCGACTGAATATGCAGTTGCACTTCAAACTTGAATCCACCCATTTGCAAGACCTTATCGGTTAGAGGAAACCAGCTCATAAATGATAGATGAGAAATAATGAGAAATTTCAAATGAGAAATGGAAAATCTTTTCGTACAACGTCGCGAATGCCTGAACAGATGCCGGAGAATATCGAACGTATAGTGGTTCGTGGGACCAACTGGGTCGGCGATGCGGTCATGACAATACCTGCGCTGCGTGAAATCCGGCGCCTCTTCCCTTCAGCGCAGATCACGCTCGCCAGTCGCTCCTGGGCCAAAGGCTTGTTCGCCGGCGCTGAGTTTATCGACGAGTTGCAGATTAGAATTGGGTATGCAACCGATGGCCGGCAGGCGCTGCTTACTCACCCTCTGGAAGTGCCCGAATGGCGCAACTCCAAACACGAGGTTTTCTATTACCTAAAAATCGTGGCAGAACTCGAATGGCTCATCAAGCGTGAGCAAACTTTTCTAAATACACAACCCGATGGCTCGCTTGAGATCTCGATTGGTCGTCAGGCAGCAGCGCGAGACTTTCTGCGCGCCCGCGGAGTTAAGAGCATCAGCGATGGCCGCGCACTGGTGGCACTTTGTCCCGGCTCAATTAACAGTCGAGCCAAGCGTTGGCCAGTAGAACGCTATGCGGCCCTTGGCGACAGACTAATCGATGAACTGCAGGCAGAAGTTGTCCTCATTGGATCCGTTGCCGAAGTAGAAGTGTCCCTTGAAGTCAGCCGGCAGATGCGCAACCAGTCGGTGGTGTTAACCGGCCAAACTGATCTCGCGGAACTTGTTGCGATTCTGAGTCAAGTCGACCTTCTTATTACCAATGACACCGGTCCCGCCCACATCGCGTCAGCCCTTGGTCGGGCGACGCTGGTGATCTTCGGCCCCACGAATCCACTTACTACGCGACCGTTTTCGCCACTCGGAGAGATTTTGCGCCAGCCACCGGATTGCGCACCGTGCATGTTGCGCGATTGCCCCATCGATCACCGCTGCATGACGGCGATCTCGCCGAACGAGGTCTTCGAACGCGCGCGTGTGAGCCTTTCCGCACATCGGATGGCGCCGAATGCACTGATTGGTCGGGACCTCGGTTGTCACCATTAGCGTATGAAGCAACGAGCAGTTTTCATTGACCGCGACGGCACGCTCTCAGAAGAGGTCGGTTACATCAACCACCCTTCTCGGTTTAGCTTGTTCCCCTACGCAGCTCCCGCGATCAGATACTTAAACGAAAATGGCTGGCTGGCGATTGTGATTACGAACCAGGCAGGTGTGGCCCGCGGATATTTTTCCGAGGACATGATTCAAACTGTCCACGAACGGATGGAGCGGGAGCTCGAAAGCAACGGCGCCAAACTGGATGCGATCTACTATTGCGCGCATCATCCATCCGTGGGCGAGCCTCCCTACCGTCTCGATTGCGATTGCCGCAAGCCAAAACCCGGGCTGATTTCGCGCGCAGCGGAGGATTTTGATATCGACGCTGAAGCTAGTTGGATGGTGGGAGACCGCTATAGCGATATCGAGCTTGCCAGAAATGCCGGGCTGAAATCTATGTTTGTCCTGAGCGGCTATGGGCGCGGCGAATGGGAACACCAACGCGCGAGCTGGATCGAAAAACCAGATTTGGTAACCGAGAATTTATTGCAAGCGGTGCGCCAGATTGTTTCAGACTCTTTGAAGTGCGCCGACCTGTCGGTGCCTTAGTCGCTAAGACCTGTAGCAGGATTCGTTAGCTCCATGAGTTCAGCGCAGGAAAGTGACGCCCGGAAGCCGCTGTCCCCAAGCGGCGACTGGTCGTCGCACTCCAAAATTGGGAGGAAGATTTGACCGTCGAACGAACATTATCGCAGGAGCGTCTGATAAATATTGTTAGACGCTTTCCGCAACGCCACATTCTGGTTGTTGGAGATTCCGTTGCCGACCAGTTTGTTTACGGCGCTATCGGACGAGTGTCGCGCGAGGCACCTGTATTCATCCTGCGTCATGAGCACACGGAAACAGTGCCCGGTGGCGCGGCAAACTGTGCCGTGAATCTCGCATCGCTGGGCGCAAGAGTTTCGTTGATAAGTGTGGCCGGCGAAGATGAGGCAGGACGCGCTCTGCTTGAGAAGCTGAACTCCGCCGGCGTTGATTGTAGCGGCGTGTTGACCTCGCCGGCACTACGAACCACCACAAAGGTTCGAATACTCGCGGGGCAGTTACACTCCACGCGCCAACAGGTAATCAGAATCGACTATGAAGGCGAAACTCTAAGCGATCCCGAACTGCGCGCGCGGCTGCGCGAACGCGTCATCGCGCAGGCACAAACCGCCGATGCCCTGATCATCTCTGATTACAATTACGGTGTTGCCAACTCCGAGATGGCTTCCTTCACCCGCGAAGCCGCAGCGGCGCGAAAGATTCCAGTGTTGGCAGACTCGCGTTTTCACCTCTCAAATTTCACTGGGTTTACTTCCGCCACTCCGAACCAGGATGAAGTTGAGAAACTGCTTGGCAAGGAGATCATGCAGAAGGATGAATTGGAAAGAGCGGGGGAAGCGTTGCGCGAGCGTCTGCGTTATCGCGCTTTGCTCGTCACGCGTGGCAGCAACGGAATGATGCTGCTTGAGGACGGCGTGCCGGCGGTTCACCTCGATGCAGTTGGCGCCCATGAGCCGGTGGACGTCACCGGCGCGGGCGACACTGTCATGGCCGCTTACACGCTCGCGCTATCCTCCGACTCGTCTTTCCCGGAGGCGGCGCGCTTGGCGAATTACGCCGGAGGGCTTGTCGTGATGAAGCGTGGCACGGCGTCGGTGACGCGCGAAGAGCTTGAGAACTCCGTATTGCATTCCGAATTGACCTCGACCGATGACTAACTTTCCGCCAGAACAGCTCAAAGCAACTTCGCCGATCCTTGAGCGCGAAGCGCTAATCACCCGAATAACCGAGGAAAAGGCAAAAGGTTCGCGTATTGTTCTCGCCAACGGCTGCTTCGACGTTTTGCACGCTGGCCATATTCGGTACCTCAAGGGTGCGAGTGCTCTGGGTGACCTGCTGGTGGTAGGAGTCAATTCCGACGAGCAGGTCAGTAGGCTGAAAGGGGCAGGGCGGCCGATCTTACCTGAACGTGATCGCGCCGAGCTGGTCGCGTCGTTGGCGGCGGTGGACTTAGTAACGATATTTGACGAACCTACGGTGACAGAATTGCTGCTGGCGGTAAGACCCGAGGTACATGCCAAAGGCACGGATTACACTGAGGAAACTGTCCCGGAGCGCGATGTGGTACGATCTTATGGCGGCGCTGTCCGAATTGTCGGAGATCCAAAAGATCATTCAACTTCGGAACTGATGAGAAAAGTGAGCAGTGAGCAGGAAAATTGAAGAATGTGGGCAGTGGGCAGTCGGCTGCGGGCAACAGAATCAGCTTTCAGCGCAACTTGTTTTTCTCTTACAGTACGCATCTATCGAGCGGCCGATGCCGCGTCGGCGGCTCACAGCACGAGACCAACGGCTTACTGCCCACCGCTCACCCACTGCCCATTGTTTTAGATGATGCAAATCCTTATTGTAAAACTTGGCAGCATCGGTGACATCGTCCACACCTTACCAGCCTTGGCGGCCATCCGGAAGGCGTTGCCTCAAGCCGAAATCTCCTGGGTAGTCGAACATCGCGCTGCAGAAATTTTAAGAGACAACCCACTTCTGGATCGTCTCATCGAAGTCGACACGAAGGCCTTGAGGCGCGGGTTGATGTCTGGGGAGACGCTGCGGGCACCGCGCCAGCAGTTACGTCAGCTTCGCGCCTCAGCCTTCGATTTAGCTTTAGATTTTCAGGGACTAATCAAGTCCGCATCAATTGCGCGCCTTTCCGGCGCGCGTCGTGTTTTTGGGTTCTCGCGCGATTCGTTGCGCGAGCCTGCCAGCCGCATCTTAATCTCGCGGTCAATCCCAATATCCAAAAATTCGCACGTTATCCGAAAAAACTTAACTCTAGCCGGCGGTGCTTTAGGAATTTCTATCTCTGATGACCCAGCCGACTTCGAGTTTCCAATCGCAACAAATTCCGCCCATCAAGCTGAAGCTTTGAACGCTGCTGACGGAACCGACTTCGCTATCCTCAATCCGGGAGGGGGTTGGCCGACAAAACTCTGGAGCGCTGGACGCTTTGGCCGATTAGCCGATGAACTCTGGTCGCATTACGGCTTGCACTCACTGGTTACACATGGCCCGGGAGAAGTGCAACTGGCCGAGACGGTTTTGCAAGCAAGTCAATCGGGAAAGGCTCGCGCGGTCAACGTTTCCCTAAAAGGTTTCTACGAGCTGGCCAAAAGCGCTCAGGTTTATGTTGGCGGCGACACCGGGCCGACGCACTTGGCTATCGCCGCGGGCGCGCCCATAGTCGGCCTTTTTGGCCCCACGGAATGGTGGCGCAATGGCAGTTTGCGCCCGGCCGACATCTGCGTTGAACGAGTCGACATTGATTGTCGGACTGACTGCCATCGTCGAGCCTGCTCAAAGTGGATTTGCATGGACATTGAAGTGGAAAGAGTTTTTCAGGCGGTTGCACAGAGATTAAAAACAGGGCAGGCATCGCTGCCTGTAGTCGTCTAGGGTAGTGCCGCCGGCAAGTTTCCCCTGGAGTTAAATCGATATTGCGTAGAGGCGGAACCTGGATACAACGCTGGCGCGTGCCGCTTGGCTTTTTGTGTGCGGCGCTCTTTATTTTGTTTGCGCGACCGCGTCCCGCCACACTTGTTGTCGGCGCCGCTATTTCTTTAATTGGAGTTTTGCTGCGCGCCTGGGCCTCCGGTCATATCCGGAAAAACGACGCCCTCGCTATTTCGGGTCCATACGCGTACACACGCAACCCGCTCTATTTCGGAAGTTTCATCCTGGGACTTGGCTTCACAATAGGCGCCGGTAGGTGGTGGCTCGGAATCCTCTTCGCATTGCTGTTTCTTGGCATCTATTTACCAGTTATGCGCGTCGAATCTGCCACACTGGCACAACTCTTTGGCGAGAATTTTCAAGCGTACGCCAAGGAAGTGCCACTGTTTTTGCCGCGGTTGACGCCCTATCGCAACGCTCAGACCAGGATAGGATTTGACCGGGGGCTTTACCTGAGATATCGAGAGTATCGAGCTGCACTCGGTTTGTTGATCGCCTGGGGGTTGCTGGTTCTTAAGGCCTTTTACGTGAAATGAAATCCTATACTCGAAAGCTTTTCGCTGGAATTGTAGTTCTGATCGTCGCCCCTGTATTCACGAGTTTCCAGCCGGTGGGCGGTTCGGGGCTGGTTTTCGCGCAGAGCGTTGCTGGACCTGCGATTGGTTCGGGTCTGGCTGAGCCGGTCAGTCGGGTTCGGGTGCATCCCTTTGAGCCCAGTGAAGAACTCTTATACGTAGCCGAGTTTTCGCGATCTCTCTTGAAGAAAATAGACGTAGCCGACTTTCGTTTCACTGCCGGCAGAGAACCGCCGTTGCGGAAGGTTGCGGATATTGAAACCAGGCGCGCTGGCTCAGCCTATTCCCTGAAGTTCACCGGTGAAGTTTCGAGCAAGGGGGTTTTTAGTAAACTTTTTAATTTGCGGTTCCGGGAACGCATTGAATCAATTGTCGAGCCCACGTTGTTCACCGTCAAAAAGACAAAGAGAATAGACGAGCAGGGAAAACGAACGCGTATTAGTGAGTCAACCTATAACGACGGCAGGGTGATTTGGCTTGAGCGCGATCCAAATAATCCCTCCCGTCCGCCCCGCAGCTCAAGCGCCACGTTTTCGGGTCAGGTACAGGACGTCTTGTCTGCAATTTACTTCTTGAGAACGCAGCCGCTGCAGGTTGGGAAGACGTTCGAAATAACGGTCAGCGATTCTGGGTTGGTGTACCAGGTTCCAGTGCACGTAGTTGAGAAGCGACGACAGAAGACTGTGGTCGGCAATGTCGAGAGTTTGCGAGTTGACGCTGAAGTGTTTGGGCCGAATCGGATGATTGCAAGCGACGGACAGTTTTCGATCTGGTTCACTAACGACAACCGGCATATTCCGGTAAGCGCTCGCATCAAAACTGAGCACGGCACCTTTGATATCACGCTGCGGAAAGTCATTCAGAATCCAGCCCCACGAGAATCTATGGCCAGCACCATTGAGTAGCCGGAAGCTTTTTCGATATATTAACCTTCTCACTCATTTAAGCATTTAACCCATGCCGTGAATACGTCCTACACTTGAAGGATTTCCGATCGAAGGACAAACAGCAGATAGCAGATGATTAACGGAAAATCAGGTCATTTTCCATTTGTCTCAACGCATCATGACGTCCAGTCCCCTCATTCTCGGACACCGCGGAGCCTCGGCTGTCGCTCCTGAAAACACGCTAGCCGCATTCACGCGGGCAATACGAGACGGCGCCGACGGCATCGAGTTTGATGTTAGGCTTTCGCGTGACCAGGTGCCCGTGGTTATCCACGATGCAACACTTAAGCGAACCGGATTGATTGATCGCGCGATTTGTGAGCTGACTGCCCTGGAACTGAAAGAGATTGACGTTGGACGTTGGTTTGCCGAGCGCAGACAAACGGGGGCGAATGCGTTTCGCGGGGAGAAGCTGCCGACGCTTGCGCAAGTCTTCGACATTTTCAGCGAAAACCTCGGTGTGCTCTATATCGAGCTGAAATGCCATCCGAGGATGGGGGGAGCACTGGCAGCCGAAGTCGTGGGGCTATCGCGCGAATCTCAGATTGCAAATCGGGTAGTAATTGAAAGTTTTGATCTGGCTGCTATCGCCGCGGTCAAGAGAATTGATCCGGGGATTCGTACCGCCGCCCTCTTCGAGCCAAAATTATCGCGACCGATCTCGGCCATTCGCAGACTCAATATGATCAATGTCGCGCTGGGCGTCGGCGCTGATGAGATTGCGCTTCACCACACGCTCGCCAACACGCGCGTAATTGAGAGGGCTAAACGCGAGAGATTAGAAGTCGTGGTTTGGACAGTTGATGATCCTGACTGGATCTTGCGAGCCCGCTCGCTTGGTATCAAGGCGCTGATCGCAAACGACCCGGCCATGATGGTGCGCCACCGCAACACGGCCAGTTTATAGTCCAAACTTTTGCAACGCGAATCGGCCACCCAAAGGTTGGACACTCCACGCCCGCCCAAAAATAACTCCAGATGACAGCAACGACGCGCATCTGTATCATTCGCAGCACAACTTGTTGGATTAGGAGAAAAGATAGATGGCAGTTAGACAAGGCGCCGATATTATCGAACCCAAAGGCAGGCTGGGAGTGCTGCTGGTTGGTCTCGGCGCAGTTAGCACCACATTCATCGCCGGAGTCGAAGCTGTAAAGAAAGGCATTGGGCAACCGGTTGGCAGTTTGACGCAGATGGGCACGATCCGTCTCGGTAAGCGAACTGACAATCGTGTTCCCCTCATCAAGGACTTCGTGCCGCTGGCAAAACTCGAAGACCTTGTGTTTGGCGCGTGGGATATTTTTGAAGACTCGGCTTACGACGCCGCTATGCACGCCGGGGTACTTGAGAAAGATTTGCTGAAGCAACTAAAGTCTCCGCTCCAGAAGATCAAGCCGATGAAGGCCGTCTTTGATCAGAATTACGTAAAACGACTAAGTGGGACTAACGTCAAAACCGGCGCCAATAAATTTAAGCTGGCCCGACAGTTGATCGACGAGATCGCTGAATGGAAACGTAAAAACAGGTGCTCGCGAGTAGTGATGATTTGGGCGGCCTCGACTGAGATCTTCCTGAGGCAGCATCCCGTTCACAAGACTCTCGAAAGTTTTGAGCAGGCGATGCGCGATAACCATAAGTCGATCGCGCCCTCGATGATCTATGCCTATGCGGCACTAAAGTCGGGTATTCCTTTTGCTAACGGCGCGCCCAACCTAACGGTTGATATTCCGGCGCTCAGAGCGCTCGCCGAGGAAAACAGCCTCGCCATTTGTGGGAAAGATTTTAAAACGGGGCAAACCTTAATGAAGACGATCATCGCTCCGGGGTTGAAGGCCAGGATGCTTGGTCTACATGGCTGGTATTCAACAAACATTCTGGGCAATCGCGACGGTGAGGTCCTTGACGATCCGGAATCCTTCAAGACGAAGGAAGAGTCGAAGCTGTCTGTGCTCGAATATATTCTGCAACCGGAAGTTTATCCCGATCTTTATCAGCACTTCTCCCACGTAGTTCGCATCAACTACTACCCGCCGCGCGGCGACAACAAGGAGGGCTGGGATAATATTGATATCTTCGGCTGGTTGGGTTATCCGATGCAGATCAAAATTGATTTTCTCTGTCGCGATTCAATCCTTGCTGCGCCAATTGTGCTCGACCTCGCACTGTTTCTGGATTTGGCCCAACGTGCCGGAATGAAAGGCATTCAGGAGTGGCTCTCCTTCTATTTCAAATCACCTCAGACTGCGCCCGGTCTTTATCCCGAGCATGATGTTTTCATCCAGCTGATGAAACTCAAAAACACGTTGCGCTATCTTCGCGGCGAGGATTTGATCACACATCTCGGTTTGGAGTATTACGACTAATGCGAGACTTGCGTTGTGAGGTTCTGGGGACCTCATGCTATTAAGCTGAGGTTTCGATGAGACCTTTTGGTGGATGGCCGCGCCAAAAGGTGCAGTATGACCGACCTCTTACCCCTCTGTTCCTCTCGTGAAACATTTATTGGCAGTCGCGCTCTGACATGAATTGTCAACGCTGACATGCCCGCAACCACGCTAAAACCAACTTTAATTTCAAGTTTAATTTTACGCTCTCACAACATTTTGTGATGACATTTTCAGCCGTGTCGTATATATAGCATCGGTCGCTAAAGGCAAAGGTGGTTCAGCGGCCTGGGAGAGCGAACGAAGGTTACAACCGGTGCATCAATACGGTAAGGGGATTGAACGGATCGTTCCTTGCATTATCGAAGGCGGGCCAATAGCGGCCAGGCCAAAAAATGGCCTCGGCAATTGAGAAGGTCTCGCGCATGCAGGGAGGACGAGCATGATATCTGAAATGGAGATAAACAAACTAAACAAAACCATGGGCACAGTCTTCCTGGATCCTGAACAGAAAAGTCCGCGCGCCCAGGACTTCGAGGAGCGGCTTTCAGCTCGCATCGTCGGACAAGAGCGCGCAGTGCGGCGCATGAGCGGCCTTTATCAAATTTTTCTGGCTGGTATGAATCCACCTAACCGGCCAATTGGCACCATGCTGTTTCTCGGACCCACTGGCTCGGGAAAAACCCGCGTCATTGAAGCGGCCGCAGAAGTTTTATACGGCGACGCGCATGCAATCGTAAAAATTGATTGCGCTGAGTTTCAGCATTCGCATGAAATTGCGAAATTGATTGGCTCGCCTCCGGGATATCTTGGCCATCGCGAAACATCGCCGATGCTGACGCAGGAAAATCTTGACCGCATGCATACAGACGAGCTGAAGCTCTCGCTGATCTTGTTTGACGAGATCGAGAAAGCGTCGGACAGCCTGTGGCAGTTGCTGCTGGGCATCCTGGATAAAGCGACCTTAACGCTTGGTGACAATCGACGCGTAGATTTTTCGCGCTGCATGGTGGTGCTAACTTCCAACCTGGGCGCCAGAGAAATGTCTGAGCTAATCTCAGGTGGTATCGGTTTTGCGCCGGGCAAAGGCGCCAAGAATCCCAACGACACCGAAGTGGATCAGAAAATCTACCGTACGGCAGTTGAGGCCGCACGACGAAAGTTCTCACCTGAATTCATGAACCGGATCGACAAGGTAGTTGTCTTCCGTTCCCTGAAGGAACATCACCTGCGGCAAATTCTGGAATTGGAACTGCAGGCCGTTCAGGATCGAATCATGCAGTCAGCCGGCATCAAGTTTGTTTTCCAATGCTCTAATACTGCCAAGGACACACTGCTGAAGGAAGGTTTGGATTTCAAGTACGGAGCGCGGCATCTGAAGCGTTCGGTCGAGCGCTTTCTTGTCTATCCGCTCTCAAATCTGGTAGCCACGGGACAGATTGGCCTGGGGGATCTGGTCCACGTAGACCTCGACGGCTACACGCACAAGCTCATCTTCTCGAAGAGTTCGGGTGGGGCGCTGATTCATGACTTACCGGCTCCGAAGGACGAGCCCGAAGCTACGGAATCATTCTCAGGGGGTGTCGGTTTGCCGATTCCACAGGCTACAAAGGCTGCCAAGAAAACCCAAAGCCGTGGGGAAAAAACAGAAAGCTAAAAATATTCTAATCCGACATAGCGAAAGCGCCGTCCACTTGAGCGTGGTCGGCGCTTTTCAATTCCAGGTGCGGCAAGTAGTTAAATTTTGCCGCCGTTCTGTAACGTCGAAATCCTGCGTATGGCTTCTTGAGCTGCCTGAGAGAGGTAGGGGTCACGGGCCGTCAGCGCATCACGCAATGCTGGAATCGCTGACGTATCGCCAACCTCACCAAGGGCGAATGCAGCTTCTCTTCTGACGTCGTCTTCCGCCTTCTCATCCTGCAACACCACGAGTAGCGCCGGTACTGCCGCACGGTTTCCAATCTCTCCCAGGGAGTGGGCCGCAGCTCTCAAGACAAATGGGTTTCTTTCTTTCTTGCTCTTCTGATTCTTTTTCCCTGGCGTCAATCCTGATCGTGGATTCAATATCACGGCCAAAGGAGTCACAGCCATATCGTCGCCGATTTGACCAAGCGCCACGGCGGCAGCAGCTCGAACTGAATCTTTCTTGTCGGCGAGTCGCTCAACAAGCGCGCTGACGGCCGCACGGCTACCTGTTTGGCCAAGAGCATACGCAACCTGCTGTCGGACAAATTCATCCTTGTCGTCCAGCAACGGCAGCAGACTGACAACGCTTTCATCCACGGGTAAAAAAAGACCGGACATCGCTGCCGTGGCCCGAACCATTGGAGATGGATCATTTAACGCGGAGAGGGCTACTCGCGAAGCAGCTGGATGGCGCATTGAACCTAACCGTGTTAGAGCCTCCCGGCGATCTTCCGCCACCGCCGAACCCAATCGCAGCCGCTGTTTTTCAATCTCCAACTGCACGGGCGTTAAGCGTTGGCTGGTCGTTTGCCCCTGTCTGACACCCCCGGACGTAGACACGATAGCTGTGGTAATCAACAGAACTACTCCAATAGTTAACGCCGCAATCCGCAGCGCCCGGCGATGTATTCTGTTTTCTTGCATTTTAAATTTAGACGTCGAAGATGATTGCTGTCTCGGCTTAATCCATCCTCGCTGTTAGAGCCTGCATGGAGTCCACAATGAGGACTGCTATCGGAGGGTAAATCACCAGGTCGGGAATCAGCAGCATCGTTGACGAGTAAAAAAGGACGTTCGATTGCGCTCCTTCCATATGGCGGAAGAGCGCTGCGAAGCCGCTGAAGAATTGTTGCGCATGCCAACCGATGATAAGTCCCACGCCGATGCTAAGAGCATATCCAACCAATAGAAAAGTGTACGCAGAGAATCGGGTAAATGGTTGTTCCGGCACTTCATCGTCTCGCATTATGGAATCCTGAATCAACTTTGGACTGTAGGTGTAGTGCGCAAAATATTCACGCAACCTCATGGCGAGATGCCAGATACCTATGACGAAAAGAGTAAGAACGATTGCTCGTCCAAAGTAGTCAAACGTCTCCCACAAATGCGGCTTGATCATCGCCACAAAAAACGTCGAAAGAAATAGCGAAACAGTTGTAAACACAGCCCTCTGCCGCTCTCGACTTTCCTGACGATCTCTTTCCAGAACTTCATCGACAACTCTGTCCCAGCGAGCCTGCACCGCGAGATTTCGTGCTCGCCGCGCGTGAGGATTGTTTGAATGAAGGATGGAATAACCGCTGTCAGACTGCGCAGTTAGTTGCTCGTCGTAGTAGGCTCGTTCCTGAGGATCAATTAACACCTGGTACGCCTTCGAGAGAAGGGCAAACTCCCGAGCGGCCTTTTCCGAGCCACCGTTGACATCAGGGTGACGTAGCCTCGCGAGTTTGCGATAAGCCGATTTAATTTCCGACTTTGAGGCCGATTGCCTGATCCCAAGAACTTTGTAGTAATTAGTCACCGCGCGCTTTGCGACTCCTTGAAACCGATAAATGGGATTACCGGTCGTTTACCACTCGCGCAATTCGGCAAAATTATAGCACTTTATGCTTGTTCAAGCGGTATGGCAGAACGGGGGTTGAAAGATTTTGACTTAAGCGGAAGGGGTCGTTCTGAGGGGCCAGAGAAGCGGCTTTTTTAATAATCCCTCGAGCGGCTTTCGAGGTGGGGCGAGGACTTTTTTTCATGAGGTGATCGCCGCTCCTCTGGCTTTTCCCTGATCCCTATCAACTCCAGTGCCACGCTCAGAGGGTAAAAAATCCAGTGAAATTCACTATCTCGAGTGCCCCCAAAAGAATTAGTGTTTACGGATGAGGACACTCGCTGTGCACAGCTGATTACAAGCTCGGTCATTACGCGCCGTCGCACTTCTGCGCCGCTCGCTCCACAATTCGTAAGAGCGTTCGCACCGCGATGCCAGTCGGTCCTTTAGATCTATACGGCTTTGCCTCGTCGGCCCAGGCCGTGCCGGCAATGTCCAGATGTGCCCACGAAACACCGTCAGCAAACTCCTTAAGAAATGCCGCCGCCGTGATCGTTCCAGCCTTACGTCCTCCGACGTTTTTAATATCGGCAATATCCGACTTGATTTGCTTCGAATATTCTTTGTCCAGCGGCAGCTGCCAAAACTTCTCGCCGGCCTCTCTTCCCGCGCCAATTATTTCGTCGACTAGTTCCTGATCGGTTCCCAGCACAGCGGTATTGACATCGCCCAGGGCAATCGACACCGCGCCGGTAAGAGTGGCCAGGTCGATAATCCTTGTTGCTCCCAGTTTCTTTGCGTAAGCAATGGCGTCGGCGAGAATCAACCTGCCTTCCGCGTCGGTGTTGATTACCTCGATCGTCTTACCAGTCATTGCTCGCACCACATCACCGGGTTTGGTCGCTTTGCCTGATGGGAGATTCTCGGCGCAGGGGATGACTCCGAGCACAGGAATAGAAGGCTTCAACTGGGCGATCGCGCGCATCGCTCCCATGACTGTTGCGCCGCCGCTCATGTCATACTTCATCAACTCCATGTTCTCTCCCGGTTTCAGCGAGATGCCGCCGGAATCGAAAGTAATTCCCTTGCCTACAAATGCCAACAGGTTTTCATTTCCTTCGGTTACGCTGGACGGTGTGTACTTCAGTATGATCAATTTTGCGGGCTCTTCTGAACCGCGTGACACGCTCAACAGCGAACCCATTCCTTCCTGTTCCATCCGGGCTTCATCGAGCACATCGATACTCAGACCAAACTCAGTCGCCACCTCACGCGCGCGTTCGGACATATTCGTTGGCGTCATATAAGCGCCGGGCTCATTCGCAAGATCGCGCGTGAAGTTCACCGAGTCTCCGACGATTCTGCCGCGTTCAACACCTCGTTTGAGGCTGGTTTCGTCCGCGCCGTCCATCACAACTATGAGCTTCTCAATCTTCCGATCTTCTTTATCCGTCGTTCGATATTTGTCCGGGTCAAACAGCGCTATGACAGAACCCTCGACGGCCATCGAAGCTAGCACTTCCGGGGTTTCCTCCCGCCTTGGAATAACCGCAATAGACTTCACGTTTTTTCCGCGCAAAGCACGCACCGCGGTTCCAGCCATCTGAGAGACCTGTGCTGCTGTGTAATCACTGCGTTCGCCTACGCCTACCAACAATAGTCGGTGCGCCTTAATATCACTGTTTCCTATTAGGTGAAGGTAAACGGTCTCGGACTCTTTACCCTTCAACTCTTCGGAATCAAGTACTGACTTAATCATGCCGCCCGTAATTGAATCGAGATCCTTGAGAAAACCATCGTCCGCCTTCTCACCTTTGAAGACGGCAATCGCCAGAGCCTGAACATCCAGGTCACGATAGGATCCACTCGTGCTTTCAATTTGCATTTTTGATGAATACTCCTACTCGTTTTGTTTATAATGCCTTCATCTATTGCGCTCCTTGAGCTGAGCACGCGTTTCTCTTTCAACCGTACGCCGCATTTCTGTTTCGCGTTTGTCGTACAACTTCTTGCCGCGCGCCACTGCGACTTCAACTTTGATCCGGCGATTCTTCAGATAGACGCGCGTTGCCACCAACGTCATTCCCTGTTTTACCGCCGCCTGATCGAGTTGTTCAATCTCGCGCCGGTGCAGGAGCAACTTTCGTGTTCGGAGCGGCTCGTGGTTTTCGCGATTGCCATGAGAATAAGGGGAAATGTGGGCATTAAACAACCAGACCTCGCCTTCTCGAACAGCCACATAGCCTTCCTTCAGCTGCACGCGACCTGCCAGCACACTCTTCACTTCCGTACCGGTCAACGCAATACCCGCCTCGTATTTGTCCAGTATATGGTAGTCGTGAAACGCAGCGCGATTTGCGGCAAGCAGCTTTTCTTCCTTTGCAGGCATAAGATTTTCCCCGGGATATTGGCGCTGTTCCACACTTAAGTCTGCCCGGACGGCGGGCCAACGAACATGATCACTGATTACCTTCTTCTCGCAAAGGCCGCGTCATCAATTCGTTCACGGCGCTCGATGCCAATTTTCCTTCATGGAGCACAGCATGCACCTCATTCGTAATGGGCATCTCTACGCCAGTACCGTCCGCCAATAACTTGACGGCGCGCGTCGTTTTTACGCCTTCGGCAACCTCGTTCATGCCTGCGGTAATCTCGTTCACACTCCGACCGAGGCCAAGCTCCCGGCCGACAAATCGATTGCGCGAGAGATTCCCAGTGCACGTAAGTACCAAATCACCTAATCCCGCCAGGCCCATCAGCGTTTCCAGTTTAGCGCCTTCGTGCAGCGCCAGCCGCGTCATCTCAGCAAGCCCTCGCGTAATCAATGCCGCGATACTATTTGCACCAAAGCCAAGTCCCGCCACCATGCCGGCGGCAATCGCCATAACATTCTTTACCGAACCACCAAGTTCGGTTCCAATTACATCATCATTTGTGTAGATGCGCAGATTCTGAAAACTCAATTCAGACTGAACTACGCGGTTTGCGAAACGATCCTCGCCGGCTGCGACGACCGCGGTTGGATTGTTCTCAACCACCTCCTTCGCGAACGAAGGCCCGGATAAACAAACGAATCGTGGTCGGGTTACTTCGGGAACAACTTCAGCGACAACCTGGGAGATTCGTTTGCCGGTTTCGATTTCAATTCCTTTGGTGGCGCTGACAATTATCATTTCAGATTGCAGCAGCGCCGCTATTGTTGTCAGCAGTCTACGTGTTGCATGAGAAGGAGCGGCAAGTATTACTAACTCAGCTCCATTCACCGCGGCGGCGATGTCTTTAGTTGCGCGAACACGATTCGGAATGCGAGCGTCAGTGAGGTAGGTTGCATTCACATGATTGCGATTAATCGAATCAACCACTGCAGCGTTCCGCGACCAGAGGCTAACATCATGACCGGCACGCGCCGCCATAATCGCGAGCGCTGTTCCCCAATTACCAGCACCAATGACAGCGATCCGTTTCATTAACTGAATTTGCTTTCTGTTCCCTGCAGGAGTCTTCTGATATTCGCTCGATGCGCGAACACAATCAAACCCGCTCCGACAATCGCAACGGTCATCGTCGGAGCCGACAATTCACTCTCCTGAATAAATGCATTCTGCAACAACACAAATAACGGAATAGCGATCGCGGCCAGGATCGAACCGAGTGAGACGTAGCGCGTCAACGCCACGACCAATAAGAAGACGAGGGCCGCAAGCGCAACCGCCATCGGCGCCAGCATCAGAAACACACCGACTCCAGTCGCTACACCTTTGCCGCCGCGAAATCGCAACCAGATCGGGAAGATGTGCCCAACGATCGCAGCAATCGCCGCTCCAGCTACCCACCATTGTGCGTCGGCCGGACTGCGAGACACTAAAGGTGAAGCTGCGTGTCCGCCCGCTGTAATGATCGGTAGGCCCAAAATCAGTTTCGCAAACGCTACTGCCACTGCACCCTTCAATGCATCGAGCACCAACGTAAACACGCCCGCCGCTTTTCCCGCACGTCGGGACACGTTAGTTGCCCCAGTTCCACCCGAACCTGTTTCCCTCACATCTGCACCTTGTGTTGCACGAACGATCAGGTAGCCAAACGGAATGGAACCTACCAGGTAGGCGATAATGATGACAGCCGTTGGTCGCAAGCTAGTGCTACTCCATCGAAACAATCAGTCCAGATATGAAAGGAAACTGGCACTATAACAACCGACATGGTGAGCGACAAGCTGTTGCCCAAGAGACCCTTCTGGGTTTTATGATCACTATGAGATGTAAAACCGAAAACCAGAAAGCCTACAAGTCTTGAGTCCCACAATCTTTCGAGAACTAGGTTTTCGATTCGCCTTCTTTTCAAATGAGGAACCACGAATGCACGTGCACGTCTATTGTGCCAATGGTCAGGCCAAGTTCTGGCTTGAACCGAGCATCGAATTGGCAGAGAATTACGGTTTGAGGTCGAGCGAAATAGGCACAGCTCGCAAATTGATCGAGGAACATAGCGATGAAATCAGACGCCGGTGGCAGGATCACTTTAGAAGTTGAGGTCACACAAATTGACAAACAGGGGATCTGGTTATTGATTGGTGAGAAGGAGTCGTTTCTCCCCTACGAAAACTTTCCATGGTTCAGGGACGCTTCAGTAGGCGCGATTCATAATGTACAACTTTTGAACGACCGCCACCTTCATTGGCCGGATCTTGACGTCGATGTAGAAGTCGAGTCAATCGAACATCACGAAGGGACAATCTCAACTTGATGTCTCAGCAGAGTGCAGGTTCAAAAGTTATTGTTGGCGATGCCAGTGCAGAATTGCGAGCTATCCAGATCCTTGCTGTTACGCTATCGAATGCCGCGATTTGGACAGCTGATAACGTCGCCGAATCGTCCCATAAGCCAATTCCACCGTTACTCCGTGGCGCGGCAAAGGCTATTTCTCTGGCGTCTGTATCTGGTCTCGAAACCCCTGTGGAAAATATGGGCACTCGCCGCACGAAATACCTTTGAACTCTACCTCCGTCTCAAGCACATTCTCCTTTCAGAGGAGAATTCGCAAGCTTGGCGTGAGGAGGCTCTAACCGATCAACTCCAGATTTATAAGGGATACTGAAACAGAATCCACCTGAGCCTCACAAGAGCATTTTCCACGCGGAACTAGAGAGGGTTAGAAGGCATGCGGTAGACCGCAGCCTACGAGATACCACAAGACTACTGCGGATACGAGACCTGGCGCGAGAAACACACCTTGAAGGAGAATACGATGCGTTCTACAAAGTTTACTCAAAGTTCGTCCATCCATCGTCCTTTTTCATTAACTGGCCGATTGCCGCATCGACGCCAATGTATCGGTACGCTTTGTTTTTAATGTCCAATTTTATGGGCACCTTATTTTGGAGGAGTTCCACCAATCCAATGGCCTTCCGACTTCAGAATTAATTGTTGAAGCAGAAAAGAAACTGGATTCTATGCTAAGACAAATCTAAATCAATCTTCTTCTCAACAGATCCAGTGCGGCTTGTGAGGCGCGCCAGCGAATGAGTTGCCGATCGCCCGGGATGATCACCTTCCGATGTTCTGTGTGCGCATCGTCGGCCAGGGCGATATAGACAAGGCCCACGGGTTTGTCTTCGCTGCCACCACCGGGTCCCGCAATTCCAGTTATCGACAAACCGAAA
>WNGE01002143.1_pt1 | contig 24469 bp, 20 predicted proteins | sample 5400651 | NCBI WGS metagenome assembly WNGE01 (sample SAMN13153370, study PRJNA577476) | soil metagenome | isolation source: 60 cm soil or saprolite under grassland replicate 2 | place: USA:California | collected 2016-06-15
GGAATTCATGTGAAGATCAAAGAAAATATTTGTACCTGCATTTTTTTCAATGCCTATGTTTTCACGTGTAGTAACTGCTACATTGGTGTATATAGTATCACCAACCTCAATGGAAGGATAGTATACAATGAAAGGCTGTATATCATTTTTACTTTCCCAATAAAATAGGTTAACCATAAACGATCCTGTTTTGCCAAGATCATTATTGTAAGTTAATTCATAACGGTTACGAATTTCAGGTTTTAAACCGGGATTGCCAGTGTAAACATTCTTTGGATCACTCGTATTTATGTAAGGATTTAAATCCCAATAATCAGGGCGATTAATTCTTTTGGAATAATTTATTTTCAATGTTTGTTTTTCGCCTATTTTTCTCATGAGAAAAACAGAAGGAACAAAAGTGTTGTATCCCTTATCTACTTCCTCTTGCACATTCGCGTAAAATGAATTGACTTGTGTACGTTCATAACGTCCGCCGATCTTTGCTTCGAGAAATTTACCAAGGGGAAAACTTAATTCAGAATAAACTGCATACACTTTTTGATGGTAGTTAAGATTGTTAGATAGCGCAGAATCATATAAATAATTCTTGAAGAAAGGTTGCCATACAAATGCATCGGCAATGCTGGAAATATCGTAACCACTGAATTTTTCGCCTATGCCAAGGTCAACGTCTTTATGAAGAGGCTGCACATAATCTATGGTTATTTCATACTCATTCTCTTTGGCGGGATTGTTGCTTCGTGTGCCGTAAATCAAAGAATCCTGCGGTTGTAAAAATTGATCATTACCGGCAGTTTTGTTGTTATGTCCAAAGCTTCCATCAATGCCGATTTCGAATTCCTGATCTTCTTTTTTAAAAGTGCGTTTATAATTGAAGCTTGGATCAATACTGTGCTGGTTGAAAGCACTGTTTGCATTGTTGATGGAATTAATTTCCGCGAGAATATTTCCAAGATCATTTTGCGTAAGCTCAGACTGATTAATGAAACCGATTGATTTGTTGCCAAAATTTTCATAATTCAAAGAGCCAGAAAAATTGTTCCTGTCATTATAGTTCCAATCAAAGCCAATTCCTGTTTGAAATCCATGCCTGTTAAAATCACTGCTTCCATCTTGTTGCAACAGTGCATTGTTTTTTGTTGCAGTATCAGTTGAAACGCGTTGAAGGCTTGTGGGTGTTGTGGTAGTGAGTCTTGCATTACCATTGATAAAAGCATTCAATCCAAATTTTCCTTTGCGTGCATTAAAATTGAATGATCCGTTTTGCATAATGGTTCCTGTAGTTAAAGAAACATTTCCGTTAATTCCCTGAACCATGCTCTTTTTTAAGATGATATTGATAATTCCTCCCAATCCCTGTGCATCATATTTTGCACCGGGGTTTGCGATCACTTCAATACTCTTTATCTGGCTGGCAGGAATGGATTGCAAAACATCAGTGATATTGCTTCCAAATATGGTAGAAGGTTTTCCGTTTATCAAAAAACGAATGCTTGTACTACCCGCCAGTTCTACATTCCCGTCCACATCCACGGAAACCTGCGGAACTTTTTTCAAAATATCTGTCGCAACTCCAGTTTGAGATGTAATATCTTTTTCTGCATTAAAAACCAGTTTATCAATTTTATTATCTATCAATTTTCCCTGGGCAGTAACCGTAACAGCTTGCAAAGTCCTCTGCTTTTTCTTCAAAAAAATATGTTTCAAATCAATTACTTTGTGCTTTTGATTAACTGTAATATTACTAAAGTTGAAAGTTTGATATCCGATGAATTCTACAACAATATTGAAACTTCCGGCAGGAATATTTGTGAGGGTAAATTCTCCGTTGGTAGCTGAAGTAGTTTAAAGGGTTTACTTTTTCCTGTAACAAAACAAAGTAATGGTTGCGTATTCAAGAGGAAGATTGGAAGATGAATCTATTATCTTACCTGTGATTTTGCCGACTGCTTTTTCATTGTTGCTTTCTTGTCCATAAGATGCAATCAGTAATAATAAAAATATCGCAGCAGTCAGCAATCCTTGTTTCACTCAGTTAAGCTTTAATTTGCTGCAAAAGTATTTTACAATTTTGGAGAAATTTAGCTTTTAGCAGGGTTTTAGGAGTATGAATTGTGCGGAGGAAAAGTTAACAAATATTGTAAAGATAAAATATGAAATATTTAGTTTTTTGCTGTGAGCTTTTCCGAATGTGCAAGTGATTACACAAGATACGATGCCATGAAAACAAAAAAGCCCATAGCGAAAAATTCTCTTTTCTTTTTGCGCTAAAATTTACTCTCCAAATTAATTTTTGCAACGCCTGTGGATGTTTGCGGCTTCAGTAAATCTAATTTGTTTAATTGCTCATAGCCACTATTGTACACTACATACAAATCCGTTTCAATCTTTGGTATCCGGTGCAGGCGAAAGTTGAAGAGCATGAAATCTTTTTCAGTGAATTCCACGGTCTTCTTTAAGCATTAGTTAGATAGTTTGGCAATTATTTTCGTTCCTCCTTTCAATTCTTCAGTACCTTTTAAAACCAATGAATCTCCTGCTTTTAAATCACCGAATATTTCCTGCTTTTCGCCCATATTAAATCCTGCTCTTACATCAACCCATTGTGTAGTATTGTTTGAAACTTTTATAACAAACTTTCTTTCCAAAGTTGTAACTACTGCAGTTGTTGGCATTACGAATGATTCCTTTGAACGTACAAAATGAAGTTTTACATCTGCATAACTTCCAGGTATTAATTCATGGTTTGCATTAGGTACTTCAAACTCCCAAACCTCACTTCGCGTTTGATTATCTATACTTCCCGATTTACGCACCAGTTTTGCTTTAAATTTTTTATCAGGGAAAGAACGGGTAGTTAAATCACCTGTATTATTTGCCAAAACAGCACCCGTAAAAATTTCCGGTATTGCTACTCTCAAACGTAATGTTGAATTGTCATCCAATTCAAACAATGGTTTTTCATTGGCATTGCCTACAAATGAACCTATATCTATATTTCTTTTGGTAATGACCCCATTGCTTGGAGCAACAATAGCAAGATAATTTCCGATTTCACGATAAGAAGAAGCAGCAAACATAGCAGCATTATATTCTGAACTATCTGCCATCATTTGATTTCTGGTTCGTTCAAGCTCATTGCCTGCGACTACTCCATCTGTCTTTGATGCCGTGTAAATCCGGTCATAATAATCTTTACTCGATAAGTAACGTGATTTTGCTGCTTTAACTTTCTCATTCAATTCCTCCACCCGTGTATTGATTTCCGGAGCATCAATTAAAGCAAGTACTCGTCCTCTTCTTACTTTTGAACCAATATCAACATTAAGCTTTTTAATGTAACCCTGTACTTTAGCCCTGATCTGTACATTTTCATTAGGCAGTAACTCTCCTGGTATTGAAACTATCTTCTGCGCTGAATCCATTTTTAGTACAAATACCTTTACAGAATCATATTTTCCTGCCTTGTCGGCAGACAGGGTTTCTTCTTTTTTTGAGTTGACGGTTTCTTGATTTTGGTTGCAAGCTGTTACTGAAATAAATAATATAATAATTGCAAATGCTCTCATATCTTTTATGTGTTTAAATATCCTTGTCATAATAAATAGATGTTTCGTCACCCGGATCAAGCGATACACTGATTACTTTCTTCTTGCCTATTACCAAATCATAAATCAATGGCACTAAGAATAGGCTGATGAACATACTAAAAAACAAACCCCCGATTACAGCAATAGCAAGTGGTGCAGTTTGCTTACCGCCCTCTCCTAACCCAAGAGACATTGGTATCATGCCTGCGATCATAGCAAAGCTTGTCATCAAAATAGGACGCAAGCGGTTAGCTGCTGCCTGTGCACCTATTGAAGTGCTTACACTTTGGTGGGCTCGTAATTGTTCCGCATTTGAGACTAACAATATAACATTGGACACCGCTACACCTATCGCCATGATGCAACCCATAAAAGATTGAATGTTGAGTGTATTACCTGTAATCCATAATAATAATAATGATCCGGCTAATACTCCCGGCAAAGCTGATAAAACAGTTAATGAAATTTTGAATGATTGAAAATAAGCTGCCAACATCAAACCGATCACTACCACTGCAAGTAATAGTCCTGTAGATAATTCGTCGGTAGTTTGAGTAAGTACTTCTGACTGACCACGTAAATAAACTTTTACACCTTGCGGTAATGCTCCTAATTGTTTTATGGCATTGTTTACATCATCAACAGCTTTACCTAAATCTTGTTTATGAATGTTTGCAGTAATGGTGATAAATCGTTGTTGATTGATACGATCATATTCACCTATGGTATTTGCTTTTTTCCAATCAGCAATATCTCTTAAAAAAATGGAGTTACTTCCAGCTTTTCCAACTTCAACCTGGTCAACCTGGTCAGGACTATTCATAACGAATTGCGGATATTCTACCTGCACCTGGTATGCATTACCGGAAGTATTATCTAACCAATATACAGGTGATGTTAAACGGCTCGATGATGTTCCTTCCAAAACAGACCTGCCTGCCTGATCAACAGTTAAGCCCATTTGTCCGGTTCGTATGCGATCATAGTTGATTTGTATAGTCGGATAATCAAGCGGCTGCGCAATTTGTTGATCCCGTAAGTAAGATATCCTATCTAAAAATTGCAATAGCTTGCTTGCAATATCACGACTTTGCGCAATATTTTTTCCCTGTATCACTACTTCTACAGGATTGTTCGAACCTAAGCTCATTACCTGATCAACCAGGTCTGCCGGTTCAAAAGAAAGTGTGGCACCCGGAATATTTTTTGTTACTGATGAACGTAATTGCTCTTTCAGTGTTTCTATGCTTATAGACGCATCCTTTGTAAGATTTACTTTAATCACAGCTTCATGCGGACCACTGGTATATAAAAAGATTGGATTAATAGCATAAGTCGGAGGTTGTAGTCCCACAAACGCAGATGTAATGGCAATATTTTTTTTGCCTACTGTATCTTCAATCAATTGTAATAACTTTTTGGTAGCATCTTCTGTTCGCTCTATCCTTGTGCCCGGCGGCATGCGCAATCGTACTTGCATCTGTCCGGCATCAACTTTGGGAAAGATTTCTGTACCAGTGCCTTTATAACTGATATATGAAATTAAAAGGAACAATGCTATCACAAAAGGCACAATAAATAATGCAAGCTTGCCAACTTTATTAATTCGTTTGAATAAACCATCCTTTATGCGTTGCAAACGATTATCACTTTTTGTTGTATTTACGTTTTTTAATACCCAGTTAGAAAGAACAGGAACCAAAGTAAGTGACAGCAGAAACGAAGCAATCATAGCAAAACCTACTGCCAGGGAAAGGGGCATAAACATTGATCTTGGCACACCCGTCATGAATAAAGCGGGAACAAATACAGATAGAATACTAAACAATATAAGAAGTGTTGGAACCGCTATTTCTTTACATGCATCAAAGATGGCTCTTGATTTTGATTTCCCTAATTCAAGATGATGATGGATATTTTCTATAGTAACTGTCGCCTCATCAACTAATATGCCCACTGACAATGCCAGACCACCAAGTGTCATGATGTTAATGGTTTGTCCTGATAAATACAAACAAACAACGGAAGTAAGCAAAGCCAATGGAATAGTGATGATAACGATAAGAGCACTTCGCAAGTCCCTTAAAAAAAGTAATACCATCAAGCCTGTTAATAGTGCACCCAACAGTCCTTCAAATAACAGGCTTCGGAGTGAATTTATCACATAACCAGATTGGTCAAATTCATAAGATACTTTTATATCCTCCGGTATAGCTGCCTGCATATCCGGCAAAGCTTTCTTAACAGACTGTACCACATCCCATGTAGATGCATCTGCTCTTTTTGTTACCGGAATATATACCGAACGTTTTCCATTAATAAGTGCATAACCTGTTGTTACATCAGCACCATTATCTACTGTAGCAAGATCTCTAACCAACACTGAAGTACCATCCACATTCTTTACAGTTACGTTTTCGAGTTCTTTAAAATTATCTACTATACTGTTCGATGGTGTAATAATAGCTTTATCACCGACACGTATATTTCCTGCAGGAATAATGGAATTATTTTTTGCAATGGCGGTTACCAATTCATCGGGTGTGATATTATAACTTTTTAATCTTTCCGGGTCAGCTTTGATAACAATGGTTCTTTGATTGCCGCCAAATGGTGGTGGTGCAGATACACCCGGCAATCCTGCAAACATCGGACGAACTTTAAACAGTGCCAAATCCTGAATTTCATTCAATGAACGGCTTTCACTACTAAATACCAATTGACCAATTGGTACGGATCCTGCATCATAACGCATTACGAATGGTGGTAAGGTTCCAGGTGGCATAAACGAACGGGCACGGGTTGCATAAGAAATAACTTCTGCCATGGCATTTGCCATATCAGTACCTTCCTGAAATTGCAATTTGATTAATGATAATCCCTGTATAGATTTACTCTCAACCGATTTAATTCCTGTAATGTATAAGAAGTGGTATTCATAATATGAAGTGATAAAACCTTCCATTTGTTGCGGAGAAAGCCCGCCATACGTTTGAGCCACATAAATAGTTGGTGCATTAACGGTTGGAAAAATATCAATTGATGATTTACGGATAGCCAGTACAGAAAATAAAATAATGCTTATTACCAACACGATTATGGTAATTGGTTTGCGAAGTGCAAACTGTATGAATTTGATCATCTTGTACTTTTAAGATTTATTTGATTTCTTTTATCGTACAGGCATTTATTTTTATGGTATCACCTGTCGCACTCTTCAACTTCCTTTTTTTTGTTCAACAACTATGCAAAATTGTTTTTATCAGTTCCCCTTATGATTCGATTATTTTATTTCATCAAGAAAAATATTTTCATCTCCTTTTACAGCTGCTTCCAGCAGTAATGCTTTCCACGCATCCCAGGATGCTTTTTTTACGTCCAATTCCGCTTTCAATAAATTGTATTGCGCCTGTATTAAATCTGAAAAATTCACCAATCCTGTATTGTACCGTATTTGCATCGCAGTAAAGGCATATTGACCAGATTTCAATTGCTGTTGTGTTTCTGCTGCAATAGCTAAGCTGTTATTAAAAGTTGTATTAGCAATTCCTTGTTGTGTGATAAGGATTTCTTTACTGTCTTCTAATCTTTCTTCTGATGCCTTTGATAAAAAATTTTGTTGCTGCAATTGTCGCTTTACTTCACCATATTTCATAATAGGAAAAGCAAGCTGTATACCTGCTCCATAATTATACCGATCCATAGTCAAACCATCCCATGTTTTTATTGGTTGATTGGATTCAAATCCTGAGCCTCGTACAAAACCCGTTCCCCAAGCATTTAACTTTGGCAAATAGGATTTCTTTAATAATTGCTCTCTTGATTTGCTTAACTCAAACTGACTTTGCGCATATTGAATGAGTGGATGATTCGAAAATGAAGTGTCATTCCCTATAACCATTACAGGCAATTTGTTTAGAAAGTTTGTATCAGTGGGAACAGGCAAAGCATCCACTACTATCAATTGTGCCAATAACCATTGTTGGGTTTGCAATTGTCTTTGTGCGTTGAGAAGATCAATTTTTGCTTTTGAAACTTCTGATAAAAATAATGCGGTATCAACTCCTGGTTTAATGCCACTGACAGCTAATGTCCTGCTTTGTGTAAGGTTAGCCTCAACACGCTGAATATTCTGCTGCTGGATTTGTGTTATATCAACAGAAAGCAATACGTCCAGATAAGCACTTATTACACCTATCTTATGCTTGAACAATTCCTGTTTCCATTCTAAATTTTTACTGTTTGCTTCTGCAATGGATACATCTATTTGTGCATTTCGCTGACCAAATGCTACAGCCTGCCAGTTCAGCAAAATACTTGCAGCACTGCCTGTTGCGGGACTGTAATTATTGTCTGAAGATGGCGGACCACTAATCGGCAAAATTCCGTTGGGGTAAAACATACCAGTTAAATTATTGGCGGTGGCAATATTAGCCTGATAAGTTGCGTCAATAGTTGGAAGCCTGCTATACTTTACTACATTGACATTTTCATTTGCAGCATCTGCTTCATACTTCCGAGCTTTTAATAAATGATAATTTTGCTCAGCCAGTAAAACTGCATCTTTCATTTGTATGAGCGTATCCGATGGAGTTTGTGCAATTGTATTATCACTTATAAAAAATGCTATAATTAAAAATTTATACAATCTCAGGCATTTATGTGGCATACTATGTAGTCAGCTTTTGTGGACCTCAAAACTAAAAGATTTTTTTGGAGAAATTCTGACAGTTGTATTTATCGGAAATTATCTTAACTAATTGCACAAATTCAAGTGTTTAATGGAAGGACGTTACATTTTCCAATAAATAATATTTGCAGCAATGACTATACAAACTGTTTTAAAATTAAGCCCGCGATAGCAGCGACTAAAATAATGTATGGCTCCTGAACTTTTTTGACATACAATAAAGCGAACACAGTTCCAATTGCAATTAAAACTGAAGGAATATCTATAGTAACAGTATGATTTTGTGTAAAAGTATTTATAGCAATGATTATTACTGCACCTGTTAATGCACCTACAACTGCAGCTGTAATACCATCAACAAATGCTTTGATAGAACTGTTCTTTGCGTACTTTTTAAAATAAGGTGCGGGAATGACAGTGAATAAATAACAAGGAAGAAATGTGCAGGCTGCAGCAACACAAGCACCGGGAAACCCTGCAACCAAATAACCGATAAAACCAACTGTAATTACAACAGGACCGGGTGTTATCATTGCAACTGCTACAGCATCAAGAAACTGGTGTTCATCAATCCAGTGATAATCTGTAACAGCGCCATGCAGAAAGGGAATGATCGCTAAACCGCTGCCAAAAACAAACGCTCCTGCTTTTGTAAAGAACAACGCAATTTGACCTAAAGTTTTAGAATCATAATCCCAAAAACCAATTCCTGTAAATAATAAAAATGATTTCGCAATCTTACTTTTTGACCATGTAGGAGGAGCTTTATAAAACATATAAATAAGTCCTGCACCAACAAACAAAGCAAGAACTTCTGTTTGGGAAATAAATGTGATAATTAAAGTAGTAAGGTAAAACAGCCACAACAACCATTTTGCTTTAAATGATTCAGGATTGAATTTACCAATGGATTTTATAGTTAACTTATAAGAACTCATCGCAATGATGCCGATAACTGCTGCACCCACTCCGTAAAATACAGCCTGCATCCAGGATATACCATTATACATTTTATAAAATATACCTAATACCACAACCATAACAAATGATGGCAAAACAAAAGCAAGCCCTGCAAGTGTAGCGCCTATATAACGATAATGAACAAAACCTAAGTAAATGCCTAATTGTGCTGCTAAAGGACCAGGCGCTAACTGTGCCAATGTTAAACCTTCTTTGTAATCTTCCTCCGTGATCCATTTACGTTTTTCAACAAGGTCACGATGCATATAACCAACCAATGCCACAGGACCACCAAAACCTGAGTAGCCAAGTTTAAGAAAATATAAAATAAGTTGTCTTAAAGTATAAGTAGGCTTTACTGTTGTAACTGTAGCTTCCATTAAGTATTTATTTAAAGATTACAGGAAATTGCTTTTTGATTCCGCTATAAGTATTTCAATTGATCTTCCGTTCCGTCGCACAGCTTATGTAGTATAATTTTTGGGGGCTGAAAACATACCCAAAGTTTATTTTTCACAAGATTCACCTTTAGGGTAAATTCATTTAATCTGTTGTTTAATTCTTCGGAAGGTATATTTGTCAGATCTGGAACATGTAATGTTTCATATTCCTGTGGCGACCGAATATCAACAAGTTTTAAAGCAATCTGTTTGTTTTGCAGTTCTTCTATTTGCTTCTTTGTAATAGCGTTTCGCATTTCAATGATGCTTTAAAGTATTTTGATACGCAAACCTATTGTTATCAGCATACAAAAAATTGTATAGAATTAACCTTTTGTATTGGCTTTACTTTTTTATTTCTTAATATGAAGAGTTAAAAAAATTCGATGATTATAAAATTTTTTCCCTTACTGATCCAAAAAGCATCACGAAGGGTCATTGCAGAGAAAGGAAAATTATTCCTCAAAATTTATATGCAAGTGTGCTCGCAAGATTATAATAATAATAATGGAAGATAGGAACCACGGGCTTTGCATCATATAGACCATTATAAGCAATGCCAAGCGAAAAATGTTTAGAAACATTTACATCAAGATTTACTCTTAATGAAATGCGGGGCTCAAAAAAATCATTAAATGAAGCCTGGTAAAAAAGTGCTGCTGCAAAATTGCTATTTGCTGAAGGACTTCCCTCCCATTTTATATAACTGTTCGATCTGATCCGTGACACTTTTTGATCAATTGCATTGAAAGGAATCTTTAAAGAATCAACAGCAGCGTAATTCCATTTTTCGTTTTCATAAAAAGCACCTTCACCGAAAGTCATTTCCCATTTGCGCTTGTGCCAAAAATTGTAACGAAGATTTGCTCCCGCTAAATAACGATACACCATTCCCCTGTTCTCATCCCATTGGTATTGTGCGAAGGTTTCAGGGTGCAGTTTGTCTTTATAATTGTGCCGCCAACGCAGGTGCATATAACCAGTGTTCAAAAAACTTGTTGAGCCGTCATTTGTAAACCTGTTGGAAGCCGATGCTATAAACAACTCTTTATTTCTTTGTAATGATATATCGACAAAATTGCTTGCATCAACAAGTGTTGTGCTTTGTTTGTCTATTTCAAGAGCCAAAGCAATATTGCCACTCCAAACAGTTTTCTTTTGATAAGCAGACGTGTCTGTCTTGTCAATATTGATGATCTGTGAAAACAAATTATGATTAAAGAATAGTAATGCAGGAATAAGGCAAAATCTGAATCCTTTTTGCATAGTCGATTTGCTGATTGAAGTTAGTTTAATTCACAATATGCTTTTATTTTTGTTTTCATATTCTGTTGTGACGGGCTTTGCGACTGAAAAAGAAGCAATACCTGGAATTGCAAAAATGAAAATTGAACAAGTGGAAAAAAAATGGCTAAGATCAGCGTTTAACTTAATAAGTGATCTGCATTAATCTTCTTCGTTTTTTAGAATTCTGATAGCGCCTGCTAAATCCCGCTATAAGAATAATAAGTATTGGCAAAAAAACATTTAGGTACTTAATAATTTCTTTAGTAGAATCTTCTACAGGATTTAATGCACGATATGTAACAGCTTTCGTTCTCAACTCTATTAAACCCGTGTCATCAGTAAGCCAGTCAATAGCATTAGAAACAATATTTACATTATCAGCATTTAATTCTTCCTGACCCGGTTCTGTGTTTATAGCAAATTTTCCATTGGCAAAAACAATCATCTTAGAATTTCCTTTTCCTGCGATAATACCTTCTAAAGCTACTTCAGCAATTTGTGGTCCTTTATTAAAGTCGCTATCAGACCATTTTTTATTAAAGTCAATTACGAAAGGAGGTTTTACAAGCCCTGATTTTGAAGAGGAATAAGCAAGCGGAGTAATTTTTACAGCAGTATTTTTTTGTGTAATGCTAATAGAATTTAAAAAGGGGAAAAATACTGCTTCAATTCCTTTTGTGGCAGGATGATCTGCAAATTTTTTTATAATCGGATAATAAGGAAATCTAAATACAAGCGTTCCCATCTGTTCCTGTTTAACCACTCTTCTGCATTGCACATCAACTGTATATTCACCCTTAAGATTTATTCCAAGCTTTGAAAGCCAGCTCCCCATGCCTGTTTCCGGCATTGCTTGTAAAAATGGCTGGTTTAGATCTCCATACAAATTACTATACGCTAATAATATATTGCCTCCATTATTTAAATAGTTTTCAATTTTTCTAAAGTGAGCAGGAGGTATAGAATCTTTCGGGTCAACAATTATAAGTGCTTTATAAAAAGAGGGAATTTCTGCAGTATCAGTTATAGTATAATCTTCTATTGAATCCGATACTGAAATTTGTTGCACAACCTGTGCTAATGCCGAACTTGGATATTCACCATGACCTTGTAAAAAAGCAACTCTTGGTTTCTTTTTATTTGTAAGTTTTTTCATGGCAGTAGTTAACGCATATTCTGCGCTTTCTCCCGGCTGAATCATTGGAATTGCTTCTTTCTGTGTATTCACTTTCAGTGAAGCGCCCCTATAAGCTCGTAATTGTTGCACCTGGTCTCTTTCCGATACATTGACCATCACAGGTTTTATCCCTTCAGTTTGTGCCAGCCCTTCCTGTGCCTCATTTTCGTTGGGATTTATAAAATTGAACGAAACTTTTCCTTTTGAATAATTTTTATACTCAATCAACAGATCTTTAAAATCGTTTTTGCTTTTGATAAGCTGTGTAGGAAGGTCTTCAGAAAAATATGCAGTAATGGTAATATTTTCTTTCAGGTTTTTCAAAATATCAATGGTGGCTTTGCTTAGTGTAAAATTTTTATCTGCTGTAAAATCAATCCTGAAAAACCAGTAATAAGATGCGAGGTTAAGTAGTATTAGAAATAAAAAAAACGCAATTGATCTTATAATAACCTTTCTTTTCTTCATACTAAATTTTATAAAGGCTTAACTGATAAATTATAAATAAGAAACAGAGAAAATTTTTGTACGCAGCAATAATATTACTATTGAACTTAGTTGCGTCGATTTCTGCCTCGCGAACAAAATTAATCGTGGTCTCACACTTTAATATTTCTTCTCGCTAACATTGTTTGCGCAAGCAGCAACCCCGCAGAAATCAAAGACAGAAAATAAATAATGTCTCTTGAATCAATAATACCTCTTGAAATAGAATCAAAATGAGACCTTGCACTGAGAAAATCAAAAATAGTTCCGATGGCTCCTCTGAATTCTTCGCCAAGCATATCAAATAAAAGATGGAAAAATACAGAAATGAAAAGCGCAATTAAGTATGCAACAATCTGGTTATTGGTAATGCTGCTGGCAAAAAGACCTACGCTTATATACATCGCGCTGATAAACAATAATCCAAAATATCCGCCGATAACAGCTCCATGATCAATCGCACCTAAATTGCTAACTGTAATGTAATAAGGTATAGTGCAAGCAAGTGCAATGATCACAAGTAAAAGGCACGCTAAAAATTTACCCGCTACTATTTGGTTATCTGATACCGCTTTTGTGCTCAGCATTTCAAACGTACCGGAACGAAGTTCCTCTGCCAATGTTCTCATAGTTATGGCAGGAATAAAAAAGAATAATGTCCAATAAGAAATGCTAAAAAATATGCCCAAATCTGCCTGACCCTGATAAAAAATATTATTTCCAAATAACCATGTAAAGAATCCACTTAAACCAAGAAAGATGATAATGATTACATAAGCTATAAGGGAATTAAAAAAAGAGGCAATTTCTCTTTTTGCTATAATCCAGATATTCTTCATACAATGATTTATTATTTTTTATATAGCTGCGAGCTTTGAATAAAGATTGCTTGCCCGCAACTCGCAGCTTTTTACTAAAGAGTAACTTTTCTGAAAACATCTTCCAGCGTCGATTCAATGCTTCTCATTTCCATCAAATACCATTTCTTTTTAACACAGAGATCAAAGATTGGTTTTCGCGATGATAAACTGGGTTTACTCTTAATTTCAAAAAAACCTGTTTTATCGTTAATAGCTTTTACCTGTTCAACCGTTGCTACATTCAGTATTTCCTTTTCTGCGTTTTCATAATTCTTTGCTTCAATTTGTATTATAAGTATCTCCTGTCTATAAGCCTGCAGTTTCATAGCTTCAAAACTGTTATCGGCTACTATTTTGCCAAGATTGATAATAATAATTCTGTCGCAGATTGCTTCTACCTCCGATAAAATATGAGAACTTAATATGATAGTTTTTTCCTTCCCCAAATCTTAAATCAAACTTCTTATTTCAATGATCTGGTTAGGATCAAGACCTGTGGTTGGTTCATCCAAAATCAAAATATCAGGATCATGTATAAGCGCCTGAGCCAGACCTACTCGTTGCCTGTAACCTTTTGATAATTCATTAATTCTTTTATGCTTCTCAGGATTTAAACCACAAACGTGGATCATATTTTTAATTCTTGCTGCAACCTGCGATTTTTCTACTCCCTGAATTTTTGCGCAAAACTTTAAATAATCAACTATTGCCATATCTGCATACAATGGATTATTTTCAGGAAGGTATCCTATATTCTTTTTTATCTTTCGGGGGTCTTTGTCAATCTTTTCATCATTGATCAATATAGTGCCGCTTGTAGGCGCCATATAAGAAGTAAGCATTTTCATAGTGCTGCTTTTGCCAGCTCCATTAGGTCCGATGAATCCTGAAATCTCTCCTTTGTTCACATTAAAGGATATATTATCAACTGCGATTTGTTCGCCGTATTTTTTTGTAAGATTCTCAACAAGAATAGCAGACATAACCAGTTATTTAGACTAATTCATTTTAATAGGAAACCTCAAAGTTTGTACATCAGGGAGAGTATTTATAAATTAGAATATTTGCTGTACCATTCCCTGCGGCTTCATTTGAAATAAGCATGTCACCCGGGGGTGTAAAAGCAATTCCTTCCGGTTGTTTAAAAAGTTGTTCATTCAATGGATATACATGTTTCAATCTACCGTTAGTATCCGTAATCACCAGTAATTTATTTATGGAAGAAACAATATACAGCTCATGAGTTATGGGATGAATAGCTGCAGCAGAAGGTTTGAAACGATTCTTTTCAATTAGAGATTTCTTTAAAATCTCCTTAGCATCTAAAATGAAAGGACCATCTGTATATTGGCCTGTTGCTATATCATAAGAAAAAGTGCTTACCTCCTTTTTCTTATCACGTTCACATCCTTTGCAAATAAGTGTAAGTTTGTTTGCTGCTGCCTTATCCTGGTATAATATTTCAAACTCATTTTCTCCCTTTTCAGGGATATGGTGCATCATAGCATTCTTTACTTCATTGGTTTTATAATTGAAGGAAACAATGTTACCATTGCTGTTTAGTACATAGCAACTATCACCAACAATTGCCAGGTCTTCAAAATTTTTTTGGTCATGAAATTTAAGTTTAGTTACGATTTTGCCATTGTTTAATGATACTTTATATAATGTGCCTTTATCATCACTGATTCCATATACTGCTGAATAATCGAAAGAATCGAAACTTAACCCTGAAATCTCGTCCAAATCCTTCTCCATTTTAAGAATAATTGGTTCAGCAGAATAATAAGGTGGAAATGTTGTATTACCCGATTTTTGCTGTGCACATGAGGATGCTATTATTAATATGAATAACAAAAGCATCAATAATCTTGTGTTTATATAATTGTCCATATTACCGCTCCTAAAAATACGGGGCTTTAGTTTTCGCTTTTTTTAAGATTATCTCTAATTATTTTTTTTCTGCAGAGTAATTATTTTTTATAGTTTGTTTCAACAACCAATTAATCTCATAAATATTATTGATATTATCGTAGTTGGCTAAGTCAGTATTATACTTAAAGTTTTTATCAATGAGAGAATGAAATTCTTTGTTTTGCGGAAAAGCGTTTTTCAGGTTTTTCATTGTTAGTGTTTGAACAGGGGAATTAATACCTGCGCTAAAATAATAATTCGTAACGTTTGTTCTGCCGGCAGATGTCCGTCCTGGAAGAATGTCATGATAAATGAGAATTTCCTCTCCAAAATTTAATAATAAAAGCTCTTTTTTATTATTAAACCGGTAAACTTGATTATTACATTTTCTGAAGCCATAAATATACTTTTTAAAAAATTTATAAGTGCTGTCATTTCGTTTCACAGTTACATAAGGCTTATTAAAGAAATCATTAAGTCTAATTTTATTTGCTCTTGAATTGCAATCAACGATAAAGGAAGCCCTTCCATTAATAAGCTCTTCACCTGTTATATATATCCCATTAATTTTTTCGTTTTTCTGTGCAAACAGATTCAAACTTAGTATCCCAAAAAATATGGTGACATAAATATTCCTTTTCATTTTATTTTTTCATTGCTATTGTGAATCGCCTGATTGTTTAATTAAATATTTTATTTATACTGAATTATGTTTCACCCTATATACTCTATGAACAACAACGGGAAATATTATAAGCGTTAAAAGCGTAGCGCTTATCAATCCTCCTACAATAACTATAGCAAGTGGCTTCTGTGTTTCAGAACCGATACCTGTTGATATTGCTGCAGGAAGTAAACCGAATATTGCCATTAATGCAGTCATTACCACAGGACGTACGCGGCTGATAGCTCCTGTTTTTATGGCTTCGTCAAGATGCATCCGCTTCGCAAGATTTTGTTTTATCACTGAAATAATAATTACTCCATTTTGAATACAGATGCCGAACAAAGCAATGAAGCCAATGCCAGCAGAGATATTGAAATTAGTCCCAGTAATAAGCAATGCAATAATACCACCGGCAAGTGCAAATGGCACATTGAGCAGTACCAGCATCACATCGCGAATTTTTCGAAACAGCACAAGAAGAATAATGAAAATGATAACCAGGCTGATCGGAACAACAATGGATAATCTTGTCATTGCCCTGATCTCGCTTTCATACTCACCGCTGAATTGAATGGTGTAGCCTTTCGGCAGCTTAACTTCATCATTCAGTTTTTTCTGTGCCTCAGCAACTGTGCTTCCCAAATCTCTGCCCCGCACTGCAAATTGCACAGCAGAAAAACGCTTGTTATTATCGCGATAAATAAATGCAGGACCACTTTTGAGTTGTATGTCTGCAATTTCTTTCAACGGTATTTTTGTTCCGGTTGAAGTGGGGATCATCAGGTCACCAATCTCTGTTTCCGATTTTCTGAAAGGATATTGATAACGGACCCGGATATCAAACTTTTTTTCTCCTTCATATAATTGTGACGCGGCTTTTCCACCAATGGCAAGTTCTATCACTGCATTGGCTTCGGCTGTAGTAATGCCATATAACGCCATCTTCTGCATATCCAGTTATATCTGCAATTCCGGCTGACCAAGATTTTTTACTATACCTACATCTTCCATGCCCGAAACAGACTTAAGTTCTTGATAAACCTGACGCGAAATTTTTGAAATAGTGTCAAGATTTTCTCCAAACACTTTTACCGCCTGGTTCACATCAATTCCGGCAATGGCTTCGTTTACATTATCAATGATTGGCTGCGAAAAACTCCATATAGTTCCGATATACTTTGACCCGAGTTTCTCATCCATTTGTTTTATCAACTCATCTTTTGTAATGTGTGATTTCCATTGTTCCTTCGGATACAGATCAACATTCAATGGCAAAAAATCCTTTCGGGTCTGTACCATCATCTGGTCTTCCTATTTGTGAAACCACTTCATGTACTTCAGGAAATTTAAGCAAATCGTATCGCATACTATCGGCAAGCGTTTTTGCCTGTGGAAGAGAAATACTCATTGGAGCATCTCCTTCCGCCCATAATGCTCCTTCATCAAGATGAGGAATAAATTCTGTTCCCAAAAGTTTAGCCGAAGCAAAAGTGATCACAACAACAGTAACAGCAATTCCAAAGCTCAATTTCTTATTCCGCATCACCCAATCAAAAATCTTTTCATAATACTTTATCATTCCCGCGACGAGCCAGTTGTGTTTTTCTTTTACATCTTTGTGCAAAAGACGGCTTGATAAAGCGGGTACAAATGTGAGTGTGAAAAGTAACGCGCCAAGCAATGCGAATCCGAGCGTATAAGCAAGCGGTGAAAACAATTTTCCTTCCACTTTTTCAAACGAAAAAATAGGAATGAGTGCGGTGATAATAATTAATTTGGAAAAGAAAATGGCTTTGCCCATATCAACACCGGTACGCCTGATAAGTCCCAGCTTTGCAACTTTATTGAATCTTTCCATACCAATCTCCGCGGCATAATAACCCAATGCAACAAAAACCCCTTCTACCATTACTACAGCGCCATCAATTAAAATGCCGAAGTCAATTGCACCAATAGAGATCAGGTTGGCAAACATTCCTTTCATATAAAGCATAATGAATGCAAACAACAATGAGAGAGGAATAATGAGCGAAACGATTAGCGTTGCCCGCCAGTCGCGCATAAACAAAAACACGATAAGCGTAACAAGAAAAATTCCTTCAAGCACATTATAAAAAACGGTGTGCAAACAAAAGTTGATTAAGTTTTGCCTGTCATAAACAGTTCGAATATCAACATCTGAAGGAAGAATTTTTTCATCCAGCTCTTTTACTTTTTCTTCAAGTGCTTTCAGTACCGGGCCAGGATCAATACCTTTGCGCATCAGTACAATTCCTTCTACAACATCGGGTTCATTACCACGTGCTACAATACCAAGTCTGGGATTATTTGATTCATAAACTTGTGCAACATTTTTTACGAGAACCGGTATGCCGTTCTCATCTTTAATAATAATGCTTTTAATGTTATCAATGCTGCTTAACAGCCCGATGCCGCGCACTACAAATGCCTGGGATGATTTTTCAATAACATCACCACCCACATTCACGTTGCTTTTACTGATCGCATCATATACATCCAATGCCGTAAGATTATATTGCGTAAGCAGATTAGGATTCACGCCTACCTCGTAAGTTTTTACGGGACCTCCAAATGCAACCACATCAGCTACTCCGGGCACTGTGCGCAGGTTACGGTCAATCACCCAATCTTGCATGGTTCGCAGCTCTGCAGGCGTACGATCTTTTGAATGTGTAGCGAAAAATCTCATCTGTAGGACCAGAAGGAGGAGTAAGTTCTGCTTCGGCTCCTTCCGGAAGTTCTACGCCGGGCATCAGTGCAGTTATCTGTTGTCTCGCATACGAATCATCCACATCGTCTTCAAACACCAATGTAACTACTGAAAGTCCAAACATAGATTGAGAGCGGAGATTGGTTTTACGCTGCACACTGTTCATGGTGATTTCAACAGGAATGGTAACAAAACGTTCCATTTCCTGGGCGCTCCTCCCGGGCCAGCGTGTGATGATACGGATTTGCGTATTGGTGAAATCCGGAAAAGCGACAATCGGTGTTTTTATGAAGCAATAGATTCCTACTACCGCGAGAACACCGGTCATAAAAAAAATAAAGAGCTTGTGCCGCAGAGAAAAAGAAATAATATTTTTTACAAGTTTATCCATGTACTATGAACTAAATGATTTTAATGATTAAAATGATTTATGATACCGGTTTTTACATTTTATAGCATCTTCCCTTCCGCCTGAGGCGGATCCTTTCATCTGAATTACCAATAGCAAACAAACAGGGGATCCCAAAGAAATCGTTTTATATTATACTCCCCTTTAGGGGATGGGGCTCACAATTTTTTTAATGCTGTGAAAACAAATAATCCATTTCTTTCAATCACTAAATCTCCTTCGGGCAGTGAGTCATCTTCTATGTATGTTTTGTCATTGACTAATTTGTAAATATTCACCGGTTCCATATTTACATCACACCGTTTTCTGAATAACACAACGTAATCTTTGTTATCATCAAACAACAGAGATCTCGATGGGATCACCAGTTTTTTTTCAGTCTCAGGAAAAAGAATGGAAATGTTTGCAAACATGCCTGGCTTGAGTGTATAATCAGGATTGCTCAACCGAATCTTCACCGTCATCACGTTGTTTTCAGGGTTCAGAATATTAGAGATGCGTTCTACCTTTCCGGAAAATTTTTTATCAGGATAACTTAACGTAGAAATTTCTGCTTCGGATCCAATTTTAATTTTCGAGATATCAGTTTCATAAACATTGGCGGTAGCCCAAACTTCGTGTAAATCAGAAATAGTGAAAAGGTTATTGGCGTCATTGAATTGCGCAAACGCTTTCTGGTATTCACTCTGAGCAGTGAGATAATCTTTTTCTGAAGTAACGCCGCTGTTATGCATATCGGCTGTTACTTCCAAATTCTTTTTCGCAATTGCAAGCTCTGATTGGGCAGATTTATAATCATTGAAATAATTTGCCATATCTGAACTGCATACTACTACAAGCAATTGTCGTTTCTGCACATAATCACCCAGCGAAACTTTTACATCTGTAACGTTCCCACTTACGAGCGGAAAAACTTTCACCACATTATCTTCATTGAAAGTAATTTTTCCGGACAGTTTTAGATCACTCATTACATATTCTGATTTTACCGTATCAAGCGTGATGTTATTCATCAGTGAATCGGGAATACAAAATTCCTGTGCAGTTGAATCGGAATCAGTATCTGCATCTATAACACGCACACCACAAGATGCTAATAGAAGCATCGGGATTGAAAACAAAAAGAAGAGGAAATTTTTCATAACATAAATTATTTTAGAATGGTTGTGCCCGTTGCGAGATTTAGATTTTCCAAAGCATCAAGGCGATTATTTTGCAGACGATTAAATTCGAGTTTTGAATTTTTGTATGTTTCATAATAGTCAATAAATTCCAGCAAACTAATGGTGTGGTTTTGATACCCTTTTGTAATTCCATCAAGCAGTTTATCGTAATCTGTCGTGAATTGCAGCGAAACTGTTCTATATAATTTATCCGTTTCAAGTAATTGTGCATACGCTTTACTTATATCACTCCTCACCTGTAATTGTGCCTGCGATTGCAGTTGCTTGCCTTCTTCGATTTGAAACTGCGCAATTCTTATATTGCCCTGGTTGCGATTCCAGAGAGGAAGGTCAATCGCAAATGAGATAGAATTATAATTACGAACATAACTTCCAGCCTTGTCGTAATTCATTCCTACGGTGAGGTCAGGCACTCGTAAAGATTTTTGCAAAGCAAAAGTTGTTTCGTTTAACTGCACCTGGGTATTTGCTGCACGTAAATCATAACGGTTTATTAAACCGGAATCAATCAATTGCATATAGTTAAGATTATTTACATCAATGCGTTTAATAAATTCAGAATCGAGAACAGGTTTTATCGGTCGTGATAAAGTATCACCCGTGATTAAGATCAAATTGGTTTGTTTTTCTGCAAGCTGTTTCAATAAATCAAGACGCTCATTTTGCAAACTGAATTGCAATGCCTGGAGGCGTGCCAATTCTTTAAATGCAATGTTTCCTTTGTTGTATTGAGTAGTGTAAACATCAATCAAAGTTTTAAGCGATTCAATTTCGCGGTTGTAAACAGCAATAGGTTCTTGTAAAAAGTATAAACCATAAAACGAAGTGCGTAATTCATATCGAAGGGTACGGATAAGATCGTAAAACTGGTATGCAGAGATACGCGAATTGATCTCTGCAATTTTGATCTGCCTGTTTCTTTTACCAGCAAGAATAATTACCTGTTGCAGCGAAATGGCTGTCTCACCTCTTTTGGTGAGGTCAAACGATTTTTTAGTCTCCTGGTTATATGCACCCTGATCAATGGACAAGTTTGGATTGGGATAAAGCCTTGCCTGTATAATAGCTGCATCTGATGCACTCACCTGGTATTTTGCAGCAAGCAGCAGAAAGTTTTTTTGCAGAAATAAGTTTTCAGCATCAGCGAGAGTGAGCGATATAGTATCTCTTGTTGTATTGGGTTGAGCAAATAAAATGTTTGAGGAAAAAAGAAATAAGAAAATAAGCAGAATTCTTCCTTGCATACTATGTTGATTGTTTTTAAAAGCGATGCAACATAGAACTATACTATTAGAAGCTAATTAGAGAAAAATTAGAAAGTAATGAGAAAGAGAGGTTGCAGGTTGCAAGTTTCAAGATTCAGGGTTCAAGGTTCAAGATGCTGGTATCATAAAAAAATTATTTTTAATTCATTCATGCGGAAAAGAAGCCGTTACTTCCGTTCCTTTGTTCAGTTTGGAAGTGATGGTAAGCTTTCCTCCATGCAACTTAATAATTTTATCAGCCAAAGCCAAACCAATGCCAGAGCCTGAATAGGTGCGTGCATTGTCAGTACGATAAAAAGTTTCAGTAATATGCGGCAATTCATTTTCAGTGATTCCAATTCCACTGTCAGAAATTTTTATGGTGATATTATTTTCCTGCAGCAATAAAGCAGCGATAACTTTTTTATTATCAGAAAATTTGCAGCCATTGTCCATAATATTTAAGATGGCTGTTTCCAAAAGATTTTTATCTCCTGAAATAGTTAAGGCAGAAGGATTTTCGGGCATTTCAGGAAAAATTATTTCCACACTGCTTCCCAGTCTTTTTATATGTATTTCATCTTTTATTTCAATGAGCAATTCGTCCAAACGAATTTCTTCCTTATGAAGATTTGAAAAATCAAGATTGCTTTGTGCAAGATTCAAAAGCCCGTTTGTGACCTTTTGCAACTTTTCTGCTTCTTCTAAAATAGAATTCAGCACAGCTTCATATTCTTTTGCAGTACGCGCTTTCGTTAATGTAACTTCAATGTTTCCAATGATGGAAGTTAGTGGGTTTCTTAATTCATGCGACGCATTAGAGACAAAATTCTTTTGCAATTCAAAAGCATTTTCAAGGCGATGCAACATACGGTTAATGGTAACAGATAATTCTGCCAGCTCATCTTTTTTATTTCCTTCATCTAAGCGCAAATGCAAATTGGTCTCTGAAATTTTATTTGCCTGCGAGGCGATATCAGTAACAGGCTTGAACATTAATTTGGTAAAATATCTTCCTGCAAAAAATACTGCAACTATACTCAACAAAAAACCAATCAGCAAAACCTTTTGCAACTGGTACAAGTTTCTGATACCTGTTTCATCAACAGCCGAAGCAATGATCACGAAATTGCCCTGGTTGTCCTGATAATATATGCCGAGGGTTTGCCTGTCACCATTTTCTTCGCGGTACTCCTTACTTTTCCTTACTGCATTTATGAATGAATTATCAAAACTGATTGTATCGGAACTGTCAATAAAAGCAGGTTTGTTTTTTTCTGTATAGATACGAATGATCTCATCAGGCAATGAGCGCAAATATTTTTTCTGAAATGATTGAATAATGGCAGAACTTTCTTCATCTGCTTCAAGAAAAACGGTAGCAGTTACAATGGCGCGGTCTTTAAGCTGATTGTAAAAATTATTCCTGGTGAAGGAACTGGAAAGAATGTAAATGTAAAGATTAAGACATAGCAATATTATCGCTATGATAAGCGTGAAAATAAGTGTGAGTTTGTTTTTTATTTTCATGGAGTGATGCTATTAACTATCGTAATCTTCTTTAAAAATATAGCCCATACCGTAAACGGTATGAATTAGTTTGGGTGAAAAATTTTTGTCAATCTTATTGCGCAAATAATTTACATAAACATCCACCACATTTGAACCTGAATCAAAAGAACTATCCCATACATTTTCAGCTATATCTGCTCTTGACAAAACCATGCCGCGATTACGGATGAAATATTGGAGCAAATAAAATTCGCGGGCAGTGAGTTTTATAATTTGACCGTCACGCTGTACCTGTTTAGTGCGGTAATCAACTTTAAGATTGGCAATGGTAAAATTTGTCTCGATATTCAAATCATTTTTTCTTCTTACCAATGCCCTTATACGTGCAAGTAGTTCCTGGAATTTAAAAGGCTTGGTCAAATAATCGTCCGCACCTGTATCAAGTCCGGTTACAATATCACTAGTTGTAGATAGTGCGGTAAGCATCAGAATCGGAACATTGCTACGTTCACGAATCGTTTTACATAATTGCAAACCATTTATGTGTGGTAAAATAACGTCTAATAAAATAATGTCATACTCATTTTGCAAAGCAAGTTGCTTTCCGTTTTGTCCATCATAAGCAACATCAACAATAAATGATTGTTCCTCAAGTCCCCTTTTTATAAAGGAAGCAACACCCGGTTCATCTTCAATAACAAGAATTTTCATTCAGAGGGAGATTTTATAGTTTAATAACTCTATAACGTTATAGCTAAAAATAAAATAATTGCTGACCTTTCTCTCTCAAAATAGTTTGTAATAATTCCAAAATTATAAGAATAGATGCTTAAAGTGTTGAGTAAGTAAATCAAAAAAAAGATAATGTTGGGGCCAGCAGTATAACCCCTTTCACATTGTCGTGTCAAACTCCGCCTGACTGACGCCTGTCCGTCAAGACTTGAACTTGTAGTAATCCTAATCGGCTTTTCTCCGTTATATTATTTCCTCAAATCTATAATAATATCTGCCATAATAAAAAGCCTGTAAATTTCATACGGGCTTCGATCCATCAAAGTTCAAATTTGAAAGTTCTTCTATCCTAAACCTTCTGCAACTTTTTCAAGCAAAGCTTTTGTTTTTCGTACACCTTCTTCTTCACTTAGTTTTTCACCTTCATATTCAATTCCCAGGTATCCATGAAATCCTGAATCTTTAATTATCTTCAGCATTTTGTAATAATCTGTTTCCACACAATTACCCTGCGCGTCAAAGTCAATGGTTTTTGCACTGGCGCCTTTTGCATAAGGCATCATTTCAGCAACACCTTTATAAC
>WNGE01002851.1_pt1 | contig 24469 bp, 17 predicted proteins | sample 5400651 | NCBI WGS metagenome assembly WNGE01 (sample SAMN13153370, study PRJNA577476) | soil metagenome | isolation source: 60 cm soil or saprolite under grassland replicate 2 | place: USA:California | collected 2016-06-15
CCCCACCCGGGGCGGCAGTATCGGGACGCGCCTTCCCACGTTTCGTGCAAGAGCAGCAGACCAGGCTCACGTCGCCTACGTGCCGGACACCATCTGGCCAATCAGCGGGCACCCGCCAGACTCCTCCCGGGCCAACTCGAAACACCCGGTTCCTGAGTTCCGCGTAATTCCGGGGTCCTAGAGGTCCGGGACACTAGAGTTCGCAGGTCAGCGGTGCCGGGGCTGGTGAAGCAATCGGAATCTCCTAGAGAAACGATTATCGCTGCTAATCCCATTCATGCACGAAGTTTCGCTGTATGCTCTAGAGCCATGTATGTGAAGACGACGACACGGAAGGTCAAGGGCGGGGAGATCCGCTACCTGCACCTGGCGCACAACGAGTGGGACGCGGCGAAGAGCCGGTCGGTGCCGAAGCTGCTCTACAGCTTCGGCCGGGAGGACCAGCTGGACCAGGACGCGGTGCGGCGGCTGGTCGCGTCGCTGGCCCGGCTGCTGGATCCCGCCGACGCGCTGGCGGCCACGGCAGAGGGGGAACTGGCCTTCACCGAGTCGCGACCGTACGGCGCCGCGTACGTGCTGGACGTGCTGTGGAACCGGCTCGGCATCGGATCGATCCTGACCGGGCTCCGGGCGTCCGGGCGGGGCCGGCCGCGGGACGCGGCGGCTACCGAGCGGGTGCTGTTCGGGCTGGTCGCCAACCGGGCGCTGGCCCCGTCGTCAAAGCTGGCAGCCGCGGAATGGATGAGCCGGGACGTGCACATCGACGGGCTCGGCGAGGTGACCGATGACGCGTGCTACCGGGCGATGGACTGGCTGCACGCGGTGCGCGGCGAACTGGAGAAGCAGGTGTACTTCGCCGTCGCGGACCTGCTCAACCTCGAGGTGGACCTGCTGTTCTTCGACACCACCTCGACGTACTTCGAGCTTGAGGACGCCGATGAGGAGGTGGCCCGGAACTGGCGCGGGGAGCGGGCATCCGGCGAGGATGCGGACCCGGATAAGGCAGCAGGGTTCCGGACGCACGGCAAGTCCAAGGACAGCCGGGATGACCTGCCGCAGATCGTGATCGGGCTGGCTGTCACCCGGGACGGGATCCCGGTCCGGTGCTGGTGCTGGCCGGGGAACACCGCGGACTCAGCGCTGATCCGGCAGGTGAAAGACGACATGCGGGAGTGGGTCCTGGGGAAGGTCATCTGGGTCGCTGACCGCGGGTTCTCCTCGGCGGAGAACCGCCGCTACCTCCAGCGTGGCGCCGGCGGCTACATCATCGGCGAGAAGCTGCGCTCGGAGTCCCCGCTGGTCAAGGCGGCGCTGTCCCGGCAGGGCCGTTACCAGCAGGCCGCCGGGAACCTGCGGGTCAAGGAAGTGCGGATCGCCGGCGCGGGCGACCGGTTCGTGATCTGCCACAACCCGGACGCCGCCACCCGTGACGCGGCCATCAGGGACCGGCTCGTCGGCAAGCTGGAGGAGACCATCGCCGGATCAGACGCGCTCACCGCAGCCAAGCGGGCGGAGCTGCGCGGGAAGATCTCCATGATGCCGGGCCTGAACCGGTTCCTGCGCGTAACCCCCGGCGGGCTGCTGCGCATCGACAAGGCGAAGATCGAGACCGAGGCGAACCTGGACGGCAAGTACCTGCTGCGCTGCGCCGACCCCGAGCTATCCGCCGAGGACATCGCGCTTGGCTACAAGCAGCTCCTGGAAGTCGAGCGCGGCTGGCGTGACATGAAATCCGTCCTGGACCTGCGGCCGGTCTACCACAGGCTCGAAGAACGCATCCGCGCCCACGTCCTGCTGTGCTGGCTCGCCCTGCTCCTGGCCCGCCTCGCCGAGACCCGCGCCGGGCAGACCTGGCCCGTCATGCGCCGCGAACTCGACCGCATCCACCTGGGCACCTTCACCGGCCCGGCAGGGAACTTCCGGCAGCGCACCGAACTGTCCAAGCCCGCCCGCGATCTGCTCGCCAAGCTCAGCATCGACCCCCCGCGCAAGATCCACGAGCTCACTCCCGGCGCTTGACCCTTCCACCGCCGCCCAGCCGCACGCGCCTAGAGAAACGCCCAGCGGCCCACCAGCCTGCCATTTCCCCAGGTCGCGGACATGATCATTACTCTAGGCGCAGCGAATTACGCGGAACTCAGGCGGTTTCGATGTCACCTTTCCCGTAACGACACGTCACCAGCGACCCTTCCAACGAGGGCTGCGCACCGTCTTCCTAGTCCCCACCTGACGCATCCCGTGCGCCTTTTCCACCTCGCTCACCACGACGGTCTTCAGCCAACGCAGCAGGTGGCGGTTTGGAGCCTCCCCCCGCAGGGCGGCTCCGAAGGGCCAACTCCTTCATCTCTCGCACAACATCGCTTCCAAGAGCTTCGCGCACAACATCGCTTCCAAGAGCTTCGCCTACATCGATGGCTCCTTTCCGCGTTCGTGGCGCACCGTGTTTCGGGGTTATGCGGCGGGGTGGAGCTGGGTGAGCAGGGCGTCTGGGAATAGGTCGAGGATGTGCAGGTCAGGATGACCCTGCCGATATTGGGCGGCCAGCAAGCAACGCCGGAGCGAGGCGAGCATGTCGGCGACCGAGACGGTGCGCTTGGTGCGGTACCAGGGCGCGCGGGCGCGGTGGGCGGCAAGATCAGCGGCGGGGTGGCCGTGGTGGGCGTACCAGACGATCGCCAGGCTCATGCAGACCAGCCCGAAGGGCACCAGGCGCTCCACGGAGCGCTGGGTGCGGGTGCGGGCTTGGCCGACGCCGGCCAGATGTCGGGCGTCAAGGAATGCCGTTTCTTCGGACCAGCGGTCGGCGTAGCGTTCGATGACCTGGGTGGGGGTGGCGGCAAGGTCGGTGGTGACCAGGGCGAGCTGGTAGCCGTCGGGGGAGCCGACTGGGCGGCTGAGCACGACCTGGACGGGCTGGCCTTTGAGCGCGCCGTACCATAGGCATCCGATGGCCAGCACCTCCCGGTCAAGGGTCTTGCCGTAGCAGTGGAGGGTGACGGGGGTCCACCGGTAGCGGGTCATGGCGGCCAGCATGATCAGCTCTGGGAGCCGGTCGCCTTTGACCCGTGGGCGGCCGCGGCGGCCGGTTGGGGGCGGGGCTGGCGTGTAGAGGGCGGCGTTGGCGCGGAGCCGGGCGGTCACGGTGACGTGGGTGGGCAGCCCTTGGAGTGGTTTGCCGATGTCGGCGGCGTCGCCGACCAGATGCACCTGGCGGTCGCCGAGGTGGCCACAGGCCAGGTCAACCAGCTCGCGGGCCAGGACCAGTGGGGTGTGGTCGGGGTCGCCGGGCTGCCACAGGCGGGCCAGGATCGGCAGGCACACCGCCCGGGTGAGGAACGGGAGGTGGACGATGACGCCGACCACCACCCAGCGGTGGCCCCAGGCGGGCCGGTGGCGGCCCGGGCCGTTGCCGTCGTGATGCCAGGCGGCGCCGTGCAGCTTGCGGCCGGTGCGGTGCCACAGGGTGTCGTCGACGGCCAGCACCAGCGGGGCGTCGGCTGGGACCAGGGTGGCGCAGATCAGGTCCAGCAGGACCAGGCCGAGCTGGTCGGCCGACCAGCGGGCGGTGGAGAAGAAGCGGTAGGCCAGGTCGTGGTGGCGCCGCCCGGCAAGCCGGGCACCGACCAGCATGCCGGTGACCGTGTGCAGGCCCGGCTGGGCCAAGAACCCGGCGACCATGGCACGGAAGGTCGCAAACGTCGGCGCGGTGAAGCAGGGACGGAACACGATGAGCAGGTCGGCGAGCGAGCGCGGTAGGCTCGGCGTGAGCATCGGCGGTTGTTCGCTGCACCAGGCAAGCCGGTCAACTCAGCCGGCCATCACCACCGAAATCACGAAACACGAGGACAATATGGAATACGCAATATCCGCCGTTCATGAGCCATCATCGCCCATTGACGTGCTGTGGTGAAATGAACAGGCAGGAAGCTGGATTTCCGATGCAGTCGCCAGGCTCTCCCCGATCGGGGCTCATCTATGCTTTATGGACGATCCAGGGAGCGTGCGCTGATTGCCAAGTTGCTCGCAAAGGCGCGCGAGGGGCACAGCGGCGTGCTGGTGGTTCGTGGCGAGGCCGGCATCGGCAAGCACGCCCTGCTGGAAGACACCGCCGAGCGATCCGGCGACTTCTGCGTGCTGCGCGGGGCGGGGGTGGAGTCCGAGGTCGAGCTGCCGTTCGCCGCCGTGCATCAGCTCCTGCGACCGGTCCTCGTCCGGCTGGGGCGGCTGCCCGCTCCCCGGGCCGCCGCGCTACGGGGTGCATTCGGCCTGGTCGACGCGCAGGCCAACCAGTTCTTGATCCAGCTTGGCGTCCTGAGCCTGCTGGGCGCGGTGGCCGCCGAGCAGCCGGTCTTGTGCCTGATCTCCAAGGCGCGGTGGCTTGACCGGGCGTCCCGGGATGCGCTGCTGTTTGTCGCGCGGCGCCTGCGGACCGAGCGGATCGTGCTGCTGCTGGCCGCCCGCGACGACGACGTGCGCGAGTTTCTCGCGCCCGGTCTGCCAGAGCTCCGTCTGGCTGGGTTGGCTCGGCAGGCGGCCGGGCAGCTGCTGCAGGCGCACGCCGGCCGGCTCGCCGTGCAGGTCCGTGACCGGCTGATCGAGGAGACCGGTGGGAACCCGCTGGCCTTGCTGGAGCTGCCCCAGACGCTGACCGGCGAGCAGCTGGCCGGTCGAGAGCCGCTGCCACAGCGGCTTCCCTTGACCGCCAGGCTGCAGCAGGTGTTCTTGCAGCGGGTGCGGCGGCTGCCAGCGGTGACCCAGACGCTGCTGCTGGTGGCCGCCGCGGAAGACGCCGGCGAGCTGGCCACGATCGTGGCCGCCGGCCGGTTGCTCGGCTGCGGGCTGGAGGCACTGGAGCCGGCCGAGCAGGCAGGGCTGGTGCGCGTCAGCGGGTCGCAGTTGGAGTTTCGCCATTCGCTGGGCCGCTCGGCGATCTATCAGGGCGCCACGTTCATGGCGCAACGAGCGGCCCACCAGGCGCTCACCGAGGTGCTGGAGGGCGAGCAGCAGATCGACCGGCGTGCCTGGCACCTGGCCGCTGCCACGCTGGGGCCTGACGAGGACGTCGCTGAGGCATTGGAGGGTTCCGCCGGCCGGGCCCGGCGCCGCGGCGGCCCGGCGGCGGCAGCCGCCGCCCTCGAGCGTGCCGCCGCGCTGACCCCGGAGCCGGCGTCGCGTGCCCGGCGGCTGGTCGCCGCCGCCGAGCACCTCTGGGAGAGCGGGCACGGTGAGCGGGCACGGGCGCTGCTGGACCAGGTCGAGCCGCCTGTGGCCGACCCGGCCCTGCTCGCCGGCATCGCCCGCGTCCGGGCCGAGATCGAGCTCGCTGCCGGCATCCCGGCTACGGCCTGCACGCTGCTGGTCGAGGGCGCGAAGCTGATCCTGAAGTCTGAACCGCGGCGGGCCAACGAGATGCTGGTGCTGGCCACCTGGGCGGCGCTGGCCGCCAACCAGCTGGACCGCATCGTCGGCGAGATCAGCCTGGCCGGTTCCCGTGTGCCGGGGCCGCCAGATGTCCGAGTCGGGCGGGTCGCGGAAAGCCTGATCGCGGTCGGGCTCGGACGCGCTCCGCCGGCCCCCGCCGGAGCGGTGCCGCCCATGGCGGCGGCCGGCTGGCCCCCGCCATGGGCCACCTGGGAGTGGCCGATGCTGGTCGTCGCCCAGCCCGCCGCCGATGCCGTGGCCGCCAATCAGCGGTATGCGAGGCTGGTCGCGGCCGGTCGTGCCGACGGGACGGTCAGCCCCTTGATCCCGGCGCTGGCGAACCTCGCGATCTCCGATTTCGCCCTGGGCCGCTGGCCCGACGCCATCGGCAACGCCACCGAGGGGCTGCGACTGGCCAAAGACACCGGCCAGGAGAGCATGGCCGGGTACTTCCTGGTCCTGCTGGCAACGATCGCGCTGCGGCAGGGACGGACCGACGACTCCCAGCGGCTGGTCGACCAGGCGCTTGCCGCCGCCGTCCCGCGCCGGGTGGCGGTGGTCGCGGCCGCTGCTTCGTGGAACCTGGCGCGGCTGGAGCTGGCCGAGGGGCGGCCGACGGCTGCGCTGGAGCGGCTGGAGCGGCTGCTGGCGGTTGCCGCCCCCCAGTATCCGACCGTGCACGCCCCCATCGCGCTGCTGGCGACGCCCGAACTGGTCGAGGCGGCGGCCCGCGCGAACGCCCTGGAGGGGATGGAACCCTATGTGGTCAGGTTGGAGCGGTGGGCCCAGCGAGATCAGGGGACGTTCGTCCTGCTTGTCGCCCACCGCTGCCGCGCGCTGATCTGCCAGGACGACCAGGCCGAGCGGCACTTCCAGGCCGCCCTGACCGTACACGGTATCGGCGAGCTGCCCTACGAGCTGGCCCGCACCGAGCTGTTGTACGGCGAGTGGCTGCGACGGGCGCGACGCCGGGCTGACGCCCGCACGCACCTGCGCATCGCGCTGGACCTGTTCGAGCAGTTGGGCGCCACTCCCTGGGTCGAGCAAGTTCGTGTCGAGCTGCGCGCCATCGGTCAGACCGCGCGCAAGCGTGACTCCAGCACGCGCGTGCGGCTCACTCCCCAAGAGCGCCAGGTCGCCCACCTCGCCGGGCAGGGACTGACCAACCAGCAGATCGCGGCGCGGCTGTTCCTGAGCCGGCACACCGTCAGCTACCACCTGCGCAAGGTCTTCTCCAAGCTGGGCATCGTCTCCCGCGTCGACCTGCATGAGCTCGACCCGGACGACGATGTGCCAGGCGGCAGCCAGGGCGAACCAGTCTGAGGACCCGGTGGGTGGCCGCTGCCCGCCAGGCTACTCATTCGCGGGATCCGGGGGAGATTGGCCAGATGTTTCAGAATTGCCACGCCCCGGATCACGAGCTTTTGGGATATGGGAAGTCGCCGCAGGGACGAGCGCGTCGTCGGGCGTGGCTGCCCGCACCTCGGTACGCAGCCGCGGCAGCGCCTCCGGGTGCTGGCGCCGCAACCACGTGAGCAGCCGCTCGCGGACCTCACAGCGCAGGTCCCAAACGTTCGGCGCGCTGTTCGCACTCACCAAGGGCGCGCAACTGCATGGTGTGCTCGGTCGTGTCGACGACCTGCAGCACGGCGGTCTGCCCATTCCACAGCCTCGAATCCGCAAGGATCCGCCGGAACTCGGCGCGAACGTCCTCGACCGGGGTCACGTAGTCCACGTACAGAAAGACCGTCCCGACGATGTCAGCGGAATAGCGCGTCCAGTTCTGGATCGGTCGCTCCACGAAATAGGAGCAGGGCAGCACCAACCGGCGACGGTCCCAGATCCGCACGACCACATAGGTGAGCGTGATCTCCTCGATGTTGCCCCACTCGCCCTCGACGACCACAGCGTCGTCGAGGCGGATCGGCCCGGCGAACGCGATCTGCAAACCCGCGATGAGGTTGCCGACCGTGGAGCGGGCCGCCACGCCGGCGACGACCCCGGCGGGCTCGCAGGTTGTCGGAGACCTTCACGTCGTAGCGCCGCATGAAGGCGTCCTCAGTCACGCGCACCAGGCGAATCGCCAGCCAGGCAGCGGCCGCGACGAGCCCGAGCATCAGCAGGTGGAAGACTGCTCCGTGGATGCTGGGCCTCAGCCGTGCAACAGGAAGCGCCAGCACCAGGGCGGCGAGCGTGACCACCAGACGGGCGGGCCAGCGGCAGTGTGTCCGCAGATCCTCGGCGAGCCTGCGGTCCTTCATGAACCGCAGCGCCAGCCGCCATACCACGACGTGGACGAGCAGGACAGCCAGCGCCACGCCCACCGTGGTGAGCACCCTGGATACCCCAGTACCGGTGATTGCATCCATCGGCCCTTGGGTACCTCTGCACGACCGTCCGCAGTCCACCAGCCACGCCATGGATGGTTGAACGTGCCCCAGCGTGCAACCCCAACTGGACGAGGCCGCGACTCAGATCGAGAACGGGTGGTGCGGCGGCCGCTCGAGGGTGCCCGCTTGCCGAACCGTGAGGTTGCGGCCCAAGACTACTCGTTTCGGGGATTCGAGCGGTCGCATCCGGCTGTCACGCTACCCACCTTGGAGGAGGGGAGACCTCATCCCTCGCCGCTTCATGCGGTCCGAAAGGAGAAACGGCAGCCCATTGCTGGGGCGCACCTTGGGCCAACCCCATCCCACCTCCCGGCCGGGTGCGCCGCGCAACCGAAGCGGCCGTGGAGGACGCGGATGACAGCCGCACCTGCCGGGACGATGGATGTCCGTCCAGGCGACCAGGACGCCGTCAAGCAGGTGGAGGAGTGGTTCCACGCCTACCACGCCACGCGGGACCCCGCCATCCGCGAAAGGATCATCCTCGCCCACTTGGGGCTTGCCGACCGGCTCGCCGCGCGCTTTCGCAGGAGTCGCGGCACCTCCTATGAAGATCTCGTCCAGGTGGCGCGAGTCGGTCTGGTCACGGCAGTCAATCGCTACGACCCCGGCCGGACCAATTCGTTCATCGTCTATGCCATTGTCTGCATCGTTGGCGAGCTCAGACGACACCTGCGCGACAACTGCTGGACCGTCCACGTGGCGCGGACGCTCAAAGAGCAAGTGCTCCAGGTCGTCCGGGCACGTGAAGCGCTGACCATGACCCTGGAGCGCTCGCCGACCGTGGCGGAGATCGCCGACCATCTGAGCATCAGCTGCGAGCGAGTGCTGGAGGCCTTTGAGGCCAACCAAACACGGCTTGAGCTTTCGCTGGACGAGCCGGCCAACGGGGACGGCAGCGTCAGCATCGGCGAGCTGCTTCCCGCTCCGAGCGGCGAGATCGAGGTCGACGATGTGCTGGCGCTGCCTGAGCTGCTCGAGAGCCTGCCTGAAATGGAGCGCCGGGCGGTGGTGCTGCGGTTTTTCCGGGACCTGAAGCAGGATGACATCGGCGCGGTGCTTGGCTACTCGCAGATTCACGTCTCGCGCCTGCTGCGTCGCGCCTTGACCCGGATGCATGAGCAGTGGAGTCGCTGCTGACCACCACACGCCCCGAGATCCCCACGGGAGGTGACCTCGACGTTGGCGGGGATGGCGCCGAGCCTGGCCTGCTGGCCGGCGGAGTCGGCGGTCACCGAGCAGGGTCGTCCAGGTCGAACTGGCTCAGAGTGGCGCGGGAGGTGATGCCGAGCTTGGCGTAGACCTTGTGGAGGTGATAGCCGACGGTGTGAGCGCTCAGGAACAGCCGGGCGGCGATCAGCCGGTTCGTCAGCCCGCGTGCGGCAAGGCGGGCGACCTGCAGCTCTCGCGGGGTGAGCTGGCGCAGGGCGGCCGGGTCGCGGCTGCGCGCGCTCTCGCCGCTGGCGCGCAGTTCGGCCCGGGTGCGCTCGGCCCACGGACGGGCCTCGAGGCGCTCGAAGGTCTCCAGGGCGGTGCGTAGGTGGGAGCGGGCCTCGGCGCGGCGGCGCGAGCGCAGCAGCCACTCGCCATACAGCAGCTCGGTGCGGGCCAGCTCCAGCGGCAGCTCGCCGATCCCGTCGGTGGCCAGGGCGGCCTGGTAGTGCCGCTCGGCTATCCCGTCGCCGCTGATCAGCGCGCGGCAACGGTGGGCGACCGCCACGGTCCAGGTGCGCCTGTCCCACTGGGCCCAACGTTCGAACCTGGCCACCACGGGCTCCAAGCCCGCGACCGCGTCCGTGCGGGCGGCCGCCTCCACCAGGGTGCCGGTGGCCAGCAGCGCGATGGGGGCGTGTGCGGTCGGATGCCCGAGGGTGGCAAGGCCATGCAGCCGCTCCAGCGCGGCTTCCGGGTGTCCTTCGGCAAGGTCGAGGGACGCCAGCGTCCAGGACGCGAACGCCGATACCGCGGCCAGCCGCAACCGGGTCGCCTCGGCGAGGGCCTGTCGGGCGAGCTGGCGGCAGTCGTCGGCGCGTCCTTGCCCCGCGGCGAGTGCGGCGAGGATGACCAGAGCGTGGGCGGCGGTGGCGTGCTGGCCGGTCTCGGTCGCGAGCCGCAGCCCTTCGGTGGCGCTGTCGATCGCCGTGGGCCAGCGGCCCAGCGCGGCTTCGGCCAGGGCGAGGTTGGCCAGGGCCACGGTCAGGCCGGAGACCGTCCCGGCGGCGCGGCGCGCCGCGACCGCCCTGGTGTAGCGCTGGTCGGCGGTGACGTCGTCGCCGTCCGGTGCGGCGATCAGCATCGGCCACATCCAGGTGAACGCCGGATGCGGCCAGCCGGTCGCCAGTGTGGTTGGCATCTCCAGGGTGGCGGCACCCGGCGGGAGGCGTTCGAGCCCGGCCGCGATCAGACTTTGGGCGACCCGCTCGACCCTGATGTCACCTCTTGGCAGCCGGGAGAGCAGTGGGTGGATCTGCTCGACGATGCGGTCCGTCTCGCCCGCTGACAATGCTGCCCTGGCGGCCAGCACCAGCATTTCGGCCGCCCGGACCGGGTCGGACCTCAGGATCGGCCTGGCGCCCCTGAGCAGTAGGGTGCAGGCGGTCGCCGGCGTCCCGGCGGCAAGCTCGATCGCGCCCCGGACCTGCGCCATGTAGGCCTGCACGGCCACACCCGTTGGCAGCGCCTCGGCGTGGTTCAGTAGCGTCTGAGCGCGCTCGCCGTGGCCGGCCTCCCAGAGGCAATCCGCCGCGGCGACCAGCCGTTGAGCCCGCGCCACAGGCTGCTGGCTCAACCTGGCGGCGCGCTCCAGCGCCGCGGCCGCGGCCGCCGGGCCGCCGCGCCGCCGCGCCCGGTCGGCAGAGTTCTCCAGCGCCGCGGCGACCTGCTCGTCCGGCTCGAAGCTGGCGGCGGCCAGATGCCAGGCGCGGCGGTCGGCCTGGCCCTCACCTTGGAGCACCCCGATCAGCGCCTGATGCGCCGCCTGCCTGGCCGCCAGCGTCGCGGCCTGGTAGACCGCCGAGCGCACCAGCGAATGACGAAACGTCAGCTCATGGCCGATGACCTCCACCAGGCCCGCGCGCTCGGCCGGCTCCAGCGTCTCCGGCGCGCAACCGAGGGCCTGGCCGGCGGCCAGCACGATCGCCAGTTCGCCGGTGTCCTCAGCAGCGGCGATCAGCAGCAGCGTCTGGGTGGCCTGTGGCAGGCGCCGCGCCCGCTCCAGAAACATCTCCTGCAGCCTGCCGTTCAGCGGCAGCAGCTTGGGCAGCCACTCATGGCCGCTGAGCTGCCTGCCGGTCAGCGCCTTCGGCAGTTCCAGCAGCGCCAAGGGATTCCCCTCGGTTTCGGCGATGAGCCGGTCGCGCATCCGCGGGGCGAGCTTGTCGGCGTGCGCCTGCAGCAACTCCCCAGCCGACGCGGGATCCAGTCCGGCCAGACGCAGCTCCGGCAGACCGGGCGCGTCGAACCGGCGCAGGTCGTCGTCACGGGCGGCGAACAGCAGCACGATCCGTTCGGCCTCCAACCGCCGCCCGACGAACACCAGCGCATCCGCGGACGCGCTGTCCAGCCACCGCGCGTGGGAGACGATGCACAGCAGCGGCTGCTCGGCGGCCAGCACGGTAAGCAGGCTCAGCACGCCAAGCTCGATCAGGAAGGGGTTGGCCTGCGCGTCAATCAGCCCGAACGCGCCTCGTAGTCCCCTGGCCTGGGGCGTGGGCAGCACGTTCAGCCGCTCCAGGAACGGGCGCAGCATCTGGTGGAGGCCGGCGAAGGCAAGCTCCATCTCGGGCTCGGCCCCAGCGGCGCGGAGCACCTGGAAGTCGACGGCCCGCTCGGCCGCGTACTGCAGCAGCGCGTGCTTGCCGATACCGGCCTCGCCGCGTACCACCAGCACGCCGGCGCGGCCCTCACGCGCACCGGCGAGAAGGCGGTCGATCTGCGCGCGTTCCTCTCGTCGTCCATACAACATGAGAGATCCCGTTCGGTACGCAAGGAGGATCAGTCTTCGCGCACGGCGGCCGCCTATTTCGTATTGCTGGATTGGATTGTAGGACTCGGCGCGCAGCAACGCTTTTCAAAGCATCGCTCGTCGCGTCCGCGACCTGCTCAGCGAGGAATCTCAGGTGAGAGGGCTCGAGCGCCTCCAGGGTGGTACCCGGTACCCGTCGAATCGCGAGAAGAGCGCAAGCAAGACGACCGAGTGGAGGGACGGTATGGCCAAGGCGGTGGGCATCGACCTGGGCACGACCAACTCGGTGATTGCCGTGCTGGAAAGCGGCGAGCCGACGGTCATTCCCAATGCGGAGGGGTCGCGCACGACCCCGTCGGTGGTGGCGTTCACCGAGCAGGGCGAGCGGCTGGTCGGGCAGCTGGCCCGGCGACAGGCGATCCTCAACCCCAAGGGGACGATCACGTCGGCCAAGCGGTTCATCGGCCGTCGCTACGACGAGATCTCCAGCGAGGCCAAGGCGGTGTCGTTCGACGTCGTGGAGGGCCCGGGAGGGGTGGTCCGCTTCAACGTGCGCGGTCGGCAGTACGCGCCAGAGGAGATCAGCGCGCTGGTGCTGCGCAAGCTGGCCGAGGATGCCTCCAAGTTCCTCGGCGAGCGGGTCACTCAGGCGGTGATCACCGTCCCGGCCTACTTCAACGATGCCCAGCGACAGGCGACCAAGGACGCGGGGAAGATCGCCGGGCTCGAGGTCCTGCGCATCATCAACGAGCCGACCGCGGCCGCGCTCGCCTACGGGCTCGACAAGCGCGAGCACGAGACGGTGCTGGTGTTCGACCTGGGTGGCGGGACCTTCGACGTGAGCATCCTGGACGTGGGAGACGGGGTCGTCGAGGTCCGGGCGACCGCGGGCGACACGCATCTGGGCGGCGACGATTTCGACCGCCGGCTGGTCGACTACCTCGCCGACGAGTTCCAGCGCGAACAGGGCATCGACGTGCGCCGCGACCCGCAGGCGCTGCAGCGCCTGTTCGAGGCGGCCGAGAAGGCCAAGGTCGAGCTGAGCTCGGTGACCCAGACGCAGATCAACCTGCCGTTCATCACCGCCGACGCGTCAGGGCCCAAGCACCTGACGGCCTCGCTGATGCGGTCCAAGCTCGAGCAGATCACCGCCGATCTGGTCGAGCGCTGCCTCGGGCCGGTGCAGCAGGCCATGGCCGACGCCAAGGTGACCGCCGCCGACATCGACGAGGTCATCCTGGTCGGCGGCGCCACCCGCATGCCCGCCGTACAGGCGCGGGTGCGGCGCCTGACCGGCGGCAAGGACCCCAACATGACGGTCAACCCCGACGAGGTCGTCGCCGTGGGGGCCGCGATCCAGGCCGGTGTCCTCAAGGGCGAGGTCAAGGACGTGGTCCTGCTGGACGTGACGCCGCTGTCGCTGGGGCTGGAAACGCTCGGCGGGGTCATGACCAAGGTGGTCGAGCGCAACACCACCATCCCGGTCCGGCGCACCGAGGTGTTCACCACCGCCGAGGACAATCAGCCCGCTGTCGACGTCGTCGTGCTGCAGGGCGAGCGCGAGCGGGCCGCCGACAACCGGGTGCTCGGGCGCTTCCGGCTGGAGAACATCCGTCCCGCCCCTCGGGGGGTGCCGCAGATCGAGGTCACGTTCGACATCGACGCCAACGGCATCGTCAACGTCTCCGCCCGCGACAAGGACACCGGCGCCGAGCAGGCGATCACCATCACCGAGAGCACCAACCTCGATCGGGCCGAGGTCGAGCGGATGGTGGCGGAGGCCGAGCGCAACCGCACCGAGGACCAGCGGATCCGCCAGCGGGTGGACGCCCGCAATGACCTGGACACGGTCGCCTACCAGGTGGAGCGGCGCCTCGACGAGCTCGGTGAGACGGCCCCGACCCACGAGAAGGCGCGGGCCGAGATGCTGGTCAACGACGCCCGTCAGGCCATCAAGGAGGAGGCGCCGGCGGAGCGCCTGCGGACGCTCACCGGCGAGCTGCAGCAGGTGCTTCAGGGCCTGCTCGCGCACGCGGGCGGCGCCCAGGGGACGCCCGGCGACCAGCCGGAGCGACCACCCGACGACGAGGACGTGATCGACGCGGACTTCACCACCGGCTAGCGGGCTCGCGATGGCTGCGCAGCAACGATCCGGGCCCGACGCCAGCGGCGAGGCGGCCAGCCGCGCCGATGCGGCTGAGGCCGCGGCGGCCCTGGCCGACATGGAGGACCGCTGGCGGCGGGCGCTCGCTGACCTCGACAATCTCCGCAAGCGCTACGCACGGGAGCTGGAGCGGGAGCGGGCCGCGGAACGAGCCCGGGTGGCCGCGGAGTGGCTGCCCGTGGTGGACAGCCTTGACCGGGCTCTGGGGCACGCGGCCACGGACCCGTCCGCCATCGTCGAGGGGATACGCGTGGCGCGCGAGCAGGCACTGGCCGCGCTGGCACGGCTCGGCTACCCCCGCCACGAGGAGGTCGGGGTGCCCTTCGACCCTGCACGGCACGAGGCGGTGAAGATCGTCGAGGATGCCGAGGCGGCATCGGGCACGGTCGTGCAGGTCCTGCGCCCCGGCTACGGGCAGGGCGAGCGCTGGCTGCGGCCAGCCGCGGTCGCGGTCGCCACCACGGCGCCCGGGCAGGGGTGAGCGCCGTGGCCCGCGACTACTACGAGGTCCTGGGGGTTCCGCGCACCGCCGACGCTGAACAGCTGCAGGAGGCCTACCGGCGGCTGGCCCGTACCTACCATCCGGACGTGAACAAGGACCCGGAAGCCGAGGAGCGGTTCAAGGAGATCAACGAGGCCTACCGGGTCCTGTCCGACCCCGGGACCCGGGCGCGCTACGACCGCTTCGGGCCGGACTTCCGCCGGATCCCCGAGGGGGCGGAGGAAGCGGCCACAGCGGGCGGCGCGGGTCCGCGCGGCGCTGGCTTCACTGGCCGCGGCTTCGGCGACCGCGGCTTCGGCGACCTGGGCGTGGATCTGGAGGACCTGCTCGCCGACCTGTTCGGCGCTCGCGGGGGACGCCGGCCGGTCGCCGGGGCTGACCAGGAGGTGGAGCTGGAGCTGACCGTCGAGGAGGCCTACCGAGGCGGGCGCCGGTGGATCAGGCTCGCGGGGCCCGACGGGCAGCGCAGCTACGAGGTCAACATCCCGCCCGGGGTCACCGACGGGCAGCGGATCCGCCTGGCCGGCCAGGGTGGCCAGGGCGTCGGCGGCGGCCCGGCCGGCGATCTCTACCTGGTGGCACGCATCGCACCCAGTTCCCGCTACCGCCTGGAAGGGCGCGATCTCCACGTGAAGGTGCCGGTGAGCCCCTGGGAGGCGGCGCTCGGGGCGACGGTGCCCGTCGACACGCCGGGCGGGGAGCTGAAGGTCCGGATCCCACCCGGCTCTTCGAGCGGGCGGCGGGTGCGCCTGGCCGGCCAGGGCATGCCGAATCCCAGAGGCCGGGCCGGCGACCTGTACGCCGAGGTGCGGATCGTGGTCCCCAAACGGCTTCGCCGCCGCGAGCGGGAGCTGTTCGAGGAGCTCGCCCGTGTGTCGACCTTCGATCCCAGGAGCCGCGGATGAGCCAGCCACGACCCTCCCGCGCCACGGCCACCGACCGGCGCGCGGCGCGCTACCCCCTGGCCCGACCGGCGCGCCTTGACCTCGACGGCTTTGCCCGCAGCGCGGGCCTGCATCCCGATCTCGTGCGCCGTCTGGTGGCGCTCGGCCTCGTGCGCGCCGCCCGCGACGGCGCCGGCCAGCTGTGGTTTGTCCAAGCCGAGCGCGTCACCGTTGCCCGGATCCAGCGGCTGCGCGCCGGTCTGGGCCTCAACTACGCCGCCGTCGGGGTGGTGCTCGATCTTCTTGCCCGCATCGACGCCCTCGAGCGTGCCGCGCGCGCCCGGCCTCGGGAAGTCGCAAAGGAATGGTGATCGTCCGTGGATCTGAACCGTCTGACCCAGAAGTCGCAGGAGGCCCTGCACGACGCGCAGACCAAGGCGCTGCGGTTCGGCCATACCGAGGTCGACGGCGAGCACCTGCTGCTTGCGCTGCTCGACCAGCCGGAGGGGCTGGCGCCCCGGCTGCTCCAGGCGGCCGGCGCCGATCCGGACGCGCTGCGCACCGGGCTGGAGGCGGAGCTCGGCCGCCGTCCCAAGGTGACCGGCCCCGGAGCCGCTCCGGGCCAGGTGTTCGTCACCCAACGGCTGGCCCGGCTGCTGGACGCCGCCGAACGGGAGGCCGGCCGGCTCAAGGACGAGTACGTCTCGGTCGAGCACCTGGTGCTCGCGCTCGTCGACGAGGGCTCGGAGACCGCGGCCGCGCGCGTGCTGAAGCGCCACGGCATCACTCGGGACACCTTCCTGGCCGCGCTCACCCAGGTGCGCGGCAACCAGCGGGTCACCTCCGCGATGCCAGAGGTCGCCTACGAGGCCCTCGAGAAATACGGCCGTGACCTGGTGGCGGACGCCAGCGCCGGCAAGCTCGACCCGGTGATCGGCCGTGACGCCGAGATCCGCAGGGTGGTGCAGATCCTGTCGCGCAAGTCCAAGAACAACCCGGTGCTGATCGGCGACCCCGGCGTCGGCAAGACCGCGATCGTCGAGGGCCTGGCGCAGCGGATCGTGCGCGGCGACGTGCCGGAGGGGCTGCGTGACAAGACCATCTTCGCGCTCGACATGGGCGCGCTGGTGGCCGGGGCGAAATACCGGGGCGAGTTCGAGGAGCGGCTCAAGGCGGTGCTCAACGAAGTCCGCGCCGGGCAAGGGCGGATCCTGCTGTTCGTCGACGAGCTGCACAACGTGGTCGGCGCCGGCGCGGCCGAGGGCGCCATGGACGCCGGCAACATGCTCAAGCCGATGCTGGCCCGCGGCGAGCTGCACATGATCGGCGCCACCACCCTCGACGAGTACCGCAGGCACATCGAGAAGGACGCGGCCTTGGAGCGGCGCTTCCAGCCGGTGCTGGTCGACGAGCCGAGCGTGGAGGACACCGTCTCGATCCTGCGCGGCCTGCGCGAGCGGCTGGAGGTGTTCCACGGCGTCAAGATCCAGGACAGCTCCCTGGTCGCCGCGGCGGCGCTCAGTCACCGCTACATCACCGACCGGTTCCTGCCCGACAAGGCGATCGACCTGGTGGACGAGGCGTGCGCGCGGCTGCGCACCGAGATCGACTCGATGCCTGCGGAGCTGGATGAGGTCACCCGCCGGGTGATGCGCCTGGAGATCGAGGAGGCGGCACTGGCCAAGGAGACCGACCCGGCCAGCCGCGCCCGGCTGGAGGAGCTGCGCCGTGAGCTGGCCGACCTGCGCGCCGAGGCCGACGCCAAGCGCGCCCAGTGGGAAGCTGAGCGCCAGGCGATCCGGCGGGTGCAGTCGCTCCGCAAGGAGCTCGAGCAGGCCCGCCACGAGGCCGAGGCGGCCGAGCGCGCCTACGACCTCAACCGGGCGGCCGAGCTGCGCTACGGCAGGGTCGCCGAGCTGGAACGGCGCCTGCAGGCCGAGGAGGCACAGCTCACCGCGAAGCAGGGCGAGCGGCGGCTGCTGCGAGAGGTGGTCACCGAGGAGGAGATCGCCGAGATCGTGGCGGCCTGGACCGGCATCCCGGTGAGCCGGCTGCGGGAGGGCGAGCGGGAGAAGCTGCTGCGCCTCGACGAGATCCTCCACGAGCGGGTGGTCGGCCAGGACGAGGCGGTCCGGCTGGTCAGCGACGCGATCATCCGGGCGCGCTCGGGGATCAAGGACCCGCGCCGGCCGATCGGCTCGTTCGTGTTCCTCGGCCCCACCGGGGTCGGCAAGACCGAGCTGGCCAGGACGCTGGCCGCGGCCCTGTTCGACACCGAGGAGAACATGGTCCGCCTGGACATGAGCGAGTACCAGGAGCGCCACACCGTCAGCCGTCTGCTCGGCGCCCCGCCCGGCTACGTCGGCTACGAGGAGGGCGGCCAGCTGACCGAGGCGGTGCGGCGCAAGCCCTACTCGGTGGTGCTGTTCGACGAGATCGAGAAAGCGCATGCCGACGTGTTCAACACCCTGCTGCAGGTGCTGGACGACGGGCGCATCACCGACGCCCAGGGCCGCACCGTCGACTTCCGCAACACGGTGCTGATCATGACCTCCAACATCGGCTCGGAGCACCTGCTCGAAGGGGTCACCCCCGACGGGGACATCAAGCCCGAGGCCAGCGAGCGGGTCATGGCCGAGCTGCGCCGCCACTTCCGTCCTGAGTTCCTCAACCGCATCGACGACGCCGTGGTGTTCAAGCCCCTGACGCTGGCGCAGATCGAGCGGATCGTCGAGCTGCAGTTCGCGGAGCTGCGCGGGCGGCTGGCCCAGCGACGCCTGACCCTGGAGCTCACCGACGAGGGCCGCCGGCTCATCGCGGCGCAGGGGTTTGACCCGGTCTACGGCGCGCGGCCGCTGCGCCGGTTCATCGCCCGCGAGGTGGAGACCCGCATCGGCCGAGCTCTGCTCGGCGGCGACGTCCACGACGGCGCGATCGTGCGGGTGGATGCCCACGGCGGCGAGCTGGTCGTGGCCTATGAGAATCCCCCGGAGAACCCGCCGGAGCCCGGGGACGCGGCCTGAGCGCCGGGCCCTGCCGGGTCGTCGCACCCGGCGTCGAGCAGGCGGCCAGGACGCTGGCCGGGCGCCTCAAGGCGGTCAAGGTCAACGTCGACCAGGCACCTCGCGTCGCCGAGCGCTTCGGCGTGCAGGGGATCCCCACCCTGCTGCTGCTGCGCGACGGCCGGGAGGTCGCCAGGCAGGTCGGAGCGGTCCCGCCGGCCGCGCTGCTCCGCTGGACCGAGGAGGTGATCACCGAGCCCGCAGCCTGATCACATGACACGAGCACGACGGCTGCGCCACGGGGCCGCGGTCACTCCGCCTGGCCAGCGGTCGGCTCGTCTCCCCTGCGCGTGATGCGAAGCGCGAGCACGGTCGCTCCGAGCAGAAGAATCGTCGCGGCCAGTACGCCGATCTCGAGCATCACGTCCCGGAACCGACCAGTCCCCAGCAGGTTCTCGGCCTCGGCGCTGATCACGATCAGGCGCCGGACCACCGCAACGATCCCGACGATCAGGAAAGACTCCACCTCCACCCTGCGCCGGGCGATGACGACACGGATCGTGCTGATGAGCTCGGTGAAGATGAACACCAGCAGCAAGCCACTCAGGAGTCCGAGCGCGTTGCTGACGAACGGCTCTCGACCGAGGTCGTGGACGAAGTTGTACACCACCACCCCAAGCAGGATGGCCCCGCTGACAATGAGCGCCACTGCCACCGCCGCATCGATGACGACCTCGCCGTAGCTGAGCAGCGCCGCGACCCAGGACCGGTCGCGGCGCCCCTCCTGGTCAGCGCCTGCAGGCCTCACGACCATGATCGTTCACGACCCGAGCAAGTCCTGTCCATCCGCGGGAAGGCGATTTTGCGCGCTGAACCGGATCCCCGTCCGCTCCCGGGGCACCGTGACCTTGCTCAGCCGAGGCCCTTGGCGAAGCCCAGCCGCCAGCTCGGATAGCGCAACTGCCAGCCGAGCTCACGCTTGGCCTTCTCGTTGGACGCCCCACGCACCTCGGTCATCATGATCGTCGCCGCCTCACCGGCCGCCAGCCGCCCGAGCCAGCGCGGCAGGCGCAGCGGCGGCTTGGCGCCCAGCGCGCTCGCCAGTGCGGGCAGCCAGTCGCGCACAGGCGCGGGCTCGTCATCCACGATCTGGTAGATCCCTCCCGGGCCGCGCTCGACGGCCGCCACGGTCGCCGAGGCGGCGTCCTCGATGTGGACGAACGACCACACACCGCCACCGCCCCCGACCAGCGGGAACTGTCGCTTGCGGACCGGCTTGGCCATCGCCGCTTCGGGATCCAGGCTCATCCCGGTCCCCGGGCCGTAGAAGCCGCCGTAGCGGAGCACCAGGCCCTCGGCCCACCGGATGCCGGTCACCGCCTGCTCCAGATGGCGGATCGCCGCGACCGTGGAGCGCAGCACCTGCGGTGGGTTGGGATCCAGTGGATCGGTCTCGCTCTTCACCGGCCCGCCGGTGCGCGCGAACGGCCAGCCCGCGTAGCTTTGTGCCACGAAGCGGCGCGCGCCCACCGCGCGGCCGGCGGCGATCAGGTGGTCGGTGCCCTCGGTGCGCAGGCGGTTGGTCACCGCGAAGAAGCGGTCGGGGTGTCGCATGTCCGGCGCTCCGGACAGCGCCGTGGCCTGGTGCACGATCACCTCGGGCTCGGCCTCGGCCACCGCCCGGGCCACCGCGTCGGGGTCGAGCGCGTCGGCCACCACCGGCCGGGCTCCCAGCGCCCGCAGCGCCTCCCGCTTGGACGCCGTCCTGGTCATCCCCACCACCTCGTGGCCGCCCGCGACGAGCTGCGGGACGAGCTGTGTGCCGAGCGCTCCCGTGGCGCCGGCGACGAATACCTTCATGGCATCTCCTTCCACGTCTGCGTCAACCAGGAGACGAGATAGCACCGGCGCCTGTGACATCCCGTCGCGGACGTGGCGATGCAGGCCGCTCTCCGACTAGCCGGTCGCCCTGGCCCGGGCCTTCACGATCGATCGGATCGTCAGCAGTGTGGCGACGGCCACGATCTGGCCTCCGAGCACGATCCGGTTGACGTCGATCGCGGGTCGCCAGGTCATCTCATTTCCTCGGATCAGGAATGCTCCGACCGGGTGGGCGCTCATGCGGAAACCGCTTCCGGAGCCCTTCCCCTTCCTCTGGCCCTCCGGGCGCTCGCCGCTTCCTCCTCCGGCACCGCCTTGGATCCTGGCCACGGGGATCACCGTGACGCCGTTCTTCTCGTACGGCTTCGCACACCACTGGCCGCGGTGCTGGGGATCGCGCTGACGCTGGAGCGTTCCGGCACGAGCCTGGCGCAGGTGGACACGGTCGACCTCATCCGGCGGCTGTCGGCCAACGCCCGGAAGCTTGACCGCCTGCTCACCGACCTGCTCGACCTGGACCGGCTGAGCCGCGGCATCGTCGCGCCGAAGCGGCGGCCAACCGACGTGGCCGCACTGGTGTCGCGGATGGCGGCGGAGTGGACCCTGCTCAACGGACGCGAGCTGCAGCTCGACGTCGAACCGGCGATGGTGTCGATCGATCCGGGCAAGGTCGAGCGGATCGTTGAGAACCTGCTCGCCAACGCCGCCAAGCACACCCCGCCGGACGCGCCGGTGTGGCTGGGGGTGCGGCGTCACGGCGACACAGCGATCGTCGAAGGCGGCGGCTCCTCGTTCAAGGTCCTGCTCCCAGGCTCGCCCGAGCAGCGGCCGGAGCCACAGCGGGAGTCCGAGCCGGCGCCCTCCTGACGCGACGTGCTCAGCGGGCGAACGGAGGTATCGTGCCCGGAGGAACAAGCGGGCCGCTCAGCTGAATGTTGGCGATGACCCACCGGCCTTCCTCTTTCACGGCAACCACAATGAGCCGGAACGAGCCGCTGGTGTCACGTCCCATGACAGTGGTCTGTTGCCTCTGGACGGCTTCGACGATCGCTGTGTCGCCGTAGATGCGCACGTGCGGGTCCTGTACCTCGAACTCCTCGTTCTTCAGGTCCCCGCGGTGTCGCTCGGCCCACTGATCCCTGGTGAGCACGAAACCGACCGGTCCCACCCCAATGAAGTCTGGGGCGAGCAGGTCGCCATAGGCATCGGCGTCACCTCTGAGCTCGACTTCAGCCCAGCGCTGGACAAGATCGAGGACTTCTTGCTCGCTCACTGTTGGTGCTCCTTTCGACTCGGTCATGGCATACGACCCTACGGACGGGCACTGGCCCCTCGCATCGGGAAGACTCCCAGTCCATGCCGGGCCACCCGGGTCACGTGGGAAAATGGTCGGGAGTACGATCCGCCCATGCTCCTCGGACGACAGGCAGAGCAGGCCGCGATCGACCGTCTCGTCCAGCGTGCTCGGAGCGGACAGGGCGGAGGCCTGGTCCTCCGCGGTGAGCCGGGCATCGGCAAGTCGGCCCTGCTGGCCCACGCCAGCCAGCGGGCCGAGGAGATGGGGGTGCTGCGCAGCGACGGGGTGGAGGCGGAGTCCACGCTGGCCTACGCCACCCTGCACCGGCTCCTGCGCCCGATCCTGGACCAGGCCGGCTGCCTGCCCGAGCCGCAGGCACGGGCGCTGCGAGTGGCACTCGGGCTCCAGGCCGGGCCAGCCCCCGACCAGTTCCTGGTCGCGGTCGCCGCTCTCACCCTGCTGTCCGAGATCGCCGGCGAGCGGCCACTGCTGTGCCTGGTCGACGACGCCCACTGGGCCGACACCCCGTCCGTCCAGGCGCTCACCTTCGTCGCCCGCCGACTTGACGCCGAGCCGGTCGCGCTGCTCCTGGCCCTCCGGGACGGCCATGACCGGCGCGTCGAGGTGGCCGGGCTGCCGGAGCTGCGCCTGACCGGGCTCGACCCCGAGGCCGCGGCCGCGCTCCTGGACCTTCGCTGGGGCGCGAGCATCTCCCCCGCGGTCCGGGACCGGCTGCTGCGCGAAGTCGCCGGCAACCCCCTGGCGCTGCTGGAGCTGCCCGGCGCACTCTCTGGCCACGACGCCCTCCCCGACCCGCTGCCCCTGGTCGGCAAGCTGGAGCAGGCGTTCCAGGAGCGGGCCCGGCGGCACGATCCCGCCACCCGGACCGTGCTCCTCCTGGCCGCCGCCGATGGCTCCGGCCAGCTCGCAACGGTCCGTCACGCGGCCGGGGCGCTCGGTCTGGACCCCGGCCTGCTCGAGTCGGAGGGACTGGCGGACCTGGTACGCATCGACGGTCCCACGATCGCCTTCCTTCATCCCCTGGTGCGCTCTGGCGTCTACCACGGCGCCAGCCCGGCCGCCCGCCGGGCGGCACACCAGGCGCTGGCCGACGCGCTCGAGTCCCAGGAGGCCGGGGACGACCGGCGGGCATGGCACCGCGCCAAGGCCGCGACGGGGCCGGACGATGAGGTGGCGCTGGAGCTGGAGGGATCGGCCTGGCGGACTCTGGAGCGTGCGGGGCACGGCGCCGCGGCGGCCGCGCTGGAGCGGGCGGCGGAGCTCAGCCGCTCATTGGTGGACAAGAGCCGCCGGCTGGTCGCCGCGGCCGACGCCACCTGGCACGGCGGTGACACGGCCCGGGCCCGCGCGCTGCTGGACGGTGCCGAGCGGTTCGACGCGGGCGATGCCGCTGTGCGGCTGGACATCCGGTACCTGCGCGGGCTCATCGAGCTCCATGCGGGTGTGCCGTCGGACGGGCTGGCGATCCTGCTGCCAGCAGCCAGGCAGGCCGTCAGGCTGAAGCACCGCCGCGCCCCGCGCATGCTCCTGGCCGCGGGCGACGCCGCTTTCCATGCCGGGGAGGACGTAGCCGGCGAGATCGGCCAGCTCATGGCGGGACTGCCAGCCGACGGCGAGCCCGGCCAGGCGGCGCTCATCCGTCTTCACCAGATGGTCAGCCCACCGGGGCGGGCAGCGGATCCCGTCCAGCTGCGCCGGGACCTGGCCGGCGTGGAGGAGCTGGACGACCCGGAAGCGCTTGTGCGGGCCGGCAATCTGGCCCACCAGCTGGGCCACGCCGCGCTCGCCCGCCGGCTGCGCGCCAAGGCGGTGGCCCGAGCCCGGGCGCTCGGGGCGGCGGGGACCCTGGCCTGGGCGCTGCACTACCTGGTGCTCGACGAGCTGGTCTGCGGTCGCCTCGCATGGGCGCAGGCCTCCGCTGTCGAGGGTTGGCGGCTGGCGCTGGAGACTGGGCAACCCAACGTCGCCTGCCAGCACCAGGCCGCCCTCGCCGGTCTGGCCGTGCTCCGAGGGGAGGCCGAGCAGGCCCACCGCCTGGCCGAGGGCGCCCTGGCCGAGGCAACCGTCCGCCGCCTCGTCGGCGCCGCGGTCGCCGCCCGTCACGCCCTGGCCGAGTCCGCGTTCCTCGCCGGCCGTCCCGAGGAGGCGATCGAGCAGCTCGAGGGGTTGTTGCGCCTGGTGCCTCTCGGCCACCGCGGGATCGGCCTGTACGCCGTCCCGGACCTGGTGGAGGCCGCGGTGCGCGCGGGCCAGACCGAGCGGGGCCGCCAGTGGCACGCCCGCCACCTCGCCTGGGCCGAGGGGGCCAGCTCCGCCCAGGCGCGGGCGCTCGCAGCGCGCTCGCGCGCGCTGCTGGCCTCCGGTGCGGAGGCCGATCGGCGGTTCCAGGAGGCGCTCCGCCTCCACGCCCAGACCGACCGCCCGCTGGACCACGCACGGACCGCGCTGCTCTACGGTGAGTTCCTGCGACGCGACCGGCGCCGGGCGGAGGCACGCCCGCCGCTGCGTACCGCGGTCGAGATCTTTGAGCAGCTGGGAGCGTCGGCATGGACACAGCGGGCGCGGCGGGAGCTGCGGGCCACCGGCCAGACCGTTCGCAAGCGCCATCCGAGCAACCTCGACCAGCTCACCTCGCAAGAGCTGCAGATCGTGCGTGCGGTGGGCGAGGGCCTCACCGACCGCGAGGTGGCCGCCCAGCTCTTCATCAGTCCACGCACCGTCGACTACCACCTGCGCAAGATCTTCCGCAAGCTCGAGATCCGGTCGCGCGCCGAGCTCATCCGGCGGGCACCCGCGGGGAGCGCGTCGGCATCTCGCGAGGTCCTCTGAGCGGGTGCTGAGCTGCCAGTTCATCTGCTGGCCCGCCCGACCGAGAATGATCAGCACATGATTATGCCCTCGGGCGGGCGCCGCCGCGTGAACCCGTCGAAACCCACAGGTCGCGAC
>WNGE01005692.1_pt1 | contig 24466 bp, 20 predicted proteins | sample 5400651 | NCBI WGS metagenome assembly WNGE01 (sample SAMN13153370, study PRJNA577476) | soil metagenome | isolation source: 60 cm soil or saprolite under grassland replicate 2 | place: USA:California | collected 2016-06-15
TGTTGATCACCTCGACCATGTGCACCGGGATCCGGATGGTCCGCGCCTGGTCGGCCATGGCCCGGGTGATCGCCTGCCGGATCCACCAGGTGGCGTAGGTGGAGAACTTGTAGCCCTTGGTGTAGTCGAACTTCTCCACGCCGCGGATCAGGCCCAGGTTGCCCTCCTGGATCAGGTCCAGGAACAGCATGCCCCGGCCGGTATAGTGCTTGGCCAGCGACACCACCAGCCGCAGGTTGGCCTCCAGCAGGTGGTCCTTGGCGCGTCGCCCGTCCTCGGCGATCCACTCCAGGTCGTTCCGCTCGCCGTCCTGCATGCTGCCGCCGTGCTTGGCCAGCTTCTCCTCGGCGAACAGCCCGGCTTCGATCCGCTTGGCCAGCTCGACCTCTTGCTCGGCGTTGAGCAGGGGCACCTTGCCGATCTGCTTGAGGTAGTCCTTGACCGGGTCCGCGGTGGCGCCGGCCACCGCGACCTGGGCGGCCGGAAGATCATCATCGTCGTCGCCGAAGACGAAGATCTCCTCGTCCTCGCCGCCGCCGTCCGGGGACAGCTTGACTACGCGGGCGCCCGCTCCGGCGGAGCCCGCGGCCTTGGCGGCCGCGGACGGCTGGCCAGGCTGGGAGTCCTCGGGGTATCCGGGTCCGTCCGGTACTTCCGGTACTTCCGGTACCTGGACGTCGCCGGCGACCTCGCCGGCATCGCCGAGGTCGGCCTCGGCCAGGTCCTCCTCGGCCAGTACGGCCTGCAGCTCGGCATCGTCGGGTTCGAGATCGCTAAAGTCGCCGGGATCCGCGTTCTCCAGATCCGCGTCAGTACCGAGATCCGCCTCGCCGGGATCCATCGCCATCAGGCTGCCGCCGACGTCGGAGCGCAGCCCAGAACCGTGTTCATCCGAGTTCCGGGGACCAGAACCATCTGGCTGCGGAGCCGCCTGAACCGCCTGATCCTCAACGGCCCGTGGGTCCTGGCCCGGGATCCCGGGGCGCTTCCGCTCGCGCTCGCTCACCTGCGGGCGGTCACGCTCGGCGCGGCGCCGGGCTTTGCCTTGCCTAGTATTACGCCTGCTCATCCTCCTCGCCTCTTAGACCACCAGCCGCAGGCCAGGCCTTCACCCGGCCCCGGGCACCCCGGATGCCTGCACAATGCCAGCGGATCCCTCCTCCGGTTCCATGAGCCCTCGTAGCGCGCATTTCGCCGGCGAGATTCACCGGGGCGGCCGGGTCCTCACGGACTCGCCGAGCGCCCCGGTCCTCGCAGACATACTCGTGATCGCCGATGAGGATCACGGTGCTGATCCCGACGTCCCCCGCCCCGGCCAGGCCGATAACCTGTTCCCGCGCAGGCGCGCCGCAGTCAGGTAGCTTCCCGGCATTCTGCTGCCGGGTGATCGTCAGGACGGCATCGCAGCCGAGGAGGCCGAAAGCCTGACTGGTCAGGCCGTTGCTGAGGTTCGCATCGTGCTTCCGCGCGCGAGCCTGGTCCATGAGCGTGACCGCGATCGGCAGTGCTCGCACTGCCCCGGCCTCCGGTGGCACCCAGCCCGGGTTATCAGCTCCCACCCTCGGAGTATCACCCCTGCAGAGCCCACCCGGCTAGGTACCCCCGGCGCGATCGGCCTGCACCGGCGCCGGTCAAAGCGGACAGAGGCCCGGGCGCTGCGCTGGGCGCACGTGGACCTAGACGGCGACCCGGCCGCCCGCCCGCCGATGCCGCCGCACGTGGCCTGGCAGGACACCGGGCTGGTGTTCACCACCCATCTCGGTGCCGCGCTGGACGCGAGCAATGTCCGGAAGATGTTCAAGCGGGTCTGCGAGGCGGCGGAGGTCGGGAGTGGCTAGCCCCCCCGCACCGGCCCGGGAGCCGCTGAGGACCTGCACAAGCCAGCCTCGGATCTCTGGTTGTCTGGCCAGGACTACATGGGCTTTACCGAAGCGGACTCTACCGATGCGGCAGCTGATCGGGGCCGCTCATGGCTACCGTCTACCAACTCCTCCTACCCGCCCGAGCCGAACCATCGGGGGGTGTGGTCGAACCTGCACGCCCTGTCAGGCTGACTGACCTCGATGATTCAGGGTGTCGGCGAGGTTCGTTACTGATCGTGTTGTACCGGTTTTTCGGCGGTGGTAGCTGGCTGGCGGGTGGCGGTGCTGCCCGATGTGCTCGGGGCGGCACCGGTTCCGACCGCGCCGGGGCGGCCTCCTTTCCGGGTTGCAGGGACGGGGTGGCTGGTCAGGCGGGTGCGGGCAGGGCGCACAGCCGCCGCCAGCAGGTCAGGAATGCCTGTTTCCAGGGCCAGGTGCGGCTGATCTTCAGCACGCGGGCGCGGGCGTGGCAGGCCAGCCGGGCGGGCAGTGCCCAGAGCCGGTAGCGCAGCGTGTCCGGCTCGGCGTCCTTGAGATCGTCCTGGTCGTACAGGCTGAGCAGGCGGCACCAGGCGGCCAGGTCGGCGGCGAGGCTGGCGGCCAGGACCCAGCCGCAGTTCACCACCCAGGTCTTGGACGGAAGGTTGCGCAGGCCCATGGATTTGCCGGCGCGCACCCCGTCCTCTACCACGGCGTGCTGGCGGTGCAGCACGTCGGTGAACTGGGCGTGGTGGCTGCCGGGAACATCCTTGATCCCGGTGTCCGGGATGTTGGTGACGATGATGGAGTACCGCCAGCCGGTGGCGCGCTCGAAGGCGGTCAGGTTCCTGGCCTGCCGCCGGGAGGGTTTGGTGCGGCGCACGATCCACCGCAGCCCATCTGGCCAGCCAGCGGCCCGGCGCATCAGGTGGGTGATCTCGGCGACGTGCTTGTCGTCCTGGGCCGCCCCGTCCTGGTCCACCGCGGCCTGCCAGGCGGCGGCGGGCAGCAGCCCGATCGCCTGCTCGTCGGCCCCGGTGATGGCCCAGCCGCTGGTGAACAGCACGGTGCGGCGCCGGGAGGCCAGCGCCAGCAGGCGGGTGATCAGCTCGTGGCTGGCGCCGGCCCCGTCGACGCGGACCAGCAGCCTGGACCGGAAGCGGGCGGGGATCTGGCGGAGCGCCGCGGCCAGCACCGCGGCGTGATCGGCGAAGGTATTTGATCCGGCGTTGCCCGGCCGCAGCAGCATCGCCAGCGACTCGGCGGTATTGGCACACCACGCCCCGAGCGGATGGAAGCCGTAGCCCATCTTGAAGGTGGCAGCGGCGCCTTCCTTGTCGCTGCGCGCGGTGATCAGCGTGGCGTCCAGGTCGATGACCAGCCAGCCCGCCAGCAGCTTCCCGGCAACCCGCAGCCAGGGGAAGCCGGACGGCCGCGCCGCGACCAGCTCCCACACGTGCGCCCGGACCCGGGCCCGCGCCCGGGCGATCTTGTCCAGGGTCCGCGGATCAGCCAGCTCCAGCGTCCGCCGCACCGTGGTGTCACTCGGCTCGCGGCCCAGGACCGGGGCATGGTGGGACAGCAGGGCGATGTCGGCCATGCTGGTGGCGCCGAGCGCGATCGCCACCGCCATGGACACCAGCGCCACACCGCGGTCTACCAGCGGGAACTTCCCCTTCCGCGCCAGCGCCGACCCCAGCGCACTGGTCAGCCCGGCCCGGTCGGCCAGCTTCCGCAACAGCACCGCCCCGGCGTGCCCGACCAGGCCCTCGCCCTCACCGGTCACCATCAGCCCGTGATCCCACCGCGTATCCTGCATGACGAAGAGCGCTCCTGCCTGGGAAATGACATGGTGTGGTAACCGGGTAATTTCCCCGAACCGGGGCGCTCTTCGCACGCTGAACCGGTCACGCGTGACCGCGCCGCACGACGGCACCGGCCAACCGGTCCTCCGCCTCGCCAGCAATGCTCCCCGCACCCATCGGGTGCGCGCCCAGACCCCGTGCCGGCCAGCTATCCAAAAGAAAATCGCAGCTCAAAGCCACGAAGAAACACCACGTCCCAGTCAGCGAATCAATGCTGAATCGCGGAGGTTAGCACGCGCAGCAAGTGGCCCGCGCTGAGACGGATGGGACGCAGGAGATCAGAGGGGTTCCGGAGGTGGCGGGTGCCGGGGTGGCGGGTGCCGGCCGGGCGCAGCGCCGGGGGGTCAGGTGCGCCAGAGCAGGACAAGGGCGCAGTCGTCGGAGCCGCCGATCTCCCGTTGCATGGCCGCGACCAGGGCGGGCGCACCGGCGCGGAAGCCGCTGGCCAGCATGCGTTCGGCCTCGCCGAGCAGCCGGTCGGTGCCCACGTCGATGTCCCGGCCGGGCGCTTCGACCAGGCCATCGGTGTAGAGCATGAGCGCGTCGCCGCGCTGCAGCACGCCGCGCTCGGATTCGGCGGCCGCCCCGTGCAGGTCGGGCACTACGCCGAGGACGATGCCGTGCGCCCGGGTCAGCCGCCAGCGGCCCGCCGCGCCGTCGTAGTGGACGGCCGGCGGGTGGCCGGCCGACGAGACAATGTACTCCCCCGTCGCCAGGTCGAGGGAGAGGTGCACGGCGGTGACGAAGCCCTCGCTGGACGCGCCGCGGCGCATGTAGGCATTGCAGGCAGGCAGGAACTCCTCCCTGGGCACCGAGCCGAGCAGCCCGCCGAACGCGCCGGAGAGCAGCAGCGCCCTGGTCCCCGCGTCGATGCCCTTACCGGACACGTCGACGAGCGCGACCTCGAGCGTCTTGCCGTCGCAGAACGACACCACGAAGTCGCCGCCGAACGAGGAGCCGCCGGCCGGCTTGAGCACCAGGGACGACCCCCAGCCCTCGCCGAGTTCGGGCAGCTTGCCCTGGGCCCGGATGCGGTCTCGTAGCTCGAGCAGCATCCGGTCGCCGCGCAGGCCCTGAACGCCGAGTTTCTCCCTGGTCCGCGCCAGCACGTCGGCGAAGGCCGCGGTGAGCACGATGGTGGCGACGATCCCGGCCCCGGCCTTGCCCTCGGCCACGTCGTAGATCACGGCCGCCGCGGCGAACCCGAAGAAGATGCGCAGCGCCCGGGGCCACAGCAGCAGGCCGCCGGCCAGGATCGGCAAGATCATCACGCCGGGCGAGAACCACCACGCGGACACATGCACCGAAGCCACCGCGATGGCGATCGTCAGCACCGAGAGGACGAAGGCCATCCGGCGGTTCCTGGTGATGAACTGCCTGGTCAGCTGCGTGCGCAGGGTGTGCGCCCAACGCAGCGCGCGTCGACGACCCGGACGGGCTCGTCTCGGCTGCGGCGCGGAAGTCATGATGCGGGCACTGTATTCGATCCAGGCCGAGGCGGGCTAAATTCATTGGCGCCGACGGGGCATGCGGAGGTACTAAGGCACCATGACCCAGTCTGCCAGCAGCCCGTACCCGGTCCGGCCGATCGACGAGAACGAAATCGACGGCTTCCTGAGGGTGGATGAGCACGCCTTCAACACCTCGCCGGGGTCCGCCGGCGACCGGCGGGTGACCCTCGATCGGTTCGAGTTCGACCGCACCCTCGCAGCCTTCGACGACACCACCCCGGTCGGCGTCACCATGTGCTACACCTTCCAGCTGAGCGTGCCGGGGCTCCAGATGCTGCCGGCCGCCGGGGTGACGTTCGTGGCGGTCATGCCCACGTACCGGCGCCAGGGCGTGCTGAGCAGCCTGATGCGCCGCCAGCTGGCCGACGTGCGTGACCGTGGCGAGCCGCTGGCCATCCTGTGGGCGTCCGAGGCGGTAATCTACGGCCGGTACGGCTACGGCCGGGCCAGCTGGCATCTCGACTTCACGCTGCGCCGCGGTGAGGGCGGGTCGGCCAGCACTGGGTCAGCCAGCACTGGGTCAGCCGGCGCTGGGCCGGCCGACGCTGGGCCGGCCGACCGTGGGGCCCTGGCCGGGGACGGACTGCGGTTGCGGATCGCCGAGCCCGAGGCCGCCCTGCCCGAGCTGGCCAAGGTCTACGACGCGGTGCTGGCGAGCCGGCCCGGGATGTTCGGCCGCAACGACGCGTGGTGGCGGAGGGCGATCTTCGACCCGGCCGAGGATCGGCACGGCGCCAGCCCGCTGCGCTGCCTGCTCGCCGAGGACGCCAGCGGGCCGCGCGGCTACGCCCTCTACGCCGGCGTCGATACCTGGACCGGTTTCCTGCCGGAGAACGTGCTGACGGTCCGCGAGCTGATGGCGGCCGATCCCGCCGCCAGCGCCGCGCTCTGCACCGACCTGCTCAGCCGGGACCTGACCACCGAATTCCGCCTGCCGCATCGTCCGGTCGACGACCCGCTGCTCTACCAGCTGGCCGACCCGCGGCGGACTAGGCCGAAACTGAACGACAACCTGTGGGTGCGGATCGTGGACCTGCCCCGCGCGCTGGCCGGCCGCAGGTACTCCTGCCCGGTGGACGTGGTCCTCGAGGTGCGGGACGAGACCCTGCCCGCCAACGCCGGGCGGTGGCGGCTGTCCACCACCACGACGGCACCCGGGGGCGGCCTGGCCGCTTCGTGCGTCCCGGCCAGCTCGCCGGCCGACCTGGCGCTGGACGTGACCGAGCTCGGCGCGGCCTACCTGGGCGGCACCAGGCTGGGCGCGCTGGCCGGCAGCGGCCTGGTCGCCGAGCTGCGGCCCGGCGCCACCCGGCAGCTCTCGGCCGCCCTGACCTGGGACCCCGCCCCCTGGTGCCCCATGGTCTTCTAGGTCGCGGTGGTGCGTCCTGGCCTAATGTACGACACTGGGCTGAGGAGGGATGCCGTGCCAGCCATGAAGCTCACGCCGAGCGCCGCGATGCGGGCCAGGGATGTGTCCCGGCCGCGCGCCGAGCATCTCGCCGAGGCCGAGGCGGCCGAGGCGAGCGCCGCTGCCGGATCGCGGGCCAGGACCGGTGACGCAGCGAACCAGGCCCGCGGCGGCGACAAGGCTAAGACCCCGCGTCCGCCGCAGCCGCAGCCGCAGTCGGCCGCGGGCGACGAGCGGGCGGGACGGCCCAGGTTCCCGCGACGCCGGCGAGGCCGCGGGTCGCGCTGAGGAGCCGCTTCTGGACAATGCCGCCAGTGCGGCATGAGGCGACCAGTGGTGAAATGCGCGACCTGCGGGGATTCCCCAACTCCCTCAAGATAACCGAACCCCGCTTCGAAAAAACGCTTCTGCCATGATCACGAAGAGTTTACTACTCTGTGCAGTAGTAAACTCTTCGGGATCATGAAAACGGGGTAGCGCGGGGCGCGCGGGGACGTTGGCTCGATACACCATCAGGTTCTTCAGCCTCAGCCGCCACAGCTGTCGCCGATTAGTGGAGGGGGTTACACGGAGGATCTGGTACCCCCTGGGGGCTCTGATCCTCCGCGCAGGCCAGATCCTCCACGCTAAATGAGGATCAATCGCACCGGCGAGGAGCCCACCCGGGAACGCGGGCCGGGAAGGAGCAGGGCGGCGGGCGGAAGACGCCGGTCAGGAAGCGGTATGGGGGCAGGCCGGCGGGCGGAAGACGCCGGTCAGGAAGCGGGTATGGGCGGGCCGGCGGTCTTCTCGTAGTCGGAGATCATGGCCAGCCGCCGGGCGCACACGGTCAGTGTGCCAGACCTGGCGTCAGCCGGACGGTCGAGATCAGGCGTCGACGGGACCGCGGGTAGGGTCGGACCAGAAGCCGGCCTGAGCAGGGACCTGCTCCGTTGGCTTGGCCAGAATTCCGCAGAAGGGACGGCTACCCGGTGACTTCGAACCTGACCCGCGACGAGGCGGCGACGCGCTCGGCACTCATCACGGTCTCCTCCTACCAGGTGGACCTCGACCTGACCGGCGACGAGAAGACGTTCCGCTCGGTCAGCGTGATCAGGTTCGGCTGCGCGGCGCCCGGGTCGTCCACGTTCCTCAACCTGACCGCGCCCGCGGTCCACGAGATCACCCTGAACGACGAGCCGGTCAGCCTGGACGCGTTCGACGGCGACCGGATCACGCTGACCGGGCTGGCGGGCGGCAACGTGCTCCGGGTGACGGCCGCGTGCGCCTACTCGCACAGCGGCGAGGGACTGCACCGGTTCACCGATCCCGCCGACGGGCGCGTCTACCTGTACTCGGACCTGGAGACCTTCGACGCGCACCGGATCTACGCCTGCTTCGACCAGCCGGACATGAAGGCCAGCTACGAGCTGGCCGTCACCGCCCCAGCGGACTGGCAGGTCGTGTCCAACATGGCGGCGGAGTCGACGACGGCAGCGCCGGGCATCGGCGGCGGCGAGGCGGCGCGCTGGCATTTCCCGCCCACGCCGGTCATGTCCACCTACATCACGGCGGTCGCGGCCGGCCCGTACCACGTGATCCGCGACGAGCACGACGGCATCCCGCTCGGCGTGTTCTGCCGCCAGTCGCTGGCCCCCTACCTGGACGCCGACGAGATCTTCGAGGTGACCAGGCAGGGCTTCGACTTCTTCCACGGCTCGTTCGGCATCAAGTACCCGTTCGGCAAGTACGACCAGCTCTTCGTGCCCGAGTTCAAGGAAGGCGCGATGGAGAACGCGGGCTGCGTGACGTTCGTGGAGAACTACATCTTCCGGTCGCGGGTCACCGACTTCGCCCGTGAGGCGCGCGCCGAGACGATCCTGCACGAGATGGCGCACATGTGGTTCGGCGACCTGGTCACCATGCGCTGGTGGGACGACCTGTGGCTGAACGAGTCGTTCGCCACCTGGGCCGGCACGCTGGCGCAGGCCGAAGCGACCCGGTGGACGTCCGCCTGGACCACGTTCGCGCAGTTGTACAAGGCCTGGGCCTACCGGCAGGACCAGCTGCCCTCCACCCACCCGATCGCGGCGGACATACCCGACATCGCAGCGGTCGAGGTGAACTTCGACGGGATCACCTACGCCAAGGGCGCGTCCGTGCTCAAGCAGCTGGTGGCCTACGTCGGCCGGGAGAACTTCCTGGACGCCGTGCGGAAGTACTTCGCCGCGCACGCCTGGGGCAACGCGACGCTGGCCGACCTGCTGACGGCCCTCGAGGAGACCTCGGGCCGCGACCTGACCGCGTGGTCGGAGCAGTGGCTGCAGACCGCCGGGGTGAACACGCTGCGGCCGTCGTACACGCTGGACGAGGACGACAGGTTCACCGAGTTCGCGGTGGAGCAGGAGGCGGCCGCCAGCCACCCGGTGCTCCGCTCGCACCGCGTCGCCATCGGGCTGTACGACCTGACGGCCGACGGCCTGGTCCGCCGCCAGCGGGTGGAGACCGACGTGGCGGGCCCGCGCACGGTGGTGACCGAGCTGGCCGGGGAGCCGTGCCCGGACCTGGTCCTGGTCAACGACGATGACCTCAGCTACGCCAAGATCCGGCTGGACGCGCGTTCGCTGCGCACGCTGGTGGAGTCGATCGGGTCGTTCACCGACTCGCTGCCCGCCGCGCTGTGCTGGTCCGCCGCCTGGGACATGTGCCGCGACGCGGAGATGGCGGCCCGCGACTACGTCCAGCTCGTGATGCTGGGCGTTTCCTCGGTGACCGACATCAGCGTGGTGCAGACCCTGCTGCGGCAGGCCGGTCAGGCGGTCCGCCGGTTCGCCGACCCGGGCTGGCGGGAGACCGGGCTGGCCCTGATGGCCGACGCGCTGCGCGGCCTGCTGCACGAGGCGGAGCCCGGCTCGGACGCCCAGCTGGCCTACGTCCGGGCGCTCGCCGGGACGGCCACGGCCCAGGACGACCTGGCCCTGCTGGCCGGGCTGCTCGACGGCTCGGTGGTGCTCGACGGCCTGACCGTGGACACCGAGCTGCGCTGGGCGCTGCTGGGACGGCTGGTGAGCCGTTGCTACCGCGGCTTCGGCGCGGCTGAGATCAACGCGGAGCTGGCCCGGGACGCGACCGACGCGGGCGAGCGGCACGCGGCGGCCTGCCGCGCGGCCATCCCCACCGCCGAAGCCAAGCAGGACGCCTGGGATCTGCTGGTTTCGGGTGAGCAAGCACTGGCTACGTTCCGGGCGACGCTGTCCGGCTTCGCCGACCCGGACCAGCCGGAGCTGGTGAACCGGTACCGGGAGACGTACTTCGCCGCCGTCGCGGACGCGTGGCGGACCTGGTCCTCGGCGATGGCACAGGACTTCGTCAGCGGCGGCTACACGGTGGGCGCGATCTCGGAGGAGACGGTGCGGGTGACCGACGAGTACATCGCGGCCACCGACCCGCCGGCCGCGCTGCGCCGGCTGCTCCTCGAGGGCCGGGACGACGTGCTCCGGGCGCTGCGCTGCCAGGCCAGGGACCGGCAGGCTCCGTAACCCCTGAGCCCTCTCCCGGCTGTTGCCGATAACGAACCGACGGGTGAACGCGCTGCCGTATGGTTACATGTCCCTAATGCTCTGTTCCGCCCGGACCCGAAAGGGCGATTTGAATGGCGAGTCGGCTACCGAACGCAGAGTCGCGAGTCTCACATAGCCCGCGCCGCAGATCCCGGTTTCCAACCGGTCGGGACAGCCAGTCTGACGATGAATCACGGCACGGGACGCTACGACTGCTGCATAAGGTCAGTGCGCTCGCACCGCTTGCCGTCGGCTACGGCGCATTCCAGGCTGTTCTGTCCTCACTGCCACCGTCGCTGTCGTATGCGGATCTGCATTACCTATGTTCGGTCGCCTGTGGTATCGCGGCTGGCGGAGTGACGGGATGCGCGGTTCTCTGGGCGAGACTCAGCTCCGCGAAAGACAGCGCGGACAAGAGCACTAGTACCGGGAATACATGATCGCGGCGCCAGGCATAGGCCGGACACGATGAGCCTCTTCCGGACCGCCTATCTTGCACTTCTCGGTAGCTTGGTCACCTTTGATGATCCTGCACTGGGCAGGCTGACGGGCTGGCCGCATTTCTTCCACGAGGCTGAAGCCAGCTACCGCCCGACCCCCTATGGCACCGCGTATGGGTTAAAGCTGGCGGTGGTCCTCGGCGACCAGGATGGACGCCTGGACAGGGCGAGCCTCGGCGACACCTTGTGGAAGCTCAGGCGCCCCGACGGCGGCTGGGCTTCCCGGACCCAGGGCAGCGTGGGCCGGCCGGAGGTGACGGCACTCGTGCTTGGCGCCCTCGCCTCGGTCGGCTCCGACAGCACCCGGCTAGCAGAAGCCGGAGCTCATCTCGAATCGATGATCGGGACCGGGAACGACCCGGTGGCCATCACGTCGACCTATATCGTCAGCGCGCTCATACGTGAGCTGGCGCGGATACGACCACAATCTCCACTCCTGACGCAACTGCGCACGAACCTCCTGGCCGGAGCAGTTCAAGATCCTCAGCAGGAAAACTTGCTGTGCTGGGGGCCGAGCCTGGATACCGGGAACTCCCAGGCCCCGGTTCCCACGTCAGCGCATACTGCGATGGCAGTACTAGCACTTTCGCGGGCGCGCCTGGTCGCCACCGACGGGGCGCGGTCACAGTCTGCGCTAGAGCAGGGAGCGCGCTGGCTTACCCGTGACCGGAACCTGGAGAACCAGACCGAGCAGATCCGGCGGTTCGTCACAGAAGATCACTGGGAATCGCTTACCGTCCGCCTGTTCACTTCCGCGTGGGTGAGCAAGGCAGTGCTCGCAGTCGGCACGGACATTCCCGGCGCCTCAGACCTGCTCGAAGAGGCAGTTGCCAGGGTTATCCACGCTCAGCACGACGGCATCTGGGAATGGGAAAACAGCGAGCGTCCGATCTGGATGAGCTATCAAGGCGCGAGCACGGTACGCGCCTATGCACTGTGCCGGTGGACGCCGCCATGAGCGCGGTTCTCCGGGCGGGTACCTGGAACATCCGCGAAGGAATCCCTACGGGCGGCAACGGCAAAAACTGGCACGCCCGGCTGGCAAGCATCATCGCGCAGGCCGATCTCGACGTGCTTGCACTGCAAGAAGTACCTTTCGATCGGCATGGCCATTCCACGATCTTGACGACGATCACTGAGCAGACCAAACTGAGGTACGCATCGGGATTCTCGTTGTCACCATCAGGGTTTTCATCACGGAATCGTTCAGGAATAGCACTGGCAAGCCGGGTGCCGCATTGCGTATCGAACCAGATGCGACTGCCCAACCCGGACCTTCGGAGCGACCGCCCTGGAGTCTCGTGGGTAAGCTGGGATAAAGGTATGCTCCTTATAGAACTCAAGGTTGCCAAGCTGCCGTTCTGGGTGGGCTCGGTACACTGTTATCCTTTTCACAAATTCGACAGAAAGGCCGAAGATGAGGAATTTACGCCGATTTGGCAAGCCCTTGCTGCGGCGGTAAATCACATCCCGGGCGAGCACATAATCGTGGCCGGAGATTTTAACACGGAACGACGTGACCTTATCACCGGGATGGTGAAAAAGCATCGGCTCATACCGGCAATAGAAGGCATGGCCACGCACCGCGGGCGGGCGGTTGATGACATCCTCCATTCCCGGCAGTTGATCCGCCGGAGCTTTGCGGTTACGTCCAGCCTGTCCGACCATGCATTCTGCCAGGCCGAGTTTGGCATCGAGGACGTTGCGCAATGAATCTCGCCGAGGCAACCAGCATTATCCACTCTGCTCTGCCGCAGGCCATAGATCCCGGCCAAGCGCCCGAGGGGGCCATGACAGCATTGCATCAGATCGCCGGTGACGCAGAGGTGAGTAGTTTCCTGCGCGCGACCCGCGATGATACGACAGTGCCGTTCCATGCAACCAGATCATATCGCCACCCGCTCGGCTTTGACACTCTCCTTCTCATAGAGGCGCCGCCGCGATTCCGGTTGCGGATGCACGCATGGTGGCCGTATAACGAGCCGACCGTAGAGCATGTGCACAATCACAGGTTCGCGGTCGCCACCAAGATTATCCTTGGGCACTACGAAATGAAGACCTATCAGATAGGCCCCGAGGGAAGTCCGATGAGCGAGTACCGGGAACGCTCTAGTCCGGAAGAAGAAACGTGGAGCATGGACCACATAGGTGTCGCCAACTTGCGAGTGTCCGCTAGTACTCATATCGGCAAGGGATCTGGTTACGCGCTCGCGGCCGACGTACTCCATCAAGTCTGGGTTCCGCAAGGCACGATGTGCGTCACGCTCTTCCTCACGGTCCCGGCAATACTCGATCAGCCCAGATATACACGTGTATTCGCGCCGGAAGGAACCTGGGCTCCGGAACCGTCACAGAAGCACGTGATGCTTGTCGGTGACTACCAGGATCGGCTTGACGCCATCGCGGCAGAGCTCGCGTAGCCGGGCTGCGCGGGGCGGGACAAGTATGTCGGGATTGCGATCCCGGTCAGGGGTTCACACCAGGATGCAGGGGATGTCGGTGTTCTCGTCGATCCAGTAGCTGGCGCAGATCCGGTGGTAGCCGTCGGCGACGATGAGCGGGTGCTCGTCGCCGCCGCGCAACAGCAGGATGGGTGACAGGGCCGCGCCGGCCGCGGCCTTGCGCAGGTCCGCCGCGACGTGCTTGTTGTCCTCGCCGAGCAGGGGCAGCTGGCTGGCCCGCAGGATGTCCTTGGCCTTGCGGTGGGTGATGTCGTTGCGCGCGGCGGCGAGCTTCTTCCGCCACTCGGCGGCGCGCCTGGCCGGCATGACCAGCGACAGGTAGTCCTCCGCCGCCTGGAAGTCGTGCTTCTCCGGCCTCGGCAGCCACTTCACCGTCTGCGCCATGTCACGCTCCCGCCACGGCCTCCCGGACGTGCTTGGCCACCTCGTCCAGCGGGATCGCCACGGTGGAACCCGCGGCGCGGTCGGTGAGCTCGGCGGTCCCGGCGGCCAGGCCGCGCTTGCCCACCGTGACCCGGAACGGGATGCCGGTCAGTTCGGCGTCGCTGAACTTGACGCCCGCCCGGACCTGCCGGTCGTCCACGATGACCTCGGCGCCGGACTCGAGCAGCGACTGGTAGACCTGCTCCCCCGCGGCGGCCACGGCGGCGTCCTCCTGCTGGGCGATCACCACCACGACCGCGAACGGGGCGATCGCGACCGGCCAGATGATGCCCTTGTCGTCGTGGTGGACCTCGACGGCCGTGGCCATGGCGCGCTCGACGCCGATGCCGTAGCAGCCCATGATCGGCTTGACCGGCTGGCCGTCCGGGCCGGACACCCGGATATCCATGGCGTCGGCGTACTTGTAGCCAAGCTTGAAGATGTGCCCGACCTCGATCCCGCGCTCTACCTCCAGGCCGTGCCCGCAATTCACGCAGGCGTCGCCGGCCGCCACCTCGCGCAGGTCGGCCCACCGGCCCACGGCGATGTCGCGCTCGACGTCCACGCCGCGCAGGTGGGTGTCGTCGGTGTTGGCGCCGGTGAACATGCCGCGCCGGCCGCGCAGCGCCTCGTCCGCGACGACCGGCGGGCCGCCCTGACTGGCCGGCGGCGTGCCGACCGCGCCCAGGCTGCCGGGCAGCGCGCCGAGGGCGTCGCGGATTTCCTCCGGCTGGGCCGGGCGGATGGCGACCGCGCCGGTGGCGTCGGCGAGCTTCTGCTCGTTCAGCGCGTGGTCGCCGCGCAGCAGGACCAGGGTGAGCACGTCGTCGAGGTAGTAGACCAGGGTCTTGATCTGCTGGTCTGCCGGGGCCTGGTACTGGACCGCGAGATCCTCGATCGTGCGTACGCCGGGGGTGGCGAAGGGCTCCGGGGCGGCGAGCAGCCAGGCCCGTTCGGAATCATCGACGGCGGCCAGCCGGGACATGGCCTTCTCGATGTTCGCGGCGTAACCGCACTCCGGGCACACGATGATGAGGTCCTCGCCGGAGGGGGACGGGCAGATGAACTCGGTGGAGTCCGAGCCGCCCATCGCGCCGCTGGACGCGTCGGCCGGGATGGCCGGGATGGACAGCCGCCCGAAGATCCGCACGTAGGCGTCGCGGTGCGCGGTGAAGGACCGGTCCAGCCCGGCCCGGTCCAGGTCGAAGCTGTAGGAGTCCTTCATGGTGAACTCGCGGGTGCGCATCAGGCCGGCCTTGGGCCGCGGCTCGTCACGCAGCTTGGTCTGGAACTGGTACCACAGCTGCGGCAGCTCGCGGTAGGACTCCAGCTCGGTGGCCAGGGTGGAGATGATCTCCTCGTGGGTCATGCCGAGGACGAAGTCCGCGCCCTTGCGGTCCTTGAGCCGGAACAGCTCGTCACCCATCAGCTCCCAGCGGCCGCTCTTGATCCACAGCTCGGCCGGGTGCATGACCGGCATCAGGAATTCCTGCGCGCCGATCCGGTCCATCTCCTCGCGGATGATCCCGATCACCTTGAGCCGGACCCGCTGGCCGAGCGGCAGCAGCGAGTAGTGCCCGGCCATCAGCTGGCGGATATAGCCCGCGCGGAGAAGCAGGCGGTGGCTGGGCGCTCCGGCGTCGGCCGGATCGTCGCGCAGCGTGGGGATGTGCATCGTGGACCAGCGCATGAGCTCGTAGTCTAGCGGCGGCTCAGGGTGAACGCTGCGTCGACATCAGGGCCCGGGCGAGCTCGGTCAGGCTGGCTATGTGCTGGTGCCCGCCGGGCGCCGGGCAGAGCCCGTACGGGTCCATGTGCACCGGCTGCAGGCCCGCGGCGACCGCCCCGGCCACGTCGTAGCGCAGGCTGTCTCCCACGTGCAGGACGCTGACGTCCCCGGGCACGTTCAGGGCGTCCAGCGCGATGCGGAAGATCCCTGGGTCCGGCTTGGCCACGCCGACCACCGCGGAGTCCAGGATGACGCCCATTTCTATGCCGTCCGGCGATGGTCCGTCGCCGTCCGGCACGTAGCAGAGGCCGACGCTGCGCAGGTCGCCCTCTACGGTGCCGTTGGAGTTGGAGACCACGCCCATCGGCAGCCCGAGCCCGGCCAGGGCGCGCAGGCCGTCCTTGACCCCGTCTCCGGCGTGCGCCCAGCCGTACCGCCTGGGGTGCCCGGCGATCTCGATGGCGAGCTGCTCGCACCTGCCCTCGGCCACGCCGCAGGCGGCGACGTAGCTCGTCAGGTAGTCGCGCCACCAGGTGGCTGGCGCTGGCGGCGTGGCCTGCCGGTCCTGGGCGGCCATCGCGTGATAGTGAGCCCGCTCCAGGGTGGTCAGGTCGGGATCGGCGCCCGCCTGGCGGAGCGGCGGGAGGAGGTTGGCGGGTTCGGGGAAGACCAGCACCCCGCCGGCGTCGAGCAGGATCGCGTTGACTTCTGAAGCCACACCCGCACTATATGCACCCGGGGCGGGTGCGCTACCAGATGGGCGGGTGGCGGTCCTTCCACGGGCGGGCCTGCTCCAGCTGCGCGGACAGGGAGATCAAGGTGGCCTCGTCCCCCATCCGGCCGGCCAGCATCACGCCGATCGGCAGGCCGTCGTCACTCCAGTGCAGCGGCACGTTCACGGCGGGCTGGCCGGACACGTTGTAGAGCGCGGTAAACGGGGTGAACAGCTTCTGGCGCTCGAAGTTCTGCGCCGGGCCCACCTCGTCGAACCAGCCGACGGGCCTTGGGGGCATGGCCAGCGTGGGCGTGAGGACGGCGTCGTAGGCGTTCAGCGCGACGAGCGCGGCCCTGGTCACCGCCTGCAGGTAGCCCTCGGCGAAGAAGAGTTCCGGGGCGCGGACGTCCTGGCCGCGGCCGCGCAGGTAGCGGGTCAGCGGGAGGAGCATCTCCTCTTGCTCTGGGGCGAGCGGGGCCAGCGTGGCGTAGGCGTACCAGAGGGTCTCGAAGAACGGCACCACGTCCGGGCCGAGCGGCATACCGATGTCCTCGACCTCGTGCCCCAGGCTGGCCAGCAGGGCGCTGGCCTGTTCGTACGCCGCGACGCAGTCCGGGTGCACCTCGGCCCCGTCGACCGGGTTCTGCAGGGTCCGGCCGATCCGCAGCCGGCCAGGCTCGCGGCTGGCGTAGCCGAGGAACGTCTCGCCGGGCGGCAGCGGCGGCTGGGTGTACATGTCGCCGGGAAAGTTCTCCGCCATCACGTCGAGCAGCAGTGCCGCGTCCGCGACCGTGCGCGCGAGCGGGCCGTTGACCCCCAGACCGTACAGGTCGGGCACGAGCGGGCCCTCGGAGACGCGGCCGCGGGTCGGCTTGATCCCGAACAGCCCGCACACGCTGGACGGGATGCGGATGGAGCCGCCGCCGTCGCTGCCCTGGGCGGCCGGAGCCAGGCCCGCCGCCACCGCGGCGGCCGCCCCGCCGCTCGAACCGCCCGCCGACCGGGACAAGTCCCACGGCGTGCGGGCCGGCGGCCCTACCGCGGTTTCGGTGTAGCAGGGCAGCCCGAACTCGGGGGTGGCGGTCTTGCCGGTGATGACCGCGCCCGCCCGCTTGATCGCGACCACCACGTTGTCGTCGGTGTCGGGCACGTAGGCCTCGAACGCCTTCGAGCCCAGCGTCTGCCGCACCCCCGCCACCATGTTCAGGTCCTTGATCGGGATGGGCACGCCGGTCAGCGGCGGCAGCTCCGCCACCTCGTCCGCCGCGGCGACCGCCTTCTCCGCCTCCCGCGCCTGGTCGGCGGCGAATTCGGGGGTGATCGTGTAAAACGCGCCGACCTGGTCGTTGAGTTCGGTCGTCCGGCGCAGATAATGATCGGTGACGGCGACCGGCGAGAGCTCGCCCGCGCGGATCGCCGCAGCCAGCTCGATCATGGTTAGCTCGTGAATCTGGGCCATGGTAGGGATCGTAGACCACATAAAGCCCAGGCGTTTGGCGTGTTATCGGGCTTAATGTCCAGCTATAAAAACAGTCGGAGCAGGGCACAATCGTCTTGGTGACGGTGCTATGCGCTGAGTCCTATGGCAGTTACGCTGAGGTGGTGGGTGATACCGGATGGCGTGGCCGAAGCTGAGAAATAAGTCATCAGGACCGCTGATGACGGTAAGCAATCGCAGCGGGGCAGCACACGACGGGGCACGGTCGCAGGGAAAGGAAGCCGAGGGTGCGCCGGAAGGTTCGGCCCGGTTGCCGTTCCTCCGGGCCCAGGGGGCCAGGCGGACCGAAGCGGCCGGCGGCGCCGAAGGCTCCGGACCGGTCCGGGATGCTCCGGTCCGGGATGCTCCGGTCCGGGATGCTCCGGTCCGGGATACGCCGGTGAGCTGGCCGGGACAGGCCGTGGACGACGCGGCGACCGCCGAGGGGACGGCAGCCGAGGTGACCGGGGCGGAGGCGACGGGCCCGGAGCCCGCGGCGGCCGAACCCGAATCGGCCGACCTGCCGTTGTGGGACTGGTCCCCGCCCGCGGAGCCTTCGGCCGGAGAACCTTCGGCCGGAGAACCTTCCGGTGCGGAGCCTTCCGGTGCGGAGCGGCCCGCCGGGGAGCCGTCCGCCGGGCGCGCGGACCCGCCGAAGCCCGAGTGGAAGCCGGTGGTCAGGCCGGTCGAGGAGGCACGGAGGGGCGGGGGCGATGCGCAGCCCGGCATCGGCCAGCGCGGGGGCAGCCTGGCCCGGCTGGCCGCCAACCCGAGGATGCGGATCTGGCAGCTGCGGGCCGTCGTCGCGGTCGTCATCCTGGGCGTGTTCTGGTACCTGGTGTCCTGGAAGCTGGGGCTGACGCTCGCCATCGTGGCGATCATCGCCGACACGATCTACCGGGCCCGCAAGAGCTACGCCGGCAAGATCCGGCTGACCGCCGCGCAGCGGCGGACCCGCAGGCAGCTGACCAAGCTCGGCCGCGCGGGCTACCTTGCCATGCACGCCCGGCCCATCCCGGAGAGCCAGGACCAGATCGACCACCTGGTGGTCGGGCCGGCCGGCGTCTTCGCCATCGACTCGGAGAACTGGGACAAGCGGCTGGCCGTGCGGACCAAGAAGGGCACCCAGCTGTGGCACGGGCCGTTCAGCAAGAAGGACCGGCTCCAGCACGCCCAGTGGGAGGCCCAGCGGGCCGCCGACCTGCTCTCCGGCGCGATCGGCAAGCCGGTCGTCGTCCGCCCGGCGATGGCGGTGTACGGGCCGCGGATCCCGTGGGACGTGGCCACTATCCGGGATGTCGACGTCTTCAGCGGCCCCCGGCTGCGTAAGTACCTGCGCCGGCGGGCCAGGCAGGGCGAGGTCCGGCCGCTGACCGACGAGGAGATCGAGCGCATCTTCAAGGCCGCCAACGAGGCGTTCCCGCATCATCTCAGCGCGGGTTCCCCGGCGCGCTGACGGACGTGCAGGCCCGTTCGGCCCCGGTAGGCTGAGAACATGACGCTGATCGCCCACCCGGACACGTGAGCCAGGCTCCTGCCCCTGCCCCTGGCTTCGTGCGCCCTGCCCGCGCGGGTGACGCCGCCAGCCTGGCCTGCCTGCAGGTCGCGTCCTGGCGGTGCGGGTTCGCCGGGATCGTCCCGCCGGACCTGCTAGCCGAGCTGACCAGCGAGGAGGCCGAGCTCCTCTGGCGGGACCGCTGGCGGGAGGCGATCACGAACCCGCCGACGAGCAGGCACCGCGTGCTGGCGGCGGTGGACGGAGGTCCCTCCCGCGAGCTGGCCGGGTTCGCCTCGGCCGGGCCCGCGACCGACACCGACCGGTGGGCGGGCACCGATGGTGAGGTTTACGAGCTGAGAATTTCTCCCGAACGGACCGGGCGGGGGCACGGCGGCCGGCTTCTGCATGCCGTGGCGGACACGCTCATCGAGGACGGCTTCCACACCGTGTCCATCTGGACGCTCGAGGCCGACACGGCGCTGCGCCGCTTCCTCGAGTCCTCCGGCTGGGCCGCCGACGGCGCCCGGGCCGAACTCGACGTGGGCGCGAGCGTGCCGGTCGTCCGGCTGCACACGGCGATCAGCGATTGACCCGGGTTCACCTAGGATCTGTCTGTGGCTGACCCTCGGGAATGGCTGGCGGGAACGCGGCCAAGGACGCTGCCCGCGGCGGTGGTGCCGGTACTGATCGGCTCGGGCGTGGCCCTCGGGTACGGCAGGTTCTCCTGGTGGCGCGCGGTGCTCGCGCTCGTGGTGGCGCTGGCCCTGCAGGTGGGCGTCAACTTCGCCAACGACTACAGCGACGGGATACGCGGCTCGGACGAGCGGCGGGTCGGGCCGGTCCGGCTGGTCGCCGCCGGGCTGGCGCCGCCGCGGCAGGTGCTTTTTGCGGCCTTCGGTTGCTTCGTCGTGGCCGGGGTGGCGGGCCTGGCGCTGGCCGCGGTGACGTCCTGGTGGCTTTTGGCCGTCGGCGCGGCCTGCATCGCCGCCGCCTGGTTCTACACTGGCGGGCCGAAACCCTACGGGTACAGCGGGCTCGGCGAGGTGTTCGTGTTCCTGTGCTTCGGCGTGGTGGCCGTGGCCGGGACCGCGTACGTGCAGATGAAGGCGCTCAGCTGGCTCGGCCTCGCCGCCGCGGTGCCCGCCGGGCTGCTGGCCTGTGCCTTGCTGATGGTCAACAACCTGCGCGACATCGGCACCGATACGGTGGCGGGCAAGCGCACGCTCGCGGTCATGCTCGGCGGCGCGCGCAGCCGTTGGGGGTACGTGCTGACGCTGCTGGTTCCGTTCGGCGTCGCGGGGCTGCTCGCCTTCTTCCGCCCGTTCACGCTGCTGACCGTGCTGGCGCTGCCGCTAGCGCGGCTGCCGATCCGGTCGGTCCGGGCCGGCGCCTCGGGTCCGGCGCTGATCAGGGCGCTCGGCCAGACGGGACGGCTGCAGCTGGCGTTCGGCATCGCGTTCACGATCGGCCTGGCCATCCGGCCGTAATCCCGCCCGGGACAGGTTCGGAATGCGTGATTCTGGCACGCTTGCGGGCCTGGTGAGAGACACTTAATAGGAAATGCGTGGTATCGGCGACATAGCGGCGGCCGGCACGGTACCCTGCCCGATAATCCCAGGTGATGTGGTGCGGGCGCGGGGTGGTGCCTAAGCCCATGCGTATCCAGCGGGAAGGTGCCCAGTTGCAAATCCGGGGAACGTGGTCGGCTGGACCCGGCGACGATCAGGCACGGTTCCTAGCCGACCTGCGCGCCCTACGCGACTCCGCTGCGATCGGGTTCGACGAGCTGGCGGCACGGGCGCATTACCCGAGCGACGTCCTGAAGGAAGCCGAGAACGGCCCCTCCCTTCCTGGCCTGCCCATTCTCACGGCTTACGTCCGCGCCTGCGACGGTGACGTGCCGGACTGGGAAGAACGGTGGCGCCGGCTCAACCCTGATGTGCCGGACGACCCGGATCTCCCGGTGAGGCCCGCCGGGGCGAGCCCGGCCGCCCAGGCCGGCGCCCGCGCAGGCGTCGGCGTCGCGCCACCCGACGTCTACGACCCGGAGCGGATCAAGGCCGCGCTCCGGGGTGGCCGCACGCGTACGGAGCACGGCGGCCGAAGAGCCAGCGATCCCGGTGTCCTGGCCCCGGCCCCGGCGTCGACACCGAGCCGCACCGGCCTGGACAGCCCGGATCCGGGGTTGGCCGTCGAGCCGGGCACGAGCGGGGACGGCTGGGGAGCCGCGGCTACCAGCGCGGGCTGGGATCCGGCGCCCGACCCCGGTGTCACGGCAGCCAACGGGAACTATTCGGCCACTGTCGGCAATCGCGGGCCGTTCGACGTGGCGTTCACCAGCCTGCCCGAGGCCGCCGAACCCGCTCCGGCCGAGGAGTTCTCCTGGCTGCAGAACAGCGAGCCCGAGTCCAGGGCCGCGGGCAGCGACGGTGACCTCAGGTGGCCGGGGGAGACCGGCAACCTCGGATCCGCGGAACCGGCTGACCGCAGCTACGGATGGTCGGGCCACACCGAGACCGCTCTGCCCGGGCACGAGGACCCCGACGTCACCGAGCGGTTCCTGCGGCATCAGGCCGAAGGCCTGGCGGCCCCGGAACAGACAGACTTCTGGGGCCAGCCGCTCCCGCAGGATCCGGCCGATCTGCGCATACCGGCCGCGACGCCGCGGGCCGAGGAGCCCGCGGTCACGCGGGCCTCGTGGACGGCCGCCGCCGACGCCGCTCCCCCGGTCGCGGAAGCCGCGTACCGGACCGCCACCGCCCCGGCCCAGCCGGTGAGCGCGGGGCCGGTGAGCACGGGGCCGGTGAGCACGGGGCCGGTGAGCGCGGGCATGTCCCAGACGCAGGCGGCCGCCCGCGAGCGGGACCACCACCACCAGGACCGTTACTTCCCGGCGCGGCTGCTCGCGGTCATCGTCATCGCCGCGCTGATCGGCAGCGCGCTCGTCCTGCTGCTGAAGTAGCCCCTCAAACCGCTTCGCCGCCGTTGGCCGAGGACGGATCGCCGTCCTCGGGCGCCGCGGCGGTTTCAGCCTCGGTGGCGGGCGGTTCGATGCCGCCCAGCGGATCGACGAAATTCGTCCCGGGAATGGCGGCCGCCAGCATGGCGCTCAGGGCATCGGCCGAGGCGCCGCCGACGGCCGCGGCGGCAACGTGAGCCGGGGCGGGATCCAGGCCGGGATCCAGGGCGGGCGTGTCCTCCGCGGCGGTTCTGCCCGCAGGGACGGCGGGCGGCTCGCGCCGGACCGCGATCTTCGGCTCTGTCGTCCTGGGCTCTGTCGTCCTGGGGTGGGCCGAGGCGGTGCTCGCGGCCGGTGCCGCGTCCCCGCCACCGAAGGCGCTCGCCACCGACCTCAGCGCCGACGTGACCTCGCTCGGGATGACCCAGAACGTGTTGCCCTGGCCCTGCGCGAGCTGCGGCAGCGTCTGCAGGTACTGGTAGGCGAGCAGCTTGGGGTCGGGGTCGTTGTCGTGCACGGCCTGGAAGACCGCCGCGATGGCCTGGGCCTGGCCTTCGGCCCGCAGGATCGCGCTCTGCTTGGCGCCTTCGGCGGTCAGGATGGCGCTCTGCTTCTCGCCTTCCGCGGTAAGGATCCTGGCCTGCCTGACCCCCTCGGCGGTCAGGATCGCGGCCCGCTTCTCCCGTTCGGCCCTCATCTGCTTCTCCATCGCGTCCTTCACCGACTTCGGCGGGTCGATGGCCTTGATCTCCACCCGGGTGACGCGGATGCCCCACTTGCCCGACGCGTCATCGAGCACGCCGCGGAGCATGTTGTTGATGTGGTCGCGCGAGGTCAGCGTCTTCTCCAGGTCCATCGACCCGATCACGCTGCGCAGCATCGTGGCGGTGATCTGCTCGATCGCGCCGATGTAGTCGACGATCTCGTAGTCGGCCGCCCGCGGGTCGGTGACCTGGAAGAACAGCACGGTGTCGATGAGCACGACCAGGTTGTCCTCGGTGATCACCGGGGCGCCCTTGAACGAGACCACCTGTTCGCGCAGGTCGATCTCCTTTTTGACCCGGTCGATGCCCGGGATGATGAAGTTCATCCCGGGCTCCAGCGTCTTGCGGTAGCGCCCGAACCGCTCGATGTTGCGGGCGCGCGCCTGCGGAATGATCCGCACCGAACGCAGCACGGTGATGATGACGAGAAGCGCGACGACCGCCGCGACAATGATCTCAGCCATGGCTACTCCCTGGGATAAACGAGCGCGGTGGCGCCGTCGATCTGCATGACGTCCACCTTGGTGCCGACCGGGATGACCAGCGACTCGTCGTAGGCACGCGAGGACCACTCCTCGCCGCCGATGCGAATCCGCCCGCCATGCTCGGTGACCTGCTCGAGGACGATCGCGGAGCGACCGACGAGCGCGGCGGTTCCCGAACGCAGCGCCGGCGGCTGCTTGATGTGCCGTATCGCGATCGGCCGGACGAAGCCGAGCCCGGCGGCGGACGCGACGACGAACGCGGCGAGCTGGAGACCCAGACCGAGATGAAACGTCCCGATCACGGCCGCCACCACCGCCGCGACTGCGATGAGACCGAAAGCCAGCGTCGTGGTAAGCAGTTCGGCAACACCAAGTACTGCTGCCACGATCAGCCACACGATCCAGGACAACATGGCCGCTCCGCGAAGTGCTGTTGGTCCGACTGTAACCCCGCTAGGCACCGTTCGCAGCACGCGCCGTGGGTAGCCCGCCGTCTCATTTGATACACGTCGTTATCAGGTGAACACCACCTAGAAGCGTCTCATTGTGTGCAATTGGTGACAATTAGCCGTCTAGGTCATACAGGGGATTTCTGTCGACCTACACTGCAAGGGAGAGGGCAAGTGTCCTGCCGCGCCGGCGGACACAAAGGTCCAGGAGGTATGGGGTGGAACGTGGCGACACCGGCCTCGGCCGTGACGCGTACGGTCCGCCCCGGCACGAGCGGGACCGCCGCGGCTACGGGCCTTATCCCTCCGACGATGGGTTCCCGGCCGAGGACGATGATGCGGCCGGGCCAGGCCGTCAGGCCGAGGACGACGAAGTCGGGCAGCTGCTGAGGCGCCCGGGCGAGATGCCGCCCCGGCAGCCGCGGATCCGCCAGCCGGGACGGCCGCAGCCCGGAGGGCCGCAGCCGGCAGGGCCGCAGCTTGGAGGGCCCCAGGCTGGAGGGCCCCAGCCGGGTCGCTTCCCGCCAGCTGCGGCCCCGAACGGAAGCACGGGCCACTCCGGGATGCCTAGCGGGATGCCCGGCGGCGGGATGCCCGGCGGCGGGATGCCCGGCGGCGGAGCGGGCGGCCCGCATGGCGGATACCCGGACAAGGGCAGGCCGCGCGGCGGGTACCCGGACGGCGGCGGACCGCACGGGCCGTTCCCGCGCGGCGGGGCACCAAACGCGGGCGGCCCGCACGCGGGCGTGCCACCGATGGCCGCACCATCCAGGGGTGCGCCCCCTATGGGCGGGTCGCATCCAGGCGGGCCGCACGGGGGCGGCCCGTATGCCGACGGCCC
>WNGE01004743.1_pt1 | contig 24455 bp, 26 predicted proteins | sample 5400651 | NCBI WGS metagenome assembly WNGE01 (sample SAMN13153370, study PRJNA577476) | soil metagenome | isolation source: 60 cm soil or saprolite under grassland replicate 2 | place: USA:California | collected 2016-06-15
GAGCAGGTCCTGCCGGATGTCTTCCAGCGGGTAGTAGTAGGCCGGGAACGCGCCGGTCTCCCACAGCACGATGCCGCGCCGGCTGTCCAGCACGGTCTCACCGGAGAGCACGGCGCGCATCCGGCGCGGCCACGGTTCCAGTACCGGATGTGCTCCGGGAGCGCAACGTCGAATTCCCCGCTGCGGCGGCCGAACGGGCCGTGTTGAACGGTGATGACAGGCTCATGGCTGCTCCTTATTAGGCCGCCAGCGCCGGGCTGGCGGCGGTGGCGTGCTGGGCCAGGCCGGTGATGAGCTGGCGGATGCGGTCGCGCAGGACAGGGTCTGCAACGCGGCCGCCGGGGGTGACCTGGGTGTGAACCTGGGGGACCGCCAGCTCGGTTTCGATCAGGCCGGCGCCGATGACCGTGAGTACCTTGCGCAGGTCCGCCAGGGCCCGGGCGGCGCCGCGCGGGCTGGGGCTGGCGCTGAGGGCCGCGGCCGGCTTGCCCTCCAGGACGGCGGCGCCCCGCGGCCGGGATGCCCAGTCCAGGGCGTTCTTCAGCTGCCCCGGGATGGACCCGTTGTACTCGGGGGTGGCGATCAGCACACCGTCGGCACCCGCGATCTGCCGGCGCAGCTCAGCGACCCCTTCGGGCGCGGGACCTACCTCCAGGTCCTCGTTGAACGGAGGCACCCGCTCCAGCCCATCCCAGATGGTGAGCCGCACGTCTGGTGGCAGCTCACGGGCGGCGGCCCGCAACAGGGCGCGGCTGTACGAGCCGGCGCGCAGGCTCCCGCCGATCGCGGCGATGGTGACGCTCATCTCGGCCTCCCGGCACGTAATTTCGCATCGTGTGCACTTGCTAAGATACACATGGTGTGAAATTCTGTCCATTGGTATCTTCCCAATGTGAGAAGTTCTGAAGAGGAGGGGGTGCATCGGTGACCAAGATGATCGGCCAGCCGCAGAATGCCCGCAGCCGCCGCAGCCGCGCCGCGCTGCTGGACGCCACCCGCGAGCTGATCACCGAGGGCGGCTTCGACGCGCTGACCATGGCGGCCATCGCCGAGCGGGCCGGGGTGTCCCGGCGGTCGGTGTACCTGCACTTCACGACACGGGCCGAGCTGGTCACGGCGCTGTTCGGCAGGCTCAACGAGACCGAGGAGATCGGGGCCTCGCTGCAGCGGGTGTGGGACAGCCCGGACGCGGTCACCGCTCTGGCCGAGTGGGGACGCCACCTCGCGCGGATTCACCCGAAGATCCTGCCGGTCATGCAGGCGGCCGAGCGTGCCCGGCATGTGGACCCCGACGCCGCGGACCTGTGGCGGACCGGGCAGCGCCGCTGGCTGACCGGTGCCCGCAGGCTAGCGGACTGGCTGGCGCGAGAAGACCGGCTCGCCGAACCATGGACCCCCGCCACCGCCGCCGACATGATCTGGTCGCTGATGTCACCCGACCTGCTCAACCGGCTCATGCACGAGCGGCGCTGGTCACCCAAGCGGATCGGCGATCACCTGGCCGTCTTGCTCACCTCCACCTTCGCGCGCAACCAGGAAGGACCGCCCCATGTTTGCGATCATCAGGAAGAACACCTATGACCCCACCAAACTCGCCCACGCCGGGCCCGCGCTGGCCGAGTTCCAGGCACTGCACGCGGCGCAGCCTGGCTACGCCGGCAGCATCGACATCGACGTCGGCGATGGGCAGCGCATCGTCGTCAACCTCTGGCGGACAGAACAAGACGCGCGCGCCGGCCTGGAGGCGCTCGTACCGCACCTGCAGCGCCTGCTCGAGCCGCTGATGGCAGGCCCCTCGCAGCTCGTCGGGTTCGGCGAAGTGGCCGCGAGCGACCTCACACGGCAGCGGTAGATCTCATGCGGTGCTGCCCACCCTGGAGTTTCCCGAACTTGCCGGCCGAGCCCACCCACCCTGGACACGACCCCGCGCGCAGCTCCAGGCTGGCATCCCGGTCAGACCACGAACCACCATCCGAGCACCGACAACCCTGCACATAACTGGCCGATCGGAGCAACCATCGCCGATCTCACGACCACTCAGAAGACGCAACCTATTCGGCGATCCGGCGCTGGCGCGAAACGTCTGCTGCGTTACGCTCCGTGGGCGGCGCTGGTTCCTGCCTTGGGTTCATATCCGGCTGATTGGCAACGCGGCAGCCGTTGCTGCTGGCGGCGACGAGGCGAAAGCGGCGGAGACCGAACGCAACCGCTGAGGTGAGCCGCTGGTACCACCCCGGGCAGGTTCAGCAGGTCAGGTGCAAGATGGCGTTGGTGTCCGCCGTGGCCTTGGTCAGCGCGCCGATCGCTTCCGCCGTGGGCAGGACGACCAGGTCGACCTTGCGGCGGCGGGCCTCGTCCCGGACCTGCTGCATCACCGGCAGCGCGCCGTCGGCGCCAGTGCCGACCACTAGCCGGCGGCATCGCCACGGGATGTCCTCGGCGGCAGAGAGCGGGGTGTGCCCGTACGCGCCGCGGAACTTGCGCGAGGCGGCCTTCTTGCGCTTGCGGACCTTCCCGCGGTCGATGATCAGGTCGTGATCATAAGTCACGCCGTCAACCCGGATTGAACCGGAGGAGTAGCCGGTGAATCGCATGCTGACGCTCCTTACCTAGCACCGGGATCGTATGGCCGGGACCGGCGGGCGGTCCAGCTCCGTCAGCGATCAGATTGCCGGGCGTAATCACGGGCCGCGGGCCGTCATTCGGCGAGAGCGGAACCTGGTCAGGTCCACCCCGGCCCGGACCTGCGGCAGGGATGATTCGCCTGGGGAATGGGGGTTGAATAGACACAGCAAGCCGGGTGGTGTCACGTGATCGCCTTGTACATTCTGATCCAGGCCGGAGCCGGCCCCGCTGCCATCGTGACCGCGGCGCTCGGGGAGGCTCCGGGCGCCGCGGAGACGGCGAGCATGGCCGGGCCCTGCGATGTCATCGCGCGGGCGGGGACGCCGGATACCGCCGGGCGGGCCAGGCTGGGGGCGTCCCGCGCCAGGGCCTCCGGCGGCGTGATGCGGACCGCCGGCCGCCGCCCGGTCGCACGCCGGTAAGACACCGATGGCCGTGCATCACTCCACCACGATCCGGCAGCTGGGAGAGGGCGCCGTTCAGGCGGTCTGCTCGTGCGGCTGGCGCAGCGCGGTGTTCGGTGCCGGCAAGACAACCGGCACGATGGACCCGCTGCAGCATGCGGCCGAAGCTGCCGATCTGCACGAGTGGGAGATGTCTCTGCAATGAGCGCCGCCGCATGCCGGGCCGGGACGCCGCGGAGACGCCCGGCGGGCAGGTTCCGGCATCCCGGCAGCGGCATCGGGGAGCCCACGGGTGTCCCGCCCCCGCACCCGCCCTGCCGCCATCGCCCGCCGCCAGCCTGGACCGCCCTGCCCAGATCAGCATCGGCGGCGTCAGCGCGACGGCGCTGGTTGCCGCGCCAGGCAGCCGCTGCCCCGCGGCCAGCGCCGCAGAGCGGCCGGTCGCGCGGCAGGACGAGCACGCGCGTGCCGATCGCGGGCACTCAGCCTGGGAGGGACCGGGCCGGGACCGGTGACCCAGACTGCTGCGCCGGGCAGGACTCGCTCGCCGGCGCCGCGGCACCGGAGTCAATCAGGCAGCGGCACAGTCAGGACGGGCGCACAGGCCGGCGGCTCGCCCGGCTCTCCACCGGCCTGCCGTCGTCCTTGAGGAGCCCTGCGCGATGCGCTTGGGCCGTCTTGTCCCTGCTGCTGCTTACCGGATGCGGAGGTCCGGCAGTGAATGGTCCCGGTCAAGGAAATCCCTCCCCGCTCACGGTCACGAGTCCTGGCCTTGCCGGGGGCACATTCCCGCGCGAGTTCACCTGCGACGGCGCGAACCGGCCCCCTCGCCTGCAGTGGAGCACGCCGCCGTCCGGCACCTAAGAGCTTGCCGTTGAGATGCTCGACCCCGACGCGCTGGGCGGCACCTTCACCCACTGGCTCATCTACCGGATGCCCCCTGGCATCACCAGCCTGGCGGACGTGCCGCCCGGCGCCGCGGAAGGCGTCAACGACTTCGGCCGGCGCGGCTACGGGGGCCCATGCCCGCCGCGCGGCGCCGCGCATCATTACCACTTCGTGGTCCTCGCATTGGACACCTGGCCGGGGCCTGGCAGCAGGAGCGAGGCGGTCGGATCTGGACTCCCGCATCAGCGGTCACGTGCTGGGCAGGGGCGAACTGGTCGCCACCTACCGGCGCGCCTGAGCGGTCCTTGCCAGCGCCAGCGAGCCCGATTCGGCCAGCAGGAGCGAGGTCCCAGCCTTAGCTCAGACGCTGATCACAGAGTGCAGTCAATCAGCCGATGGCAAGCGCGTGTAACCGCCGTTATCTGGAGTCCGAATCTGGGTGTCTTCGCTGTAAGCGCCGCGGGTGTTTTGTGTGCATTTCCTGCGTGGCGGACGCGTTACCTGGACAGTGTCTCCGCCGCACGCCTGGCACAAATCCCCTTTTCGCTGCTGTTTTTAGAACTAAGAGGCTACAGCGTGAATACTGTTCAGCGACATGTCAACGCCGCAGACGTCCTGGTCAGGTGCGGCGTAGACAGGGACGGCTCCAGATAAGCGCCGTTCTGCATGGCCATGAGGCCCACGGGACCTACCCGATGGGTCGCGCAGATCCGGACGATCTGGGTTCGACTCCGCGCACGCCTCGATAGCCAATCGACGCCCGGATCTGCGGTCCCGCTGCCAGCCGGCTCGGAGGACGACCGCGATGGTGGGGTTGGCGGGCAGGTGGGCGAGTTGGCGGTTCTGCCAGCGGACACGAACCCGACCGGTCGGTACCGGTCAGAGGTGGGGAAGGACGCCGACGTTCACGACGGTGGTGTGTGGGCGGCGCGGAGCGTGATGACGACGCTAAGGCCGTGGTCGGGGGGCTGCCTGGTCTGCGAAGGTGCCAGGTCGGTCATGTTCATGACCCTTCATCGAGCCGGCTCGGCCGGTGCCGGCGGCGCATCTGGCTGGCTTGGCCGGAGTCGGCGTAGGAGCCGCGCTTCGCCGGTGATGGCCAGCCCGCGGGTCTTGGCCTCGGCGGGGTCGATGTGGCGGGCGAGCAACCCGACGGCTGCGTCGGGCGGACCGGTCAGGACGAGATCGGGGGCGGCGGCCCGGCCGGGTTGCACGCTGACCCGGCCTTTGGCCGAGAGGATGGTCATGGGCTCTTCGCCGCACCGCACCTCGATGGTCAGCTCCGGGCGTGTCGGGTCGACGCCCGGGAACAGGGCAGCGACGGGATGGGCGATCCAGTGGCTGCAAAATGTGTCGCCGTCCGCGATGTGGTCCATCAGGGGCCTCGCCCACCGCCCGATGGCCGAGACCACCTCGCGCAGGCCCTTGCCCCACTCGGTGAGCTGGTAGCGGTCGTCGCTGGTCTTGGCCACAAGCCCGTTGGCTTGCATGGTGCGTAGCCGTTCGGCGAGCAGGTTGGTGGCGATGCCTGGCAGCCCGTCGGTGAGCTCGCCGTACCGGCGAGGGCCGTTGAGGAGCTCACGCACGATCAGCAGGACCCAGCGGTCACCGATGACATCGAGTCCTCGTGCCACCCCGCAGTACTGGCGGTACGACTTCACGTCTCAAGCGTATTCGCTATAAATTCTCCTGTAAATCTACTTGATATTGTCTAGCAGCCGGGCGTACGCTCCGCTGAAGCCAGCGAAGTCAGGTGACAGTCCCCTGAGAGCCGCGCGGCGGGACGACACCGGTTCACATCCGATGGAGGAGACACCATCGCACGCCCCTGCTGGTGTTAGGAGACGTCCATGGAACGAAGGTCAATCAAACCCCGGTCCTGGTCCATCAAGTCGGGATTCGGCCAGGCCCAGGTCATCGAGGGGCACATCCCATGAACGGCGTTGCAGGCACTCCGTCGTCGCTCGCCGACCTCACGCTGAGCCAGGCGGCGGCCGCCCTGTCGGCGCGCGAGTGCTCCCCCGTCGAGCTCACCGACGACTACCTGACCCGCATCGACGAGCTGGATCCGAGCCTCAACGCCTACGTCGAGGTCACCCGCCAGCGGGCGAAGGACGACGCGGCCCGCGCCGCGGGTGAGATCGCCCGGGGCCGGTACCGGGGCCCCATGCACGGTATCCCGATCGCGCTCAAGGACCTCCTCGACACGGCCGGCATCCGGACCGGATCCGGGACCACGGTCTACCGCGACCGCATCCCGGCTAGCGATGCGACCGTGGCACGGCGGCTCGCGGATTCCGGCGCGGTCCTGCTCGGCAAGACCAACACCCACGAGCTGGCGTGGGGGGTGACGACCAACAACCCCCATACCGGCACGACCCGCAACCCGAAGGATCCGTCCCGCATCCCCGGCGGGTCGTCCGGCGGGTCGGGCGCCGCGGTCGCCGCCCGCCTGGCCTGCGCGGCGATCGGCACCGACAGTGCCGGCAGCATCCGCATCCCGGCCAGCTTCTGCGGCTGCGTCGGTTTGAAGCCGACCTACGGGCTCGTCCCCAAGTCGGGAGTGACCGTCCTGTCGCAGATCGGCGACCACGTAGGCCCGCTTGCCCGCACTGTGGAAGATGCCGCGCTCGTACTCCAGGTCATCGCCGGCTACGCCGCCGCCGATGCCTCGAGCGTCCCCGTCCCGGTTCCCGGCTACAGCGCCGCGCTCACCGGCGACGTCGGCGGGTTGAAGGTCGGCATCCCGCGCTCGACCATGTGGGGCCTGCTCGACGGCGAAGTGCGAGCGGCGGCCGACGCCGCGCTCACCGTCCTGACCGATCTCGGAGCCACGCTGGTCGAGATCGACCTTCCCGACCACATCCCGGCGGTCGGCCTCCCAGGCGCGGCCGGCTACTTCTCGGTCGGGATCGCCGAGTCGAAGTTCGCCCACCGCGAGGCGTGGTCAGCCCACCCCGAGTCGTTCGGGCCCGACGTGTCGATGTTCTACTCGACCCCGGAGATGACCGGGTCGATGGTGGCCGAGTCGCTCGACACGATCTACGCCTACGCGCAGGCCGTCCGCGAGGCGCTCACCGAGGTCGACGTCCTCGCGTCGCCGACGGTCCCCATCACTGCGCAGGAGATCGGCGCGGAGATGGTGACGGTGGGCGGGCAGGAACTGCCGCTCATCGCGGTGGCGATCGCCAACACCGTGCCGTACAACATGGCCCGCGTCCCGGCCATCTCCGTGCCGTGCGGGACGACCAGCGCGGGCTTGCCGATCGGCTTCCAGATCGCCGGTCGTCCGTTCGACGAGGCGACTGTCCTGCGGGCTGCCCACGCCTACGAGCAGGCGGTGGTCACGGGGTGAGGACGCGGGTGGCATCCGCGTCATCCCCTACCACACGCACCCAGGACAGGAGGGTCATTGGGCACGGCGCCGAAGTGTCCCTGTAGCCAGTCCGCCAGCTGGGACGATCCCGGACCCGGCGGATGGTAAGGCGTCACAGGTTCCTGTTCGTCATCGTTGGAATGAAACCAGTACCCCTGCTCCGCGAGCCGCCGGACGATGACCTCGGCATTGCGCCGGGCACGGCGGGCCATCTCATCGCATACCCGCTGCGCCTCCGCGGACAGGTCCGGCTCTTGCACCGCGTGCCCGAGCTGCCGCACTTCATGCCACACCTGGTCGCGATGCCCGTACGGTAGCGGCTGAGCCAGTCAGGCGACGCACTCATGGTCCACCATCCTGCCGCAGCGGACGGCCCGCTTGCCGCTCGTGTCGCCCATCCGGCGCCGGCCTTGACATCGCCCGCCTACCCCCCGGCGGGAGCTCCCGCGGCAGCCAGCCCAGCCAGCGGACCCGGGCCGGAGCAGGGACGCGATCGTGACCGGCGAGTACGAGCGGCCGCGCTCATCGCCGCCTACGTCACCGGCAAGAAGATCGTTGACCAGACCGCCGCCCGCGCCGCCGTCAGCGAGGTCATATCAGCAGAATGAGCACCCCGCCGACACCATGAACACCAGGCCCCGCCCGGCAGCCGCCCGGCGGGGCCTTTCCTGTCGCGCACGCGCTCACCAGCAATGACGCCACCCCGCTCACGCTGAACGACGCGCGGAACAAGCAGTACACCGCGATGGCCCCGCGTTGCAGCATTACGGCATCCAGCTGTGGCTGCCGCAGGCCGACGACCGAGTCGACTACACGCCGGAGCACCAGAGCGGGCGACGATGGTACTCGGGCTGTCATCGAAGCGGGAGATCACCCAGACCAGTATCCGGGTCCGCACCGTGATGGCCGTCCAGACCCGAGCATGGCTGGTACCCGGCCAGGGCGGCGGCTGGCCAGGCTCCCTGAAGCGGATGATTCCTGCCAGCGGCATTGATGGCCTGGCCAGACTGAACTCATGGCTTCACCGTGCCGGGTGCGGTTGAGCGGCTGGCGCAGGTTGCCGCCGAGATCGCGCAGGCGTCCGGGGATCAGCTCGAGTCTGTGGCCTGCGGGTGGCGGGTTTGCCGAACTGGCGCTGGCATCGGCGGACCGCCTGGCCCCCATGTCCGACCGGGTGAGCTTCCGGGAAGCGGCCGGGCTGGTGATCTGCGGCGGGACCGCCTATGAAGGCCTGGTCGACCGGGGCCGGCTCCAGGCCGGCGAAACCGTGCTCATCACCGCCACCGCGGGAGGCGCGGGCAGCGCCGCCGTGCAGATCGCAGCGGCCGTGGGGCGCCCGGCCCCCTGGGCGTGGCCAGCCCGCCCAACCACGACTTCCTGCGGAGCCTGGGCGCCAGCGAGGTCTTCGACTACCAATCCGCCGACTGGGTCCAGCAGGTGCGCGCCGCCGTTCCCGGCGGCGTCGACCTGCTGCTGGACGGCGCCGGCAGCCAGACCCGCGACCAAGCCATCGGTGCGGTCGGCGACGGCGGCCGGGCGATCTTCCTGGTCCTGGCCGGCCCTCCCGCCCAGCTGGAGCACAGCATCACGGGCGAATCGTTCGCCGCCCACATCAACCGGCAGCGGCTGGAGGCACCGCGCCGCCTGGTCGAAGCCGGCAAACTGCGCCCCAGGTCGACGCGGTGTTGCCGTTGGATCAGGTTCGCGAGGCGCTGGCGCGGGTCGCGGGCCAGCACACGCGCGGCAAGATCGTGCTGCAGATCGGGCAGTAGCGGCGACGCCTCTAGGGCCTGCGCAGCAGGGCGAAACGGAAGAGGCAGGCACGAGCCGTGATGAGCACCAAGCTCTTACCCTCGGTCCTCATCGGGAGGTCTCGTGCCTGCCTGCCATTGTCAAACCTTGGCGCCCTCACGCTAGGCCGCCGAGCCAGCCGGCAGCAGCACGCAGATACTCCCGGCCCGCCGCGCTGCCTCAACGGCGTGCCGAACCGGCTGATCTGCGCGTCCTCACGTCCGCAGCTGACTCAGCCCTCAGGCGCTCCGAGTCGGCAGGGAGGATGTGGGCCACAAGCCGTGAGATGCCTGCCGCGTCGCCACTCTGCGTGCCCGCCGCGACGGGGCACTCCTGCCCGCGCCGCCGGGTCCGCGTTGCATGGCGCGGTACGCTAAGCCAGGCGTGGGCGGGAGGCCGGTCTGCCGAAGGGATCAGGTCAGCCGGCCCCATCGGTGAGCAGATAACTTGGGCCATGACGCTCGCCGGTGACGTGGGTTTTCGCTGGTGGCTATAGCGCTCAGGGCTGGATAGCTTCTAAGCAGCGCGCCGCCCTCATTCTGCGCGACGTGCTCGCCTGGGACGCCGCCGAGGTGGCCGCCCTGCTCCAGACCAGCGTCCCGGCGGTCAACAGCGCCCTGCAGCGCGCCCGGGCCACCCTCTCCGCCACACGGCCGGCGGAGAGCGTCACCGCTTACCCACGGCTGGACGATCACCAGCGGCAGCTCCTTGACCGTTTCACCGACGCGTGGCAGCGCTGCGACATCGATGCCCTGGCCGCACTGCTACGCGAGGACGTGATCTTGTCCATGCCGCCCGAACTCACCACGATCACCGGCTTCCCCAGCCCCGGCCTGTTCGGCAGGTTCGGCCTGCCCCTCACCTGCGAGTGACCGCAGCGGAGACGTCACGCATTCATATCTCAGCCCCCGCTCGGTCTCCTGTCTGGTCCGTGCACGAGACTGCTCGGTGATGAGGACCAGGGCCGTGCCCGCCAGCACGGCCAGGCCGCATAGCACGTAGAGATCGCCTTCGAGGAGACGGACGAGGCCGGGCGGATGGCCGGGCCACGATTGCGGGATGCGCCTGGAGAAGACCGCGGCGGCCGCCACTGCGGCCAGGCCGTGCCAGGCTGAGCGGCGCCGCCATGCGATGGCGGCCAGGGCCGCCACCAGCGGCGCCGCCCACACCCAGTGGTGGGTCCAGGAGAATGGCGAGATGAGCAGGCCGGTGATGGCGCAGCAGGTCACCCCGGCCAGCCGGCGGCCACGCCGGTGCGCCCACGCGGCGACCGTGATCCCGGCCAGGCCGACGAGCAGCGCCGCGATGGCCCACCACCGGTTGTCCGGGCCAAGGTTCCCGGAGAGCCGGGCCACCGCCCCGGACAGCGACTGATCGGACAGATTCGCCGGGTCACCGATCCGGTGCCGGTCATAGAACACGCCGCCCAGCCAGAACACCCGGGACGCTGACGGCAGCAGCGCGGCACCGATGGCGGCGGTCGCCGCGAAGGTCGCGGCCGCGGTAGCGGCCGCGGCGACCCGGCGGGTGATCAGCAGGTAGGCGACGAAGATCAGCGGGGTGAGCTTGATCCCGGCCGCCAGGCCGGTGGCGATCCCCTGCGCCCAGTGGCCGTCGTGGCGGCGCAGCAGGTCGGCCCCTGCCAGCGCGGCCACGATCAAGTTGACCTCGCCCAGGCGCAGCGTGTAGGCGACCGGCCAGGTCAGCAGGGCCAGCGCCGTCACGGCGAACACCGTCTCCGGCCGCCGCCGCACCCCGGCCGCGCCCAGCGACAGCGCGCACAGCGCCGCCAGCGCGCCGATGCTCGCGGCGGTAATAACGGCGGCGAGGTCACCTTCGGGCGCGCGGGCGGCGATGCTGAACAGCGCGGCGGCGAATGGCGGGTAGGTGAAGCTGTACCAGGCCCCGGGGGCGTACAGCGTCCCGCCGCGGGCGGCCTGCTGGCCGCCCCACCAGTAGACGTGGACATCCCACAGCGGCCAGTGCGCGCCCGGAGCAGCCAGCCCGGGAAGCAGGCACGCCATCAGCGCCGCCAGGCCTGCCAGCATCGTGACCACCCTCACCCAGCGCAGTGCCGCCGGGGGCTGCCTGGAGCTCACGTGCATGGGGTGGTGACGGAGACAAAGACCCGGCCGGCGTGATCCCATTCCTCGAGGAGGTGCAGGCCGGCCGCTGCCGCGAGCTTGAGGAGCGCACTCACGCCCAGCCGGGCCCAGGGGAACACCGGGCCGCGCCGGCCGTCGGCGTGCTCGAGCCACGCCGTCATCCGCTCGTCGATGTCGTCGCGCTCCACCTCGATCAGCAGCCGGCCGCCGGGAGCCAGCAGGCGCGCGCAACGGCGCAGCAACTCGTCGGGGAAGCCGCCGATGCCGATGTTGCCGTCGGCGAGCAGCGCGGTGCCCCACCGGCTCTGGCCTGGCAGCGGATCGAACACCGAACGATGCAACGCGCACGCCCCGGCCCGGTGCACGCGAGCCACGGCCGCGCGGGAGATGTCCACGCCGAGCACGGGGATCCCGCGTTCGGCCAGCGCGATGGTCAGGCGGCCGGGACCGCACCCGATGTCGAGTACCGGCCCCCGGCAGCGGCGCAGCAGCTCCTCATCGGCCAGGTCGGGTGCCCCGCACCAGCGTCCGACCTGGAGAGGCAGCGCACGGCCGCACGCCGTCCGCAGCAGCAGCCCGGCATCCGACATACCCAGCGCCTCCTCATAGAGGCCGATCGCCCCCGCGTTCATGCCTGCTCTCGCGCGGCACCGACCGGACCCGCCGCGCTGGCCGGGCCGAGAACCGGGTCGAGCTCGCGTGCCCGCGCGGCGAACCGGCTCAGCGGTGCCTGACGCGCCACGGCCACGGCGTCGGCCGCGGTGTCGACGTCGCGAAGCCGCGGCAGCTCGGCGACACGCAGCCCGGCCGCATGCAGCCGGGCACGCTGAACGGCGCCGGTGTCCGCCGTGGACATCGGCACGCCGCGCACCAGGGCGGCATCCGGTACCCGGAGTCCGAGCCCCCAGAACCCCCCGTCGGCCGCCGGGCCGAACCAGGCATCGGCGACCTCCCAGTCCACCGCGAGCAGGCCGGGGGTGAGCTGCGGCGTGTCCATGCCGATCAGCAGTGCGGGTCCGGGTACCGCGGCGAAGGCGCCGGCCAGGCGCTCGTCGAGGCCGCCACCGCACTGCGGCATGATGTCGAACCCGGGCGGCAGCCACGGTCCCGGCTCACCATCGAGCACCAGCACCCGGCGGCGCGCTGGCGCCGCGAGCACGGTGTGCAGGGTGTCGGCCAGCGCGGCCTCGGCCAGGGCGGCGGCCTGCCGGGGCGTGCACGGCGGCACGAGGCGGGTCTTGACCCGGCCGGGCACCGGCTCCTTGGCCATGACGAGCAGGGTGGTGCCTGGTCCCGGCACCGGGCCGCGGCGCCGGCCTGATGCGGTCACCGGGCCAGCACCCGGCTCATGTCCCTTACGGTGCGCACGGAGCCGCGTACCGTCCCGGTCACCTTGGATTTCCCGATGCGGGGCAGATAGGCGACCTCGACCTCGGCGAGGCGCCAGCCGGCGGCGGCCGCGCTCAGGACCATCTCCAGCGGATAGCCGAAGCGGCGGTCGGCGAGGTTCAGGCCGAGCAGCGCCTCGCGGCGCGCGGCGCGCATCGGGCCCAGGTCGCGCAGTGGCACGCCGGTGCGGCGGTGGACGCGGCGGGCCAGTTCGCGGTTGGCCAGGCGTGCGGGCAGCGGCCATGCGCCCCGCCGGGAGGGCGAGCGACGGCCGAGCACGAGGTCGGCCTCGCCGGCCAGCAGCGGCGCGACGAGCCGCGGAAGCTCGCGCGGATCCAGGCTGCCGTCGCAGTCGCAGAAGGACACCAGGTCGGCGGCCGCCGCCAGCAGCCCGGCGTGCGCAGCCGCGCCGAACCCTCGGCTCGGTTCCGGCACGACCGTGACGCCGAACGATCTGGCGAGCGCCCCGGAACCGTCGGTCGAGCCGTTGTCCACCACGATCGGCCGGAAGCCGGACGGCATTCGTCCCAGCACCCACGGCAGCGCCGATGCCTCGTTCAGGCAGGGCAGGATCACGTCCACGGTCACAGCAGCGACGTTACGAGCACGCCGGGCCAGGCGGCAGGGAGCGCGTCCTTACGGGATGAGGAACTCCGCCTTCCTACACTCGACCTATGAGTGCGCGTGTTCTCGTGGTCGACGACGATCCGACGGTCGCCGAGGTCGTCGGCGACTACCTCCGGCGTGCGGGCATGGAACCCCGGGTTGCGGCTGACGGGCATACCGCGTTGCGGCTCGCCGGCACGTGGCGACCGGATCTCGTCGTGCTCGACGTGATGCTGCCCGGCATCGACGGTCTCGAGGTGTGCCGTCGGCTGCGGGACGCCCGGGGCGAGCAGGCCCTGCTGCCGGTGATCATGCTCACGGCCCTCGGAGGAGAGGATGACCGGGTGCTGGGACTTGAGACCGGCGCCGACGACTACGTGACCAAGCCGTTCAGTCCCCGGGAGCTTTCCCTGCGGGTGCAGGCCGTGCTGCGGCGCGGTGCCGCACCCGGGGCGGGACCGGCGGCGGCATCGCCGCCGCTGCGCTCGGGGCGCATCGAGGTCGACGTGGCGTCCCGGCGGGCCCGCCGGGACGGCCGGGAGCTGTCCCTGACGGTGCGCGAGTTCGACCTGCTCGCCTTCTTCATGTCCCACCCCGGACAGGCGTTCACTCGCGCCGAGCTGATGAAACGGGTGTGGGGGTGGTCGTTCGGCGACCAGTCGACCGTCACCGTGCACGTGCGCCGGGTTCGCGACAAGGTGGAGGACGAACCGGCGTCGCCGCTGCTGCTCCGGACCGTCCGGGGTATCGGCTATTGCTGGGATGCGGATCCCCCGAGGGCGGTCACCCCGCCAGTTATCTCCAACCCGTAAGGTAAGCCGTCCCGAGGCGGCCGGACGGAACGGGAAATTGCCCGTGACGGCTCCGCCTGCAGCGGCGAATACCCTGGTCAGCGCGGTTTGGCCGGACCGCGGCGGGCTCGCGTGCGGTGGCCGGGCGCACCTCGGCCCCACCCCGCCAGACCGGACAATATGTCATATAGGCGGACAAAACGCTTCCTGGTGGCCGTTTGCCCTTTGCGGCGCGCGTGCGTCTAATGCTCAGCGTGAGCAACCTTGTCTCGCACCGTGACGACAGCGCCGGGCCTGCGACAACGTCAGCACCCGAGCCGCGGGTCGAGCCGGGTCCGGGCGACGCGGCCGGACGGGCGCGCGTGCCGTCGCGCCGCCGCTGGGACCCGCCGCGCGCCGTGCGGCTAGCCGCGGCGCTCCTCGGGCTGGCCGCGATCGCCACCTATCTGGTCATCGCCTGGCAGCGGCTGACCTACCCGTTCCCCCTCGAATACCTGGAAAGCAACTCGCTCGTCGAAGTGCAGCGGATCCTCGGCGACCACCCGCTCTACGCGGCGCCCGCGGTCGGCTATGTGCCGGACGGCTACCCGCCCCTGTACTTCGCCACCTCGGCCGCGGCGGCCAGCGTGCTCGGCCTGTCCTATCTGCCGTTGCGGCTCGTGTCGCTGGTGTCGTCGGTGGCCTGCTTCACGGTACTGGCCCGGCTGGTCCAGCGGGAGACGGCGAGTGCCGCCGCCGGGATCGCCGCGGCGGGCCTGCTGGCCGCGACCTATTTCGTCACGGACACCTGGTTCGACGTCGCGCGGGTCGACTCGCTGTTCATCGCGCTCAGCGTCGCCGCCCTCTACGCCGCGCGGTCGATGCGCCGCACCCGCGGGGCCGTCGTCACCGGACTGCTGCTTGCGGCCGCGTTCCTGGCCAAGCAGAACGGGCTCGCGGAGGGGGTCGCGGTGCTCACCGCGCTGGCGTTCGGCCCGCGACGCCGCCTCGCCTGGCCTGCGGCGCTGACCTACGGCGCGGTCCTCGGGATCAGCACGCTGGCGCTCGGGCTCGCGAGCCGTGGCTGGTACGTGCACTATGTCTTCGTGCTGATGACTGAGCACACCCTCAAGTACGCCGCCTTCGGGCAGTTCTGGACCGTGCACCTGCTGCCCGTGCTCGGCATCGCGTGCGTCGCCCTGGTCCTGGGGGCGCGGCGGACGCCCCTGGTGCTGTCCGCCGGCTGCATAGCGCTGGTCATCGAGAGCTACGCCGCGCTGGTGCACAGCGGCGGCGCGGTCAACGACCTGCTGCCCGCGTACCTCGCGGTGGCGCTGCTCGCCGGGCTGGCGATGGGCGACCATCCCGGCGGCCTGGTGAGTTCGTGCGCGGACCGGCTGGCCCGAGCCCGGATCGCGAGCCGGCGGGCGGGGCAGATCCGCCACTGGGTCGCCGCCTCGGCCGCCACGCTGGTCATCGTGCAGCTGGCCGTGCTGGTGACCGGCTTCCATCCGGGCCGGGCGATCCCGACGAGCGCGGACCGCGTGGTCGGCTCGCGGCTGATATCAGGGATGCGCGCACTCGGCGGCGCGATCGCGGTTCCCTCCGACCCCGGTCTCGACCTGCTGGCCGGGCTGCCCGCGGTTCTCGACCTGCTGGCCGGGCTGCCCGCGGTAGCTCATCAGGGCGCGACGGACGACGTACTGCGCGGGTCCGATCCCGCGGGCATGGCGAGCTTCAGGAGCAGCGCCGCACGCGCGGTGGCGGCGCGGCGATTCAGCGCGATCGTGACCGGGAACGCCGGCCCGCCCGACGGCTTTCCCCGGGACCTGATGCGGTTTTACCGCCGCTGCCCGCAGACGTTGCTGTCCGGCGTGCCGCCTGCCCAGTTCCAGGCGGTGGCGGGTCCCCCGGGCCGGCCGGTTTACCTATGGCTTCCGGTAGGGGGCGCCTCGTGCGCGGCGACGGTCCGGACGCTCGACGGCCCGGCGACCGCCGCGGCGGCGGCCCAGGTACGACGGCCCGGCAGTTCAGGAGGCACAACGTGAAAGACGACGAGCGGCGAGCCGGGATCCGGCGCTCATCCGCACGGCGAACCAGGGACAGGCTTGGCCGGCTGCGGCGGCCGGGCGAGCCACCCGGCCCGTTCGGCCGGTCCTTCTGGCGCAGCCCGATCCGCGGCCCCTGGCTGACCTCCATCCTCGGCCTGATCCTGCTGGCCGGCGTTTCGGTGGTATTCGTGACCGGCCTGCTGTCCTACGCCGCCTACAACCCTGACCTCAACCGGATCAACGACCAGACGCATGGCAAGGGCCTGCTCGGCTTCTACCTGTTCTCGTGGCCCACGCATCCGGTGTGGCTGTACCGGCTGAACCAGGGCGTGCACGTCACCCTCGGGCTGGTGCTCATCCCGATCCTGCTGGCCAAGCTGTGGTCGGTGCTGCCGAAGCTGTTCGAGTGGCCGCCGCTGCGCAGTCCCGCGCACGCGCTGGAGCGGCTGTCGCTGCTGCTGCTCGTCGGCGGGGCGGTGTTCGAGTTCGTCACCGGGATCCTCAACATCCAGCAGTGGTACAAGTTTCCCGGCTCCTTCTACACGCTGCACTACTACGGGGCCTGGGTCTTCGCGGTCGGCTTCGTGGTTCACGTGGGCCTCAAGAGCCGGATCGTGATCAGGTCGCTGCGGGCCCGCGGCCTGGTACGGGAACTGCGCATCGATACCGCCCATACCGAGCCGGAACCGCCGGGCAGCTCGGATCTCGTCAGCCCGGCGCCCGCCGGGCCGTCGATCTCCCGGCGCGGCGCGCTGGCCTTCGCCGGAGCCGGCTCGCTCCTGCTGCTCGCCGTGACGGCAGGCCAGTCGCTGGGCGGCCCGCTGCGCCGTACCGCGCTGCTCGCACCGCACGGGCAGGACCTCGGTAACGGACCCAACGACTTCCAGATCAACCAGACCGCCGCCGAGGTGGGCATCAGGGCGGAGGAGACCGGTGCCAGCTGGCGGCTCACCCTCGGTCGCGCCCTCCCAGCCGGTCCCGCGCCCATCCGCCTGAGCCGGGCCGAACTGCTCGCCCTGGAGCAGCACACGGCGCACCTGCCGATCGCCTGCGTCGAGGGCTGGTCCACCGGCAACCAGGCCTGGACCGGAGTGCGGCTACGCGATCTCGCCCGGCTGGCCGGGATCAGCCACCCGGCGAGCGTGCTGGTGGACTCGCTGGAAGTGGGCGGCACCTTCCGGCACGCCGTGCTGTCAGCCGGGCAGATCATGGACCCGGACTCGCTGCTCGCGCTGCGGGTCAACGGCGCGGACCTGTCCCTGGATCACGGATATCCCGGCCGCGTGATCGTGCCGGCCAATCCCGGCGTGCACAACACCAAATGGGTCGCCAGCCTGACCTTCGCGAGCTGACATGAGACGTCAGCTGCGCTGGTACGGCGCCAGTCCGCTGCACCTGCTCGCCCTGCTCGCCTGTTTCGGCCTCGCGGGGTATGCGGCCGCCCGGCTCCTGTCCTCCCATCCGGTGGCGGTCGTCGTCTGGTTCTGTGGCGCGGTAATCGGCCACGACCTGCTGCTGATGCCGCTGTACTCGCTCGCCGACCGGTCGGCCGTGGCCGCGCTCAGGCACCGCGAGCCGCAGCTGCCCACGGCACCATGGATCAACTACCTGCGGGTACCCGCCGCGTTGTCCGGCCTGCTGCTGCTCGTGTGGTTTCCGCTGATCCTGCGGCTGCGGTCGCCCTACCACGCGTCGACGACGCTGTCCGCGGATCCGTACCTGTGGCACTGGCTGGCGGTGACGGGCACGTTGTTCCTACTGTCCGCCGTCGCGTTCGCGCTGCGGCTACGCGGCCAGTCGCGAACCACCGCACCGCAAGCCGCCCGCGAGGGAGAGGGACAGCAACCCGCCGTCCAGCAAGACCTGGAAGACCAGGAAGCCGAACGGGCGGCCGGCGAGCTCGCGCGACCAGACGACGAAGCCGATGATGACCAGAGCGGAACCTCGTCCGGCCAGGAGCGGCGCGCCGCGGAAGAACCGGTCACGCCCAGCCCGGTCCGCAGTCAAGCCGGCGGCCAGCACGAACCACGGGCAGGCGACGGAGCCGGACAGGCAATCCAAGCCCCGGACGGCAACGAATAGCAACCAGATCGTCCGGGGTTTTCGGCTACAGCTGGGAGGCGGACCTTCGTGAACGCGCAGATCCAGGTCGTCCTGATCGCCGCGAGCTGCACCAGCGCCGTGGGGCTGGTCGGCCTAGGCGTCATCTGGCTGCTGCGCCGGGCCTCGCTCCGCCTGCTGCTCCAGGTCAGCGGGGCCGTGGTGGTGCTCGCCGTGGTGGCGGGCACGCTCGGTACCGCTCAGGCGATGTTCCTCTCCCCCCACGACCTGAATGTCGTCGTGATGGTATGCGTGGTGGCCGCCGTGCTGGCGGCCGGGTTCGGCGCCCTGCTCGGACGACAGCTACAGGCCAGCAGCCTGGCGCTACGCCAGGCCGCCCGGTCGCTCGGCGACCGGGACGGCGAGTACCGCTCGCCGGCCGGACCGATGACGGCCGAGCTCGCGGCGCTGTCCCGCGAGCTCGCCGAGACCAGCGAGAAGCTGACAAAGTCGCGCGAACGGGAGCACGCGCTGGAACGGTCCCGCCGCCAGCTCGTGGCCTGGGTCTCGCACGACCTGCGCACGCCCCTGGCCGGGCTGCACGCGATGGCGGAGGCACTGGAGGACGGCATAGCTGCCGAGCCGGCCCGCTACCACCGGCAGATCCGCGCCGAGGTCGCCCGGCTCGCCAGGATGGTGGACGACCTTTTCGAGCTTTCCTGCGCGCAGGCGGGAGCCCTGCGCCTGTCCCCCGGCCCGATCGCTCTCGAAGACCTGGTCAACGACGCCCTGGCCAGCACGGAGGCACTCGCCCGGGCCTGCGGCGTGCGGCTGACCGGGATGGCCGACGCCCCGCTCGAGGTCCGCGCCGACCCTCGCGAGATGTCGCGCGTCCTCACCAACCTGCTGGTCAACGCCATCCGCCACACCCCGGAGGATGGCAGCGTGCACGTCGTGGCCGCGCCGGAACCGGGGGGTGCCCTGCTGGCGGTGGCCGACAGCTGCGGCGGCATCCCAGAAGCCGACCTGGCCTGCGTGTTCGACCCGGCCTGGCGCGGCACCTGCGATCGCGGCCCCGGCCCGGATAGCGGAGGGGGCCTGGGGCTCGCGATCGTACGCGGCATCGTCGAGGCGCACCAGGGGCAGGTGAGTGTCGTCAACACCGAGGAGGGCTGCCGTTTCGAGGTGCGGCTGCCGACGCCGACCGCGCAGCTTGAGGCGGCAACGGCACCTGGACCTTGAGGCTGCACCAACCCGGCCCCCCTGGCGACCCGGTGGGCTGACCCCCGCCGACATGCCAGTGCGTTCCCCGCAGATTCGGCTCGCGTGCCGGCTCGGCCGGCTGAGTTTGTCGGTGCCAGGTCGTACGGTCGGAATGTGAACCGGACCGACCGGCTGTACGCGCTCGTGGAGGAGCTTCGGGCCTGCGCGCCGCGCCGCCGCAGCGCCCGGCAGCTGGCATCGCTGTATGAGGTCAGCGCACGGACCATCGAGCGAGATATCGGGGCCCTGCAGCAGGCCGGGGTGCCGATCTACGCCGATGCCGGGCGGGCCGGCGGTTACACCGTGGACAAGTCGCTGACACTCCCGCCGCTGAACTTCAGTCCAGCCGAGGCTGTCGCCCTTGCGGTGGCGTTGGCGCGGGTCAACGTCGGCCCGTTCGAGGGCGCCGCCCGCAGCGCCATACAGAAGATCGTTGCAGCCATGTCCGAACGGAACGTGATCGCCGCCCGCGACCTGGCCGGCCGGGTCCGGCTGCTGGAGCCCGTGGCCGCACCGGAGACCGTCCCGGTGCCCTCGGTCATCGAGCAGGCGATCGTCGGGCGCCGGGTGCTGTGGATCTGCTATCTGGACCGCGACGGAAACCTCACCGAACGTGATGTCGAGCCGATCGTCTATATGGCCGGTCCCGGCGGCTGGTATCTCGTCGGCTGGTGCCGGGTCCGCGATGCCGCCCGGTGCTTCCGCGTCGACCGGATCCAGCAGGCCGAGGTCACAGGCATGACGACCCCGCCGCGCGCCTTCGAGGAGATCGCGCCCTGCATCCCCGACCTCGTGGCCCGCACCCCTGTCCTGTAGCGCGCGTTGCGCGGTGCGCGCCTTATGGCCGCGCGTTCTGTGGTGCCGGAAACACCGACAGGGGAGTGTCGCCAGGGGGTCCGATGCTGGAGTCGCAGGGATCGGACGACTCTGGAGGAACGATGAACGCACCCGCCTACAACACCGTGGCCTGGTTCCAGGTAGGGACCACGGACTCTGAGCAGGCCAAGCGGTTCTATGGCGACCTGTTCGGCTGGCGGTACACGCTGGACCCGAACAGCGAGGGCAAGTACCACCTGGTCAGCTACCCCGGGACCGATACGCCCAGCGGCGGGATCTTCGACACCGGCGGCGAGTTCCCGAACCACGCGATCTTCATGGTGGTAGTCCAGGACGTGGCCGCCGTCTGCGCCCAGGTAGAGCGACTCGGAGGGAAGGTGCTGGTGCCGCCCACCACCAGCAAGGACGGGCTGGTCTTCGCCGACCTGCACGACCCGGCCGGAAACCACTTCGGCGTCTTCACCCCGCCGCCCGCGTAGGCGCCCGGCCGCGCCTCAGGCACCAAACCGTCACCGGGCTCGCGCCGTTCCCGCACCTGCTGGAACGGGGGTGCAGGAACCCGCGAAATCAACGGGGCGGAGATCGGGTGGGGCCCGCTGGGCGGGCGGCGTCTCATCCTGAAGATCGAGCCAGCAGCCATATCTGCCGGCAGTTCGGCTTGCACACCCGGGATACCGGGACGATCAACCCCGAGAACATCTGACGGCCCGAACGTCGGCCGCACCCGGGCTCTTCGCCGCATGCCGGATGTTCTCCTGCCCAGAGCGCGATGTGTGCTCGGGTGCCGGCGTTAGCTGACCGACGGCTGGAAATGTCGCTGGATCTGACGTGCGTAGTAGACCTCCCAGGGTTCGCCCGGAGCCTCGGCCGTGAACTGCTTGTCGAGGCTGACGAGCAGGTAGATCAGCTCGCTACGCACGGGACGGGCGCCTAGCATGTCCGGCAACTCCGATAGGTCGATGAGCCACTGCGCATACCAGGATGCCCAGTCATCGTCGGCCCCATCGACGATCCGGTAAACACGATGGTGAGTCTCGCCCGCCTCATGCAGCAAGCCGCTGATTTGCTCCAGTGTGCCTGTCATCTGTTCCCTCCATGCTTTGAGGACGGGCCGCGATACGGCTGCCTGCTCGTCATCCCAGTCCACCGCCTGGCGCAGGCGATCACCGCCGTCGGCACGTCCCTCGTCATCGGGCTGAGCGACGGCATGCTCTGCCTCGACGTATACCCCCTACCTTTACCGGCCAGCACCCCCGCACCGTAGTGAATTCCCGTCCTCGTATAGCCTGCGGTCGCGCGGTTCCTGGAGAGCCCGGAGACATACACGAAGGTGCCGCGCCGCACGCTCGGCCGGGACGGCCGCATCCGGGACCAGCCGCCTCGTGCCGACTGGTCCTGCACTCACCGCCAATATCGCGGACCACTGCCAGAGCTATAACACGCGCGGAATACTCGCCACGGCTACGGAACGGATGCTGCCGCCGGTCTCTCCGCAGCCCGTCGATTAACCGTGTCACACCGGCCACCCGCGCATCAGCCATGTGCCCGTCCAACCGCAGATGAGGGCGGCTTCAGCTCTTTGACAGGCCATGCTGTCTCCGCTGCCCATAGTGTTGACCTCATGTTGGAGGCCGCCGTACGACTTCGGCGACGGCCGGGATCACGAGCTCGCCGTCGAGGCCAGCGTCGTGGCCGACGCGGTCACGGTGCACCCAGCGTGTACCGGCGGCGGGGGCGCGTGCCCGCCCGAGGACTGCGCCGGCCCCGGCGGGTTCGCCGACTCAAGGACCTGCTCGCCGGGCCGCGGGTCCCGAACGCGAGGAGATGCGCGCCTAGGCCGACGAGGACTACGATCCCGCGCGCTTCGACCTGGCCGCGGCCAACGCCGCGGCGGTCTCAGTCTGAGCAAACCCGCCCGTCCTGATGCGCCTGCGCGATCAGAGCCTCGGCCGCCGCCCGTTCGGTACGTATCTGGATGGCCCGCGACGGCAGGGCCGCACCGACTTCCACCGCGAAGTCCAGGTATTCCTGATCACCGGGCAGTTCCTTCAGGCACTCGGTGACCAGCGTGGCGGCCTGGGCGACATCACCGCGGCGCTCCGCGATCCTCGCGCGCAGGAAGGTGAGCTGTGGCCCGGCAAGCGCCGGGCTGACGGCGAGCCGGTCCAGCAGCTCATCCTCGGGGGTTCCCGCGAATCGGTCCAGGAGCATCTCGTGCCAGGCTGCCAGGTCCTTGGTGCGCTCGTGGCGCTGGTAGCGGGTCTCATCGAAACTTCCGTACGCGGCGCGCGGTCGCCTGGGGTCCGCCCGTCCGGCCGCGTCCAGCGCGTCCAGGTAGGACTCGGCGAACGTCCGCCACATGTCCGGCGTGGTGAGCAGCCGGGCGAGCGGAACGGCCAGGGCTGTCTCCTTTTCCGGGACCTGACCGTAACCCCGCCGAGTCCAGCCGTAGTCCGCCTCCCAGCGGATGAGCTGCTCCGGTATGCGCCGGGCGAAGGCCGCGAAGCCGTCATGACGGAGCACCGACTCCCACAGCACGGCGACGGCATCCGAAACCACGAACTTGGCGGCTTCCACCGGGTCATCGGAGTGGAAGTAGTCATAACTCTTCATGTCGCAGGCAAGGTCAACCATCTCCGCGACGGCCTGCTGCGCTGGCCCGGCATCGTCGGCCGGGAGCGCCGCCAGCGCGTCGCCAGCCAGCCGGCGGAACGTGAGCCGCCACTTAGGCCGCTCGGTGCGGTGCACCCGGCGGTCCCCGGCCATGTAGGCGCCGTCCCTGGCCAGTTTGACGAACGTCGTCACCTCGTCCAGCACGGTGTCCGGGTCCGGCAGTTCCTTCTTCGCCTTCACTTTCGGCTGTTCCGGCGAGCGCAGCTCGTCCTCGATGCGCTCGCGAAGCTGGGCGTTCCCTCGCCAGTACAGAGTCCACAAGATCTTGCGGAGGCGCGCGTCGTCATTCGGCGCCATCGCGGTGTAGAACTCGTCACGGTTCATCCGATTCGCCGGCATGACTACCCATCGTAGGCGCGAGGCAGCCGCCGCTGCGGTATGTCGAGCCCGCCCGGCGTGGATTCCCGGTGGGCGGAGGAACAGCCCGAGATCTCGAGCCTGGGAGGTTTCCGTCCGGGGTGAGACTGTTCGCCAGTGTGCTGCACGACGGCAACGCGTTCGGCACCATCGTCGACGCCGACGACATCCGCGTCCTGCTCGCCTGACCGCACGGCTGCTTCCCTGGCCTCCTGCGCCCGGCCGGAACCTCAGGAGCGGTGTATGATGTGGTGTATGAAACGGACCAATATCTACCTCGGCGAAGGCCAGGCTGCCGCGCTGGACCGGGCCGCGCAGGCAGCAGGCGTCTCCCGGGCTGAGCTGATCCGCGAACTGATCGACCGGGCGATCGGCTCGGACCCCGGCTCGGATCTCGCCGCCGACCTCGCCGCCATCGACGGATCCTTCGGGATCCTGGCCGGCGAGGACACGTTTACCCGCGCGCGGGACGAGCGCATGGATTACCTGGACCGGCTGGCCGGGGCGTGATCCTGGTCGACAGCGACGTGCTCATCGAGAACCTGCGCGGCAGTACGGCCGCGCGGGACTGGCTCGTGCAGGCCCGGCAGTCCTCCGGGCCGCTGGCCATCAGCGTCGTGAGCCTGACCGAGATCGACGGGGGGATGCGCTCGCCGGAACGCCGCGAGGTCGTGCGCCTGCTCGGCAGCATGCAACGGTTCGAGGTCAGCGAGCAGGTGGCCTGGCGGGCGGCGGCGCTCATGCGGGAGTACCGCCGGTCCCATTCCGGGATCGGCCTCGGCGACTACCTGATCGCCGCGACCGCGCTCACCGAGGGCCTTGAACTCGCCACCCTGAATACCCGGCACTACCCCATGTTTCCCGGACTTGCCCGGCCCTTCCCAACCTGAAAGACGGTCAGCCCGCCCGGTCACCGCCGCATCCCAGGACCAGCTCACCCCTGATCGCGGGTATGAGGTGCCGGTGCGATTCATCCGGGCAGCGACGCACTTAGGCCGCCAGCCCGGCAGCGCGCGAGCCTTTTCAGCGCTCCGCAGGCAGCCGGACTCGCCGCCGGACACAACGAAGACCTGGGCACGAGCTCTGTGCCAGCGCCACCGGATTCAGAACAGGTCGATCCGCCAGTGATTGCAGCGAAGACCCCGTCCGGCGAACTCGACCTCGCACTGTCCCAGGTTCGTGAAGCCGGTCTTCTCACAGATCTTGTTGGAAGGACCGTTCGTGACCGCGGGAAAGGCATGGATCTGGCCGAACTTCCGCTCCCCCCGTGCCCTCTCCAG
>WNGE01004766.1_pt1 | contig 24447 bp, 22 predicted proteins | sample 5400651 | NCBI WGS metagenome assembly WNGE01 (sample SAMN13153370, study PRJNA577476) | soil metagenome | isolation source: 60 cm soil or saprolite under grassland replicate 2 | place: USA:California | collected 2016-06-15
CAAACAGTTCGCGGTGCCGGGAAGGTCCCCGCATCAGTCTGAATAACGGGCTCTCTCGCACCAAGGAAAGCCGAGCTTGGCCGGGCATGCCCGATTCTCATCCGTCGCGGCGGCCATCGGCCATGAGGGTCTGAATAGCATCTCTGCTCCCACGCCTGGCACTCCATGTGGCAACAAATGGGAGGTAATTGTGGCCTCAGGCCTGCTACCATCGACGCGACCAGGAACAGCACGAAGGTTGGGTATGACTGCTACCCCCGCACCCCAGGAGGTTGGCGTCCGGGCGCTGAAGAATGCGCTCAGCCGCTACCTCGCGGCTGTCCGCGACGGCCAGGAGCTGATCGTGACCGATCACGGGAAGCCCGTGGCCCGCATCGTTCCGGTGAGCCGCAGCGTTGATCGCCTCGCCGAGCTGATCGCGCAAGGCAAGGTTCGACCCGCGCGTCCCGGCCCCAGGTACGATCCCCAACCGCTGGAGAACGCAGGCCCGCTCAGCGACATCGTCATCGAGCAGCGGCGGTGAGCACCCTCTACTTCGAGACCTCGGCGTTCGTTAAGCTCCTCGTCGCGGAGACCGGCTCGAAGACTGCGCTCCACGCCTGGCGCGGCGGCTTTCACGTGCACGCGTCTCCCCTGCTGTTTGTGGAGGCCCGAGCGAGCCTGGCCTCGGCTCGTCGTGGGAGGCGGCTGACCGCTGAGCAATTCGCTGAGGCCAAGGGGGCCTTGCGCGCGATGCGCGCCGACGTCAACGAGGTGCATGTGGACGTGGAGGTGCTCGCCCATGCGGAGGACCTCGCCGAGCGGGAGGCACTGCGTGGCTACGATGCTGTGCACCTTGCCAGCTCACTGTTCGCGGGGGCCGATGTGCTTGTCACGGCGGATGCCGCGCTCATCGAGGCGGGCGAACGTTGCGGGCTCACTGTCATCGACGCTCGGAGCTAGTGGCGCTCCCCCGGCGATGGCGCGGCCCCGGTCGCGCCGCGCGACCCGGCTGCCGCCGGTCAGCGTTCCGGTTTGAAGAGGGTGGGCAGCTCGGTGACGGAGGCGAGGCGCTGGGAGCGGAGGTAGTCGCGCAGGCCGTCGGCGATCTCGGCGGTGGCCAGGGGGTTGACGAAGTTGGCGGTGCCGACTTGGACGGCGGTGGCGCCCACCAGCAGCAGCTCGGCGGCGTCCTCGCCGGTCATGACGCCGCCGAGCCCGACGATCGGGACCTCGGGCAGGGCGCTGGCGACCTGCCAGACGCAGCGGACCGCCACGGGCCGGATGGCCGGCCCGGAGAGGCCGCCGGTGACGGCGGCCAGCTTGGGCCGCCGCCGGCGCACGTCGACGGCCATGCCGAGCAGGGTGTTGATGAGCGTGAGCCCGTTGGCGCCGGCCTCGACGCAGGCCCGGGCGACGGCGACGACGTCGGTCACGTCGGCGGTCAGCTTGGCCAGCACCGGCTGGCGCGCCACCGACTTGACCGCTCTGACGACCAGCGCGGCCATGCCCGGGTCGGCGGCGAACAGCTCGCCGCGGGTGTCGACGTTCGGGCAGGAGAGGTTCAGCTCGAGCAGGTGGACGGCGTCCTCGGCCGCCAGCCGCTCGGCCACGCGCGCGAACTCCTCGGCGCTGCGGCCGACCACGCTGACGGCCACGCGCGCCCCCGCCTCGCGCAGGAACTGGAGGTCGGTCCTGCAGAACTGCTCGACCCCGGGGTTCTGGAGGCCGATGGCGTTGAGCATCCCCGATGGCGTCTCGGCCATCCGCGGGGTCGGGCGGCCGCGGCGCGGCTCCAGGCTGACCGATTTGGTGACCACCCCACCGATGCCGGCCAGGTCCAGGAAGGCCGCCATCTCGCGGCCGAAGCCGAAGCAGCCGGATGCGGCCAGGACCGGCGTGGCCAGCGGCACGCCGCACAGGTCCACGGCCAGCTCCGGCTCGACCTGACCTTCAGCGTCCAGCTCGGGGTCCACCGGACCGCCGCCGGCGAGATCCGAGTTCACGAGACCGCCACCTCCTCCCAGGCGATGGCCGCGCCGTCCAGCACCGGGCCGTCGACGCAGGACCGGGCCATGCGGGTGCTCGCCTGCCGGCCGTCGCCGGCCATCGGGATCACGCAGGAGAAGCAGATCCCCGTGCCGCAGGCCATCAGCTCCTCGACCGAGACCTGGCAGGGCACGCCGGCGGCCGCCGCCACGCGGCTGACGGCCGCCAGCATCGGCATCGGCCCGCAGGCGTAGACCATGCTGGTCCTGGCCTGTGCCATCAGCGCGGGCATGGCGTCGGTGACCACCCCCCGCTGGCCGGTCGAGCCGTCGTCGGTGGTGATCACCGCGGTGCGGCCGAGCCGCTTGGCCTCGATCGCCTTGAACAGCCGCTCGCTGGTGGAGGCGCCGACCACGAAATCGACGCGGCAGCCGCGCACGCGCAGCTCCTCGGCGAGGAAGAACAGCGGGGCGACGCCGTACCCGCCGCCGACCAGCAGGCACGAGCACGGCTCGTCCGGTAGCGAGAAGGGGCGGCCGAGCGGCCCGATCACGTCCACGCTGTCGTGGGGCCGCAGCTCGGAGAGGACCTCGGTGCCCGGCCCGACGACGTCGAAGACGATCTCCAGCGTGCCGAAGTCGGGGCCGTGACGCTCCACGCGGTGGATCGAGAAGGGCCGCCGCAGCAGGAAGGGACGGTCGGTGCCTGGCTGGAGCCCGACGAACTGGCCGGCCTTGGCGGTGCTGGCGATCGTCGGCGCCACCAGGCTCAGCACGTGGTAGGCGCCGGTGCGGCGGTGCATCAGCACCTCGGCCAGCTCGCGCCGGGGTGCGGCAAGGGTCATGGCGATCCGGCCTCCCCGTGGTAGCCCTGCAACGAGCGGACGGTGAGCTCGCCGGCCTGGCGGGCCTCGATGCCCTGGACCATGGCGGCAAGCCCGGACAGCGTCGTGACGCAGGGAATGTCGGTGGCCACCGCGGCGGTGCGGATCTCGTAGCCGTCCGCGCGTGGCCCGGAGCCCTGCGGGGTGTTGACGACCACGTCGATCTGGCCCCCGCGGATCAGCGCTCTCCTGGCTCTTGGCGTAGGCCGCCCCGAAGGAGCGGTCGAGCCCCAGCACCTCGCCGGTGGAGCGCATCTCCGGCCCGAGCAGCGAGTCCGCTCCCGGGAAGCGGGCGAACGGCAGCACCGCCTCCTTCACCCCGACGTGGTCCGGCGGCGGCGCCAGCACCGACTCGCCGGGCGGCAGCATGCCCCCCTTGCGCAGCTCGTCGATGCTCCTTCCGGTGGCGATCAGGGCGGCCGCCCTGGCGACCGGCAGGCCGGTGACCTTCTCGACGAAGGGGACCGAGCGGCTGGCCCGCGGGTTGGCCTCCAGCACGTACAGCCGGTCGCCCTTGAAGGCGAACTGGACGTTGAGGATGCCGACCACGCCCAGCGCTCCGGCCAGCCGCTGGGTGGCCTCGCCGACGGCTTCGACCTGGTCGGGACCGAGCGTGATCGGGGGCAGCGCGCAGGCGGAGTCGCCGGAGTGGACCCCGGCCTCCTCGATGTGCTCCATCACCCCGCACACCAGCACGTCGCCGGCGGCGTCGCAGAGGGCGTCGACGTCCACCTCGACCGCGTCCTCCAGGAACCGGTCGACCAGCACCGGCCGGTCGCCGTGGTTCATGCTGGCCAGCGCCCCCGAGCGCGCCAGCGTGCCGGCGTCGTAGCAGACCTCCATGGAGCGCCCGCCGAGCACGTAGGAGGGTCGCACCAGCACCGGGTAGCCGATGCGCTCGGCCACCTGGAGGGCCTCCTCCGGGCTGGCGGCCTGCCCCCAGGCCGGGGCGTCCAGGCCGCAGCGGTCGAGCACGGCGCCGAAGCGGCCGCGGTCCTCCGCCAGGTCGATCGCCTCCGGCGGGGTGCCGAGCAGCGGCACGCCGGCCGCTTCCAGCCCGTGGGCGAGCTGCAGCGGCGTCTGGCCGCCCATGGTCACGATCACGCCGACGAGCTGGCCGCCACGCGCCTCGGCGCGGGCGACCTCGAGCACGTCCTCGGTGGTCAACGGCTCGACGTAGAGGCGGTCGGCCACGTCGTAGTCGGTGGAGACGGTCTCGGGGTTGCAGTTGACCATCACGGTCTCGTAGCCGGCCTCGCGCAGCGCCTGCACCGCGTGCACGCAGGCGGTGTCGAACTCGACGCCCTGGCCGATGCGGTTGGGGCCAGAGCCGAGCACGATCACCCGCGGCCGGCCGGTGACCGGGACCTCGGTCTCCTCCTCGTAGGTCGAGTAGTGGTACGGCGTGAACGCCTCGAACTCGCCGGCGCAGGTGTCGACCGAGCGGTAGACGGGCTCGATCCCCAAGGCGCGACGGCGGGTGCGCACCTCTCCTTCGGTGGCGCCGACGATGCCGGCGAGCTGCCGGTCGGAGAAGCCGAGCCGCTTGGCCCGCCACAGCAGCTCCCGGTCGAGCGCGTCGATCACGGCCGCGGCGGCGACCTCGGCGCGGACCTCGACGATGCGCGCGACGCCGTCGACGAACCACGGGTCGATGCCGGAGGCCCTGGCGACCTCGTCGACGCCGCAGCCGAGCCGCAGCGCCCGCTCGACCTCCTCCAGTCGCGTGTCGGTCGGGGTGGCGGTGGCCCGCAGCAGCGCCTGGCGCCGCTCCGGCGACAGCGGCGCCGCGGGGCGGCCCTCGGCGCGCCGGCCGGCCGCCGGGACGCCCTCGCGGCGGCCGAGGCCGTCGCGCCCGGCCTCCAGGGACCGGTAGGCCTTCTGGAGCGCCTCCGGGAAGGTCCGGCCGATGGCCATGACCTCGCCGACCGATTTCATCCGCGTGGTCAGCACCTGGTCGGCCCCCGGGAACTTCTCGAAGTTGAAGCGGGGCACCTTGACCACGACGTAGTCCAGCGTCGGCTCGAAGGCCGCGGCGGTCTTGCCGGTGACCTCGTTGCGGATCTCGTCCAGGGTGAAGCCCACCGCGAGCTGGGCGGCGACCTTGGCGATCGGGAAGCCGGTGGCCTTGGACGCCAGCGCGGAGGACCGCGACACCCGCGGGTTCATGGAGTCACCGGTGTGGACCCCCATGGGGTCGAGATTCTCGATCGAGCAGACCACCACTGCGTTGTCGGCTCGATCGCGCATGACCTCGAGTTCGTATTCCTTCCATCCGAGCACGCTCTCCTCCACCAGCACCCGGTGCACGGGGCTGGCGGCCAGGCCCTGGGCGAGCAGCCCGGCCAGCTCGTCGGCGGTCCGGGCGACCCCGCCGCCCCAGCCGCCGAGCGTGAACGACGGCCGCAGCACCAGCGGCAGGCCCAGCTCGGCGATGGTCTCCTGGCCCTCGGCGACGGAGCCGACCTCCCTGCTGCGGGGCGTCTGGAGCCCGGCGCGCGCGCAGACCTCGCTGAAGGCGACCCGCGACTCGGCGCGGCGGACCGCCTCGACGGTGGCGCCGATCAGCTCGACGCCGAGCCGCTCCAGGTCGCCCCGCTCGTCCAGAGCGACCGCCAGGTTCAGGGCGGTCTGGCCGCCCAGGGTGGGCAGGACCGCGTCGGGGCGCTCGGCCTCGATCACGGCGGCGACCGGGTCGGGGGTCAGCGGCTCCAGGTAGGTGGCGTCGGCGACCTCCGGGTCGGTCATGATCGTGGCCGGGTTGGAGTTGACCAGGATCACCCGCAGACCGAGCCGGCGCAGCGCCCGGCAGGCCTGCGTGCCGGAGTAGTCGAACTCGGCCGCCTGGCCGATGACGATCGGCCCCGACCCGATCACCAGGACGGACCGCAGGTCCTCGCGGAGCGGCACTAGCCGTCCACCCCGGCGGCGGGCCCGGCCTCGACCTCGGCCCCGGCGACCTCGGCCCCGGCGACCTCGGCCCCGGCGGCCGCGGCCTCGGCGTGGCCGTAGGCGGACTGGCCGGCGTCCCAGCCGTCGAACAGGCCCTTGGCCATCGCCTCGGCCCACAGGGCCCGCACCTGGCCAGGGCTCAGCAGCCGCAGCCTGATCGCGAAGCTGCTGGCGCCCTCGACGCTGGCCACCAGGGTCCGCAGCTTGGCCTCGTCGCTGGCGGTGGTACGCCGCCCGGTGGGCGAGACCGCCGCCTCGGCCTCGCCGCGGAGGCTGCCCTTGAGCGCCAGCACGCGGTCGAACTCCTGCCGGAGCGCGTCGGCCGCGTCCCCCGTCGGCGCCTCGACCCCCTGGTCGACCCCACCGAGGGCCCGGAAGGTGCGCTGCTGTGCCATACCGTCCTCCTCCCCGCCCCCGTCAGGGGCGGGCGAACGCTGGTCATGTATCGGTGCCGCGCCCTGCATCACCCGCGCTGGCAGCACGTGGTGACGGCGCGCACCGCGGATACGTGACCGGCGTTCGAGACTCCATCAGCGCCGCGAAGCGCTCGAACAGTGGGTGAGCGTCGTGAGGGCCGGGCGCGGCCTCCGGGTGGTACTGCACGGAGAACGCCGGCACGTCGAGGCATTCCAGGCCCTCGACCACGCCGTCGTTGGCGTTGCGGTGGGTGACCCTCGCCGTCGGCGGCAGGCTGGCGGGGTCGACCGCGAAGCCGTGGTTGTGGCTGGTGACCGAGACCCTGCCGGTGTCGACCTCGACCACCGGCTGGTTGATGCCCCGGTGGCCGAAGGGCAGGCGCAGGGTGCGGCCGCCGATCGCCTGGCCGAGGAGCTGGTGGCCGAGGCAGATGCCGAACACCGGCACCTTGCCGAGCAGCTCGGCGGTGGCGCGCACGCCGTGGCCGACGGTGGCCGGGTCGCCCGGGCCGTTGGACAGCATCACCCCGTCGGGACGCCACTCCAGCGCGCGCTCGGCGGGGGTGTCGGCCGGCACGATCAGCAGCCTGGCGCCCAGCCGGCGCAGCCGCCTGGAGATGTTGCGCTTGGCGCCGAAGTCGTAGAGCACCACCCGGAAGCGCTCGGGGCCGTCGGCCTCCAGCTCCAGCGGCACCGCTCGGGTGACCTCGTCCACCAGCGCCAGGCCGTTGGGGTCGGGCGCCAGCAGGGCCAGCCCGCGCAGCTCGGCCTCGTCGAGGACCTCGCTGGACAGGGCGCCGCGCATGGCGCCGGCGGTGCGCAGGTGGCGCACCAGCCGGCGGGTGTCGATGCCCTCCATCCCCGGCACGCCGGCGGCCTCCAGCTCCTCGGCCAGGGTCCGCCGCGCCCGCCAGTTGGAGGGCCGGCGGGCCGCCTGGCGCACCAGGAAGGCGGTCACCTGGATGCGGTCGGACTCGGCGTCGTCGTCGTTGGTGCCGTAGTTGCCGACCTCGGGAGCCGCCATGCAGACGATCTGGCGGCGGTAGGACGGGTCGGTCAGGACCTCCTGGTAGCCGCTCATGGCGGTGTTGAACACCACCTCGCCCGCCGCGGTGAACGGCTGCGACGCGAACGCCTCGCCGCGGAAGCAGGTGCCGTCCTCCAGGGTGAGCAGCGCCGGGACGGGCTTCATGGCCGTACCTCCCTGGCGGCGGCCACCGCCGCGACCCGCTCGGCCCACGCGCGCGCCGCCGCCTCGTCGTCCAGCACGAACCCCGAGCGCAGCACGGTGCCGCCGAGCTGCCAGTCGACCACCAGGACGCGCTCGGCGTAGACGACCTTGCCGGCGTGGTTGGTGGTCACCTCGACCCCGCGCACGGCCGCGGCCGGGACCGACCACGGTCCCGGCCGGCCGCCGTCGACCCGCAGCAGCGGGTGGCCCGGAGCGCCGGGGCGCGGCAGCGGCGGCAGCCCGGCCTGCTGGCGCCGAGCGGTCCGCCGCATGGCCCCGAGCACCAGCCCCGCGGCAACGGCCGCGACAACCGCCACCACCAGGACTGCGTATGCCCAATTCACCGGGGCACCCCCTTGGGGTTCCCCGGACCCCTCCGGCAGCTCACCAACTCGCCTTCCCGCCGCGAACCGTGAAGGTTCCCCGCAGCAGAGTGTGCACCACCCGAGCGCTCGACCGCCTGGCCGAGCCGAAGGTAGCCGGGCTCGACCAGCTCGGTGATGGTGAGCGCCAGGGCTGTCTCCAGGCCGAGCATGCCCGGCGGCGCGCTCGCCCACTCCACCTCCTTGTCCTCGCGGGCGTGCGGCGCGTGGTCGGTGGCGATGGCGTCGACGGTGCCGTCGGCGAGCGCGGTGCGGATGGCCTCGACGTCGGCCTTGGAGCGCAGCGGCGGGTTGACCTTGTAGACCGGGTCGAAGGACCGCGCCAGCTCGTCGGTCAGGGTGAAGTGGTGCGGCGCCGCCTCGGCGGTGACCAGCACGCCGCGCGCCCTGGCCGCCCGCACCAGCGCCACCGACCCCGCGGTGGAGAGGTGGCACAGGTGCAGCCGGCCGCCGGTCAGCTCGGCCAGCAGCAGGTCGCGGGCGACCACCATCTCCTCGGCCGCGGCCGGCCAGCCCTGCAGCCCGAGGATCGCCGACACCTCGCCCTCGTGCATCTGGGCGCCGTCGGTGAGCGAGGGGTCCTCGGCGTGGTCGGCGATGACCGCGTCGAAGGCCTGCGCGTATTCGAGCGCCAGGCGCAGCAGGCGCGCCTCGCGGATCGGCCGGCCGTCGTCGGAGAAGCAGTCGACCCGCGCGGCCGAGTGCGCCATGGTGCCGAGCTCGGCCAGCTCTGCGCCGCGCTGGCCGAGCGTGACCGCGCCCACCGGGAAGACGTCGACCAGGCCGACCTCGCGGCCGCGGGCGGCGACCATCTCGACCACCCCGGCGTTGTCGGCCACCGGGTCGGTGTTGGGCATCGGGCAGACGGCCGTGTAGCCGCCGAGCGCCGCCGCGCGCGAGCCGGTCTCGATCGTCTCGGCGTCCTCGCGGCCGGGTTCGCGGAGGTGGACGTGCAGGTCGACGAACCCGGGGCTCACCACCAGGCCGTCACAGTCCACCACTTCGGCGTCGCCCGGCTCCAGGCCCACCCCGACCGCCGCGACCGCGCCGTCGCGGAGCCGCCCCGGGGCCCCGCGCCGCCGGGGGCGCTCACAGCACGCCCCCCTCGACGATCGCCGGCACCGGCGCCTCGCGCACGGTCGGGCCGCCGAGCAGCAGGTACAGCAGGGCCATGCGCACGCTGATGCCATTGGCGACCTGGTCGGCGATCACCGACCGCTCGATCGAGTCGGCCACCTCGGCGGCGATCTCCACGCCGCGGTTCATCGGCCCGGGGTGCATGACGATGGCGTGCTCGGGCATCGCCTCCAGCCGCCGGGCGTCCAGGCCGTACAGGCGCGCGTACTCGCGCAGGGACGGGAAGAACCCCGCCCGCTGGCGCTCGAGCTGCATCCGCAGCAGCATCACCACGTCCTGCTTGGGCAGCACCGCGTCGAGGTCGTAGGAGATTCCCGCGCCCCAGGTCTCGACCCTGGCGGGCAGCAGCGTGGGCGGGGCGACCAGCGTGACCTCCGCGCCCATGGTCGACAGCGCCAGCACGTTGGAGCGGGCCACCCGCGAGTGCAGCACGTCGCCGACGATCGCCACCCGCAGCCCGGCGAAGGTCGGGAAGTGCTGGCGCATGGTGTAGAGGTCGAGCAGCGCCTGGGTGGGGTGCTCGTGGGTGCCGTCGCCGGCGTTGATGACCACCGCGTCGACCCACTCGGCCAGCCGCCAGGGGGCGCCGGAGGCGGCGTGGCGGATGACGATGGCGTCCACGCCCATCGCCTCCAGGGTGATGGCGGTGTCCTTCAGGCTCTCGCCCTTGGACACGCTCGACCCCTTGGCGGTGAAGTTGATCACGTCCGCCGACAGGCGCTTTGCGGCCAGCTCGAAGGAGATCCTGGTCCTGGTCGAGTCCTCGAAGAACAGGTTGCAGACGGTCCGGCCCCGCAGGGTGGGCACTTTCTTGATGGCCCGGTCGGTGACCTTGGCCAGGTGCGCGGCGGTGTCGAGGATCCGGGTGATGTCGTCGGCGTCCAGGTCGGCCGCTGAGAGCAGGTGCTCCTTCATCCCCTGGTCTCCTCCCTCGCGCGGCCTGGGCCGCGGCCGTCGCCGCTTGCTTCCTCGCCCTCGGCGACCAGGACGCCGTCGCGGCCGTCGGTCTCCGACAGCAGCACCTTGACGACGCCGTCCGGCGCGGTCGGCAGGTTCTTGCCCACGTAGTCGGCGCGCAACGGCAGCTCGCGGTGGCCGCGGTCGACCAGCACCGCGAGCTGGATGGCGCGCGGCCGGCCGAAGTCGGTCAGGGCGTCCAGCGCCGCCCGGATGGTGCGGCCGGTGTAGAGCACGTCGTCCACCAGCACCACCACCGTGCCGGCCAGGTCGAACGGCAGGTCGGTGTCGCGGGTCGCGCCCGGTGGGCGCAGGCCGATGTCGTCGCGGTACATGGTCACGTCCAGGGCGCCGGTGGGGACCTGCGCGCCCTCGATCTCGCCGAGCTTGGCGGCCAGGCGCCGGGCCAGCGGCACCCCACGGGTGTGGATGCCGACCACCACCAGGCCGCGGGTGCCCTTGTTGCGCTCGACGACCTCATGGGCGATGCGGGTCAGGGCGCGGCCGACGTCGGCCTCGTCCATGACCATCGCCCGCTCTGGCGCGGACATCAAGAAAGCCTCCAGCCCACAGGGCATGGAGGCAGCGTGCGACGCATCCGGTTGGCTCCCTTCCTGGCCTCGCGGGACCAGTCCTTAAAGGGCGTCGGCGAGCGGGCCCGCCGCCGGCCGCCGGTCGGCCGGTCCCTCGCATCGTAGTGAGCGAGCCCCCCGGCGGCAAGCAACCTGAACGGATCCGCGCAGTCCGGGGCCCTGTGCCCGCTCCCGCGTGCTTGCCTTGTTGATCCGCGGCAGAGAGGACAAAGCCTCTTGCGGCAATCGATTGCAGGTGGGACTCTTTGTCCGTTCCAACTGGCATGATGTCACGCCGTCAACAGGAGGGTGGGCCATGCGCAAGGACGCGGAGGACCGATCGGGCGAGGCCGGGAGCGGTGGTGGGACCGGGCTCTCCAGGCGTGGGTTCCTCAAGACGACCGGGACACTCACCGTCGCCGGACTCGGCTCGGGGCTGCTGGCCGCGTGCACCGGCCCGTCCAGCTCCCCGGGGCCGGGCAGCGGCGGCGGCAAGCAGCTCCACATCCTGCAGTGGAGCCACTTCATCCCGGCCTACGACAGGTGGTTCGACGGCTTCGCCAAAAAGTGGGGCAAGGACAACGGCGTGACGGTCACGGTCGACCACATCGACAACGCCGACATCCCCGCCCGCAGCGCCGCCGAGATCAACGCCGGGCAGGGCCACGACATGATCGAGTGGATCGTCCCGCCGTCGGCGCTGGAGCCGAGCGTGCTGGACCTCAGCGACGTCGTCCAGGAGGCGGTCGGCAAGCACGGCGAGCAGATCAGCTACTGCAAGGCGTCCAGCTTCAACCCGACCACCAACCGCTTCTACGGGTTCTGCCACACCTGGACGCCCGACCCCGGCGACTACCGCAAGAGCCTGTGGGAGCCGGTCGGCCTGCCCAACGGCCCCAGCACCTGGCAGGAGCTGCTCGAGGGCGGGACCATGGTCAAGCAGCGCTCCAAGATCCCGGTCGGGATCGGCATGTCCCAGGAGGTCGACTCCAACATGGCCGCCCGGGCGCTGATCTGGTCCTACGGCGGCTCGATCCAGGACGCCGACCAGAACGTGGTCATCAACTCGCCCGAGGTCATCGACGCGGTCGCCTACATGGCCAAGCTGTTCAAGCAGACCATGACCGACGAGATCTTCAGTTGGACGGCCGCCTCCAACAACCAGGGCCTGATCGCCGGGCGCCTTTCCTACATCCTCAACTCGATCTCGGCCTACCGCAGCGCGCAGACCTCCAACCCGGACGTCGCCAACGACATCTTCTTCCGGCCGGCGCTCAAGGGCCCGAGCGGCAAGGCGCTGGCGGGCGAGCACGTGGTGCGCAGCTACGTGGTCCCCAAGTTCTCCAAGAACGTCGACACCGCCAAGCAGTTCCTGCTGTTCCTGGCCGACCACTCCTCGGACGTCGCCCAGAACTCCAAGCTCTACGACTTCCCCGCCTTCAAGACCTCCGCCGCATGGCAGCAGCTTCCCGGCTGGCTCGACAACGACCCCTTCAAGTCGCAGCCCGCCAACAAGCTGGCGCTGCTCAAGGACGCCGAGTCGTGGAGCACCAACGTCGGCTACCCGGGCCCGTCCAACGCCGCCGAGGGCGAGGTCCTCAGCACCTTCGTCCTGCCGAACATGATGGCCGCCGCCGCCAAGGGCACGCCCCCCAAGCAGGCGGTGGCCAGCGCGGAGACGCAGGTCAAGACGATCTTCGCGAAGTGGCGCAAGCAGGGCCTGGTCGGCGGCAACGCCTGAGAAGACTGGAGGAATCCGCACATGGCGGTGGTGGAGACCAGAGGGGTCCGCAAGGTCTTCGTCGGCGACACCCCCGCGGTCGACGGCATCGATATCGCCACCGATGAGGGCGAGTATCTGGTGCTGCTCGGCCCGTCGGGGTCGGGCAAGACCACGCTGCTGCGCATGATCGCCGGGCTGGAGCGGCCCAGCGAGGGCGAGGTGCTGATCGGGGGGCGGGTCGTCAACGACCTGCCCCCCAGGGCGCGGCGGGTCGCGATGGTCTTCCAGAGCTACGCGCTCTACCCGCACAAGACGGTGATGCAGAACATCTCCTTCCCGCTGGCCGCCAGCGGCATGCCCAAGGAGCGGCGGCCCGAGCGGATCCACTGGGCGTCGGACCTGCTGGGCATCGACCACCTGCTGGACCGCAAGCCACGCCAGCTCTCCGGCGGCGAGCGCCAGCGGGTGGCGCTGGCGCGGGCGCTGGTCCGCGAGCCGCAGGTCTTCCTGCTGGACGAGCCGCTGTCCAACCTGGACGCCAAGCTGCGGACCTCCGCCCGCGAGGACCTGAAGGAGTTCCAGCGCCGGGTCGGCGTCACCACCATCTACGTGACCCACGACCAGGTGGAGGCGATGGGCCTCGGCGACCGCATCGCCGTGCTGGACAAGGGGCGGCTGCAGCAGCTCGGCACCCCGCCGGAGATCTACCACGAGCCGGCCAACACCTTCGTGGCGACCTTCCTCGGCTCGCCGCCGATGAACCTGCTGGAGCACGACGGCGCGCTGGTCGGCTTCCGCCCCGAGCACTTCCTGCCGGAGGGGCTGGTCAGCGAGCGCGAGGGCAGGGTGCCGTTCGAGTACCAGGTCGACCGGGTCGAGTACCTGGGGTCCGACCGCATGCTGTACGGCACCATCCCGGCGATCGCGCCGGGCGTCAAGGTGATCGCCAGGCTACCGTTCACGGTGACCACGCCGGTCGCCGAGGGCTCGCCCGCGCGTTTCGCCGTGGCCGAGTCGAGCCTGCGCTTCTTCGGCAAGGACAGCGGCGACCGTATCGCCCCGCAGCCGCTGCGGGGGGTGAGTGCGTGACCACAGCGGCGCCGGACGCGGCGACCCGCCCGCGCGAGCGCAACCGCCGCTACCTGCTGGAGCGCGAGGGGATCCTGGGGCCGCTGCTGCTGCTGCCGTCCGTGGCCTACCTGCTCGCCCTGGTCGCCTTCCCCCTGGTGATGGCCATCCTGTACGCCTTCACCGACATCACCACCGGCAAGCCGGTCCTGCATTTCGTCGGTATCGACACCTTCAAGGCCGCCCTGTCCGACCCGGTGACCAGGACCTCGCTGCGCAACACCGTGGTGTTCACGCTGATCTCCCAGGTCCTGGTCGTGGTGCTCTCGGTGGTGCTGGCGTTCGCGCTGCGGGTGAACTTCCGCGGCAAGTGGATCGCGCGGTTCCTGATCCTGCTGCCCTGGACCACCCCGATCGCGCTCGGGACCATCGCCTGGCTGTGGATGCTCGACTCGATCTTCAGCCCGATCGACTGGGTGCTCTCGCACGTGGGCATCACCAGCCCTGGCAGCCACATGTTCTGGCTGGGGCGCACGCACCTGGCGATGGGCTCGGTGATCGCCGTGCAGGCCTGGCGGATGCTGCCGCTGGCCACGGTGATCCTGCTCGCCGGCCTGACCTCGATCCCGCAGGACGTGCGCGAGGCGGCCGAGATCGACGGCGCCGGCTTCTGGCGGCGCATGGTCGGGATCGAAATCCCGCTGCTGCTGCCGATCACCGCGGTGGCCCTGCTGTTCGGCCTGGTGTTCAGCTTCACGGACATGACGGTGGTGTTCGTGCTGACCCGCGGCGGCCCTCAGAACGCCACCCAGGTGCTGGCGAGCTGGGCGTTCTTCCGGGGGATCGAGGGCGGCAGCCTCGGCGAGGGCGCGGCGGTCGCGGTGTTCATGTTCCCGGTGCTGGCCGGGCTCGCCGCGCTGATCCTGCGGATGGTGTCACGAGCGGAGGTGAGCTAGGCATGGCGGCGGTTGGCCAGACCACCCGGCCCGGCGGTGGCCGCCGGCTCCGCACCTCCACGCGGATCTACACGGTGGTGGGCCTGTTCGCGCTGTTCGCGTCGTTCCCCTTCCTGTGGGCGATCGTGACCATGTTCAAGACCGACCCCGACCTCTACAACGTCAACAACAACCCCTTCCTCTACAACAGCCCGCCCACGCTGGCGCACGTCAAGCTGCTGTTCCAGCAGACCCCGTACCTCACCTTCGTGCGCAACACCGTGGTGATCGGGGTGCTGGTGGTGGTGATCACCCTGGCGCTCAGCATCCCCGCCGCCTACGCCCTTGCGCGACTGACCGGGCGCTGGGGCGGGAGGCTCGGCGTGGGGATCTTCCTGGTCTACCTGATCCCGCCGACGCTGCTGTTCATCCCGCTGTCACGGATGGTCGCCTCGATGCGCCTGCAGGACACCATCTGGGCGCTGGTGGTCGTGTACCCGACCTTCACGATCCCGCTCTCGACCTGGCTGCTGAACGGCTTCTTCAAGTCGATCCCGCGCGACGTCGAGGAGCAGGCCCAGGTGGACGGCTACAGCCGCTTCCAGGCGTTCGTGCGCACGGTGCTGCCGCTGGCGCTGCCAGGGATCTTCACCGTGGTGGTGTTCGCCTTCACGCTGACGATGCACGAGTTCATCTACGCGCTGGCGTTCGTGGCCAGCTCCGACCACATGACCATCAGCGTCGGGGTGCCCACCAACCTGGTCCGCGGCGACGTGTTCTTCTGGCAGTCACTGATGGCGTCGGCGGTGATCGTCGCCGTGCCCGTCGCGCTGGTCTACAACTTCTTCCTCGACCGCTTCGTGCAGGGCTTCACCATGGGCGCCGTGAAGGGCTGAGGCGAGCGGACGGGCCAGCACGCCCTCCAGTCCCTGCGCGAGCACGCAGTCGAGCATGGCCGACCGGTCGGGCGGCCACGGGAAGCCCGGGTGGGAGATCAGCAGCGAGGTGATCCCGTGCGCGGTCGCCCAGAGCCCCAGGGCCACGAGCTTGGGATCGCCGGGGGCGATGCTGCCCTGCCGCATGCCCCGCTCCACGTTCTCGACCAGGTGGACGAAGGCCGCCAGCTCGATCTCGCCAGGCTCGGCGAGCTTGCCCTTGTCGCCAGGGTCCCACCGGCCCATGAACAGCACGCGGTAGCCCTCGGCGTTGGAGAGCCCGAAGTCGATGTAGGCCCGGCCGCAGGCGTGCATCGCCTCGATCGGGTCCTCGACGCCGGCGGTCGCGGCCTGGAGGTGCTCGTCGAGCTTGCGGAACTGCTCGCGGCAGACCTCCATGATGAGCTCGTTCTTGTCGGCGAAGTGCAGGTAGATCGAGGGCGGGGTGACGCCGACCGCGTCGGCGACGGCGCGGATCGAGACCGCCGACTCGTCGCCGGCCTCGAACAGCAGCCGGGTGGCTGCCTCCAGGATGTCGGCACGCAGGCGCTCTCCCTCCCCCCGGCGGGCACGCCGGCGCGGGGAGGGAGAGCGGCTCGTGGTCGGGGTCGTCAGGTTCTGGTCACCTCCGCGACGCGTCTCGGGACATCTTCCCGCAAGCCGATGCGGTCGTGCAGCAGGCGAAGCGGCCGCGGCGCCCACCAGTTGGCCCTGCCGGCCAGGCGCATGAACGCCGGCACCAGCAGCGCTCGGATCAGGGTGGCGTCGACCACGATCGCCAGCGCGCTGCCGATCCCGAACAGCTTCAGGAAGGTGACCTGCGAGGTTGCGAAGGCGATGAACACGATCGCCAGCAGCGCCGCCAGGGTGGTGACGATGCGGCCGCTGCGCTCCAGGCCGGTGGCGACCGACGAGATCGTGTCACCGCTGCGGTCGTACTCCTCCTTGATCCGCGAGAGCAGGAAGACCTCGTAGTCCATGGACAGGCCGAAGGCGATGCACGACAGCAGCACCGGCATCGAGGTATCGATGGTGCCGGTCGAGGTGAAGCCGAGCAGGCCCGACAGATGACCGTCCTGGAAGATGAAGACCATCGCGCCGTACACCGCCGACAGCGACAGCAGGTTGAGGATCAGCGCCTTGATCGGGATGACCAGGCTGCCGGTCATCAGGAACAGCAGCAGCAGGGTCGCCCCGGCGATGACCGCCACCGCCATCGGCAGCCGGTCGCTGATCGCGGCCTTGGTGTCGACGAGCTGGGCCGAGGGGCCGCCGACCTCCACGCCGAACGGCGCCGGCAGCGCCCGCACCCGCTCGACCAGGTTCTCCCCCGCGCTCGAGTACGCCTCCACCGTCGGCACCACCCGCAGCCAGGTCGCGCCCCCCGCCACGAACCGGTCCGCCGCCTGCGCCGCGGAGGCCCGCGCCGCGGCCCCGGTGGTGGCCCGGCCGCCCGTGGCCTGCAGCTTGTGGCCGCCGGCGTAGCTGCCGGTCATGGCGTCCACGCGGGCGACGCCGGCGAGCCCGGAGAGGGAGGCGGCGTAGCGGTCGATCTCGGCCGCGCGGGTGGCCGGAGCGCCCGCGTCGGTCGCCACCACCTGGAGCGCCGAGGCGTCCCGGGCGGTGAAGTCGTTGCGGATCGCGTCGGCGACCTGGCGGCTGCTGGCGGAGGCCGGCAGCACCCGGTCGTCCGGCAGGCCGAAGCGCACGCCGAGGAAGGGCGCGCCCAGTACCAGCAGCACCGCCACCACCCCGAGCGCGATCGGGACCGGCCGCCGCATCACCGCCATGGCGATCCGGTGCCACGCCCCGGACCCGGTGCCCGCCGCCCCGGCTCCCGGACCGGCGGCCGCCCGGGCCGCCGCCCGGCGGGCGGCGCGGCGGCGGCCGAAGGGCAGGCGCAGCGAGTCGATCCTGCGGCCGAGGACGGCCAGCAGGGCGGGGAGCACGACCAGCGCGCCCACGGCCGCCAGGGCGACCACGGCGATCCCCGCGTAGCCGAACGAGCGCAGGAAGTACAGCGGGAACACCAGCAGGGCGACCAGCGCCACGGCCACGGTCGCGGCGCTGAACAGCACCGTCCGACCGGCGGTCCGCATGGTGGTCACCAGCGCGTCCGGCGGCTCCCGCCCGGCGCGCAGCTCCTCGCGGTAACGCGACACGATGAACATGCTGTAGTCGATGGCCAGCCCGAGCCCGAGCGCGGTGGTGAGGTTCAGCGCGTAGACCGACACGTCGGTGAGGCCGGCCAGCAGCCGCAGCACCAGTAGCGTGCCCACGATCGCGAAGCCGCCGACCGCCAGCGGCAGCGCGCCCGCCACCGCGCTCGAGAACACCACCACCAGCAGCACCAGCGTGATCGGCACCGCGATCATCTCCGCACGGGCGAGGTCGCGCTCGACCTGGTCGCTCACCTCGCCGAAGACCCGCGCCTGGCCGCCGACCTGCACGCGCATGCCGCCCTGGTCGCGGTCGAAATCGGTGGCGAGCTGCTCCGCACGCTTCTGGGAGGCGTCGTCGTCGCCGGCGATGCGCGCAAGCACCAGCGCCTGGCGGCCGTCGACGCTGCGCAGCGGCGCCGCCTTGGTGGTCCAGTAGGACTGGACCTCGCTGACGTCGCGTTCGGCGCTCAGCCGCCTGGTCAGCTCCAGTCCCCCGTTGGCGAGGTCGGCCTGGTCGACCGTGCCGTGGTCCGCCGTCACCAGCAGCACCAGGTTGGGCTCGCCCGTATGGAAGGTGTCCCGCAGCGCGTCCTCCGCCCTGGTCGAGGATGCCGCCGGGTCCTCGAAGCCGCCCGACCGCAGCTTCGACACCACGCCGGCGCCGAGCACCCCCGCCAGCCCCACGACGGCCACCGCCACCACCAGCACCAGCACCCGGCGGCGCAGCAGCGACCCTGCCAGCCGCTCCAACATCGCGCCCCTCCGTCCCTTAGCGACGTTAACTTATCCCGCGTTACTTAACGACGCTAAGGTAATGGGTGTCAACCCCCGATTTGGAGGAGCGTCGAGGCCAGGGACGCCGGGCGGCGCCGCCTTCGGGTCAGGAGGCGGGTTCGTCCTCGGCGGGAGCCAGGTGGTCGAGGGTGTCCCGGAGCGGCAGCTCGCGCAGGCCGAGGGTCAGCAGGAAGGCGGCCACCGCGAATGGCACGGCCCAGTGGAAGACGGTGCCGACCGAGCGGGCGACGGCCTCGACGATCGCGTGGTGGACCGCCGGGGGAAGCGCACGGAGGCCGGCCGGCGAGCCCTGCGGCGTGGCCAGCGTGCCGGCGCCGGGCGAGCCGCGGCCGGGCAGCCGCCCGGCCAGCTCGGCGCTCAGCCTGGCCGAGAAGATCGCGCCGAACAGCGCCACCCCGAAGGTCCCGCCCAGCTCGCGGAAGAACTGCGCCAGCGAGGTCACCAGCCCGAGGTGCCGCTGCGAGACGGCGTTCTGGCTGGCCAGGACGAGCACCTGCATGAGCGGGCCGATGCCGGTCCCGAGCAGGACCATCTCGCCGATGACCAGGACCGGCGGCGTGCTGACGCGCAGCAGCGACAGCAGCCAGAACGCGACCGTCATCAGCGCGGTCCCCACGATCGGGAAGAGCTTGTAGCGGCCGGTGCGCGTGACCAGCCGGCCGCTGGCGATCGAGGCGACCAGCACGCCGAGCATCAGCGGCAGCACCAGCAGGCCCGAATTGGTGGCGCTCATGCCCTTGGACACCTGGAGGAACAGCGGCAGGAACACGATCGACCCGAACAGCACCACCCCGGCCAAGCAGCCGACCGCGCTGGTGACGGCGACGACCGGGTTGGCGAACAGGTCGAGCGGCAGCAGCGGCTCGCGGGTGCGCCGCTCGACCAGCACGAAGCCGGCCAGCGCGAGCACCGCGGCCGCCGCCAGGCCGAGGATGCGCGACGAGCCCCACGCCGCCTCGGCGCCGCCCCAGCTCGCGACCAGGACCGCGCAGGTCACCGCCGTCACCAGCAGCCCGGCGCCTGGCCAGTCCATGCGCGCGCCGCGCTCCCTGGCGGGCAGGTGGAGCACCAGGCCGATCACCACGAACGCGGCCACGCCGACCGGCAGGTTCACGTAGAAGATCCAGCGCCAGGTGAGATGGTCGACGAAGAACCCGCCGAGCAGCGGTCCGGCCACCGTGGCCAGCGCCAGCACGCCGCCGATGTAGCCGACGTACCGCCCCCGCTGCCGTGGCGGGACGATGTCGGCCACGACCGCCGTGGTGAGGGCCATCAGCCCACCGCCGCCGAGGCCCTGGAGGGCGCGGAAGGCGATCAGCTCGTCCAGCGACCGCGCCATGCCGGCCAGCGCCGATCCCACCAGGAAGACGACCAGGGCGCTCTGGAACACGCGCTTGCGGTCGTGCAGGTCGCTGACCTTGCCGTAGACGACCGCCGCGGAGGTCGAGGTCACCAGGTACGCCGTGCCGACCCAGGAGAGGTGACCGAGCCCGCCGAGCCCGCCGAGGCTGCCCACGATCGTCGGGAGCGCGGTCGCCACGATGGTCTGGTCCAGCGACGCCACCAGCATCGCCAGCATCAGGCCGACGTAGACCGCCCGGATCTGCCGGTGCGTCAGCGGCCCGCCGCTGGCCGTCGCCGGCGCCGCCGCCGTCACGTCCCGCCGCCCGCGCCGGCCCGGGCGCCCCGGCTGGTCCGCGGCTCGCCGGCGACCTTGGCGGCGGCCTGGCGGGCCCAGGAGAACGGGACGGTCATGGCCTCCAGGAACGCCTGGTCGCGGGCCGGGTCGCCCACCTCCAGCCAGGCGATGACCGCCTCGATGGTGAGCCTGAAGGCCATCCGCGCGGTCCAGCGCAGGGCCACCGGATCCTGGATGTCCGCGGCCAGCCGCCGCTCGCTCGTCTCGATCGCGCTGGCACTGAAGTCCTCGGCGTAGGCGGCGAACTCCGGCTCGCGGGCGGCGTGCCGGAACAGCAGCATGAAGGCGTCGGGCTGCTCGCGGGCGACCTCGAGCAGCGCGACCTGGCCCCGCCGCGAGGCGCCGGCCTCGGGGTCGTCGCGGACCTTCTCGCGCAGGCGCCCGCTGACCGATTCGAGGATCGCCTCGTACAGCTCGCGCTTGCCCTCGAAGTCGCGGTAGATCATCAGCTTGCTGATGCCCGCCTCCGCGGCGATCTCGTCCATCGAGGTCGCCGCAAAGCCGCTGCGCGCGAACGCCCGCGCGGCCGCCGCCAGCACCTGCTGCACCCGCTCGGCCCTCGGCATGCGCCGCCGACCACGCGTCCCGGCCATCCAGCCTCCAACTCTCCGGTATCAACGCGATAATACATACTCACAAGTTGATACGGAAGAGTTTACTTATCGGAGGTGTCAGCGGGCGGGGGGCTGGCGGAGGAGCCAGGTGTTGCCGCCAGAACCGATCCAGCTCGTCGAGCCAGCCGCGCAGCTCGGTGAGCCCCTGCGGGCGCAACGCGTGTCCGTAACGTTTCCGGGACGAGCGCCGGCGACAATGGCGGGTGAACAGGGACGCTGGAGGTGGCGACGCAGGAGGCGGCGTGCCCGCGACGAGGATCACGGCGAGCGTGACCGGCGCGGCCCGCCCGGCCAGGCCGCGCCGGTGGCCGGCCGCGCTGGCCTGGGCGCTGTGGGCGCTGGCCCTGATCGGGCTGGCGACGGTGCCCTGGTTCGACCACCTGATGCGACAGGCCGGGCGGCCCGACCTGATCCAGTTGAACGCCAGCACCATCCCCTACCTGCTGGCCCTGGTGATCGCGCCGACCGTCGGAGCGGTGCTGGCCGGCCGGCGGCCACGCCACCCGGTGGGATGGCTGCTGCTGGCGCTGGGGCTGTCGGTGTCGGCGTCGGGGTTCGCCGACGGGTACGCGCGGTATGGCGTGGCGGCCAGGCCGGGGGCGGTGCCGGCCGCCCGCTGGGTGGCCATCTACAGCCCGGCGACGACGATCCTCGGCCTGGTGTGCGTCGGGTTCATCCTGCTGCTCACCCCGACCGGATCGCTGCCCTCGCCACGGTGGCGCTGGTGGGCGTGGGTGGAGGCAGCCGGGGGGGCGCTCTTCGTCGCGGCGGCGACCTTCGGGCCGCTCCTGATCCCGCCGTACGAGTCGGTGCACAAGCCGCTGGCGCTTCCGTCGCTCGAGTCGGCGATGGTGGTCGTCACGGTCCTGGCGTTCGGCATCACCATCGGCGGCCTGGCGGTCGGGGCCGCGTCGCTGGTGGTGCGCTTCCGCCGCGCCCGCGGCGTGGAGCGGCTGCAGCTCCGCTGGCTGGCGCTGGCGGCCGCCGTGACCGGAGTGCTGGCCGCCGTCGTCCTGGTCGGCTTCGCCGTCGGCGCCACGGCGGTGCCGCTGCTGGCGGCCGGCATCTGCATGGCGATCCTGCCGCTGGCGACGGGCGCTGCGATCATGCGGTACCGCCTCTACGACCTCGACCGGATCATCAGCCGCACGCTCGCCTACGGCTTGCTCACGCTGCTGCTGGGCGGCGCCTACGCCGGGGTCGTGCTCGGCCTCGGCCAGCTCCTCGGCCAGGGCCGCAGCCTGGTCGTGGCGGCGGCCACCTTGGCGCTTGCCGCCGTCTTCCGGCCAGCCCGGGCCCGCGTCCAGCGGGCGGTCGACCGGCGCTTCAACCGCCGCCGCTACGACGCGGCCGCCACCATCCAGGCGTTCGCCGGACGGCTGCGCCAGCAGGTCGACCTCGATGCGCTGCGAGCCGAGCTGCTGGCGGTCGTCGACCAGACCATGCAGCCCACCAGGACCTCGCTCTGGCTGCGACCACCCGCCGGCGCCTCCAGCGCGGCCGCCCCGCTTTCGCGGCCGACCACGGCCGCGGGCGATCGCACCGCCCCTTGAACCAGGCGCGGGGCGCCCGTCAGCGGCCGGCGGGGCAGTCGCCGGCTTCCAGGCCGGAGGCCCAGCGGATCGCGCCGAGCAGGTGGTCGAGGAAGGGCCCCTCGCTGAAGCTCTCGGTGGTGTGGCCGAGGGCCGTGTAGAACGAGCGGCCGGCGCCGACCGTGTGGCACCAGGCGACCGGATGGTCGGCGCCCATCCCGCCGCCCTGATAGGTCGACTCGTCCAGCGTGGCGAGCACGTGGACGCGACCTCGCGGGTTGCGGTCGAACTCGTACCACTCGTCCGTGCGGTGCCAGACGGCCGGCAGGGAGGCGGTGGCCGGGTGGTCGCGGTCGGTCACGTGGATGGTGGCCGGCTGCACGGCCGGGTGGCGGGCGAAGCGCGCGCCCACCAGCTCCTCGTACCAGGGCCAGGCGCGCTCGGCGTCCGCGGCGGCGTGGATCCCCACCCAGCCGCCGCCGCGCTCGACGAAATGCTGGAGGGCGATCTGCTCGGCGCCGTCCAGAAAGTCGCCGGTGGTGCTCAGGAACACCACCGCCCGGTACGGGTCGAGGCCGTCGGCGCTGAGCCGGCCGGCGTCCTCGGTCGCGTCCACCGCGAAGCCGTGGCGCTCGCCGAGCCGCCGGATGGCGGCGACGCCGGCCGGGATGGACGCGTGCCGGAAACCCGCCGTCTTGCTGAGGACCAGCACGCGGGCGGCCCGCGGCGGCGCGGGCGTGGCTCGGCGGGCGGGCTCCTCGCCCGACCCTCCGGCGACGCACGCGCCCAGGACGAGCGCCACCAGCGCCAGCAGCGGCGGCACCGCGAGCCGCGACATGCGCCCCCCTCCTCGGGACCGGAGCCGATCGTGCCTCCCTTTTGGGACCGGAGCCGATCGTGCCCTGCGGGTAGCATACGGGCGGGCCGGGCGCTCCGGCGGCGGGTGCCGTGCCCTCGCACCACCGTCCAACCGCCAGGTCGTGGCCCGTGGGCCACCGCCGAGCCGCCAATTGACCGCCCGAGGAGTGATCGTCCGTGTGCACCGCTGTCCGCATCGTCGTCGCCGCCGCCGAGCGGGATCGCCGTCTGGAGCTGCGACGCGCCGCGGTCACCGCGGAGTGGGAGGTCGTCGGCGAGGCCGCCGAGCCGGAGGCTGCCTACCGCGAGGCGGTCGACCGGCGCGCTCGCTTCCTGGTGCTCGACGCCAGCGCGGCCGGCCCGCGCCCGCGGGCCATCGCCCGCCGGCTCAAGTCCACCAACCCGAACGCCTTCGTGGTCGGGATCGGCGAACTCGACGGCATGGACGCCAACCTCACCGACGGCGAGCTGGAGCGCCTGCGGGACGTCATGCGCGAGCTGCTGCACGAGAGCGGCGACCACGTGCACGACTAGCGGCGGTCCGGCCTGCGTCCCACGCCCGAACGGATGGGTCCGGGGGCGGTCTGTCTACTCGATCCCGATGAATGCGGCCATGGCGTGCATCTGGTGGTCGAACCAGGCGTCGCGCTCGTCGATGACGTTGTTGAGCCGGCCGAACAGGTCGAAGCTGATCGCACCGAACACTTCAGTCCAGGCGATCAGCGCCCGAGCCATGACCGTCTCGCGGACGCCGGCGGCAACCAGCTCCGCCGCCAGCTCGAGCTCCGCCCGCAGCTTCGGGGGGAGAGCCGCGTCGTCATCGGGGAACAGCCCGGCCGCCTGGGCGTCGGAGAGGATCGCACCCAGCACCACCACCGGGCGGCTGGCCGGGCCGATGGTGTCCTGGGGTGCCGCGTAGCCGGGTACCGGGCTGCCGTAGAGCAACGCGTATTCATGGGGGCGCTCCAGTGCCCAGGCACGCAGCCCACGGGTGACCGCAAGCCAGCGGCCGAGCAGATCCGCCCGGTCGGCGACGGCCGCGTCCGCCGCCTCGCCGGCCTCCCCCATCGAGTTGTAGGCGTCGATGATCAGCGCGGTGAGCAGGTCGTCCCGGCTGGGGAAATAGCGGTAGAGCGCGGAGGAGACCATCCCTACCTCGCGAGCCACCGCGCGCAGCGACAGGTTGGCCCCCTCGGCCGCCAGGCGCCTGCGGGCCACGGCCTTGATCTCGTCGGTCATCTCGGCCCGCACTCGGGCCCGGATCGATGCTGCGGTGCGCTCGGCCATGCCGAGATTATTGCACACATGAGAGAGCACTGCTCTTGACAGTGAGCTGCCTCGCTGCGACTATCAGTCCGAAGAGAGAGCAGTGCTCTCAAACGCGAGAGGGAGAAGCACATGTCGCTGCACGTGATCGTCGGAGCCGGCCAGGTCGGCTCCACCACCGCGACGCTGCTGGCCGAGCAGGGCGAGCGGGTCCGCCTCGTGAGTCGACGGGGCAGCGGCCCGACGCATCCCGCGATCGAGCGGGTGGCCGCCGACGCGACCGACGCCGAGCGGCTCAGCGCCCTGGCCGATGGCGCCGCCGCGCTCTACAACTGCGCCAACCCGCTCTACCACCGCTGGC
>WNGE01002431.1_pt1 | contig 24435 bp, 21 predicted proteins | sample 5400651 | NCBI WGS metagenome assembly WNGE01 (sample SAMN13153370, study PRJNA577476) | soil metagenome | isolation source: 60 cm soil or saprolite under grassland replicate 2 | place: USA:California | collected 2016-06-15
GGTCGTGAGAAAAAATCTCCAAGACCTTAGTCGAGTAGTATATAAGATGATGTTGGAATCCAGAGCAAGGGCCAGGCTATCGAAGAACAAGGCAGGAATGAAGCGAACACGGTAGGGAGAAAGAGAGTGGAGAGCGAACAGGGGATTTTGCCGGGGTGTGGATCGAGGGGTCGAAGCAGTAGCGCGGAAGAATCAGTGGCCAATAAAGCCGAGGAGACAGGGGGAGGCAAACCCCGCTACGAGGCGATCAACCGAGAGCAATTGTGTTGGCGAGCGGTAGATGTGGAGCGGCTGATCGGGGAAGAGCATGCGGCGCGAGCGATCTGGGAATTTGTTGGGCGGCTGGATATGAGCGGGTACCGAGAAGAGGTTCGAGCGGTGGAGGGCAAAGCGGGACGGCCCGGGTGGGAGCCGCGGTTACTGATCAGTTTATGGGTTTATGCGTACAGCGAAGGAGTGGGGTCAGCGCGAGCGATCGAGGAGCTGTGTGAGTGGGAGCCCGGGTATCAGTGGCTGACGGGAGCGAGGGTGGTCAACGCACACACGCTGTCGGACTTCCGAGTCAAACACGACTCGAGGCTCAAAGAATTGTTTGTGCAGGTCTTGGGGCTGCTCAGCGCCGATGGACTGATTGTAATGGAACGAGTGATGCAGGACGGGACCAAGATCCGAGCCAAGGCGGCGTCGGACAGTTTTCGTCGAAAAGAGCGAGTGGAGCAAGCGCTCAAGCAAGCGCAGGAACAAGTGGCGGCGGTGGAAGCGATGAGCGAAGAGGAAACCGGCCGGCGCATCTCAAAGGCGCGCAGCCGAGCGCAGCGCGAGCGCCAGCAGCGCTTGGAGCAGGCGCTAGAGGAATTTGAGAAGCTGGCCGAACAAGGCAGTGGCAAGGACAAAGAGAACAGACGGGTGAGCACGAGTGACCCCGAGGCGCGGGTGATGAAGCAGGCGGACGGCGGTTTTGCGCCGAGCTACAACGTGCAAATCAACACGGATGCGGAAAACGCCGTGATCGTAGCGGTCGGGGTAGTGCAGGCGGGCAATGACTTTGAACAATTAGAGCCGGGGATCGACCGCGTAGAACAAAACCTTGGCAAGACGCCCGATCAAGTGGTCACCGACGGTGGGTTTGTTAGCCGAGACAATATTGTGGCGATGAACAAACGGGGAATAGAGTTGATCGGGCCGGTTGGTGATGAAGCGGGCAAGGGCCAGAGTTCCTACCAAGGGCGAGGAGTGAGTGCGCAGTATCACAGCGCGCAGTTTGTCTATGATCGACAGAGCGACAGTTATCGCTGTCCGCAGGGAAAGATTCTTTCCTATGAGGGGAAAGAACAGCGCCACACCCAGGTGAGCTACCGATATCGAGCCCAGAGATTGGATTGCCAGGGATGTCCGGTGAGAAGCCAATGCTGTCCTAGCAATCGGGTGACGGGTCGCTCGGTCCATCGCAGCGAAGAGTTGGCCGAAGTGGCTGAGTTTCGCCACAAGATGCAGAGCGAACAGGCGCGCGAGATTTATCGGCACAGAGCGCAAGTGGCGGAGACCCCCAATCTGTGGATCAAGGAGAAGTTTGGGCTGCGTCAGTTCAGCGTGCGCGGGTTAAGCAAGGTGGGGATGGAGGCGTTGTGGGCTTGTCTAACTTATAACATCCGCATCTGGATTCGTCTGTGCTGGAGACAAGTTGCAATGGTACCCGCGTCCTGAAAAGGGAGAAGCAGCTCGTGTAGAGGGGAAAATCGCGAGTTTGGGCGGCTAATGAGCCCAACAGCGTGTCCGAATCGGCTCAACCACTGAGCACGGGCGGTTTTTTGCAACTGAGAAAACCGCCAAGTTTCGATTTTTTCTCACGACCGCCGAGGACGCGGAGGGGAGAGTTTGAAATAAAGAATCTCTGCGTACTCTGTGCCTCTGCGGTAAATCCTGTCTTGGTTGCGGCGTAGCCGCGTAACCAGTCTCGCGCGGTTAAAATTCCCCTCGGTAAAAACCGCGCTGTCCACGCGCCTCTTCGACGCCGACTTCCATGTAACGAATTGTCGATCCGGGAAATTGTCGCCTGACCTGGCGGCGAATCTGATTAGCGAGATGTTCTGCCAACAACTCGGTGCTGGTGTTGGCGAGCGGCAAGAGAATGACGTCCTGACGCGGCAGAATGATTTTTTGCTTTTTGTAGCGAACTTCGATTTCTTTGACGCGCAGACGGAGTTTAATCGCGGGACTTTCCGTTTGGATCAGCGTGCGGTGATCCAGCGTATCACAGATCCGTTTTACCATCGGCTTGAAAGCGATGAAGTCGAGCACCACGCCGGCACGGTCTAACTCCCCTTCCAGAGCCACGGACACTTGGTAGTTGTGCCCGTGCAGGGGTTCTCTCTGACCATTGGGGAAGATCAAGAAATGCGCCGAGGCAAAATTAAAATAATCTTTCGCAACTTCAATGCTAAACGATCGTGACATGCACTGGACGTTAGCCAAAAGCCTCCTCCCTTTCAAGCGACGACCGTGAGACTTGCAAGAGTGTCGAAAGTTATCCAGCGCTGCGATTTTTACTTGCAACTCACGCGCGGACGAGTTAGGTGAAAAGATCATGTCTCTTGCAGCAGCTGTCGATCTAAGGCGCGGCGAGATGACTGCGCTGATCGGCGCGGGCGGCAAAACGACGGCGATGTTTCGCTTGGCCAAGGAACAGCGCGAACAAGGTTGGAAAGTTTTGGTTACGACGACGACCGAGATCTTCAAACCTACGAAACCCCATGTCGACCGCCTATTCTTAGTTGAGGATATCGACGATTTTGCGAATGCCTCCGCGCAAATCGACTCTCCGGTCGTCGTCGCCGCCGGCTACGGTGTTAACGAAGAAGGGAAGCTGTTGGGACTGCCGGCGCCGTGGCTCGACCGTCTGAAGCAGGCCGGCAAATATGACGCGATCTTGGTTGAAGCGGACGGAGCGACGTCACGCCTGTTGAAAGTGCCCTCGGAAAACGAACCGGTGATTCCGTCGAGCTGCCGTCTGACGATCTGGCTAATGGCGATCAAAGTATTGGGCAAGCCGCTCGATACGGAATGGGTTAATCGAGCCGAACGCGCCGCGGATCTGCTCGGCGGCACACGTGGAGCATTGGTGACAGAGGAGTTGATTCTCAAGCTGGTCAAACATCCTGCGGGCTGCTTGAAAGGCATCGCGCCGGCAAGCCGCAAAGTCGTATTGATAAACCAAGCTGACAGCGAGGCAGAAATTGAAATGGCCCGGAGTCTCGGCAAGAAATTCCTCAGCTGCGGTCTCGACCGAGTCGTTGTCAGCAGTTTCATGAGCGACGATCCCGTCAAAGCAGTGCTAATTCAATAGATCAACGGGGGTTGATAAAATGATTTCCGCGGTGGTTTTAGCTGCCGGAGGGGCTCAAAGTTTAGGCCAGGAAAAATTGCTTTTACCGCTGCGAGGCAAGCCCGTGCTCCAATGGGTTTTGGAAAGCGCACTTGCTTCTGACCTCGACGAGATCGTCTGCGTCACGCGTGAACTGGCTTCCGTCCGGCGCCAACTGAACCTCAGCGACGAGCGCTTGTTCTGGCTGACCAATTACGCCGCCGATCGAGGCCAGAGTACCTCGGTTATCTCCGGCTTATGGGCGACGAATCCAAAAAGCGAAGGCGTCATGTTTCTGGTCGGCGACCAACCCTTAATTCGTAAAGAGTTGATCAACTCTTTAATCGAAAAATTTAGGACCGGTTCGGCCTGGATCGTCGCGCCGAGCTTTAATAGAGAGCCGCGCAACCCGGTGTTGTTTCGTCGCAACCTATTTTCTGAATTGCTCCAACTTAGCGGCGACCGGGGCGGGCGCGTGCTGATCGAGAAGCACAGGAATAAAACCGCCCTGGTTGAATGGAAAGACGAAACCCCCTTCTTAGATATCGACGGGCATGAAGACTATGAGCGGCTGAAGGAAATGGCCTATGCGGACGATTAGGGCTTTGCCGCACCTCCGACTGCTTGTGAGATTTGCTTGAGACCATCGCGCTCGATGAGTCGAAGCAAGCCCTTGTTGATCTGTTTTACCGCCGCGGGCCCTTCATAAATCCAACCGGTATAGATCTGTACCGCGCTAGCACCGGCTTTGATTTTGTCGTAGGCATCTTGCGCGTTGAAAATTCCTCCGACGCCGATGATCGGCAGTCGTCCCCGTGTCACTTGGTAAATGTGAGCAATAAATCCTGTCACCGCCTTGGTAATTGGCCTGCCGCTCAGTCCGCCCGGTTCAGAACCATGAGGCGATCTTAGATTATCCCGCATGAAAGCGGTCGCGTTTGTCGCGACGATACCCGTCAATTTCACCGACTCGACGACTTCGATAATCTCATCGACTTGCGCGAAGTTCATGTCCGGGGCGATTTTCACAAAGACCGGTTTGAGATTAATTCCGGCGCCAGCAGCGAGTTTGCGGTTTTTTTCTTGCACCGCGGAGACTAATTCACGCAGGAGACTCTTCTCCTGGAGATCGCGCAGGTTTGGTGTGTTCGGCGAGCTGACGTTCAACGTGAAAAAATCACCGTGGTCAAAAAGCTTCTCGAAGCAAGAAAGAAAATCGGCCACGGCGTCCTTCGTCTCGACTATTTTGGTCCGGCCGATGTTAACCCCGAGGGGAATCTGCGGTCTCCCCCGGCGCATGTGCAGGCGGTCGAGCTTGAGCGCAATCGCTTCGGCGCCTTCATTGTTAAAGCCGAGCCGGTTAATCAAGGCGTCATCTTCGGGTAGACGATAGAGCCGCGGTTTAGGATTGCCGGCCTGCGCCTGTGCCGTTACGGCACCGATTTCCATGAAACCAAAGCCAAAGCTAGAAATCGTCTTCGATGCCTCGGCGTTCTTATCGAAGCCGGCGGCCAGTCCCACCGGGTTGGCAAATGTCAAAGGCCCGACCCTAACGGCCAAACGTTCGTCTTCAACCTTGTAGAGATTTTCGACAATACCGCTAAAAAACTCTGCCCTCGCCAACAGGGCTAAGATCATCTCATGGCTGGTTTCGGGATCCTTGCGAAACAACAGTGGACGAACGAGCGACTTGTACAAGAAGGCCATTGGATCCGTGTAGCGGAAAATGCATTTGACTTCCAGCGCCCAGGGACGCTTGTGCGATCAGAGAAGCGGATTGCATTGCGAAATTAACACGAGGAAGCGGCCACGTGTCTGCACGCCGAACGCCAACGCTGATATCCTTCGCCTCCATCACACCTCCGTCAAGTTGAATGGAGAACTTCCAGCACCAAGTTGTCGGACAGCTTCGCACAAAAAAAAGCGCCGGGCTTGCGCCCGGCGCCACTTTTGGACCGGTGAAAAATCTAGATGTGTTAACCGTGGACCAAAATCCTGAGTCCTCTTTGTCCGTCCGGTTGTAGCGCCACTTTAAGCGCAAAAGAAATGCCATTGACTAAGCATTTGATTTATCGAGACTCAAAGAGTTATTTTCTTGCGAATTTCGTAAGGAAACTTGACATAAATACCAAGTCTAACCACCCATTGCTAAATCATTGGTTAGACTCAAGAATTGGCCGACGAAAGTGTAATGTTTTATGTCACTTTTTCATCAACCATCAAACGCCGCGAGACGTCATGACTGACCGGTCCGACTATCCTTCGATCTGATGACTCCAATGATTATTTTCCCTAGATGAAATCCGGCGGAACAGCTGAAATGCTCAGGGCAGACTAACGTGTTGCGACAATTATCATTTCGTCGCGAACCGAATTGGGTTAGTTCCGATTCTTCACTTCCTTCTCTCTCAATTGCTTCAATAGATCATCGAAGCTTCCCTTCGCGAGAACGCGGTTGAACTGGGAACGGAAGTTAATGACAATGCTGATGTCTTCGACCACCACGTCGTAGATTTTCCATTCTCCTTGCATGCGATGGAGCCGATAGTTAACTGAAGTAGGTTCGCCTTTGCCGGGAATGATTTTAGTTTTCACCTGAGCCAGATTATTTTCGATACTCTCATTCATGAAAACTATTTTCTCGTCCTTATAGGAGCCAATTTTACTGACGTAAGAATTGCCGAGAAAGTCAGCAAAAGCTGCGACAAATTCATTTTCTCGGCCCGACGCGCTGTTCCAGTGTTTGCCCAGAGACTGCTTGGCCATTTCCAACCAGTCAAACCGGGGCATTAACGTTTCACGCAGCCGGTCTCTGCGCTCTTCGTCATTTCCCGCCGAGCCGCTGACAACTTTCAAAACTTGTTGAATGGTTTCCTGGATCTGCTCCGTCGGCGAATTCCCGAATACCGGTGCCGGCGCGATCCAGCACGCGAACATTACGCCGGCGATGAGCGGTTTGAATACCTTCAGCATAACTGCCTCCCTCGGACACGCCTTGACAGCGCAATCGTAGGGCCAGACGGGAGCGTCACCGACGACGGTCGTAGCGCCTAGGAAGTACCCGGGTTTCCCAGGGAACGGGCCAGGAAGACATCCGTGACAATGGCGAACCGCCGAAAATGGCAAACATTGAACGGAGAGGGGCAGTTGAAGATTTACGGGCTCGCGTGAGGGCACATATTCGACTGTAGGGGCACGGCCTGCCGTGCCCCTATACCGACCTGCGATCGGCGCGGCTTATTTTACGAAGAAACTGAGCGATTGGCTGGTGTAACGGACCAGCGGTGAAAAGTAGATGCCGAAAACGACCGTCAGCACCGTGAGCGGAATTAACAGAGCAAAACCATCGAGCGCGACGGAAATCGTCTTATCCTCCGGATTGGGAAAATCGAGAAACATCGTCTTGACAACCTTCGCATAATAGTAGAGCGATATGACGCTATTGATGGCAGCGATTACCGCGAGCGCGGCGAAGGCGCCGCCCTGCTTGAGCACGGCGGAAAATAAGAAAAATTTTCCGATAAATCCAGCGAACGGCGGCAAGCCGGTGAGCGAGAAAAGAAACACCGCCAGACAAACTGCCGGCACGATGGCTCCTCTCCAGGCGAGTCCGCGATAGGTTTCAATGTCCTCATCGCCGGTGACGTTGGCGATCATGCCGACGACGAGAAACGCGCCCAGATTCATAATGAGGTAAACCACCACGTAAAAAAGAATTGCCGAGAGCCCGTCATTGTTGAGCACCGCGAGGCCCATGAGCATGTAGCCCGCATGAGCAATGCCCGAATAGGCGAGCATGCGTTTGAGGTTTCTCTGGTTCAGAGCGCAAAGATTTCCGACGGTCATAGTGATCATGCTGAGGAACAAAAGCACGTGGGGCCACTCCACGCCTGATACGAATGTCCAATCGCCGCCGGTCACCATGCGCGACACGCCGGGAAAGAAAAACCGGATCATGATGGCCATCCCCGCAGCGTTGGAAGCAACTGAGAGAAACGCCGTGAACGGCGTCGGCGCTCCTTGATAAACGTCCGGCGACCACATGTGAAACGGCACGAAAACGATCTTGTAGCCGAACCCCGCCATGATAAAGACGAAAGCCATGAACAGGGTAGCTTTGCTGATCCCGTTCTGTGCCAGCGCGGCTTGAATCGCACTGTAATCGAGGCTGCCGGTCATACCAAATATCCAGCTCATGCCGTAGATCATTGTGCCCGAGGCGACACCGCCATAGATCAGATACTTAAGCGCCGCTTCACTGGAGCGCCGGTTATGAGGCAAAAAACCGGTGAGAACGTAGGAAGTCAAACTGACTAACTCCAAGGACAAATACGCCATCAACAGGTTGCTCGACGAGGCCATGAAAAATATGCCGAGCGTGCAAGTGAGCAGCAGCGTGTAGTATTCGCCTTCGTGGACTTGCTTGATTTCGTTGCTGCCGAGCGACATCCAGATGCACAGTATCGTCGCCGCCAGGGCGAAGACTTTGAAAAAGAGACTGAACTTGTCGAGGATCATCATCCGGTGAAATAGCCAACCCGGCTGCGCCCAGTAAAGATCGAAAGTCGCGATCAGTGCCGCTGCGCTTCCGGCCAGCGCGATAATGGCAAGGCCACGTTTGTTGCGCATCAGCAGATCGATAACAATCAGCAGTAATATCGTTCCGGAGAGAATGAGCTCCGGATAGAAGAAGCTGAGACTGCCGACGTTTTTGAGATCCATGGTCGGGCTTTAGAGATGCGGAATGACGATTTGATTGATTTGATCCAACGAAGCGCGCAACAGATCTAAGACCACGCTCGGATAGACGCCGACGATGATCACAATCGCGCCTAACGGCACCAGCGTGAACATTTCGCGGCCGTTGATCTCCGTCATTTTAAGATATTTTTCATTGGGCGGCCCGAGGTAAACGCGTTGGATCGTCCAGAGCAGATAGCCCGCTGTGAGAATCACGCCGGCCGCGCCGAGAATTGTCAGTACCGGATACTTTTGCCATGTGCCGAGCAAGACGAGGACTTCTGAAATGAATCCTGAGAGTCCGGGCAAGCCCATCGAAGCGAAGAACGCCAAGGCGGTAACACCCGTATAGATGGGCATGATCGTGGCTATGCCGCCGAAGCCGTCAATCTCACGGTGATGCGCCCGATCGTAGATGACGCCGACCAAAAGGAACAGCATGCCGGTGATTGTGCCGTGGTTGAACATCTGCAGCACCGCGCCGTTAATACCTTGTGTCGTGAAGCTCGCCATGCCGAGCATCACGTAGCCCATATGGCTCACGCTGGAATACGCGACTAATTTTTTGAGATCCGTTTGGGCCATGGCGCAAAGGGCGCCATAAATAATATTCCACGCGCCGAGCGCGCCCAAACACCAGAAAGCCATATCGGCGGTCGCCGCGGGAAGCATCGGGAAATTGATGCGCAGGATGCCGTAGGTGCCCATCTTCAGCAGCACTCCAGCGAGGATGACGGAAACTGCCGTCGGCGCTTCCACGTGGGCATCCGGCAACCAGGTATGAAACGGAAATGCCGGTATCTTGATCGCAAAGCCGATAAACAGCGCCATCCAAATAACGTGTTGAAAGCCCCAGCGCAGCTCATTGAACGGCCACATCGGCAACACTTGCGTGCTGTACTTGTTGCCTTGCGCCATCAGCACCGTCATGTCGAAAGTGTGAGGCTCAACGGTGAAGTAGAGAGCGAGGATCGCGAGCAGCATCAACACGCTGCCGAAGAGCGTATAGAGAAAAAACTTGATCGCCGCGTACTCACGCCGCGGTCCGCCCCAGATGCCGATGAGAAAATACATCGGCAGGAGCATCACTTCCCAGAAGATGTAAAAGAGAAAAAAATCCAGCGCGCAAAAGACTCCCATCATGCCCGCATCGAGCATGAGAAACAGCGCGAAATAGCCTTTGACGGCTTTTTCGATGCCAAATGAAGCGAAGATGCACAGAAAACAAAGGAGCGCTGTCAACAGCACCATAGAGATGCTGAGACCGTCGACTCCCATGTAGTAGCTGATGTTATAGGCTGGAATCCATTGATACTTCTCGGTGAACTGAAAACCGACTTTGTTGCGATCAAAGTTGGCGAAGAGCCAAATGGCCATCAGCAGCGGCGGCACCGTAGCCGCAGCGGAAACCCAGCGAATCAGCTTGGCATTATTCGGTAGCGCCAGCACGAGCGCCGCCCCCGCAACGGGAATAAAGGTCATGTAACTGAGAACGTTATCCATCTTCTACATTCTCCCCAAACATCAGCTCCAGTAGCGAATCTTGACGATGATGGCGACGACCACCGCGATTAAAATGCCGTAAAGATAACTGTTGATGTTGCCGGTCTGCACTCTGCGGAACTTATTGCCGATCCAGAAAGTAATATTGGCAATCGCGTTGACGATGCCATCGATGATGTAGTTGTCAAACAGCCCGTTGAGCCAGGCAGCCAGGCGCGTCAGCGACGCGGAGCCGTCGACGATGCCGTCGATAATGTACTGATCGAACAACGCGCCGATGCGCGCGAGCAGCAGCGTGCCATTGACGAAGATCACCTGGTAAACCTCATCGACATACCACTTGCGGTCGAACAAGCGATAAAAAAACCCGCCAGCGAGTTTTGCAAACGTCTCGGGTGCAAGCGCGCCGCGGTAGTACATCAAGTAAGCGACCAAGAAGCCGAAAGCCGCGACAGAAATCGAGACGGCCATCAGACCCAACTCGAGCGCGTGGTTTGGCTGCTCTTCGACGTGGGCACCCACAACCGGTTCGAGCCAATGGGCGAATTGGCTTCCGCCAAACACGCCCGGCAGCCCGATATAACCGGCAGTCAGCGCACCAACGGCCAACACAACAAGCGGCAGGGTCATGACGCTGGGAGATTCGTGCAGATGTTCTCGAGTGTGGTGATCGGCCCGGCAGTCGCCAAAGAAAACCATGAAGAACTGGCGGAACATATAAAAGGCGGTCATGCCTGCGCCGATAACGGCTAAGAGCCAAATGAATTTGTTGCCGTGCGCGCTCGAGAAGGCCAACCACAGGATTTCGTCTTTGGAGAAAAAGCCCGCGGTTAACGGCGTCCCCGCGATGGCAAGCACCGAGATGAAAAAGGTAATGAACGTCACCGGCATATATTGCTTGAGTCCACCCATCTTGCGCATGTCTTGCTCATGGTGCATCGCGTGGATCACGCTGCCGGCCCCGAGGAACAGACAGGCTTTGAAGAAGGCGTGGGTCATCAGATGAAATATCGCCGCGGCGTAACCGCCGACGCCGACGCCGATGAACATGTAACCGAGCTGGCTGACCGTCGAATAGGCGAGAACTTTTTTGATGTCGTATTGAGTCAGCGCAATGGTCGCGGCGAGCAGCGCCGTCGCGACGCCGATCACGGCGACGACATTCAGAGTGTCCGGCGCCATAGAAAAGAAAACGTTCATCCGCGCCGTCATGTAGACGCCGGCGGTCACCATGGTGGCCGCGTGGATCAGCGCGCTGACCGGCGTCGGGCCCGCCATGGCGTCCGGCAGCCAAACAAAAAGCGGTATCTGCGCCGACTTTCCGGTGGCGCCGACAAACAGAAAAAGCGTAGCGAGAGTCACGACCGGCATGCCCCAAATCATTTGCTCTTTAATCGTCGGCGCCCATTTCACCATTTCGCGAAACGTCAGCGAGCCATGACCCTGGGCATCGAGCGTCCAGAAAAGTAAAAACATGCCCAAGACAAAACCAAAATCACCGACCCGGTTGACGATGAACGCCTTGTTGCCGGCGCGCGCGTTACTGTGATCGGTGTACCAAAAGCCGATGAGAGCGTAAGAGCACAGACCCACGCCTTCCCAACCGACGAAGAGCAGCAGCAAACTGTCGCCCAACACCAGCGTGAGCATCGCCGCCATGAACAGATTGAGGTAAGCGAAGAAACGCCAGAAGGCTTGGTCATCGTGCATATAGCCGGTGGCGTAAATATGAATGAGACCGCCGACGCCGGTAACGACGAGGATCATCACCGCCGATAACGGATCCACCATGAAAGCCATGTCGACTTTCAACGAGCCGAGATCGATCCACCGATAAAGGTTGTCGATAAGAAATCGCTTTTCCGGTTCGAGATCTTTGAGCAGGAAGAAAGCGTAAACTGAGAGGCCGAAGGCAATGACGACCGGCGCGCAGGCGATAAAGCTGATCGCGTCCTTGCCCATGCGCTTTTGGATCTTTGCCCCGACCAAGCCATTGACAATCGCGCCAAGCAAAGGCAAGAAAACGATCCAGCGAATGAAATCGGTTTGTATCGGATTATCCATTAACCTAAACCAAGCCCCGCCCATTTTGGATTTTAAATTTTGGATTTTCGATTGGGGAAAAAAGAAACAACGGGAGATTACGGATTAGCGTGTCGCACCTTTCCGAGAATCCAAAATCCAAAATCGAAAATCTAAAATCCATCAATCTTTCAGCGTCTCCGCCGCCTCCACATCGATCGTGTGAAAGAGCTGGAAAATCGCCAGAACGATGGCCAAGCCCACTGCGGCTTCGGCGGCGGCCAACATGATGACGAAAATCGCGTAGATCTGGCCGTCGGCATTGCCGCTGCCAAAATGCGAAAACGCCACGTAGTTGACGTTAGCGCTATTGAGAATCAACTCGACGCCCATGAGCACGCTGATCGCGTTGCGCCGCGTCAGAACCGTGAACAATCCGAGAGAAAAAAGAATTGCGCCGATGATGAGATACGAAGAGAGCTCGTTGGGCGACATGGCTACTCTTTGATTTCCTTCCGCGACAGCACCACCGCACCGATCAGAGCCGCCAGCAAAACCAACGATGCCAACTCGAACGGGAGCAAATAGGTATCCAAAAAGAGATCGCCGATCTTGGCCGTCGTCGCGGCGTAAACCACTTCCTTGGCTTTAACCCACGGGGTTGCCGTGATGGCCTCGATCAAAAGATAGATGAAGATGCCGACCACGATCAGAGCGGGAATTCTTCCCGCGGCGCGATTGGTGATCTGCACGTCGGTGATGCGATGCGTCAGCATGACCGCGAAGAGAATCAAGACCAGGATACCGCCGACGTAAATCAAGAGCTGGACGGCGGCGACGAAGTCGGCGCCGAGAAAAACGTAAAGCCCGGCGACACCCATAAAGGTCCCGAGCAAAGAAAACGCGGAATATATGATGTTTCGCGAAAAAGCCACCATCCCGGCGGAAACCACCGTAATGAGAGCGATTAGATAAAAAACCGCCGTCGCCATACTCATACTTTTTCTAACTGTTGGGATCGCGAAAGTTGAAGACGTTTTGGGTCACTTACCGGAAGATCCGATTCGAATCAAGGGGCGCGGTTTATTATTCGCTCGCGGCCTGGCTACGGCTGCTTTCCCTCCTCCGCTGCGGCTCCTCCTCCATCCGGAGTAGCAAATTCATCGAGATACTTGAGTCCGATATCGACCTTCGTCACGAGTTTCGGGTCCGTCTCTCCGCCCTTTTTTGGCTTGTAGAGATTCTGCGGTTGCGGCGCGAAGTGGCGCACCAGTCCGGCGGGATTGTAGCTCGCCCCTTCGAATTCCTGGGAATGACGAATCGCTCCGGTCGGGCAGGCCTCGGAGCAAAGACCGCAATACATGCACTTGCAGACATCGATGTCGAAGTGGGTAAACTGGCGCTGCTTGGTTTCTTTATTCATCTCGATGCCGATCGTGATGCAGGTGATCGGGCAGTCTCTTTCACAGGCCAGGCAGCCGGTGCAAATATCCATGTCGACTTCGAGAATGCCTCGATATCGGAGCGGCAAAGTTTCTTGGATCGGCACCGGAATCTTGTCCGGATACTGGATCGTCATCGGCCGGCGCATGAGGTGCGAAAAGGTGATCGACATCCCCTCGAAGGTGGATGCGATCGCCTGGCAGATATCTTTTGCGTAGCTTACGACGTTCATAATGCCTCAATGGTTAAATATGCGGTTTCCAATACAACTCCGGCCTGGCGTGACGAATCTGAAACGCCACCCGCAGAAAGAAAATGGTCGCGACGGCAATGGCAAATCCCAAAGTCGCCGCGCTGATGATGCGGCGCACATCATCCGGCACAAACAGAAAGCCAATGGTTCCCAGCATGCAAAGGAACGCCAGCGGCACCATATATTTCCAACAAAGCGCCATCAGCTGGTCGACACGCACCCGTGGCAGCGTCGCGCGCACCCACATGGCGACGAACACCCACAGGTAAGCTTTCAAGAAAAAGGTCACGAATTGAGCGATGCCCAGGAGAACCGGATTGTTGTCGAAGATCCACAACGGTGGAACTTGCCAACCGCCCAGGAACAATGTCGTGGCCACCGAGCCGATGACGTACAGATTGCCCCACTCGGCAAAGAAGAAGAACAGAAAGCGCATGCCACTGTATTCGGTCACGTAGCCGGCGACCAGCTCCGATTCTGCCTCCGGAATATCGAATGGCGTCCGATTTCCCTCGGCGAGCGCCGCCGTGAAATAGAGAAAAAACGCCATGAATGTGAACGGATTATGGAACAGAAACCAGTCCCATGGTCCCCACCCTTGGGCTTTGATGATTCCTTGCATACTCATCGTGCCGGCCAAGAAGACAATCGTGAGTATGGCAAGGCCCGCGGGAATTTCGTAGCTGACGATCTGCGCCGCAGAGCGCATGCCGCCGAGGAGCGACCATTTGTTGTTGGACGCCCAGCCCGCCATGAGAATCCCGACCACGACGAGCGAGGTGACGCCTAGAATGTAAAAAATACCGATATTGAGATCAGCGACAATCAGATTGCCGCCGAAGGGAATGACGACAAAGGTGCAAAGAAAGCCCATGAAAACGACGTAGGGCGCCAGCGAGAAAAGTTTCGCGTCCGCTGCCGAGGGAATCAAATCTTCTTTAAGTAGGTTTTTGATGCCGTCGGCCAGCCACTGAAGAATTCCCTGCGGCCCGACCCGGTTGGGTCCGACGCGGGACTGCATGCGCGCCCACACGCGTCGCTCCAGCCAACTGGTCACTCCGGCGAGCGGAGCAACGAACGCCGAAAGCACCACGAACGCGGCGAGCACCATCGCGACGGCGTACACGAGTTCTCTGGGCACGCCGGCAAAGGCGCCGTTTTGAATAAGCTGGTCGAGATAAGCTTGCATGAGTGTCGTGACCGGGATTTAGCGGTCGATCTCCGGCGCATCGACATCGAGGCTACCGATCAAAGCGATCAGGTCCGCAACCATTATTCCTTTGCTCAGTTTGTCGATGATGCTCATTGCTGCAAAAGAGCCGGTGCGAATCCTTACACGATAAGGATACTCGCTGCCGTCGCTGACGACGTAAAAACCCATGTCGCCGCGCGGCGCTTCGACGCGGGCATAACATTCGCCCGCCGGCGGTCTAAATTTACGCGGCACCTTCGCGATTGCCGGGCCTTTGGGCATCATCTTGAGGCACTGGCGTAAAATCTTGCAGCTCTCCTGCATCTCGCGAATGCGCACCCAGTAACGGTCGAAGCTATCGCCGAGTTTTCCCACATGCGCCGTGCCGATGGGGACGTCAAACTCCAATTCAGGATAGATCGAGTAAGGGATATCGCGACGAATATCCCACTTCACTCCCGAACCGCGCAGATTAGGCCCGACCAGATTATAGGAAAACGCCTCTTCTTTGGTGACGACCGCCACCCCAGCGAGCCGTTCGATGAAAATCTTGTTCCCGGAAAGTAGACGATTAAACTCATCGACAATCGGTTCGAAGTGGTCTAAGAATTCGACGATTCTCGTGCAGGTCTCAGGAAGAATATCGTAGCCCACACCCCCGATGCGAATATAGTTGTAGGTCAGCCGCGCGCCGCAAATCTCCTCCATGAGATTATTGATCGTTTCGCGCTCGCGCAGGGCGTGCACGAACGGGGTCATGGCGCCGATATCTTGACCGAAGGTACCGACGGAAATTAGATGACTGGCGATGCGATTGAGCTCGCACGCGATCACGCGGCAGAATTCCCCCCGACGAGTGACTTCGGTTTTCGCCAACTTTTCCGCCGCCAGGCAGAAAGCCTGATTGGCGAACATTGCGGCTAGATAGTCGGCGCGATCGGTATAAGGCACATAGCCATGATAGGTCACTTTCTCGCCGATCTTTTCAATCGAACGATGGAGGTACCCGACGTCGGGAATCGCCTCATTAATCACTTCGCCGTCGGTTTTGACCACGAAGCGCAGCACGCCATGCGTGCTCGGGTGTTGCGGCCCCACGCTGATGGTCATCTCTTCGGCAAAAAAACCAGGTTCGGCTTGAGCGGTCTCGTTCATGGCTATCCTATCGCAGCAGTTTTTCCACCAGCGGCGCGCGCTGCGTGCTGATGCCGTCGTATTCTTCTTCCTCGACGTAGTCCTTGCGCAGCGGGTATCCTACCCAATCTTCCGGCAGCATGATGCGTCTCAGATCGCTGTGGCCCTCAAAAATGACACCGAACAGATCGTAAACCTCGCGCTCGAACCAGTTCGCGACCTTCCACACGCCTTCGACCGTAGCGATTTTTGGATTGGCGCGCGGCAGATCGACCTTGAGGACAATTTGATGATTATGCGAATAGGAGAACAGATGGTAAACGACTTGGATTTTCTCTTCCTTCGGCCAATCGAGCGCGGTCAAATCCGACAACACTGCGAAATTCAGACCAGCACTGTCACGCAGATATCGGCAGATCTCGACGATGGACGCACCATCCACCGACAAATAGGGCTCCAAAACCTCTCCCTTGAACTCGCTTACTTTGCCGGGAAATTGTTTCTCCAGAGCCGCGTAAATATCTTTCGCCTCCATCTTTGGTTTAGGCTCCGGCCGCTTCCTCCACGGGATGCGACGGCTTAACCAGCCAACGCTCGCGCATCATCTTATCTTGAATTCGCAGTAACCCTTCGGTGAGCGCCTCGGGGCGTGGCGGGCAGCCAGGGACGTAGACATCGACGGGAACGATTTTGTCGACGCCCTTGCAAACCGAATAAGCCAACTGGAAGAGCCCGCCGCAATTGGCACAGCTGCCCATCGAGATAACGTACTTCGGGTCGGGCATCTGATCGTAGAGCAGTTTGGTCCGCTTGGCCATTTTGTAAGTAAGTGTGCCGGCGACGATCATCAGATCGGATTGCCGGGGCGTAGCTCGCGGCACGGCGCCAAAGCGATCCAAATCGGCCCGCGGCCCGCCGGTTTGCATCAGCTCGATCGCGCAGCAGGCTAAGCCGAAAAGCATGTACCACTGTGAGGAGGCTCGGCCCCAGTTCAAAATATCGTCCACTTTGGTCGTGAAAACTGTTTCGGGTAATGAATTTATTAACGGTTTCATTGCATATCTCCTAACCGCATTAGGCCTTAACCTTTTTTACCCATTCCAAATCACCTTTGGCCCATGCGTAAACCAAACCAAGAAAGAGAATGCCGACGAAAACCAGCACCTCGATCAGAGCAAAAACCCCCACCCCACCGTCGACCCAACGGCGGAAAACCGTAGCCACGGGAAAGATAAAAGCAATTTCAACCTCGAAAATGATAAAGATTAGCGCCACGATGTAAAAACGAATGTTGAAGTTCACCCATGCGCTGCCCATTGAAGGCTCGCCGCACTCATAAGTGGACAGTTTTCGGGCCTGAGGATTCGCCGGTCGGAGCAGTTTTCCGATCAGCAGATTGACCCCCACAAACCCAAGTCCTAATGCCGTAAACACTAGGACATTAGCAAAGTCAAATAACATCGTAATTTTCCGTAATTACGGTAGAAGAAGGCTCTATTTTCTTATAAACATAAAAGGACGATTTAATCAACCAGCGGTCGCGTAAGCATGGGCCAACTTGGTTTGCCAACCCGCGCTTTTTTGCATAAAGTCAGCGCCAAACCCGAGTCCGATTCCCAGCTCCGTAGCAAGAGCCGACAAGCTTACGTACATGCACGGAAATAAAGGGCATTCCTCAAGGAACAAATAGATCTCAGAAAATTTGTCAATGACTGCTTCGTCAAGCAAAGTTGTAGCGGTTTCCGCGGCCCAATTCATTTGACCTTGAACCTTGAACGTTGAACTTTGAACCGATCGGAGGTCTTATGCGAATCGAAACCGTGCGTAAAATGAAACGCTGGCGCGAGCAGCGTTGGATTCTAGATCAAGTGATTCAGACCCGCGGCATCGACTGGGATCAGGGGCGAACCGGAAAGATTCTCCGCAATTGCGGTCCCGGCGTGCAAAGTGATCTGCAGGAAGTTTGCCGGCGCATTCAGAAATTCGTCGACATCCCCCGCGAGTTTTCCCGCGCCGCCGTGCGGCGCGAACAGCAGGGCCGCGAAGCCGAAGCCGCCGGCCATTTTCCCGAAGCGCGCGATCATTACTATATCGCCTCGTGTTTTTACACCAACGCCATGTGGGCGATCTACGAAGACGGTAATCCTCAGCGCATTTACTGGCAGGAACAAAAACGCGTCTGCTACGACAAGTTCATTCAATATGCCGGCCGTCCCATCGAGCGGGTCGAGCTGCCCTACGAGGGGAAAAAGATCCAAGCGATTTTACATCTTCCGCCGAGCCGGAAAGCAGCGGAGAAAGTTCCCTGCGTCATGTACATCCCCGGCATGGACGGAGTGAAAGAGGACAACCCGGCGACCGGCGATCCGTTCATCGAGCGCGGCTTCGCGGTGCTCGCGATCGACGGCCCCGGGCAAGGCGAGACCCGCGAAGGCGGCGTCAAATGCACCGCGTCGAACTACGCCGACGCCGGCAAGCTCGCTTGCGATTATTTGGTCAAACGCCCGGAGATCGATGCCAATCGCCTCGGCATCATGGGCTCGAGCATGGGCTCCTATTGGGCGCCGCGCGTGGTCGCCGAAGAAACGCGTTTCAAAGCCTGCGCCGTCAGCGGCGTCTGCATGGAACCGGGCCAGTACGCGATCTTCAACATGTCATCACCGTCTTTTAAATTGAATTACATGTATATGTCCGGCTACGACGACGAAGCTGCTTTCGATGAATTCACCAAGACGCTGAGTCTCAAAGGCGTCACTTCGAAGATCACTTGTCCCTACATGGTCGTCGCCGGCGAGGATGATGAGCATTGCGATATGAAGTTTGTCTATGAACTGATGGGCGAAATTCCCGCGCCCAAACTTCTGTATGTGTTCGAAGGAGAGCGCCATTCCATCCGCAACCCGCGCTCGCGCTCGCTGGTGGTCAACTGGCTCATCGACACGCTGCTCGATAAGCCGTTCAAGGCGGAGATCGTTCGCGTCGAAACCAGCGGCAGGGAAACGCGTCGAGAATGGTGATCCAAGCGAAGGTCGAGGATAGATGATTGAGGATCGAGGATCGCCACTTTTGAACTTCGATTCTCTATCCTCGATCCTCCATCCTCGGTTGTTTTGCCGAAGGCATGCCTAGCCACAATGAAAATAGCCTACGGCGACCTAATCGGTGGAGTGAGCGGCGACATGTTCGTCGCCGCGCTCCTCGATCTCGGTTTATCGCTAAATAAGCTTAAAACCGAACTTGGAAAAATTCCGACTCTCAAGTTCGAGCTTAAGGCCTCGAAAACAACAGTTCACTCACTTCGCGCCAGTCAATTCCAGGTGATTTGCGCCGGCAATGAATTACCAAGGTCGTGGAAACAAATTCGCGACTTGCTCAAACGCAGCAAGCTCGAGCCGGAGATAAAAAAAATCGGTATCGACATCTTCGCTCGCCTGGCCGAAGCGGAGGCAAAAATCCACGGCGTTGCCGTCGACAAAGTTCACTTTCACGAAATCGGCGCAACCGATTCCATCGTCGATATCATGGCCGCCGCAATCGGGGTCCGTGAGCTGGAAATCGACTCCCTTTACTTCTCGCCCATTCCTTTAGGCCACGGCGTCACCCGTTCCATGCACGGAGCGCTGCCTGTGCCGGGTCCAGCCACGCTTGAGCTTATCAAAGGACTTCCCGTCTTCGGCGTCGATCTGGATGGCGAAAACATAACGCCCACCGGCGCAGCAATTGTGCGGACATTGGGCAAAGATTTCGGGCCGCAGCCCAATATGATCATCGAAAGAATCGGCTATGGCACCGGGCAAAAAGAATTCGCCAACCGACCAAACCTTTTCCGGCTAATCCTGGGCGCGGACAATGCAGCATGGCAGCAGGAAGAGATGCAGGTGATAGAAACCAACATCGACGACATGAACCCGCAGCTCTACGATCATGTGATGGATCGGCTCTTTGAAGCTGGCGCGCGGGATGTTTTTCTTTCGTCCATACAGATGAAAAAGAATCGGCCTGCGACTCTACTCACGGTAATCTGCGCGCCATCGAGCCGCGACAGCCTCGCCAAGATTATTTTTGAAGAAACCTCGACCATCGGCATTCGCTCGTACCCGGTGAGCCGGATGATTCTCAAACGAGAAACGAAAAGAGTGAAAACCCGCTTCGGTGAAGTCATGGTCAAGATTGTCGAGCAGCCGGACGGCAGCACGAGAGCAACGCCCGAATACGACGATCTCAAGCGCATTGCCACGGCCAAGAAGCTTCCATTCAAGGTCATTCACAACGAAATCATGCGAATCGTCGGCAAATAGCGTTGCCCAGACAATTCACCGATGTCCGACGCTTCGTCCGGCAACAACGCTCAGCCCGCCTCGCTTCGGCCCTGGGCCTCGCTGCGCTATCGCGATTATAGTTTTCTATTTTTGCTTTCGCTTTTTGCCACGACCGCGCAGCAGATGCGCCTGACGCAGAATCTTTATCAAGTCTACGACTTGTCCGGATCGGCGTTTCTGTTGGGTCTTACGGGGCTGGCTCAGGGAGTGCCGATTTTCGCCCTTGGATTATTCGGCGGCATGCTGGCGGACTTCCTTGATCGAAAGAAAATACTCCTCATCACGACCTTCGGTAATCTGTTCGTCGCCGTCACGCTCGGCATCCTGACGCTGACTGGATTTATTCAGGTCTGGCATATCCTGGCGGGTACAGCGCTCACTTCAGCGCTGAACATCATCCTCAACCCGACTCGGATGGCGCTGATCTCCCATCTCGTGCCGCGCTCGCATCTGACGAACGCCGTGGCGCTCAACTCCAGTGTTTCCCAAGGATCGCATTTCATCGGACCTATGCTGGGAGGACTGACCCTGGCGTGGATGAGCACGGGGAACGCCTATTTGTTCAACGCATTGCTTTACGTCCCCGCTGCCCTCGCCATCGTTCTGCTCAAAACTCCCGCAATCGACAAGACGGCGCGCGAGCAGTTTTCCATGGCGAGCTTCTTGGGCGGCGTCAAATTTCTCTTCTCCGAACCAATTATTCTCACGCTGGTCATGTTGGATTTCATCGTGATCGGCGTCGGCTACTACCGCCCGCTGCTACCGATTTTCGCCAAAGATATACTCTTCGTCGGACCCGCTGGCTTCGGCATGCTCTCATCCGCTCCGGCGGTCGGCGGCGTCATCGGCACCATTACACTGCTCACGATCGGCGATATGAAAAGCATAGGTTTGCTCGTGCTCTGGTCTTTTCTGGCCTACGCGGTGGCGCTGGGAATTTTTGCAATATCGACCAGCTTCTGGCTCTCGTTATTGCTACTCGGCATGATGGGCTTGGCGAATTCTCTCCAAGCCGTCATGCGGCAAACCAGCTTTCATCTTCTCACACCGGACCACGTGCGCGGCCGCGCCTTCTCGGTGTTCAACATGTTCTCTCAAGGCGCCAATTCTGTCGGCGCCACCGAAGTCGGCTTTCTGGCGGCATTGCTCGGCGCCCCAGCCTCGCTTCTGTTCGGCTGCGCGGTCGGCGGACTATTTACGCTGGCCTGTTGGATCATGATGCCGGGCTTAAGAAGTTTCGGAACCGAAATGCGCCGTCGTTGAGCGAATAAGAGGTTCAATTGTTGAAGAACCGCGAAGAAATTCTCCGGAGAGAACTTTAGATTGACAATCGAGGTTGAAGATCAAGAGCAAAGACCAGCGGCGCTTACACCTGCATGAGGATCGCCGAAACTCGAGCGCCGTTCGCCGCCTGGATCGCCGATGCGTACATTCCAACTTGCCGTCGATAAGCCGGTTCATTTTCGCCGAACTCTTCGTCGGTCTTGAAATCTATGACCGTCCAGCCCCCCGCTTGCTCAAAGGCGAGATCGATTACACCCTCGATCAGCAGGCCATTGGTATCGCGCCACGCGATCGGCACTTCACGACGACACCGCCCTTGTTGCGCAGCGTTGCGCGCGTGATTCAAAAGCGGATGCGCGAGCGAGGTGTAAACGCTTTCCGAGGCGGAAGCGATCTCTTCTGCAGCAGCGCCTAGTATGCGGCCGTGAATGGTTGCGAGACGTTGGATCACGTTCAGATCGCCATCTAGCGGGACGCTCGCAAGAACCGCATGTACGAGCGCGCCGAAGCGAGCACCCGACGGCCGGTTTGCCGCACGCGCGAGCTCGACGATTTCCACAGACGGAAGCTTAGTGTTCGGCGATTCTTCGCCGACTGTTTTCGCCGACTGCGTTACCGTGCGCACTGTCAGTGAGCTCTGACTGCCGGTTGCCCGGGCCTGCTGGCGCCGCTCGCGCCAGGAATTGTAAGCGGTAAGACCTGATTCGACGATAGCTGGCGCGACGTCCTTCACGATCAGCTCTGGCCGGCGGATGCCGAGCGGCGCCTCGGCGCCAAGTTTCAGCGCGCGTGGATCCCACCACACGACGGAAAATTCGGCGGTCCCCGAAGGATCTGCCCTGCGTACGTGCAGACCAGGACAAACCGTGCTCGTTCCAGCGCTACCGCCGGGCCGGACCAATACTGAATCTTTCGATTTGAACTCTACACAGCCGGGCGCTTGAATCTGTTGCCGTCTCGCTTCCATCGGCGGATAGACCGCGGTGTTCAGCGGCTGGGTCCAGCCTTCCCTCTGTTCATCGCCCACGGCGGGGACCACGAGTAGGTCCCGCGCGCGCGTTGCCGCGACGTACGTGACGCGCGTACCCTCCGCCTCGTCGCGCCGGAGTTCCTCGTCTTCGTGCTGCAGCAAATCGGCTGGCGCGCATCCGCCGAGGCGGATCGCGCACACGCGGCGCTCGGAATCGATGGTGCGGCTTGCGACAGACGCGCGCAGTTTCGCCGTCATGTCCGCAAGGATCACGATCGGAAATTCCAGCCCTTTGGCTTTATGGACCGTCATCAGCCGCACGCCGTCGCTGCCTTCCTCGAGGATCGGCGCTTCCCCAGCTTCGCGGCTCCCGGCCTGCTCGCGCAGCTCGTCAATAAATCCGCGAAACGAAATACCGCCTTCGGCCTCATAGCGGCCCGCCAGCTCGGCGATGTGAGAAACATTGGCGAGCACCTGCTCCCCAGCATGCTCGAGCGCAAACCCGACGTGCGCGCGGGTCGATTCGAGCAGTGAGGCAATCGTCGTCGCGCCCGGCACCCGATTACGAGAGCGGTGGAGGGATTGCAGCAGTTGCAGAGCCTCAACAATAGGAGCGAGGTTTGTCGGAAAATTCTTCGGAATTCTAAACGGATGAAAATGGCCGATCCTATGGCGATATTCCAGCAGCTCTTCGTCGCTGATCGCGAACAGCGAGCCGCGCAACGTTGCAAATACCGACAGCTCATCTTCGGGCCATTCGATAGCGGCAAGGGCGGCGCGCAACGTCTCGATCTCCGCGCGATTATGAAAGGAGCGGCCACCGACCAGCAAATGGGCAATCCCGCGCGCTTCGAGTGCCTCGACGTACGGCCTCGTCATGTCCTCTTGGTAGCTGATGAAGCGGCGGAACAGTAGGCAGATGTGGCGAGCCTGAATCGGGACGAGATGTTCCGTTTCGCCGGGCCTGAAGGCCAGAGCCGCAGTGGGTGCTAGCGACGATTTCGCCACAGCCGGCCGCTCGGCGACTTTCCAGCCGCTCTCGCGAATAAGCCAATCAATAAACGCGCCAACGGCATCGGGAAGCGACTTCTCAATCGCGAGATTGGAGAGTCTCCGGTAACCGTATGGCTCGGGCACGGGAAGCACGACAACCGACGGCTGTTCTTCGGACTCGTTCCGAAATGGCTCAAGCGGCACGTACGCCGCTTGCAGCCCATCGTCGTCGCCGCTCATCACCGGCTCGAAGGCGGCGTTAATTGCGCGCTGGATATTTGGGCGCGCGCGAAAACTGGTCCGCAACGTCACTCGTCTAGCGCGAGCTGCCTGCAGCATCTCGTACACGCTGCGATAAATGCCGACATCGGCGCGCCGGAAACGATAGATGGACTGCTTCGGGTCTCCCACCAAAAAGAGCTTCCCGCGGACCGGGCGAGTTTCGCGCCAGTTCGTCGCAGCTGGATCGTCGGCAGCCAAAAGTAACAGGATCTCGGCCTGCAGCGGATCCGTATCCTGGAACTCATCGACGAAGACTCGCTTGAAACGCTGTTGGAAGCTCGACCGCACGCCCGGGTTATCGCGGATGAGATCTCTCGTCTTGAGAAGAAGATCGAGAAAATCGAGCGCGCCGGCCTTGGTTTTTGCGGCTTCATACGCGCTCACGCAGACGCGAAGTTCGTGGCGCAGCGCCGCGGCAAGGTCGGCATTGGCGTCCGCCTCAAAACCAGTCAGAGCGTTTTGCAGGTTTTCGCGCGCCCGCGACACGTCCTCGCGCAGGACGCCGCTGCGGTAATTCCTGCCGCTCCCTTTGCGCGCGTCCTTAAAGTTCCGATTGTGGCTGAGCTCGATGAGGCCCGCCTCGAGCCGATCGTAGTCGCGCGGTGTAACCGATTCGGTGCGACGGATCTCTTCCGCGAGCTTCCTCGCCGCCCAGCTATCCGCGTACAGAGTGTCATTGGCAGAGCCGGGCGGCTCCAACAACTCGGTGAAGCCATTCAAGAGCTGAACCAACTCGTCGACACGCGACCAGCGGTCGAACGGCGGGCGCTGCCACTCTCCGTCGAAATCACGCCATTGGATCAACTCCCAGCCTGCCCGCCGCAATCGATCGATGGGGCCATCGCCGCCATCCACTTGGGCACCAAAACCGCCGAATGTCGGACGGCGTAGCGAGCGCTTGACGCCTTCTGATGGATCGGCAAGCTGGCTTTCGAGCCA
>WNGE01005417.1_pt1 | contig 24428 bp, 21 predicted proteins | sample 5400651 | NCBI WGS metagenome assembly WNGE01 (sample SAMN13153370, study PRJNA577476) | soil metagenome | isolation source: 60 cm soil or saprolite under grassland replicate 2 | place: USA:California | collected 2016-06-15
GGATGACATCGACGTGGAAGCACCGCTGGAGCAAAACCTCATTTACATGCGCAACCAAGACGTGCCCGGCGTGATCGGCAAGGTTGGCACTATTCTCGGCAAGCACGGAATCAACATAGCGAATTTCTCGCTCGGACGCCGTGGTGAAGCTGCGGCGGGTTCAGCGCGTCAAGCGATTGCAGTGGTGCATGTGGATGGCGTGGTGCCGGAAGGTGTCGTCAGTGAACTTGGCGGCATCTCGGCGGTGGAGCAGGCCAAGGCAATTCGGTTGGAAGTGTAGAGCTGGTGGGATTGTCTCTGGCGCTCCCCCGTTATCTCCGCGAACTCTGCGATCAAGAGCTTTTAACCGCAGAGAACGCAAAGAACGCAGAGAAATTCCGCGGAATACGCAGAGAGAACGTCTTCAAATGTCCGGAGCACGAAAGGAAGCAATGCGACCGAGCTTGAGACTGATCGCGATTTTTTTAGCGCTGGCGTCGTTTGCGGGCGCCCAGGAAGTTGAACGCTTTAACTTCAGTCTTAGCGGGGCGGGCGTTTTCAGTAAGACCTCGACTTCGCCTGACGGGTCGCTCACCCTCAAACCGACAACTTCCGGCGCGGTGATAGGAAGCTTCCGCTGGCGCTTGAACCACCTGCACGGCCTTGAAGTCAACATCGGGCACACCATGAATTCGCAGGTGTTTGAGCTTCCGCCGAATAGCTATCGCGTGGCGACGGGGATTACCGAATTTAGCGGCGACTACGTTTTGAGCCCTATCCACACAGATCGCTGGCAACCCTTTTTGTTTGGTGGCGGGGGAGTCTTGCGATTCAATCCAGGGAGCACCGACATCAATGGAGTTCTCTCGTCGTTCCCAGTGAAGCAGCAAACGGCGCTGGGATTCGTGTACGGCGCGGGAACCGACTATCGGCTGTGGAAATTTGTGTCGCTGCGATTGCAGTATCGCGGCGTGATCTACAAAACTCCGAACTTCGGTCAGCCTAATCTCGCCACCCATGCAAAGGGGCATCTGGCCGAGCCAGCTTTCGGCATTGTGATCAAATTCTGATCAGGATTCGAGCGCGGCTTTGCGTAGTTTGCGGGTCTCAGCCAGCAGCGCCATCGAGTGCATCAGATTCTGCAGCGTGACAATCCCAATGAGCTGCTGGTTCTCCACGACCGGGATGATGCTCAGATTGTGTGCGCTGAGTTTGCGGAAAGCTGAGGAGAGCGACTCGGACTTCTGTGCTACGTCAAAAATACGGTTCATGACCGCCTGCACATAACCGTTGCCTTCGGCGCGAAGCGTCTGCAAAATTTTCTGCCGCGACACGACCCCTACCATGTCCCCGCTGCGAATGACCGGGAAATCGTCTTGCAGGGAATGTACGGCCTTCTCCAGAGCGTCTTCCAGCGTGTCAGCCGGCGACAGGGTGGCGAAATCTGTCAGCATGATGTCTTCGAGACGCACGGTTTCGAGCACGGAATGAAAGACGGCCGAGCGATCTTCCATTTGCGCGGCGATGAATAGGAGGACGCCGACAACGAAAAACCACGTAGTCTGGGGCATGTTCCACCAGCCCGCCAGAATAAAAGCAACACCGAAACCGCGGCCGATGCTGACCGCGCGGCGGGTGGCTCGCAGGGGATCCATGGAACGGCCGAAGACGGCGCGAAGAATGCGGCCTCCGTCCATGGGATATGCGGGCAGCAAGTGAAAGAGGCCGAGCCAGATATTTGCCCAAATCACACTGTGCGGCAGGTCCGCAGGACTGAGGCTTGGATCACTCCACGGACGCGCTTGCGGAAGGGCTACACTGAGGAACATCGCGGCAATCCCTGCCACCGCAAAATTCACCAATGGTCCGGTCGCGGAAATGGCCGCTGTACGTTTCCAGTTGGTTGGCAGGGGAGGCTGGGTCTCGTCGAAAATTCTGACTCCGCAGATCGGCAACAGCACAATCGCGCGTGGCGCCACACCAGAACGGCCTTCGAGCAAGATGTAGGCAAGCTCGTGGAGCACGATAGAGCTGAAGATGATGGCCGCGAGCGCGGTTCCTCGCCAGGGGGTCGGGTTCAAGTGCGCCGCTTGCTGATTGATGCCAACGAAAAGCAGCACGAATACGAACGAAAGATGGAGGCGAATTTCTACTCCAAAGATTTTGCCCGCGGGGATCGACCAGCTTCGCATGTGGCTTCTGTAATCTTATACGTTGGCGGCGAGGTATGCGCTTTCAGAAACATGAAAAGCTTTTAACCGCAGAGGGCGCAGAGCAAGACGCAGAGATCGCGGGGAGCTTAGCAAACGCATGCGAGTGATCGCGGGAAAATTCAGGAGCCGTCCGTTACAGGCGTTACGCGGGCTGGACGTCCGGCCAACTTCCGACCGGTTGCGGGAAACGCTTTTCAATGTGCTGACGGCCGGAAACCCGGAGGCGCTCGCAGGTTCGGTGTGGGTGGATTTATACTCCGGAACTGGAGCGGTCGGGATAGAGGCTTTGAGTCGTGGCGCTGCGATGGTGTACTTCGTGGAGAGCTCCCGGACGGCTGCGGCGGTGATCAAGTCGAATCTGGAGTCGCTGGGGATTGACGCTGGATTTGAAGTGATTAACGGAACGAGTAGTAAAACAATTCCGCAACTTGAACGGCGAGGAGTGAATACGGATTTTGTGTTTCTTGATCCTCCTTATAGGTTGCAGAATGCATATCGAGAGACATTAGAGTCCATGGCTTCTTCAAGCATTGCAGAACACGCGGTCGTCATTGCGGAACATGAAAAGCATTTCGATCCGGGCGTGCAGTTCGGGACACTAGGACGGACACGGCAGTTGCCGCAGGGTGATGCGGTTTTGAGCTTTTATCGGAGGTCCTAGGGCTTTGCTTTCGCCGAATTCCGGCGGAGTTGCCGCTCGCGCATTCGCGCTCGCGCTTCATCATCTTTGCCGTCTACCCAGGACTTACGTCCTGGGCTATTGATATTCCGCCCCTTCGGGGCTGGTACGTGCCAGGAACCAGAGTCTCGCGTCACCGCAAGAATTGTAGGCGAAATCCCACTACATCAGCAGCTCGTTCGCACGGCGCATGATTGGATGCTGCATCTCTTGCAGATCGTTTTTGACGCAATTCAGTCCATAGACGCACTGTTCAAAATGATCTGACAATCGCTCGAACAGCGGCGCGACTTTTGTGTACTCGAAGCAATCGAACTTGGAAACGATGTGGTAGCTTTCTTTCCCGGCTTTCATCCAGTCCACGAAGCTTTCCAGCCGAGTCTTCCTCAAGCGCAGGTGATTGATGCTCTCAGGAAACATTCCTGTGAAAAATAACGCATAATCGCCGATATGTTTGCGCACTTGGCGCTCGCGATCAAAGGAGGGCGCAGGACCAAAAACCGGATCGGACTCAAGCAGCATTTCGCCGACATCGGAAATCGGCTTACCCGCCATATTTTGTAGTTTGAAAAGTTGTTCGGCGTCGCAGAATTCCGTCAGTAGATGCGAGACGTAGCCGACAAGTTCAGGATCGCGGATCCCGATTTCGTGCGCGTAGTGCCGCGCCACTAACTCCATGAACAGCTGCTGCAGCGGATGGTCGTCGGAAATCATTGCTTACCTCCCGGAACGCGCGCCAACAGCCACTTTCGCGATGTTTTATCGCAGCTTCCAAAGGAAAACAAGTGACTTTCGTAAGTCGCGCATCTTGTTTGTTCCTAACATTTAGAAACCCGACAATCCGCGAAGGTTTCACTTGTACTTTGCTGGCAAACGACGATGGCGGCTGCTAACAATATTGAGAAGCCGTAAGTGTTTGTTCCTCAAGGCTGAATCTGTAGTCGCCAGTTACAATCTATTCCCTACTAGACGAACAACGACGATATGCGGGAAGATTCCAACGGATTTGAAGGAGAAATGAAACCGATGCAACGGAGAAATATTTCGAGTGGCACACCATGGGAGCCGGTCGTTGGATACTCTCGCGCGGTGCGTATCGGCGACTATGTGCACGTTTCAGGAACAACTGCCACGGCGCCGGATGGAAAGATCGTTGGGCCGAATGATCCCTACGCCCAGGCTGTGCAGACCTTGAAAAATATCGCTTCAGCTCTGGAAAAAGCCGGCGCGAACATGAAGGATGTGGTGCGCACTCGCACTTATGTCAAGAATATCGCCGATTGGGAGGAGGTTGGGAAAGCACATGGCGAAGTATTCCGGGACATCAGGCCCGCAGCCACTTTGATTGCAGTGAGTGCTTTCGTTTCGCCCGAGATGCTGGTAGAAATTGAGGCCGATGCCGTAATCGTAAATATGTCTCCCGGAGCGAAAGAATAATGAAAAACAGCGTGACGTCACGAACGGTTCTATGGATGGTTTTTCTGCTGCTGGCGACGTTTGTTCCGGCGTCGGCCCAGCAATCTACCAGGCGCACGATTGTTCGCGCGGGCAAGTTGTTGGATGTGAAAAGTGGAAAGCTGCAGACAAATCAGGTGGTCGTCATCGAAGGTGACAAGATCGTAAGCGTCGGGCCGGCATCGGAGATCAAGCCTTTCTCGACCGACACTGTCATCGATCTTTCAAGCGCGACCGTATTGCCAGGACTGATTGACGCTCACACGCACCTGACATTCAATCCGCATTTCGGGTATGACACGCTCGCGATCTCCGTACCGCGCGAGGCGCTCACTGGTGCGCACAATGCACGTCTTACGCTGGAGGCAGGTTTCACGACGGTGCGCAATGTTGGCGCTCGCGGATACAGTGACGTCGCGCTGCGAGATGCGATTAATGCCGGCGATGTACCCGGACCTCGCATGCTGGTGAGCGGCCCCGCCCTGAGCATTACCGGAGGTCACTGCGACAACGATCTGCTTCCTTACGAGTACCACGCGACTTCGGACGGCGCTGCCGATGGCATCGAGCAGGTGCAACACAAGACGCGAGAAATAATCAAGTATGGAGCGGACCTGATCAAAGTTTGCGCCACCGGAGGCGTGCTCTCGAAAGGCGATGATCCGAACGCCTCGCAATACACACTTGAAGAAATGAAAGCCATTGTTGCCGACGCGCACCGACTTGGCCGGAAGGTTGCTGCTCACGCTCATGGCGCGCAGGGAGTGATCTGGGCCTCGGAGGCGGGAGTGGATTCAGTCGAGCATGGGCACCTGATGAACGACGCGGCCATTGCCACACTGAAAAAGAACGGGACGTATCTGGTGCCGACGCTCTATCTGGTGGATTGGCAGCGTGAGCATGCCGCTCAAGCGAATCTGCCCGAATACGCCAAGCGAAAAATGGAAATGGTGTCAGAGGTGGGAAAACAGAATGCGAAAAAAGCATTTGAAGCTGGATTGAAGATTGGATTGGGAACTGACGCTGCGGTTTACCCGCATGGACTGAACGCTCATGAACTTGCCGTGTATGTAAGTTTGGGGATGACTCCGCTACAAGCGATTCAGACCGCCACGATCAACGATGCCGACCTGCTCGGCTGGTCTGACAAAATCGGGACCCTGGAGCCTGGCAAATGGGCCGACGTCATTGCGGTTGATGGCGATCCACTTCAGGACGTCACCATCCTTCAACATGTGAAATTCGTGATGAACGGCGGGGATGTGGTGAAGAACGAGTACGCGAAATAGAACTCAATTTGTTCTTCTCCCGTTGTCGTCCACGAGCGCGCCTCTGATTCTTAGATTACCCGCGCTACCGCTGGAACGCGCCGCAAAGCGGCGATCACGCTCCAACTGAGAACCACTGCTCCGATGAGTACCATCGATCCTTTTGCAACTGCAGGCAGCTTCGTGTTCAGCAGTGCGTATTGTAACCAGCTGACGAATGCGTAGTGGACAAGATAGATGCCATAGGCATTCGCGGTCAGGCTGTCCCATATTCTTGTTCGCCGTCTCGCGAAGCGCACGAATAGCGCCAGAAACGCAAAGCTTGTCGCCGCGCAAGAGAATACGAAAGTTGAGTCCATGAGGATTTCCCACATTCGTTGCGACTGGTGGGCAGTCAGAGCCGCGATTGTTGCAGTCGTGGCGATCCCGAAAACAACCAGGGCGGTCGCAGTCCATAGGAGCCAGCGCCGCGCCAGCTTGCCGTCAGCAGCTAACAAGCCTTTGTCAGTTCCCAAAGCGCCAACTCCAGCGCCGATCAGGAAATAAACGAAGTAGTGGAATATGCGGCTGGTCTGAAAGAAAAACGGACCAAAGGAAGCCCAGGCGAAGGAAGTGAATGCCAATGCCATCGGAATATACGCGAGCGCCGAGGCCGCGATCAGCAATCCGAGGAATTTCACAGGACGACGATCTGCCCCCGCTGATATACGGCCCAACGCCTCGCCCCAGTTGGGCAGTATGAGAAACAGGCCAGCGGCCGCGCAATCGAATGCCAGCAGCACCCAGATGAACCATGCCGGGCCGGCGGGCCAGACGCCAAGCGCTCGCCACTGCTGCCAGAATCCGGCTACGCCCGCATGCGACGCGGTTGTGAGATAGGTGGGGTAGTAAGCCAGGGGCGCAAGCAGCGCCGCCGCCACCGCGAATGGAAGTCCGAGTCGAAGTACGCGGTCGCGCAAGAACACGCCCACTCCCTTCCGTTGCAGGCTTCGCCATACGAACAATCCGGAGAGAAAAAACATCAGCGACATGAAGAACACGTCGTTGAATCCCACCAGCGCGGCGAACCCGCTCCAGCGTGCGCTATCGGACACCGGGAAGGCCATCCACCAGCGCGGCTGGGCAACCAGACTCGCGGGCGACGGGGGCGCATACGGGTGATACGCAAGTGCGGCGTGATGCGCCACCACCAGCACAGTGACAAAGGCCCGCAAGTAGCCGATGCTCACGTTGTATTGCGTCTCTGGTGGTTTTGCCAGCGCCGGTCTTGCAGTCTGCGTCTGAGGCACAGGGCCGACTTTCGATGTTGCGCTCATGATCCGTTCTCCTTTGTGGGTTGTTCCCTCAGCAAGCTCCGGACGCAGTGTTCAATGCGACTGGATGGCTGGCTTTCGTTCGCACTCGGACAATCCGGTAAGTGTTGGCGGCAGCGATAATCACACAGGCGGCAACCGCTGCTGGGAACATTTTCGAGTTCCACCAGTTGATCGCATGCGTGATCTGAGCCGTTTGTTCCGCGGCAACGTTCGGAACACTGATTCCCACTAAAATGTCAGACTTCATGAACCAGCAAAACAACGCTGAACCGATTAAGTCGGAAACCAGGCGTACGCTAGCACGAGCCCAGGTCCAGTAAGGTTTCAAGAGGTTTATGCCGGCCGCAGCGGTGTTAATTACTGTTACGAGTACAAAGCCCCAGAAAAAATATCGCCATGCCGGCACCAGAGTGATGACCACTCCGGAAAAGTGAAATACCGTCTGGTACCACATGCCCGCGATCAACCAAATGCAGCAAACCAGGTTTGCCACCAACTCAATGACGGAGTTGGTCACCGGTATTCGGTTGGGATCACGGACTGGCGGCAGCTTGCGCGGGTCCCACTGTTCCAAGAACTTTGACTTGGCTTGTACTCTTTCTAGCACTGCGAATACGGAGGTCACTCCTCCAATCATGAAGAACACTACGGGCCAAAAGGATGTCCAGAATGAACCGATCGTCCCAAGCAGACTGCCGCCAGAGTGCGCTGCGCGCGAGACGGCGATGCCGATCCACACCAAAACCCATGGCACCAGGTAGAAGGCGGTCACGATCTTCAGCACAAACACGTAGATGGGGAACAACACTGGTCCAATCAGGTGTTCCTGCGGCAGAAAACGGTTCGCTACCAGTACAGGGCGGCCACGTTGCTTCAGCAAGTCCGCTGTCTCGGCTTCGTTTAGCTCGCGTCCCAGCTCGCCTTCGCGATCTTCGACCTGCGAGCGGAGATCTTCCGAGAGTTCTGCGATGATGTCCTGCTTCTGGTTCTTCGGCAGCCAAAATTTGACTGCCTGCAAATAACGATCAATGAGTTCCATGAACGGACTCCTTTAGGATTTCGTCCAGCGACAGACCGATGCCCTGCCATTCGGCAAGGAGCTGTTTCAGTACGAGCTTGCCGTCTCGGGAAATCTTGTAGAAACGCTTGTTACGCTTGTCCTCTTCACGCCACTCGCTAACCAGGAGACCCTGGCTTTCCAGCCGCCGAAGCAGCGGATAGAGAGTGCCTTCGTCAATTGCCATGCCGTGCTCCTCGAGGGCTTTGCGCAGTGTGTATCCGTACTGCTCGGTGCGGAGTTGTGCCAGGACCGCCAGAACCAGGCAGCCTCGTCTCAATTCCAGCCGGAGATTCTCGAGTAACGAGTCGGTTTCAGTACCTTGTGTCATATAGTGTACGGTGCATACTATGTACCACACAGTATAAGTTGTCAAGAACAATTTTCGAGGAGACTGTGGACAATAGAAAAGGCCGACACGAGGCCGGCCTTTTTGGTGAGAAATTCAGGGACGTAGCAAGCTACGTCTCTACGCACTTACTTCTTCGGGGCGATCGCGTCTTTCGCGGCTTTGGCAACGCGGAACTTCACGACGGTCTTTGCCTTGATCTGAATAGGTTCGCCGGTCTGAGGATTGCGTCCCATGCGGGCCTTGCGATGGGCTTTCACCAATCGGCCGATTCCAGGAACGACGAACACGCCGTTCTTCTTGGTTTCTTTGATCGCCGTGTCGGCAAGGTGCTCCAAAAATGTGGCTACGGTTTTGTTGTTGAGTTCTACTTTTTCCGCCAGATGACGGACGAGCTGCGTCTTGGTCAGTCCTGCTGCCATGAATCCTCCGTGTTGAGCAAAATAAATTTTCCTGCGGGAAGCGAGAGCTATCTTAATACCCGCGCCTGTGGAAAAACAGCATAATTGCCCCATTTTATGCGGGTTTTTTCAATTAGGGAACCAGAACAGCCAAGAAAGACGCGGAGATTGGTGCTTGTAGAAGCGAGAATGTAGCGAAAATGGGCTTCGGACTTAGGGTTGTGACTGGCACAAGCTCGAATCTTCACACCTGACATAAAATGAGGTCGGGAGAACGAAGCTGGCCTGTTCTATCTGCGAAAGCCGAAAAGACAAGCGTTTCTGTCCGGCGGTGCATGGGCGGATTTGTCCGCAATGTTGCGGGGAGCAGCGGGAAGTGACGCTGGATTGTCCCAGTGAATGCGTCTATTTGCAGCAGGCGCGGCAGCACGAAAAGCCACGGGCAGTCGGAGAATTGGATCAAAGCGGCTTATTTCCCAACGTCGAGATCGGCGAGGCGTTTCTCTACGAGCAGGAGCACCTGGTTCTTGGGCTCAGCTACACGCTGGCAAAGAGCGCCCATGCCGACCGTGGCATTCGCGACTCAGATTTGATTGCCGCGCTGACGACTCTGGCCCGGCGATACGAAATGCTGGCCAACTCCGGGCTGCACTATGAGAGTCCGATGACCAACCTTGCGTACCAGGCGATTGCCACGGAAATTGAGAGGATGGTCAAGGAATACCGCGAGGCGGAGCAGAAACACCTTGGCTATAACCGACTCCGAGACGGCGACGTTCTGCGGGCCATCGTATTTCTCGTGCGGATGGCGTTCACGCGCGCGTCCGGACGTCCGAAGTCGCGGACTTTTGTAGATTTCCTCTTTCAACAGTTCCCGGAACAGAGTTCGGCAATTGCGGCACCCCAGGAAATCAGCAGGATCATCGTGCCGTAGTGGAGTTGCCCGCGCTGCGCACGCTTGCCTTAACCCCAAAAAGTTCGGAGACTTCCACTTACTCCCCCTCGCCCACTTTCAGCACCGCCAAAAACGCCTCTTGGGGGATGTCGACTCGGCCGATGCGCTTCATGCGCTTCTTGCCTTCTTTCTGTTTTTCGAGGAGCTTGCGTTTGCGGGTGATGTCACCGCCGTAGCATTTCGCCAGGACGTTTTTGCGGATGGCGGCAACGGTTTCGCGGGCGATGATTTTTGCTCCGATCGAAGCTTGAATGGGAACTTCGAACATCTGTCGCGGAATCAGCGTGCGCATTTTTGCAACCAGCGCCTTGCCGCGATCGTATGCGAAATCACGGTGCACGATAATCGAGAGCGCGTCCACAGGATCGTCAAGCTTGACCATGGGTGACTCCCAGTATCCCGCGAGGTGGTAGTCGAGCGATGCGTATCCGCGGGAGACCGATTTCAGGCGGTCGTAGAAATCGAGCACGATTTCGTTCAGCGGCAGTTCGTATTGCAGCATGACGCGCGTGGAGCTCACGTATTCGAAACTCTTCTGCTTGCCACGTTTTTCTTCGACCAGGGCCAGAATGCCGCCGACGTATTCTTCACTGGTGAGAATGGTCGCGAGAATCACTGGCTCGTCAACCTTCGCGATCTCGCTGGGATCCGGCCAGCGCGAAGGATTGTCCACTTCAACATGCTCGCCGTCGGTTTTCGTGATCTGATAGCGCACGCTGGGAGCGGTGGTGATCAGCTCCAGGTTGAACTCGCGCTCCAGGCGCTCCTGAATGATCTCCATGTGCAGCAGACCGAGAAAGCCGCAGCGGAAGCCGAAGCCGAGAGCCACGGAGCTTTCCGGTTCAAAGAAAAATGACGAGTCGTTGAGGCGAAGTTTATCGAGCGCCTCACGCAGTTGCGTGTGCTCGTGCGCGTCCACGGTGTAGATGCCGGCAAAAACCATCGGCTTGATTTCCTCAAAGCCCGGAAGTGGTTCGAGTGCGGGATTGGAGTCATCGGTGATGGTGTCGCCGATCTTAGTGTCGGCGACATTCTTAATGTTGGCGATCATGAAACCGACTTCGCCGGCGCGCAATTCTTCGATTTCAACCGGCTTGGGCGTGAGCACGCCGAGCGTCTCCACGTCAAAGACGCGGCCATTCCACCACAAACGAATTTTCTGTCCTTTGCGCAGCGTGCCTTCGAAGACCCGCACCAGCACGATCACGCCGCGATAAGTATCGAACCAGGAATCGAAGAGTAGCGCCTGCAGCCGGTGGCCGGGATCACCTTTCGGCGGATGCGTGCGCTTGACGATGGCTTCGAGCACATCCGGGACGCCTTCGCCGGTCTTCGCACTAATAAGGAGGGCATCGCTTGCGTCGAGCCCGACCGCGCCTTCGATCATTTCTTTTGTGCGGGGAATATCGGCGCTGGGCAGGTCAATCTTGTTTATAACCGGAACAATTTCGAGACCGTGATTGATGGCGAGATAAGAATTCGCCAGTGTCTGGGCCTCGACTCCCTGCGAAGCGTCAACCACAAGCAGCGCACCCTCGCATGCCGCGAGCGACCGCGAAACTTCGTAGGAAAAATCCACGTGGCCCGGTGTATCGATCAAATTCAGCTGATAAGTCTGGCCATCATGCGCGTTGTACATCATGCGAACGGCATGGGCTTTGATAGTAATGCCGCGCTCCCGCTCCAGGTCCATCGAGTCGAGCACCTGCGCCTGCATCTCACGCGCGGTGAGCGATCCCGTCAGCTCCAGCAACCGATCGGCAAGCGTAGATTTCCCATGATCAATGTGGGCCACGATGGCGAAGTTGCGGATGAGGGAAGAATCCATGATGAGCGCGGGTGAATAGTAAGTTTAGCAGGCGAGCTTTGGGTGGGTTTGATTTGGCCTGTCTACGCAGAGGCTTCTGCAGTGCGCGCCAGCGTACTTACCTTCCTTAAGGAATCCCCAGTATTGATCTTCTTCTTCTACTCACTCTACAGTCGCTACGGAAGTGTCACACGAGTTACGAGAGACCTGCCTTCATCGTTGTGTCCCTTCGATTTTGTAACCAGCCATTCCAAGGAGACGTTCCCATGTCAGTCGGTAAGAGTGGGTTTACCTCGCTTTGTCTTCTTATATTTGCCAGCGGAACCATTCAGGCGCAGTCAGGCGCTACCGTGCAAACGAGCATTTCTGGGTCGGATCAGGCCGCAGCTACTTCCGCAGCACCAAATAGCGTGTATCGAATTCTTCCGGCCGCAACTCCCGCGGCAAAAAAGCTCTCGCGCAACTTGCTAACGAACAAAAAACTCACTGCCAAGGCGGCACTGCCACAAGCGGGATTCTATCCGGCGGATTTGTCCTATCATGGCGGACCTGTAGTTACCAACGCAGAGCATGATCTAGTCTATTTCGATTGTCCCGCGGGGCCGGCGACGTGCTGGGGAAATCCGGCGGTTTTTCTGAAAGATCTGAATCACAGTGTCTTCATCCACCTGACCGATCAGTACGTTGGAACGAGCGCGAACCTTCGCTATCCAGTGGGCGGTGCGGTTGCGATAAATCAATCTTTGCAGACCAATGTGCTAGGCCAGAATGAGATCCTTTCGATTGTTCACGCAGGAGCCGTGAAACTGTCAGTGCAAAACAGCTATTCAAATATCCTGCATGTGTTTTTGCCGCGCGGAGTTGATACTTGTTTCGACCTGACTTCAATCTGCTACTCGCCCGATAATCCTTCTTCGTTCTTTTTCTGCGCGTATCACGGCGCGGTTTGGTTCAACGACATTGGCCACATTCTCTTTACCGTCGAACCGTACCAGAATGTTGCGGGGTGCCAGGTGGCAACTCCAACTCCTAATGGTGATTTGGCGGATTCGACTGCGTCTGTGCTTTCGCACGAGACTTTCGAAACAATCACTGACCCCGATCTCAACGCGTGGTGGTCGCAGGCTTCGCTGATCGAATGGGGCGCCGAGATTGGCGATATATGCGAGCCGATTGTGAACTCGGGATCTCAATTTCTCGATCCGGTGTTTCTGATAAACGGGAAGGACTACAAAATCCAATTGGAGTATTCGAACAAGTTCCACGCCTGCACGCACTGAGCGTGAACTCTGCTAGTGCGCCAATGCGAGTGCAGCTTCGGCCAGCTTCAGGTCTGCGCCTACCGTCACTGGATCACCAACCTGAAAGCTGCTGGGAGCGGTGTGATTGGGATGTTCGATGCGATGCCAGGTGTTGAGACTCTGCTGATACCAGGACTTGGCATCGCTCCAATCAGATTTCCCCCGCTTCGCGCTCGAACCGGCTTGTTGAGCTCTCCTCTTTGCGAGTTCGCCCAGTCCGGAGTATGCGTCGGCTGCGGCATACAAGGCATCCAGGTCAGCAGGCTGTGTGGAAACCAAAGGCTCAACCAACGTCAACGCGTTACGGAAGTAGTCTTCAGCTTTTTGATCGCGTCCGGTCTTGATTGAGGCCTGTCCCAATTTGACATTACAAGCCGCAACGTTGGCATAGTCCGTTGTGCCTGCTTTATAGAGAGACTCGTAGATTGAACGCCCTCGCTCGATTTCTGTGATCGCCGCCTCTGGCTCGTTTGCAGCGGTCAAGATTGTGCCACGCACCACCCAGTGTTGCCGCAAAAATGCCGCGCTGAAACGCCTTCTCAGGCGCCGAGGCCACGAGTTTTCGCATAATCTCGAGACCACGACCTGAGTAGTCCATTGCCGGCGCGAGTTTGCCTGCTCTTGTACTCGATGCAGCCGTATTCATGTAGGTGATCGCGAGTCTTTGCTGCAGCAGCGCGTTTTTTGGGTCGGCGCGGACCAGATCCTCATAAATCGCCAGGTCCTTCAGGTTGTTTTCAACGGCGCGGCGATAGTCGCCCAAGTCGTCATACACACTGGCGATGTTTCCATAAGCGATCGCCACACTCCGCTGAAAGCGTACGTCAGTCGAAAGGTGCGTCAGCTTCACATCAATTTCCAGTCCTTTCTGATAGCTCTTGAGCGCTTCTCTCGGGTCCGTGACCTCCAGAATATTGCTGACGTCATTCAAGTCCATCGAATAGCCGTGCAGTGTGCGAACATCGTCTGGATTGAGCTTCAGCGCAATCTCATCTACAGCCAGGGCGCTCCTGTAATCCTGCAGCATTTTAAGATTTGCGGAATTGTCGCCGGGGTAACCGATCCTGCCTGAAACCTCGTGATCGAAGCCGAGTTCGTAAAGGACCTTTGAGTTGTTCGGATGTTCATTATTCAGGGACTCGGAAATCGCCACAGCACGGTCAATCGGACCGCGTGCGCCACGCGGATCGCCGTTGGCCCATTGCTGATGGGCTACCAGACGATACTCCTGCGCCAGCGCCAAGCGGTCATTCCAGTCGTTGCTCTTGGCATCAATCTGTTTGCGAATTTCCAGCGCCTTTTTGTAGCTGGTGAGCGTACCTTCGGAATCGCCGAGATTGTTTTCGAGATAGTCTCCTTGCACCGAACCAACTCTCTCATAAGCGGCGGCCAGTTCCCGCTGCAGGCTGACGTCGCTTTTGGACTCCTGCGCCAGCAAGTTCAAATATTGCAGCGCGCGATCAATGATGATCTTTCGGGCCGGAGTTGAGCCAGGCAGTTCCTTGATGGAATCGTGCACGTCGAAGATGAGCGAATTGGTCAGACTGCGAACATCGTTAAAATGCCGCTCCGCTACCCGCGCCTCTCGCGTGGTAATCGCCATTCCGGCAATCAGGACCAAAACGATTGCGCTGGCAGCAGCCACGCCCGCTTTGTGCCGCACAACAAACTTTGACGTGCGGTAGCGTGCCGTGTCCTTTCGCGCCATGATGGGAAGGTCTTCCAGGCTGCGCCGAATATCGTCCGCAAATTGCTGCACTGACGCGTAACGCCGCTCCGATTCCTTGCGCAATGCCATCAGAACGATGTTGTCTAAATCTCCGCTGAGCTGCTTCGCCAGCTTTTCAGGCGAAGCAGCACCCCCGATCGTTTCGGCCCCAGAACTTGCTGCAGACGTGGCAGATCGCCCCCGCACCGCAGTGCTCGGCTTTGACGGTTCGAATTCGCACACTGCACGGCCAGCATCCTGCGAGCTGGCGCTCTTTGGATAGGGACTCTGTCCCGTCAACAACTCGTACAAAACCACCCCAAGCGAGTACACATCGCTCGCGGTGGTGATGTGTTCTCCCCTGACCTGCTCAGGGCTGGCGTACTGGGGAGTCAGAGCGCGAAAGATAGTCAGTGTGGCGTCAGCGCGTTGTGGCCCGCTCGGCTCGTCCAAAATTTTGACAAATGCTGGCGATGATACAGTCACCAAGCTGCGCGCGAGTGATGGCGTAAACTTGGGAACCTTTCAGACGGGAATCTCTCCGTACGCTGTCGCCTTCGACGGAGTCAACGTATGGGTCGTTAACTCAGGCAGTTATACCGTCACCAAGCTGCGGGCAAGCGATGGCGCGAATTTGGGAACCTTCTCTACGGGAATTTCCCCGCAGGGTGTGGCGTTCGACGGCAGCAGCATCTGGGTTACGAGCGTCAACGATGACAGCGTTACTCGGCTTCGAGCTAGCGATGGTGCGAACCTAGGAACGTTCGCGACGGGGAATAACCCGCAGGCCGTGGCGTTCGATGGCGCAAATATCTGGGTGGCTAACGCGAATTCGCACAGCGTCAGCAGGTTCTGAAGGGAAGAAAAAGCACGAATAGGAAATCCACGAAAATGGCGCTCGCAATCGCAAGCGTCAGCAGGTTATAGTGCGCGGGAGACAAAAGCTGGGGGAGGCCCATGTGAGAACTCGTAAGGGGATCGGAACCGGAATCTTAATTTTTGTGCTGTCTTGTGGATTGGCGGCCGAGAACGCCGAAAAGGCCCAGAAGAAAGAACTCGAAGCTCAGGCGAAGGCGATTATCGGTGAGGCAAAGTCGCTCGAGAAAAGCGGCGAACTCGTCGAGGCGCGAGCCAAATACACTGAATCCCAGGCGATGATCGAAACCAACGACGCCGCCGATGCCATCAAGCACCTTGACGATCAGATCCACAAGCGCGTTAAAGATGCACTGGGCAATTCGCGCAAGTTGTATGAGGCACGTAAATACAAGGAAGCTGTCGCGATGTTGGAAGAAAGCGCGAAGCTCGGCGCGTTCGAAGCAACAGTTTCCTACAACTTGGCGCTCTGCTATCACCAGCTAGATGATCGAAGCAAAGCAGTGGAAAATCTCAGCAAGTCCATACGCGGCACGCCCGGGCCAAAAGAAAGCCTCAAGCTCAAGCAGCTGCTCACCTTTTTTGCGACGGGAGAGAACCATGGCGCGGTCGTCAGTACCGACAAAGATCGAATTGATCAGCTGAATCGCATGCTGGAGAGCGTCGGGCTGGAGGCCTCTTTGGAAGATGAGCTGGGAGCGGAGATGGAAGAATCATTTTCAGATGCCGACAGTTCTCCCACAGTAGCGCCAGTCTCACTGAAGGCATCCATTCCGTCCGCCACAAACAGTCATAGCGTTGCCGGTCATCGCGCCAGCTTGTGTACCGCACTAGAGGGGTTCAAAGAGAATCTGGTTTCGAGCGCGGCGGCGACTTTCAATCGCGCGAATTGTGCAGAGTCCAATGGACGCCCTAATGAAGCCGTGCGTTTGCTACAAAAATATCTCGAACTGGCGCCGGACGCACTCGATGCGACGCAGGTGCAAACGCGGATTGCGGAATTACAGGCGGAATTGGCCGTGTCCGGCCCGAGCGGCGCCGAAGTGCGTCGGCTCTATGCATCTGCATACAGCTATCTGGCAGAAGGTAAGTATGACCGGGCGCTCGCCGCATATACCAAATCAAGAGACCTGGCGCCTGATTTCGGTCTCACCTACTGGAAGTTGGCGTTGCTCGATGAAGCCATGGCCGATGTGGCCCCCGCGCGCGAAAATTTCACGCATTATAAGGAGTTTATAGCTGAGCAGACCGCGAAAGACGAAGCTGACCTGCATATTTCTACGCTAGAAGCCAAGAAGTCCAAATATGACGAAGAGGTCGGCGAGGCGGAAGACATTCTCACCGACTTATTCAATCGTGGTATGAACCTGACCTTCAATTCGGGCGAAAACCGAAGTGCGATCCGTGCCAAGCGCGCCCGAATCAAGAAGAAACAGGACCGCAAGAAGGACATGTACCGGGTGGGCGGCTTCGCCATTCCGTATCCTTACGCACAGCAGCAACTCGCAGCGGCAAGTGAACACCTTGAAGTCGCGCTGGCCCTGTTTCCGCTTGGCCCCGAAGCCAACGAGTTGATGGGATTGGTGTTCCTGCAAGCCAATGACGGCCATGCTGCAACCAAGAGTTTTGACGCCGTTGCCAGCCAACGCCTCCCGGTCTCTTTCTATGCAGAGATGCGCGGCGGTCACAAATTCGACCACGCTGTAAAGTGCGAGTTGACCTATGACCGCGTTCGTTTCGTCTTCCTCTCTTCCTACGACAAGAAGGGAATGCCGATCCCGCCCGACAAGAACGCCGGCGAGGACGGACTCGGAGACCTGACCTTGGCTCCAGGCGATGAACGCCATCCCTTCGATTCACTTGAGCTGAGGATCAGCGATATCAAAAAGGTGGAAACCAATAAGGGAATGATGATCATCAAGCTGGCGAAAGAACAGTTCGCCTTGGCGCCGATTTACCTTCCTACATTCACGCCAGTGGAAGGCCCGCCCGCGCGCCGCTTCGCGAACAACTACACCCGGCTGTTCATTCGCTATCCCGGACTGGAAGATTCCAAACTGGGGGCCGAGGGCATGACTGGGACCGAAAAATTTGTCATGGGTTACAACCTGGCCTCAGCGGGCTTTAACATTGCGACCAGCCTCAATCCGGTTGGCGCGATCGAGGCTACGCAAAGCGCCATCTCCATCGCCCGTATTATTCATTCCGCCGTGACCTCGCTGAACGTGAGTTTTGCCTCGTGGGAAAAAACTGTGGACGATCAGCAACAACTCCTCGCAAGCCAAGTGTTCAAAGTGATGCCCACCGCACCAGCGAGCCTGGCGTTCTTGCAGGAATGATGACGAACTGTGCGGTTGGGTCTAGGGGAAAGACAAACGCTGCGAGTAGATTACGGTGCTGTGATCGAACTGCGGTAGGTAAGAAAACGATGTTGTTTCTTCCAATCGGCGGCTTTTTGTTCGGCCTTCTTGTATTGCTTGGGGTCCAATTCTTTTCGGATCAGCGCCAGTTGCAGGGCCGCTTCGGAGAGATTCAGGTCGGTTGCTAGACGGGCCCACATGTACGCCGACACAATGTCAGGTTTGACGCCGGTTCCCTTCCAGTAGGCCTTACTCAATTCCATCATGCCTTGAGGATGACCAAGTTCAGCTGCAGGAGTTAGCCAGCTTGCCATTTGTACAGCATCTGGCGGGACTCCAAGCCCATGCTGGTATATGTATGCGAGACAAAAGGCACCGGGCGCATATTGCAATTTGGCTGCGTGCTGACATCGCTGAAGCCCCTCAGCATAGTCCTGCGCCGACGCGTCTTTCTTGAACAATAAAAGACTCGCCACTTTGATTCCCGATCGTAGGTCGCCCGCTTCCGCAGCATTGCGAAGCCACCTTAATGCTGCCGTTTGATCGGGCGCGATCTCTTCGCCCTTCTCATACATAGTTGCGATCGTCGCGAAAGCGGTTGGTGCGGATGCCGGAGACCCGCCCGCCGAGCGCCGCACTGCATCGTCGGCCTGTGCCGAACCCGCCTCCTGAGCAAGCAGAAACCAAACATACGCGAGAGAGTCGTCAACAGGCACTCCATCTCCGTTGTAGTACGCCGCACCGAGGTTGAACATTGCGTGCGCATTTCTCTGCTTCGCGGCGAGGCGATACCAGCGGACTGCCTCTTCCTTATTTTTCTCGATACCCCAGCCGTTCATGTACATCACGCCGAGATCATTCTGGCCTTCGGAATTGCCTGCAGCAGCAGCTTTTTGATACCAATCTTTGGCAATTGCGTCGTTCGCTTCGACACCCCGGCCATTCTGGTATGCGAGGCCGAGTGCAACTTGGGAGTGCGAATCTCCGCTCTCCGCTGCAGCCTTCAGTTTGGAAATGTCAGGATCGTTTACCTGGGAATGGAGCGTAAGCCGCGCGAGGAGGACTGATGTGAAAACGATCCTCGCTCCTCGCCAGCGATGGTTCGTTATGTGTCGAAGAGCGAGCACCACCATCAGGCCGCCCGGGCTACTCTTGCGGCCTCGATTCCGTCGAGCGCCTTCCACAGCGCTTTGGCCGTGCCTTCCGCGGCATTGAGCGCTCTTTCGGCCGCTTCCGGATTGCGCTCAACGATCTTGGCTAACTGATGCTTCCAAATCCGTGAGTGATACACATCGGCGACCGTGTGGACGGTGAAGTACTCGCACGTCTTTTCGTCAGCGCCGTACATTTCCCGCAATCCTCGCGCTTTCTCTGCAGAAACACGAGGTACCTGCGACTCGTAGGCATAGAAAGCTGCCAGCGCTTCTTCTGGGGCCCGCTCGCGCGCTACGTGATGAAACGATTCCATCAACTGCGTGATTTCGGCTATGGGCGCATGCTGCGATGCATTGCGATCCCCGCCCATGCCTTTGACAAAGTCCAGCCACAGCTGCGGGTGCGAACACGAGCCATCCATTCCCAATTCGTCCTCGCGGTTGACCTCGACCGCACGGCGTAGCTGATCGTCCTCCACACGTGCGCCGAATTCCTCGAGATACACGGGAAATGCTGCGACATGATGAAAATATTCTCGCCCGTACCGCTGCAGGTCTTCGCGGGTCAGCGTGCCGGCCGACCAGGCCTTATAAAAAGGATGGCAAAGCAGATCGTGTTTCGCAATGCGCGCGTCCAGTTGATCAAAGAATTCGTTGGCTGTCATCGTTCCTCCGTGCGCAATCAATATACGGGGAACAGTCCAGTGCCGCAACTAAAGAACAAGTCGGCCACGGATTGACACGGATCAACACGGATCAAAAGGCAAAATCGAGTTCTTTCCACGAAATCTGCGGCCGGGATTTTGAATCCGTGCGAACGTGGGGCCGCTTTGTTACGATTTCCGCCTATGCGCTGCATCACTTTGGTCTTGTTGTGCGTTGTTTCCGTCGCGCAGACCGATCCGCGCATTCCCTCCGAAGTCCGATACAAATCACGCTACGTCAATCCCATTCCGAAGCCGGCAAATTTTACCTCTGCGATGCTGTGGGGCATTGCCATCGCCGATACTCGAGTTCCCGGCTATCAGAAAGCGCAAGTGGAGATTTATCACGCCCAACTGACCTGCCGCGTAGATGGCAAAAACATTGTTTTGAATGACGACGAAGGAGAACGCCGTGGAGGATTGTATCGACGGCATCCGTGGTTCGGGACGGATGAGCATGATCCGACGCCGGGCGCATATTCGGAGATTCCCACTTCTCGCAAAACCGGCGAGAAGCGGGGCACCCCCGAGTGGCCAAGCGCGCGGTTGGTTATGCTAAAAGTTGGTAGTCGTCCTGATCGAGTGTGGCACTTCTGGGCTGCGTCGCCACGCGCTGTGATTCCACCGGGCCGTCTTCATGGATGTACTGTCAAAATTCGCGCGCGAATTTCACGCGGCGCACTGCTGCAGGTGGGCTTCGATTATTGGCGGAATCCTACCGTCGGGTATGGCTCCGGCGGCAACAATCATGAAGCCGGTGCTAGTGACTGGTACTTCCCGTCGGATAAGTGGCAGGAAACGGCATTTACAGATGTTCAACGCTGACGGTGTGGGTCGGACACTCTTGTCCACCGCCTTTCGCTGTGCGTTGCTTCCGGCTTCCCTGCTGTTCTCACTCACGATGGATGATCAGAATTTTGAAATCTGCACGCATTTGTCGGACAAGAGTGTCCGACCCACACGGGCCTGTAAAATAGAAGTTCCATGCAGTTCACCGAACAATTCGAGATCGTGGTAGTCGGAGCCGGGCATGCCGGCTGTGAGGCCGCCGTCGCCTGCGCCCGCATGGGCCTGAAAACAGCTTTGTACACGCTGAACGTAGATCTCATCGCGCAGATGTCGTGCAACCCAGCCGTCGGTGGTATCGCCAAAGGCCACCTCGTCCGCGAAGTGGACGCGCTCGGTGGCATCATGGGCGAAGTTACGGATGCAGTTGGAATCCAGTTTCGTTTGCTGAATACCTCACGCGGCCCAGCCGTTTGGTCTCCGCGCGCCCAATGCGACAAGCAAGCCTATCGCCTGAAGATGCGCGAAGTGCTCGAATCTCAGCCGAACCTGAAGATCAAGCAGGCGGAAGTGGCGGAGCTGATTCTGGAAGAGCCGTCGTTGGCTGTTGGTCGTCGGTCGTTGGCAAGAACTTTGCTGGTTGATCTAGAGCCAGAGTCAACCTCCCCACCCTCCGCACAGAACGCGGAAGGGTGGGGCACCCCGGTCTCAGCGGTTCGGGCAGACGACCGAGAGCCGACGACCGACGACATTGCCTTTGACCAACAGCCAACGACCAACGACCAACGACGGATCTTAGGCGTCCGCCTGCGCGACGGTCGCACGGTCGGCGCCCAGGCAGTCATTATCACGACGGGGACGTTCCTAAACGGCCTGATCCATTGCGGAGAGCAGCAATATCCCGCTGGGCGTTCAGGCGAAGCAAATGCCGTTCTGCTGGGCGAAGCATTAAAGAACCTCGGTCTTCGCGGATGTCGCCTCAAGACCGGAACGCCGCCGCGTCTTGATGGCCGGACTATTGACTGGTCGAAGTTTCAGGTGCAGCCGGGTGATGTCGATCCCACGCCGTTCAGTTTTCGCACCAAACGAGTGGCGCATCACGAGAACCAGGTTCCTTGCTACATCGCGTGGACCACCCCCGAAACTCACCGCATCATTCGCGAGAACGTCTACCGCTCACCGATGTACAGCGGACAGATTCAGTCCATCGGCCCGCGCTATTGCCCCTCGATCGAAGATAAGATCGTCAAGTTTCCTGACAAGACCACGCACCAACTTTTCCTCGAACCCGAGGGACTAAACACGCACGAGATTTACGTGAACGGCATGAGCACTTCATTACCAGTCGAGGTTCAGCTCGCGATTTTGAAATCTGTTCCAGGCCTCGAAACTGCGGAGATGCTGCGCCCCGGTTACGCGATTGAGTATGACGCGATCGATCCGACGGAACTGGAACGCACGCTTGAAACCAAAAAGATCGCCGGCCTCTTTCTCGCCGGCCAGATCAACGGCACCTCCGGATATGAAGAAGCTGCGTGCCAAGGCTTGATGGCGGGAATCAATGCCGGATTGAAAGTGAAGAACGAGCCGCCGCTGATCCTCGACCGCACCGAAGCCTACACTGCGATCTTGATCGACGACTTGATCTCGAAGGGGACGAACGAGCCATACCGCATGTTCACTTCGCGCGCCGAGTTCCGCCTGCATCTGCGGATCGACAACGCCGACCGCCGCCTCACTCCGCATGGCCGTCGCGTGGGACTTATTTCGGATGAAGCGTGGAATGATTTTCAGGCGAAGCAAGAACGGCAGAATGCTCTCAAACAACTGCTGATAAGTACCAGGCTCACGGGCTTGATGCTTGAGAGCATTCAGCATTCAGCACTCAGCATTCAGTCAGAAAAGGGCAAGGAACACGTGGGGACGGGCGCCCTCGCCCGTCCTGCCGAGCCAAGCTCGGCGAGCCTTGCGATGGAAAATGACCTGGGAGGGCATGGCCCTTCGACTCCGCTCAGGGCAAGCTTCAGTCGTGCCGAAATAGGCCATACCGAAAACGGGGCTTTAGCCACTGAGACAAACCGGGCTGACCTCTCCTCAGCATTGGGTCAGCCCCTTGCCCAGCTTCTCAAGCGTCCAGAGATCACGATCGAACATCTTGTGCCGATTCTTCGCGAACTTGCTCCGGATTTCTTCACCTCAGGGGCTAAAGCCCGGGAATCGACTAACGACGAAGCGGCACGAGTAAACCCGTGCCCTTCCCAAATTCCTTCCGCCCTCCGCAACGAACTCAAGTCCGTCGAAACAGAAATCAAATACGAAGGCTACCTGCAACAGCAACACCGAGCCATCGAGCGTCTGAAAAAAGCCGAGCAGCGGACGATCCCCGAGTGGTTCGACTACAAGTCCGTAAGCGGGCTCTCACGCGAGATGCAGGAGACACTGTTGAAAATCCGACCGCGAACGCTGGGCCATGCCTCTCGCATCCCCGGAGTCACGCCGGCCGCGGTTTCGCTCGTCAACGTCTTTATCGAGATTCAAGCCAAGCGTCGCGAACAGGCTGCGATGGTGTAGCGTGATAGTCTCTTACTCTCATCTTGAATCTCCGCTGGGCGTGCTCCTGCTCGCATCCGGCGATACCGGGCTTTGCGAGATCAGTTTTCCCAAGAATGGGAAACCGGTGTCCGCCGACTCAGAGTGGCACAAAGATGCTTCAGCCCTGGCCGAACCCATCCGCCAGCTACGCGCCTACTTTGCCGGGGAACTCGAGAGCTTCGATCTGCCGCTCGCCCCTAAAGGCACCGTATTTCAGCAGAAAGTTTGGGACGAACTCTGCAAAATCCCTTACGGCGAAACCATTTCGTATGGCGAACTCGCGAAGCGCATCGGCAATCCGAATGCCAGCCGTGCAGTTGGCCTGGCGAATGGATCGAATCCGATTCCGATCATTATCCCTTGCCATCGTGTGATCGGATCTAATGGAAAGCTGACCGGCTATGGCGGCGGCCTGCCGATCAAAGAAAAACTGCTCGCGCTGGAAAAGCGGCAGCTGACGCTCTTGTGATTGTGAGATCGGGCGGCCTCCGTCTACTACGGCAAAAACCGCGCCGGATGGGCGGGCCTGGAGGGCCGCCCCTACACGCTGCTACTTGTTCAGTTCCGCTTGCCAGTTGTTGACCATCACCAGAGAATTCGCATTTTCTGACTTAATCGAAAGCGAGACCAGCATCTTCTTCCAGTCCGGACCAAAGCTGCCGCCATTGGCGTCAGTAAAATTGTGTCCGCCGAACAATACCCTGGGCTGACCAAATTCCAGGCCGTTGTTCTTTTCGGTCACCGGAACCAGAATCGCGGTGGAAGTCGCGGGCTCTCCATACACAATTCCCTCATCCGCCATCCCTTTGCGACCGTACCACCACGCCGCAAATCCGCCTTGCGCTGAGACCTGGCGCTTCTCGCCTGGCCCAGGGAATGGGGTCACATAGATCTCGTCACGCCCGCTTTCATTGGACGTGTACACGAACCACCGCCCATTGCTGGAAAATATCAAGCCGCGAATATTCGCGTCGCCCTTCTGAAAGATGAACGGCTTCCGATCTCCAGTAAGAGGCAGCATCCAGATTTCAAACTTTTTATTGGAAGTATTGACCGCGTTGTAGGCGATAAATTTTCCATCGGGCGACCAGGCCACAGGATGCACTGCGCTTTCGGAACTTAGTAGCTTCTGCGCCGATCCAGTCCCATCCGCCGTGCTGGTGAAGATTTTCCATCCCGACGGCGAGTTGAAAGAGTAAGCGAGCTGCTTGCTGTCAGGCGACCAGACGGGATCGTCCGTATCTCCTTTATCAAAATTAAATCTGTTGGCGAGGCCGCGGGACACGTCATACATCCACAAGCTGGTTTCGGATCCATTTTGCTCAGAAGCGACCGCCATCGCCCGTTTGCCATCAGGCGAGACGGCAACGGAATTCTGCTCTCGCGGCTCCCCCACTTTCCCGAGCTGCTTGCCATCCAGATCGAACCAAGTCAGTTGCCAGAGCCCGCCGCCTTCCTCGCTCTCATA
>WNGE01002149.1_pt1 | contig 24424 bp, 20 predicted proteins | sample 5400651 | NCBI WGS metagenome assembly WNGE01 (sample SAMN13153370, study PRJNA577476) | soil metagenome | isolation source: 60 cm soil or saprolite under grassland replicate 2 | place: USA:California | collected 2016-06-15
CGGCGCGGTAGTGATTACGCTTTACGTCTGGTCAACTATCGAACAACACCCGCGCACGGATGATGCGACCGCGCGCGCCAATGTGGTGGGCATTGCGCCGCGTGTGGGTGGTCAAATCCTCAAGCTGAATGTCCAGGACAACCAGGCGGTGAAGGAAGGCGACGTGCTTTTCGAAATCGACCCCGAGGATTACAGACTCATCCTGGAAAAGGCTAAAGCTGAATTGGCCACTCTGGATCAACAGCTCGCACAAGCCCATGACACTTTGCACCGCCTGGAACCACTCCTGCCCCATGGCTTTACCACCGCCGACGCTGTCGACAAAGCCCGAACCGCAGTAACAACCCTACAAGCTCAGCGCGAAGGTGCGATCGCGACCATCAATCTCGAGGAACTCCATCTCTCCTACTGCAAGGTCATCGCACCTTTTTCCGGACGTGTCATCAATCTCAACATTTCGGCCGGCGCCCATGTTACTGCCGGGGTTCCCGTCTTCTCGTTGCTGGACACGAGCAAATGGTACGTCATTGCAAATTTTCGCGAAGCCGAGATTCGACACATGGCTCCGGGAAGCGAGGCAATCGTTTACCTTTCTTCCGCGCCTAACCAACGCTTCCGTGGAAAAGTGCAGGGAATCGGATGGGCAGTCAAGCCCGAAGGCGAGGTCGATTTACCGCCATCAGGAGTTCCGTACGTGAAACGCGAACTGAACTGGGTCCGAGTCGCGCAACGCTTTCCGGTTCGCATCGAAGTCGAGAATCCGGATATCGATCTTTTCCGCATGGGTGCGTCCGCGGTTGCGATCATCAAAGGTCCGCCACCGAAATAATCTATGAGCGCGACGTTCGTCGAAGCGCGACCTGTCGATTCCGATTGGCTTGGCTGGCTCAAACGCGAGCTCGCGCCGACGAGCGCGCGCAAGATTAGAACAGCCATCATCGTCGCTGGCGCCGTTTTATGCGTGATCATTTCGATGGCGCTGCAAGTACCGCAGCTGGCTACCAGCGCCTACATGGTTTTCTTCATCTCTAAGGAGAGCAAGCTACTCACGACAATTACCGGAGTCGGTGGAGTTATTGTTCTCACCATCGGCATTGGCGCCACTCTTCTACTTTACAAATTCACGTATGGTCATCCGGAACTGCGCATTCCCGGAATGGCAATCGCGCTGTTTCTCGGAATGTGGTTTTCGCGCGTTCTTGTAATCGGGCCGCTTGGATTCCTTCTTGGCTTTGTCGTCGCAGTCTCGCAATCCGTGGGCGAAGAGATTCCTTCACCGGAACTATTGGTTCGTGGACTTCTGTGGCTATGGGTGGCGCTGGCCTACGCCATTGCGGTCACCGTCGCGCTGAACTTGTTGTTTTTGCCCGACACGCCGCAGACCGCCGCACATCGACCGAAACCGAAAAGTCTCTTGGTGGCCGACGCGTTCACGAATCCCGCGCACGTGCGCTTCGCCCTCAAAGTCACCCTCGCCGCGATGTTTTGTTACATTCTTTATTCAGCGATTGATTGGTCGGGAATCCACACGGCGTTCATTACCTGCACATTCATCGCGCTCGAGAGCACTGAGGCAACGCTCTATAAAGGAACGTTACGAATCGTCGGTTGCGTGATCGGCGGTGCGCTCGCGCTTTTCTCCATCGTATTCCTTATGCCGCACATGGAAACGATCGCATCGCTTGTCGTCCTCGTCGCTTGTGCCTCGGCCATCGCGGGCTGGGTCGCGACGGGAAGCGAACGGATCAGTTATGCTGGGCTGCAGATCGCATTCGCTTTCTTCTATAGCGTCTTTCAAGGTTACGCGCCGGATACCGATCTCGATAACGTCCGCAATCGCGTCGTCGGAATTCTCTTCGGTCTCGTGGTGACCGGACTCGTCTTCCAATATATCTGGCCCGAGCGCGCTCGAATCGAATCCAGAGGGTTACAATGAGATCGTGGAAGAACATTGCCTTTGCATTGTCGATCTTCGGATGGTCGATCCCGCCTGGAATTCCTTATCATTCGATCATGGGTGATCGCGGCCACGGCGATACGTCGAATAGCTCCGATGGAATTGTGCCCTATTGGAGCTCTCATCTTTCAGATCACGGAGGGCAATACAATCCGCAAGCAATTCGGGAAGTTGCGCGAATCTTAAAGGAATCTCGGTCATTCCAATGAGTAAGAGATTCTGTTCGGCATTGGTCGTTAGCATTCTTGTGAGGTCGATCCAACTGGCGAGCAGTGCAGAAATGCCTCCGCTAATTGATCGGCCAAACGCCGACTCCGGCCCAACCGAAATCTCGGTCGGAATGTGGGTCGTCGACATCAGTAGTATCGACAGCGCCCAACAGACGTTCACCGCCGAGATCGCTGTCGTGTTGCGCTGGAAAGATCCTCGTTTGGCTCACACCGGCAACGGAGTTGTGCGCTACCCGCTCGAACAGATTTGGCATCCGCGCGTTGGTATTGTGAATGAGACTAATTCCGTAAGCCGCAAGTTCCCGGACTCTGTCGAAGTCGATCCCGATGGCACGGTGACTTATCGGCAACGTTACGCCGGAGCCTTCACGCAACCGCTGCGATTGCAATCATTCCCGTTCGATCGGCAAACTTTTCGCGTCCAGCTGGTCGCGGTTCGGTATCAGTCCAACGAAGTAATGTTCGTACCAGATCAGGTTTGGATTCAGGACGGGCTTAAAGGGGCTGGCGGGATCTCGCCATCTGTTACCCTGCCGGATTGGACCATAGAGAAATGGGAGCTCAAGCCGCTCGTGTACGCGCTGGCGCCGCACCATCAGTATTCGAGTTACGCCTTTGAATTCACCGCTTCCCGCAACGTGCAGTACTACATTTTGAAAGTAATTCTGCCCCTCGTTCTCATCGTGATCATGTCGTGGGCCGGTTTCTGGATCGATCCGGTCAACGCCAACTCACAAATCAGCGTCGCCGTCACATCGATGCTGACGCTGATCGCTTATCGCTATGCCGTTGATAGCCAGCTGCCGCGGCTGCCTTACATGACGCGAATCGACCTTTTTTTCCTCGTCAGCACACTGCTGGTTTTCTTTTCCCTGATCGAAGTTTTGGTGACGACGATCCTCGATAACAATCAGCAAACGGAACGCGCCAAGAAAATTGATCGGTACTGCCGCGTAATCTTCCCTGTTATTTTCACCATCGCCTCGGTCGCGATCTTTGCGAAGCCGCGCGAGTAATCCAGGATTGAGGTCGCTTTGAAAGATGAATCCGTCTGAGAATTCAGTGGCGTTTGGTGCGCCTGGAATCGAGCCGCGCTGGACTTCGAGCGCGAAAGAAGTAGTCGGCACGGCCTATCACACCAGTTGCCGCCTCTGGTTCACGCTTAGTCACGGCATCGTCAACGAGATCTACTATCCACGCGTCGATCAACCGAACACGCGCGACTTTGAGTTTCTCATCAGTGATGGCGAAACGTTTTGCCACGAGGAAAAGCGCGACCTGAATCACCTGGTCGAATACCCGGAGCGCGATTGCCTCCTTTATCGTCTGACGAATTCGGAGCCCAACGGTCGCTACCGGCTCATAAAACACGTCCTCACGGATCCGCATCGGTCGGTCCTGCTCGTGCACACCAAGGTCGAAATACTCGATGAATCGCTGCGCGGGAAGTTGCGCCTTTACGCACTGGTGGCACCCCACGGGGCAGGTAACTCCGGGCGTTGTTGTGAAATCGGCGCCAGCACGCTGATCCACGCGCAGCGCGAAGACGTTCACCTAATCGTCGGCTCCAGCTCCGGATTCGCTCGGCGGTCCGTCGGTTACGTTGGCACTAGCGATGGCTGGCAGGATTTGATGAGCAATTTCAAAATGGATTGGGAGTTCCGCACTGCCGACAGGGGCAACATCGCGCTGACTGGAGAAATCGAATTACCCGGCAGCGGTGAATTCACAATCGCCATTGCGTGTGGTGGCAGCTACCAGAGTACTGCGGCCAAGTTGCTCCTATCGCTGGCGGAACCGTTTGAGTTGCACCGCCAGGGTTATGTCCGGCAGTGGCAGCGCGCGGTGGTGAATCCCAAGTTCGACTTTAGCGATAACACTTCGGATGGCGGCGGAATGTACCGGCTGAGCCGTTGCGTGTTGCTGGCCCATGAAGACAAAATTTTTCAAGGCGCGCTGGTCGCTTCCCTGAGCATCCCCTGGGGTGAGACCAAGGCCGATAACGATCGCGGCGGTTATCATCTCGTTTGGACCCGAGACCTGGTGCAGAGCGCGACCGCACTTCTCGCAACCGGCCAAACCGGCACGCCGCTGCGCGCTTTGATCTGGCTCGCTGCCATTCAGCGGAGAGACGGCAGCTTTCCGCAAAACAGTTGGCTCAACGGCACTGCATATTGGTCTGGCTTGCAGCTTGACCAAATTGCCGCTCCGATCCTGTTGGCGTCGCGTTTGTACAAGCAGGGCGTGGCGATCGGTCTGTTCGATCCGCGCGTGATGATTCAGCGTGCCGCCGCATATCTCATCCTGCAAGGACCAGTCACCGGCCAGGACCGGTGGGAGGAGAACGCCGGCTACTCGCCTTCGACGCTCGCCACGGTAATCGCCGGCCTCGTCTGCGTCGCCGAGGCCTGCAACGAGGAGCGCAACACGAAACTTGCAGATTTCATTCTAGTGTACGCTGACTGGTTGGCCGCCCACGTCGAAGAATGGACGGTCACAAGACAAGGCGATCTGGTCGAGGGTTTCCCGCGTCACTACATCCGCATCAATCCGACCGATCCTGACGCGCCGGACTCCCACGCCGATCCGAATACAACGATGATCCAACTCGCCAACGGCGGCGGCCTTCATCCCGCGCGGAACGTAGTCGGCGGCGATTTTCTTCACCTTGTGCGGCTCGGCATTCGCAGTGCGAGCGATTCGATCGTGCGCGATTCAATTGAAGTGATCGACCGCGTGCTCAAACACGACCTGCCGCAAGGCCCGGGCTGGCGTCGCTACAATCATGATGGTTATGGACAGAAAGACGACGGCAGTGCTTTCGATGGGACGGGCGTGGGCCGCTGCTGGCCGATTTTGACAGGAGAACGCGGCCATTACGAACTGGCTGCTAGACGCGATCCGCTGCCGTTTATCAAGTCGCTGGAAAACTTTGCCAACCAGGGAGGAATGATCAGCGAACAGCTTTGGGATGTTGAGGACTTGCAGGACGGCAATATGAAACGCGGTTCCGCAACGGGCGCGGCTATGCCACTTTGTTGGTCACACGCCGAATATATTTCACTCGTGCGCAGCCGTCATGACGGCGTCTGCTTTGATCGAGTCGAACCCGCATTCCAACGCTATGTGGTGAATCCAGTGCAGAGCCGGCATGAGATCTGGAGTCTCCGCCATCGCTTGCAGCGTGTATCTCGCGGAAAAATACTGCGAATTATCCTCGCTGCGGAGGCTACCATCGTTTGGTCAACGGATGATTGGGCGCGCACCAACCGGTCGGACACCACCCATGAGAGTGGACTGAACCTCTGGTTTGCGGATTTTCCTACGGCGGAGTGGCCGGCAGGCTCGGTGTTTACGTTCACCAGCTTTTGGAAGCGCGATCAGCGGTGGGAAGGTCGAAACTGGCAGGTGAGCGTTCAATGAAATCAACAGTTCTACCAGCGATTTATCTGGCGCGGCACGGCGAAACTGCCTGGAGCCTTACGGGGCAGCATACGGGACTTACCGATCTGCCACTGACGGAGCGTGGCGAACAAAACGCCCGCCGTCTTGGCGAACGGTTGATAGGACTCACCTTTGCGAAGGTCCTCGCGAGTCCCTTGCAGCGGGCTGCTCGCACGTGCGAACTGGCCGGTTTCGGAGCCGAAGCCGAACTGGACCGCGATCTGGTCGAATGGAACTACGGGGATTACGAAGGTCTCCGAACGATCGAGATCCATAAGGAGCGTCCCGACTGGCAATTGTTCCGCGATGGCTGTCCCGGTGGAGAATTGCCGGATCATGTTGGCGCGCGGGCCGATCATGTTGTGAGTCGGGTGCGCGCAATCAAGGGCGATGTGCTGATTTTTTCGAGCGGGCATTTTCTGCGAGTGCTCGCCGCGCGCTGGCTTGGGCTCGAACCCGCCGTTGGGAGATTTTTCATGTTGAACACAGCAAGCGTAAGTGTGCTCGGCTACGAACACAGCCTATCCCAGCCGGTGATCCGGTTGTGGAACGATACCCGTCATGTGGCTGACTGAATCGATCCGGCGATCAAAAATATGAATGATAATGGCAAATGCGGACTGGTGAACTTATCATGAACGTGCTGGTTATTGATATCGGTGGAACTCACGTCAAGGTCCTGGCTACGGGCCAGGACGCTCATCGCGAGTTTGATTCTGGGCCGGCGCTGACACCGAAAAGGATGGTCTCTGGAGTTCGGAAACTTGTGGCGGACTGGAAATATGACGTCGTATCCATCGGTTATCCCGGACCGGTCCTCCGGAACCGGCCCGTTTCGGAACCGTGGAATCTTGGAAAAGGATGGGGCGGGTTCAACTTCGAAGTGGCATTCAAATGCCCGGTCAAGGTGTTGAACGATGCCGCTATGCAGGCGCTTGGGAGTTACAACGGCGGCAAGATGCTGTTTCTAGGACTGGGGACTGGCCTTGGGTCTGCGATGATTGCGGATGGCATCGTCGAGCCGATGGAGCTGGGACACTTGCCTTACAAGAAGAGCACCTTTGAGGACTACGTTGGAATTCGCGGATTGGAGAAGCATGGCAAGAAAAAATGGCGGTATTATGTCACCGATGCCGTGAAGCGCCTGATTTCTGCCCTCGAACCCGACGACGTGGTGCTCGGCGGAGGTAACGTCCGGAAGCTTAAAAAGCTGCCCGCAGGTTGCCGCGCAGGAGATAATGCTAACGCATTTCTTGGTGGATTTCGCCTGTGGGAAAAGCCGCCGCCGAGAAAAATTCCGCTTCCGCAAAAAAGCGGTCACATCAAGGCATACGAACCCGATCCAGCCCCAGAAAGCAAAGCAAGGCGTCACAAGTATGAAAGCGACCACTAAACCACTCACTCAGCGCAAGGCTTGGAAGGAATAGCGTATGAGCAATCCGCATTCCGACGCTCTGGTCTTCTTCGGTGCAACCGGCGACCTGGCCTACAAGAAAATTTTCCCGGCGCTGCAAGCGATGGTGAAGCGCGGACATCTTGATGTCCCGGTGGTCGGTGTGGCCAAAGCCGGATGGAATCTGGATCAACTTCGCGCGCGGGCTTACGACAGCCTGGAGAAACACGGCGGCGTCGATCCTGCGGCTTTCGAAAAGTTGACCCGCTTGCTGCGCTACGTGGATGGTGACTACCAAGACCCGGCGACTTTCGCGGCGCTCCGCAAAGAGCTCAAGGACGCGCATCGTCCGGCGCATTACCTGGCAATCCCGCCTGTTTTGTTTGAAACCGTCGTGAAACAGCTAGCGGAGTCGAATTGCGCCAAAGGTGCGCGGGTCATCGTCGAAAAACCCTTCGGGCATGACCTGGCCTCAGCTCAGGACCTGAATAAAGTCTTGCTTGGGGTCTTCAACGAAGCAGACGTCTTCCGCATTGACCACTACCTCGGTAAGCGGCCAGTGAACAACATGCTGGTTTTCCGCTTCGCGAACGCGTTCGCCGAAGCCTTTTGGAATCGCACTTACATTGAGAGCGTGCAGATTACCATGGCGGAGGACTTCGGAGTGCAAGGCCGAGGAGGGTTCTACAACCAGACTGGAGCGATTCGCGATGTGATCCAGAACCATTTATTTCAGGTGTTATCGAATCTGGCGATGGAGCCGCCGGTTCGGTCCGACAGCGAGTCTGTGCGCGACGAGAAAGTGAAAGTACTGAAAGCGATTCCGTCCATCGAGGAGAAGAACCTGGTACGCGGCCAGTTCCGCGGTTACCGAGATGAAAACGGCGTCGCCAAGGACTCGCAGACGGAAACCTTCGCGGCCCTGAGGTTGGAGATCAATTCCTGGCGCTGGAGAGGAGTCCCTTTCTACATCCGGGCCGGCAAATGTTTGCCAGTAACCTGCACCGAAATTATCGGCAAGTTTCGCAAGCCTCCTACACTGATTCCCGACAGCGTCTTGACAGAGAACCATCTCCGCCTCCGCCTGAGTCCCGAGGTGACGATCGCCATGGGAATGATGTCGCTGGCTCCGGGCGAAGGACTCTCGCTCCAAACCGGCGAAATGGTGGCCAGCCGCTCGCCGCGCGCCGATGAAATGGACGCTTATGAACGTGTGTTGGGAGCGGCGATGACAGGAGAAAGTACGCTGTTTGCCCGCGAGGACTACGTGGAAGAAGCGTGGCGAATCGTAGATCCAGTACTGAAAAAGAGCACGCCGATTTATCAGTATGCGCCCAACACATGGGGCCCTGACGAAGTCGAGCGCGTGAGTCCGCCTGGAGGCTGGCACAACCCAACTTCCGGTCCGGAACCGTTGACTCCAAGCGGACAGGCTAAATAACAGAAAAGGATTGAATAAGCGCAAGAATAAATAGGACACGTTTCTCAACATCGCCGAATCCAAACAAACAAGTAACCATGAAAAGGAATTTCTATGACTCCCGTGCCAACTGACGATCGTGCTACTCTTTCCGTCTCTAACCAGCCACTTTCCCCAGAAGAGCTGCGCAAGATGAATGCCTACTGGCGCGCGGCCAATTACCTCTCGGTCGGGCAAATCTACCTGTACGCTAACCCGTTGCTGCGTGAACCTCTAAAACTTGAGCACGTGAAGCCTCGGTTGCTCGGTCACTGGGGTACGACGCCCGGACTGAACTTTATCTACGTGCACTTCAACCGCCTGATCAAGAAGTACGATCGCAACGTTATTTACGTTTGCGGTCCGGGACATGGCGGACCCGGCATGGTGGCGAACACCTATCTTGAAGGCACTTACACGGAGCTTTATTCGAGCATTCAACAAAACGAAGAGGGAATGAGGAAATTGTTCAAGCAGTTTTCCTTCCCCGGCGGCATACCTAGCCACGACGCGCCTGAGACGCCTGGCTCGATACACGAAGGCGGAGAACTGGGTTACTCTCTCGCACATGCTTATGGCGCGGTCTTCGACAATCCTGATCTTGTGGCTTGCTGCGTCGTGGGCGATGGCGAAGCCGAAACCGGACCGCTCGCCACCAGTTGGCATTCCAACAAGTTTCTCAATCCGGTGCGCGACGGGGCCGTGCTTCCCATCCTGCACCTGAACGGTTACAAGATCGCGAACCCAACCGTGCTTGGCCGTCTCAAAGACGAAGAGCTAACTGAGCTCTTCACAGGCTACGGCTATAAACCCCACTTTGTGGAAGGGCACGACCCGGAACCGATGCATCAGCTCATGGCGGCCACGCTCGACACGGTGATCGAAGAAATCCATGCTATCCAGCGTGAGGCCCGCAGCAAGGGATCGTCCGGGCTTCCAGTCTGGCCCATGATCGTCTTGCGTACTCCGAAAGGCTGGACCGGACCGAAATTTGTGGACGGCAAGCCAGTCGAGGGAACGTGGCGTGCGCATCAAGTGCCGGTAGCCGATCTGGATACTAAGCCGGAGCACTTGGCAGTTCTCGAAGATTGGATGAAGAGTTATCGCCCGGAACAGTTGTTCGATGATAACGGTAAGCTAATTGAAGAACTTTCGGAGCTCGCTCCTAAAGGTGAGCGCCGCATGGGTTCGAACCCGCATGCTAACGGCGGGCTGCTCCTAAAAGATCTGCTGGTGCCGGACTTCCGCCAATACGCAGTTTCAGTCCCCAAGCCGGGCAAGAAGACGGCAGAATCCACGAAAGTATTAGGCACTTTCCTGCGCGATGTGATGAAACTGAATCTGGAGCACGCAAACTTCCGCGTATTCGGCCCTGATGAAACCGCTTCCAACCGCCTCGATGCTGTGTATCAGGCCACAGATAAGATGTGGATGGAACCGGTTCTTCCGGTTGATGAGCACTTGTCGCCAGAGGGACGGGTGATGGAGGTCCTGAGTGAGCACATGTGTCAGGGCTGGCTGGAAGGTTATTTGCTCACCGGCCGCCATGGGTTCTTCTCCTGCTACGAGGGCTTTATCCACATCGTGGATTCGATGTTCAATCAGCATGCCAAATGGCTCAAGACTACACGTGACATCCCGTGGCGGCGTCCCATTTCTTCGCTGAATTATCTTCTGACTTCGCACGTCTGGCGCCAGGATCATAACGGCTTCACGCATCAAGACCCGGGCTTCATTGATTTCGTGATGAACAAGAAGGCCGACATTATCCGGGTGTATTTGCCGCCAGATGCTAACACGTTGCTTTCTGTGGCTGATCACTGTTTGCGCAGCCGCCACTATGTGAACGTGATTGTCGCTGGCAAACAGCCGGAGTTGCAGTGGCTCGACATGGACGCCGCCATCGCGCACTGCACGACTGGCATCGGCATCTGGTCCTGGGCCAGCACGGATGAGGGCAGTGAGCCGGACGTCGTGATGGCCTGCGCCGGCGATGTGCCGACTCTGGAAACGCTGGCTGCGGTTGACCTTCTGCGGCAGCATTTTCCCGATCTCAAGATTCGCGTCGTTAACGTCGTGGACTTGATGACCCTACAGCCGCACAGCGAACATCCCCACGGACTCTCTGATTCCGAATTTGATTCCATGTTCACTACCGACAAACCGGTGATCTTCGCCTATCACGGTTATCCGTGGCTCATTCATCGGCTGTGCTATCGCCGACATGGTCACGACAATTTCCATGTGCGCGGCTATAAAGAAGAGGGCACGACCACCACTCCTTTCGATATGACCGTCATGAACGACCTGGATCGCTTTCACCTGGCGGGTGATGCCGTGGACCGTGTTCCGAAATTGCAGCGCGTCGGTTCCCACTTCCAGCAGTTCCTGCGAAACAAACTGGTGGAGCACAAACATTACACCCGTGAGCACGGCGACGATATGCCGGAGGTGAAGAACTGGAAGTGGCCTTACTGAAGAATGAAAATCCTTGTGCTCAATTCGGGTTCCAGCAGCCAGAAGAGCTCCCTGTACGAGATTGACGAGACTCTTCCTGACGATCCGCCTACTCCACTCTGGGAAGGCAAGGTTGAGTGGCACGACGAGGTCGCGGAAGCCGAGGTCAAAGGCGGGCGCGGAGTTGTACAAAAAGATGAGGTGAAAGTCTCGTCGCGTGCGGAGGCCGTTGAGCATTTACTGGGCACTTTGTGGCAGGGCAAGACGCGTGCCGTCACGTCGCGTGCTGAGATTGATGTTGTCGGACACCGCGTGGTGCATGGCGGCCCGAAATACGAAGAACCGGTCCTGCTCACTTCCGAAGTGAAATCGGGAATTGCCAGGGTCTCTGCGTTTGCTCCCCTTCACAATCGCGCTGAACTCGAAGGTATTGAGGTCATTGAAAAGGTGCTAGGCCCGGTTCCGCAAGTCGCGGTTTTCGACACCGGATTTCATCGCAGCATGCCGCAGGCCGCGGTTGTGTATCCAGGGCCCTATCGATGGTTCGAAAGCGGTATTCACCGCTACGGATTCCACGGCATCAACCATCAATATTGTGCCGCGCGTGCAGCGCAGCTTCTACGGCGAGACTTGAGCTCGCTCAAATTGGTTACTTGCCATTTAGGCAACGGTTGTTCCCTGGCTGCGATTCAAGAAGGCCACAGCATTGACACCACGATGGGGTTTACTCCGTTAGAAGGTCTTATGATGGGTACTCGCTCTGGTTCGGTTGACCCGGGAATTCTCACCTACCTGATGCGTCAAGGTCGGCTCCAGGCCCAGGAGATCGATGATATCCTCAACAAGGAATCAGGCCTGCTGGGAATCTCCGGTATTACGGGAGACATGCGCGAGATTCTCGCGTCCATGAACCAAGGCCATTCACGAGCAAAATTGGCATTCGACATCTACGTGCACCGTCTGCAGGCCGGCATTGGCGCGATGGTTGCCGTGTTGGGAGGCATTGACGTTCTGGTATTCTCTGCTGGGGTCGGAGAGAACTCGGCCGAGGTGCGCGATGCGGCTTGCAAGCGGCTGGTGTTTCTCGGCCTCAAACTCGATGACGCCGCCAACGCGCAACATCCTGCTGACAGAGATATTGCTGCGCTGGATTCGTCGGTTCGCGTTCTGATAATTCGAGCGCAGGAAGACTGGGCGATCGCCAGAGAATGTTGGCACCTCATGCGGGCGCCCGAGGCGGACGACTGGCGGGGTCTGACCCTTATGGGAAAGCAGCAAACGCGAACGTTGTGATAATGAAGCAAACAAACTTTGGAGATTAACTATGCAAATTGGAATGATTGGTCTTGGGAGAATGGGCGCAAACATGGCGCGCCGTTTGATGAAGGGCGGGCATGAATGCGTGGTTTACGATCGCAACGCGAAGACCGTAGACGTGCTTGTCCAGGAAGGCGCGGTGGCCGCTCGGTCGCTCGAAGAAGTGGCCAAAAAACTCGGGGCGCCGCGAGCTGTTTGGATCATGCTTCCATCGGGTACGCCCACGGAAGAAACGGTCGTGGCGCTCTCCAAACTACTGGCCGCGGGCGACGCGATCATCGACGGCGGCAATTCATTCTACAAAGATGATGTACGCCGCAGCGCGTTACTCAAGCCGAGCGGCATTCATTATCTTGACGTCGGAACAAGCGGCGGTATCTGGGGTTTGGAGCGCGGTTATTGCATGATGATCGGCGGCGATCAATCGAGCGCCGAACGACTTGACCCCATCTTCGCGACCTTGGCGCCGGGCCCAGGGGAAATCCCGAAAACAGTTGGCCGGGAGCAAATGAAAAGCACCGCTGATCAAGGTTATCTCTATTGCGGTCCTGCCGGCGCGGGGCACTTCGTGAAGATGATCCATAATGGAATAGAATACGGTCTCATGCAGGCCTATGCCGAGGGGTTCGATATTCTGCGGGGAGCCAACTCGGAAAACCTTCCGGTCGGACTTTCTTATGATCTTAACGTCGCCGACATCGCGGAAGTCTGGCGGCGCGGCAGCGTGATCTCCTCATGGCTGCTTGATCTGACTGCGATCGCTCTGGCGAGTGATAGCAAACTCGACGCTTACTCCGGCTTCGTGGAGGACTCCGGCGAAGGCCGTTGGACGATTGCTGCCGCCCTCGAAGAGGGTGTGTCGGCCGAAGTGCTTTCCACTGCACTCTATACGCGTTTCCGTTCGCGTCAGGAGCATTCCTTTGCCGAAAAAATTCTTTCTGCCATGCGCAAAGGATTCGGTGGCCACGTCGAGCGTCCACCAGCGGTCAAGATGAAACAGGGCCTTTAAATCATCGGGACGACAATACATTCCATGAAAACCGCCCTTGGGCGTCTAAAGATCTAACTGAGAAAGGATAATTGATGTCGACTATCGAACAGCATCTCGGCGACAAGGCCGAGTTACTCTTAAGCTTCAGTAATGCGAAGATTTCAAAGGACCGCCTTCACTTGCCCGGACCCGATTTTGTTGATCGCGTCATCTCGTTATCCGATCGCAACAACCGTGTGCTGGTCAATCTTCAACGCATTTACCAGCATGGGCGGCTTGGCGGCAGCGGTTACGTTTCGATCCTGCCGGTTGATCAGGGGATTGAGCATTCTGCGGGTGCGAGCTTCGCAAAGAATCCTGATTACTTTGACCCGGAGAATATCGTACGGCTGGCGCTTGAAGGCGGGTGCAACGCGGTGGCTTCGACTTTTGGAGTGCTGGGAGCTGTCTCGCGCAAATATGCTCATAGGATTCCGTTCATTGTTAAGATCAATCACAATGAGCTGCTTACTTATCCGAACAAATTCGATCAAATTCTCTTCGGAACCGTCAAAGAAGCGCTCGAGCTAGGCGCGGCTGCGATAGGAGCAACTATCTACTTTGGATCCGAGCAGAGCACGCGCCAGATCGTTGAAATCAGCCAGGCATTCGCGCTCGCCCACGAGATGGGTTTAGCGACGGTGCTCTGGTGTTACCTGCGCAACAGTGAATTCAAAAAAGACAAAGATTATCACGTCTCGGCAGACCTGACCGGTCAAGCCAACCACTTGGGAGTGACGATTGAAGCTGACATCATCAAACAGAAGCTTCCCGAAAATAATGGTGGCTACGTTGCGTTGAACTCGGGCGGCGTGAGTTACGGCAAATTCGATGATCGGATTTACTCTGAGCTGGCGAGCGATCATCCGATCGATCTTTGCCGGTACCAGGTGGCCAACTGCTACATGGGTCGCGCCGGCTTGATCAATAGCGGCGGCGCCTCGGGGCAGAATGATATGGGCGAAGCGGTTATCACCGCGGTCATTAATAAGAGAGCCGGTGGAACAGGCTTAATCTCCGGGCGAAAGGCATTTCAACGTCCAATGAAGGAAGGCATCGAACTGCTCAATGCCATTCAAGATGTTTATCTCGCGAGAGAAGTTACGATCGCTTGAGAAATATCGATGCCAAAGCTGCAGATCGCGCAAAAAAGCACCACTCTCGACCGCAATGTGGAATGTGGCCGCGCACGATTGTAAGTCTGGCGTTTGCTCCGCGGCTGGATCGGGCTCTGGTACAAATCCTAGCACGACGCCGATCTTCGGTGCCGCTACCGAGTGAGCCAGGGTGGCGAAATTGGCAGACGCGCCAGACTTAGGATTGCGAAATCATCGATTTCAGAGCGTCGCTTTTCATTTCAAAGCGAACGCGTTCTACGAATGGAAAACAGGTTTTTCGTACGAAATCGCTGCGGTCGCGAATGGTGCGTAGAATGCGCCTCGTTCTAGCACAAATTCTAGCACAGACGCGCCAGACTTCGCTTCGTGCGATTCTAGACTTTTCGCCTATTGCCGACGAAAATACCGCAATCGAACGCGGTTTACTGCGGTCACCAGAACACACAAGCGGTGTTCTGAGCTACTGTCGTCTCCTCGTCCCAGAAGTTCGGCGATTTCGCGCACTCACGGATGACGACCTCTTCATTCCACTGAATGCCGCCCGCCGGGTTTTGATGCTCGTGTGCAAGCCCGATGGCATGGCCGAATTCATGGGCCGCGGTGCCGCCGTCGAGAAAGCCAAGATTTATGGTCGCTTCGTTCAGTGGAATGCTTCTGCAATCCGTGCCGATGTATGACCAAACGCCATCGTGTGAATCGAAGGTGAGATCGTGCGCAAGCTCAAGCCGGTTTTCGGATATCTGCATCGCAATCACGAAAGGATGGCCGAGAGCGCGAGCTATCTTGGTTCGATGCCGTACACCGATCAGCTCGACCATTTCTGTTCCACGACCAATAACCTACACAGAAAAAGCTCGACAAGTTTACAGGGACGCAAAGATTTCGCTGATTACGTCAGCCGACGTTCCAATGCGTGTCGGGTCGTGCTGAGAAGCGCGAGGGTGCTGGACGTTCGCTGGAAACGCCGCTTAGCGCGATCTCCAATTCCAACTGGAACTCCGAACCAAAGCACGCGAGTCCGTTAGTGGAAAGACTCTCGCGGCAATAACGGTTCTTGGTTCCCCGCGGAACTGGATTGCAGTCAACAATTCAACGGATATCGGCTTCAACACAAACCAGCAATTAAAGGAGATAATATGCGAAGATCAAAAGTGAATGCCTGGGTACGGGTGGGTGCCCGACCGTCCGGATTATCGGGACAAACTCTATAGCGCCATCGCTGCGCCACCGAAGAAACTGCCACCAAAGGTGGATTTGAGGGAGGGCTGTTCGCGAGTGGAAGACCAAGGACAGCTCGGCAGTTGCATGGCCAACGCGTTGGTTGGCAACCTGGAATTCCTCAGAAAGAAAGCCGGTCGCAGGGTCACCAATCTGAGCCGGCTATTCATTTACTACAACGAACGCGCGATGGAAGGCACGATCAACGACAATGCGGGCGCCATGATTCGCGACGGCGTCAAATCGCTCGTCAAACTTGGCGTGTGCAGTGAAAGGAAATGGCCTTACAACATTGCCAGGTTCACCGAGAAACCGTCGCCCTCGTGCTACAAGCAGGCGGCCGATCATCAGGTTACCTCTTATCATCGGATCATCAGTTTGCAGCAGATGCGTCAATGCCTCGCTGAAGGTTATCCGTTTGTTTTCGGTTTCTCTGTTTATGAGGCATTCGAGTCCGAGGAGGTTGCCAGCACCGGCAAGTTGGACCTACCTAAGCGAAGTGAAAAACAACTTGGCGGCCACGCCGTGATGGCCGTGGGTTACGACGACTCAGCCAAACGTGCGCTTGTCCGTAACTCTTGGGGCAGGAACTGGGGCATCAAGGGTTACTTCACCATGCCGTACGACTACATCTCGGACGACAACCTGGCAGAGGACTTCTGGACCATCCGCGGGCTTGAAAATGTGTAGAAAGGGAATCGCGTCAGAGGCTGACCATTCTGGTGTAGACCGGACAATGATGCACATTGCAGCAGGCTTGGGTGCAAAAATCGCAACCGTGGTCGGGGATCGGACCCTATCGGGGCGCGGAGGCAGTCGTTAATGGTCAGGAATTTGCAATCACCTATCCACAGAGGCGCAGTCGTTGCAAGCAAGCACGCTGCGAACGCGAAAACCGCGGAGCGCAGCGTAATCAAGCAATGTGCCAACGCGCATCTCAATCGGCCCGGGCGTAACCATTCCGAAAACTCAGCCACCGTGGCGTGATTGAGTCGAGATTTGCTGCATCCGAAAAAAGGCGAACACCTCTTCAATTGGCCGAGCCACCCAAAGTTCACTGTTGAATTCGTGAACATGCACGAGGCGTGTAATTTCCGCCGGTGTGCTGGCGACGAAAGTCAGAACTGACACGTTTTGTTGGCTGTTGAGTGTTAGCCGTTGTAGAGGCGCTAGTGCCAAGCGCCTTGCCGATTGGCAACGTGGCAACCGCTGCCATGAACAGTTTGTGGTCGCCGCACGACGTGAGGGCTGCGCCTCGGCACGTGTATTCAACTACGCGCCTTTGCTGCAGGTGATAGCAATTCCAAGTGCGGCCTCAGGTTTATCGGCAATTCGTCACGTCAGATCGGCTTCGGAACGATTCCACTGATAGTGCATTCGAAAGCCATCGGTAGTCCACCGCGTGAAGTCAGGTAGTCGAGACTCTTGCCGCCTTCCTTATTTGCGACTGCCGCGGGGTCTTTTCGCCAATGCGCCGGAAGAACGGCCGCTTCTTTTCATTCTCTGTGGTGTCCTCCTTATCCCGCGGCGAATAAGTCGCCTTGGCCTGAGGAATGCTTGGAACTCTGCGACCGCTTCGCGCGAAAGCCACGGGTAAATGGATTGTTTTTCCCCTTGAAACGCCGGCTTGAAGATTCTGCGCTCCTTCCCTTTTAAGAGCGGTCCGTTTGCCTTCCTCGTCCGGCGCATCAACCGCGCAATATATTCCATCGCGAGCGGATGATTCTGTTTCATTGCCTTTTGGAAAGCGTTGCCATCAAGCGTGCCTACATTGGCGCGCACAAGGTCCTTGAGGTCGTCTCCGAAATTCATGGAGTTCGCGCTCACCTGCCATGCGCCAGCTTCGATGGTGTCAGGCGTGACCGATGTTACATTCGTCGTGTCCCGCCCCTCATTGAAATTCCACGAGGATTCGAATCCGGCGAGCACGCGCATCACCTCAAGCATGCAAGCCTTTCGGTGAAGGATGTCTCCGAAGGGACCGAGTTCCTCCGTCACGCTCGCGTATATATCTTTTTCGTTGCCTGGTTGATCGGCAAAGATTGCTTCTGGCGCCGTTTTCCCCCAAGCGACGAGCTCTTGCAGAAATTCCGGCTTCGGACTCCCTCTGGTGAATACTTGCTTCAGCGTCTTAGCGAACTTTCCGGCCGGCATGGGCGCCCCGGCAGCAGGTTTCTCACCGGCCCGCATGCGGCCCCGGCTCGGCTTGCGCTTTTCCGCCAGCGCGAGGTCGAGCGCCTTAATCGTGTCGCCACCCACCCGCCCGTCCACATCAATCCCCGCGCTGCCTTGGAAACTCTTTACCGCCGCCTCCGTCCGCGGTCCGAAGATTCCGCGGTTAACCCCACCAGAACCGAGATCGATACTTTCGCCAAGTTCGATGAGCGCGTCCTGCACTGCGCCCACCCCGCGCTGCCTTACGGGCCGCTTCAAGAGGATGCGCTGACCCGCCACCACATCCACAAGGTCAGGATCGCTAACCAATCGCCCGCGTCCAGCTCGGGCGATTTCCTGCCCGCGGGTGATGCGCTCGTGCAGCCCGCCGACGACCATCCGGGCGATCGTCTCTTCCGCGACCTCGAAGTGCATGCTATCGACAGTTCGGGAGAATCCCCCACCCCAGAACCAGCCAAACCGGTTGAAAATCGGGAAAAGGCTAAGGAATCCGCGCTGCGTGACGTGCTCACCCCGATCGACTTCTTTCGGGCCAAATTTCAGATCGATGGCGGTCCCCCAGGAGTGGTTGGAGAAAACATTTGGCTGGTTTCGTATGTGGCGCACGCAAAGCATCCCGAGTTCCTCCGTGCTCACCTCATCGTGCACCTGCGGAGCCTGACGCTTTAGTTCCGCAAAGACTTGCCGGAGCGACTCCACCGCGGCGTTAAGGCCTGTTACGTGGAAGGGGCCGACATCCACATTGTTGACAATGTGTCGGGCAAAGTCGCCCGTCGGGTCACTGCAATCATCCGTCTTTCGACCCGGAATGCCGAGCAGCTTGATCATGGTCGATTCTGATGCGGAGTGGAGTCCCAGGTTGAATGTCTCCAACGGAGGAATGGGCACGATGTCGCTGAGTTTGCTCATGGCAGGTTACGCTTTATTAGATTTTGAACTCACAATTCTGAGAGGGGCGCCGGACTATGTCGAGTTATTTTTCGCCGCACGGCTATCTACCGTGACCGTGATACGACGGCAATTTAACCAGATCGCCGGAGCGATTCACACCGCCCCACCGTGCCGAATTAAAGCGAAAAGCCCACGGTGGCGGGGCTCGGGCCAATGAGCAAAAGACGTTGGTGAAACGGCGAATGTCGCGCAAGCGCGTTTCTATTGGGAATCGCCGATACACATATGCCACACGGACTGACTAACGAGAATAGCTCAAAGGAAGCCTAAAGATTTTGTCGTGGCGTGCGAACGTTGTGATGTAACAACGCGCCCGCCATGTTCGCCGCGTGGCAGATGATCTTCGGGATCGCGGCGCTATTAGTTCTCGGATTGGTCGTCGAAGGGAACCCGGTGTGTTTTCACTCGACTGGCATGGTGTTATTCCGCCTGCTCTTCCTCGCTGTGTTTGGTTCGGCGCTCACATTTCTACTTCTCTACCGGCTCATGGCCCGACTCACCGTGGCATTCCGCCCGGGGGCAGTGATGCTAGGCTGGTTGTTCGGTAGTGAAATATCTGCAGTTACATCTTTGTGGGCTTGTCGGCCGTGGATGATGAAATACCCGCGTTGCGCGTGCAGCCGCACGTTCCGTCCCGAGAAAAGCTTTGTCGAAATCATGCCAACCGCTGAGGGGTCCGCAATCCCCTGCACACTGAGACCTCCTTTTTGCTCTTTATTCCGCATTGCCGTGGCGACTTCTCACAAATCGATTTTTAAGAGAAGGCTTAGCAAAAGGCAATCGCAATAAAATTTGAACTGTTGCATGGCAAAGCTCCTCAAGAGCCTGCTGATGGCAGCATTGATTTAGTGTCGACAATCGGAGTGCTTTCGATTGCTTGATTGGGCCGACACATAACGACCGGGACGCATCTCCACAACTTTTGGGCGGTCGAGCGTCCGCTCGGGCACACGGCCGTTTCTTACAGCCGCGGCAAACCATCAGGACTGCATCGCATTCAGGAATCACTATGGCTAGATTTTTCATTCCTGCTAAACTTCGCGGGTTAACAGTGACGACGCTTTGCAACCAGGCGTTTCGAAGTTCGCCTAAGATTTTCGCGTCCAACAATGAGCGGCCGCTTGTACAGCCGTCGACCTAATATGACGCCTGGGACGTTTCGCCCTATCTACGCTGAAACACGCGAGCCGTTGACCAGGATGTAAGTCGTGCCCGTGCAACTGTAGATGGCGGTGTGTCATTGGAGAAATCACGACCGGCCTTGCGATTTTGATCGGCGTCGGCTGCGACGATACGTCGACCGTCGCACTCAATCTGGCGGAGAAAATCGCAAACCTGAGAATCTTTGATGACGATCAAGGAAAAATGAAACGCTCGCCGCTAGACGTAAAGGGAAGCGAGCTGGTGAGATTATATGCGTCCTGCCACTGAACCGACAGGGCGATCACCGCCTTTCAGGCCGAACACTTAACCAAATGGGAGCTCAGTTAGGCGACCTCGGCGTGGTGCTATACAAAAATGGAAAAGTCGTGCCGGTGGTCTACGGCGATCGCGGTCCTGCCTTGAAGCTCGGTGAAGGGGCTATGGGCGTCGCGCGCGCTCTCTCGGAATTAATCCTGACCCCAACCGAGGCGGAATCGACGCCGGCGAAATCCCGCCCGGTATTGTTCATCTCGTTTTTCCGGGCACAACCGACGCACCTAACAAAATAACCAGGCGAACCGCTCAACAGGTGGCCGGGATGCATTACACCTCTTTGCCCAATTCCGTGGCCGACCGGCTTAAAGATTGTGCCCGTCCGATATGACGCAGCGCCCGTGGAAATGTCATGATGCGCGAAGCTGGGCCACGAACTAACGCTGGCAGATGTTGAAAGTGCGCGAGAATGGCTGATGAAATTAAGATAATTGAGGGCAGTGAACTTCGAAAAGCAGATCATCAAATCGACCCACTTCTGCTCGATCGCTGGTCGCCGCGCGCGATGTCGGCGAAGAAATTTCGCACGAGGAACTGATGCGACTCTTTGAAGCGGCGCCCACTGGCAACCTGGCGTTCACCGCCCGCGATTGTGCCGTGTTGTACAGGAGCCGATAATTGGTGCATCGGGGTTCGCTGCGGTAGCTATCGGCGTTGGAAAGATCGACGATCATCGCCATCGAGATTTCGTCGTTGAGTCAGGTGTCAGCCTGGATTGGGCCAATGAGCGGACGCAGCGATTCCTGCATGAACACCTCACGGCCCTCCGGGAAGTCGCTGCCAGCGAGGAGTAGCCATTGATTACATCGAGGTCATCGGCGGACGAATAGGATATGCCGAGAGGCCTCGCCTTCGTACTTCAACTTTAACTGGAAGAGGGCGGCGTGGCCGGGTTGGTCAGCAACGCAGGCGCACTGGTCGGGCGCTTCTCGATCAGGTTCGCAACCGCCGGTCGCAAACTCATCAGGTTCTTTAGCAGGTTGAACCAGAATAGAGCGCCGAGAGTGAGCAGACCGGCGGTAGCAAGAACACCGAACAAATGCGGCCAGAATTGCCGAAGTCGGGAACAAAATCCGCTCGCCCGCTGCGGATCGTCCCAGCGCGCCATGAACCCCGCGGGCACCAGCGTAAAACCAGTTTTTTCAATGTCATCCTTTAAGGTAGTAACACTTTTTTGTCGCGACTGCAGGAACGCCTGCGCGCCTTTGGTTTGAAGGTCGTCATACTCAGCCAGCCAGGCTGCGGCGTCTTCAGGTTTGACAGACTTTTCTTTAAGCAGCGCCTCGATAGCATCATGATACGCCTTTGCCGTTCCGCTCGCCGGAAGCGGCTTCAATTCGAAAGACGGATGCTTTTCCAACCAGGAAAGATAAGCGCGATGGGCGGACGTATCGCTCGGATCGAGTATCTTTCCGCCTTGTTCCACAAAGCCGGGCGCTGATTTGACCAGCGCCTCGACCAGTTGCGGTTGATCGTGCAACTGGCGATAGATGTCCCCGGTATCCAACTGCAACAGAAATGCCGTTAGAATTGCAAAAATAATCGTGACGATGCGCACGTGCATCTGGAACCATTGTTCGGCACGGTCCTGAGCGCTGCCAAACCAGCGCTGAAATCGATCATACGCTTGGGTGGTGGCACGGTCCACGATTACGCCAAAGCTTACCAACGAATTCACCGCCGCCTGCCGTTGCGCCTCGGATTTGAAGGACTGCGAAACATCGGAGATCGCCTGAAGCTTAGCTTGCGCTTCTGTGGTGGGACGATCCGGCTCCTGCAACGCCGCGATCAAACCCGCAGCCTTTCTGACTAGTTCCGGGGGAATGTTGCGAAACGCGGCTTCGATCTCGGTCATGTCGTCGAGCTCATACAGGACGCGGTAAATTTCGCCGGCGCGGATGGCGCTTCCGAGCTGCATTCCACCACCCCACGGCCACGTCCAAAACCCCCACTGCTTCATTCGGTTCGGCTTAACGGAGGGAATTTCTAGATCTACTCTTGCTTTCTCGACCTCAGCTCGTGCGTCGGTCACGGCCTGGTCCCTGGCGGCGTCGCCCGGATGTTTGTCCAACTCCCGCTGCGCTTGTTTGAATTTTCTCTCGGCGGCAATGAGAGCTTGCGCTTTCGGGTCGGGAGCGGGCCGGTTTTTTTTGCGCCAAACAGAGTCACTGAAAATCGGATCGCGCAAAATCTGCGCGGCCAGCGAATACGCGTGCCCTCCAATGGTCAGATCGACCGTTTGAAACGTGAGAGCGAGAGCGTTGGCCAAATTTTTGCCACGAAGCGAAAACGCCGCCGAGACCATCTGCACGATAATCGTGATCAGGAGACTGAGAACAGTCATGATCACCGCGAAAGCAATGACTGTATCAAGTGTGCTTAGCATATGCGGTGGCTAGCGGCTAATTGTGCAATCTGGAACGTTTGAGTCACATGGCAGGAAATCACCTCATACTCAAAAAATCGCGACTTTTGCGGCGGAATTGACTGCGCTCCACAGAACATCGAGCGCTGCGTTGATCGCTTCTTGCGCAGCGGCTTTGGCCTCCACGGTCAACGCAAGCCTGACATCTTGCAGGCTGTCCTCGACGCTTTGCAGCTCGATCTTTGCTTGCTCGGGAGTTTTCGTGCCAGCAGCCACTTCTAACGCAATGGCCTCGGCTTCCTTTTTCGCCTCCGCGAATTCCTTTTCCAAATAATCGCTTACGACGTTCCAGTGGGCGCCGGCGGCGATCCGCGCCGCGGCCAGCATTTTTTCGAGAGTGTTTTTGAAATCCATGGGTTACAAACAGTTTAAGAATTAGAGGCGGACGCCGAGGTCGCTTCCTTCGACGTCCCGATGTGTTTCTTGGTTAGCTGCACTTGCACGAGCGCGCGCAGAGTGCGATGAAGGCCAGCCGCGGAAGTCTTTGTAATCGGACCGAGACGATGACTTGCCTCCAGTTGATCGTAACGAGTACTTAGATTTCGGAGTATCTGAATTTCTTCGGCGTTTTTGTCTTTCTGTTCAGAGCGTAGCAGCATCGCCGCCGCAGCGCCTCGCGCTTCGTTGTAAAAGGTAGCCGCTTCGGCGTCATATGGTTTTCCGCGCCTTACAATCTTTCCCAGCTCGTCGGTTGTCGCGGCATAACGGACAATAAATATCTCCGTCTTTGTGACCAAGTCGGTGGCCGCGCGGTCGGTCACTTCGTCGTACGGTGATACGAAGAGCACCGAGCAACTCGCGAAAAGCAATGGCAGCAACGCCAACAAAGAAAATACCCGGCGGGCGATCCAGACTGAATTACGTGTTCGCATTGGGCGCGAGCTCATGGTCGATCTTATCGAAATCGCGAAACCTCTGACAAGGCTAAAATCAACTCGGCAAACGCAGCGCAGGGGCACGTTTTGCAGGCGTATTACTGTGATGGACTGACGTATACTTTCACAGAGGACGGCAAAACTTCGTTTAGATCTGAATGCCGCTCTGAGCGGTAAAGACCTAGCGAAACTTTCCGTAAATGGGTTCAAAATCACGAATAATAAGCTGGTTTTAAACCAGCCTGTTTTTATCGGTAATACTCCGCTGCCGAATGCAGCCGATATCTTGGCGCGCAAATAGGTGTTTAGAAATCTGATCGCTTTACTTGATCGAGCGTGTAACTGATTCTTATGTTCGCCCTGAAAGGCAGAGCAAACCGTTAGGTCAGTAGAAAAATGATTTCACCCGAGGAGTACATCGAGCAGCGTCTGAGCGATCAGATAGGCTGGTATGACCGTAAGAGCAGCATGAATCAACGCTGGTTCAAGCGGCTGCGTTTTGCCGAGGTCGTTGCGGCTGCCACGATTCCATTCCTATCCGGTTTCGCGGACAACTCGTTCCCGATCAAGATTGCGATCGGTGCTTTGGGTGTTCTCGTTGCCGTGGTCGCATCCCTCCTCGGATTGCTGCAACTTCAGGAACACTGGATTGAGTATCGAGCTACAGCGGAATCGCTCAGAAAAGAGAAATTTTTGTTTCTGACCCAAACGGAGCCCTACGATAAGGATGATGCCTTCCATCTTCTCGTCCAGCGCGTGGAAGCTCTGTTGTCAAAGGAGAACACTGATTGGGCGCAATCCATGAAGACACCACCTAAAGGAGAGAAGCGTGCTTGAGATTCCGAGATCAGGGCTCGGGGCTTAGCTTCGCGTTCGCCGTCATGTCTCAAGAATAAATG
>WNGE01002395.1_pt1 | contig 24423 bp, 14 predicted proteins | sample 5400651 | NCBI WGS metagenome assembly WNGE01 (sample SAMN13153370, study PRJNA577476) | soil metagenome | isolation source: 60 cm soil or saprolite under grassland replicate 2 | place: USA:California | collected 2016-06-15
GGGAAAAACTGTCATTTCTTGACAGAACAACGATCTTGCCCTGCCGGAACTCTTCACCGGTTTCTCGAGCGGCGCGCAACAGCGCCGGCCAATCCTCGAAATCAGTAGCAAAAATCTTCTCGACCATGCGACGCGTAAGTTCAGGAACCAGGCGGTTCAGCATCACCGGCGAATAACCTTTTTCGTCGGCCAGGCGGGCCCAGTATAGGTTGTTGGAATCCCACGTCTCAGCCAACAAACGGCTTGAGTAGCCCATGAAAACCGGGGAAGGCGGCAGATTCAGCAGCTCTCGCGTGTAACTCTGCGCCAAGATGCGATGCGGCACTCCAAAGTCTCGCGACAAACGTTCCCAGTTCACCTCGTTGGGGTAGCGCTCAGAGAGAGTCGCAAGCTCATTACCGGCCGGTCCGAAGGAGTCGGGCTCTTGCGGAAATCTTCGTTGATATTCAGCCGCCAGATAGAAAGTGTCCGCAGGCATCAGCTGCGAAAGCGCTTCGGGCAAGTGTCCTGAACGCAGAGCCTGCTCCACTCTTTCGGAGCGCTGCGGAATCATACGATCGGACAGGATATTCATGACCTTACTCCGCACTTCGTCATTTTGAGCGGAAGCGGCCAAAAACTCCTCGCCCCACTGTTGATACAGGCTGACAGCGTGAAGCTCATTTTGGCTCACGTTCCACCATCGGGGCACGACGGCGTTGGTCAAAAGGCCGGGCACCAACTCTCGCCAGATCAGGGCCTGCACGTTTTGTGGCGCGATGAAATCCTGCTCCGCGGTGGCAAGGACGTAAGGTAAATCGGCCAGCGATCCGACCAGGTGTGCGCCTCCGCCCGCCGGGGAACCGGCGCCGAACAACTGAGGCGCTTGCCAAAGTCGTTCCAGGCCGATGACAGTATCTCCCGCAAAATCATGCGAACGAACGAAAAGAGGATTGTGGTGGAGAATCTGGGCGCCGGGAGGCTCATAGTAGGCGTAATTGAGGCCTACGAGGGTGTCTCGCAGAAAAGGGGCGAGTTGGCCGCGGGCCTCCGCCAGTTGTTCGGGAGAACTCGGCGACTTAATTACCTTCGCCAGGTTCGTGCGCATCTGCAATTCCGTATGACGGTTATTGTAAATTCCCGCGGCCCACTGATCTCTTTCGCTATTTCGGAAAATTGGCTGGGGCATCTCGAATTCCCTGAGTTCCCCGGCCAAAGGAAGCAAGGTATTGCCTGACAAGTTTCCTTGCGTGACTTCGCGCAGGCCGTCACCCAGGGCCAAGAGGGTGTCGAGAGAAACCAAACGCTGCCCATCCAAAACGGATCGGATTCTGTTGGCGATCAGTTCATGCATGCGCTGGGCTTCCGGCGCTGACTGATAGGGACCCGCAAGCAAATTGATGATTTTGTCTTGAGAAGTATCGGCCTTGCCGGTTGCGGCGAGCAGCAGGTCTTTCAGGGCGGCGCGGCCTGCATCGAAAAGCTGCGTTGAAGAGCCGATCTTGCCAAAGGGCCTGATCACCTTTTGCCAAGAATCGTTCAAAGCGGCGCCAGGTATTTCACCCTGACGGGCCAATATCTGCCAGAGTCCGACGCTGGCCTGAAAGGTTCCAAAGGCGTTGCCCCGTAGAGTGTTCTTGGAAATGCCGTTAAGGCTAGTTACAACCTGGAGGAAGGCAGCGATGGAAGCATCGTCCAAATCTGGAAATTCTGAAAAGATTAGGTACTGGTCGCTGAACTCAGAGAACTTGCCGGCAAGCAAGGCCACCGTTTCGGGCCTAAGCCGATGCTCCGGAGAACGCCTGCTGTCGAGTTCACTAAGCATCAAGTAGCTTTGCAAAGGCCCCGTCTCGGTGGGCACGCGAGAAATCGCGGACAGGGCTTCCAGCAATTGATCTGGGTGGTCCCAATGTGCGGCCCGGCGGCCCCAGTCGTGGATAATTTTGGAATCCGTCTTTTGTCGGAAGACTTTCTTCCATGTCTCGAGATTTCCAGGAACATATGGATCGCCGTTCGGCCCCCATCGAAGCCGGGTCACCAGAAGAAACAGACCTGCGTCGCTCCGAAACACGCCCGTTCCAGCATCGGAAAAGTCTTTTCCGCGGAACATCTCATAAAAACGCCGGAGACGAGTAGGTTCGGTGAAATGAGTTTGCTGCGACGGAGGCACACTGGACAGGTCGTCAAAATACGCCGCAAGCCAGCCGCTATCCTTTGCGAACAATTTAGGTATGAATTCTCCCGGAGAGTCAGGACTCGCTCCGACCAGTTCTTTCCAAGCGGGGGCCGCGGCTGATCCCCCAGGTACAACCACTCGCCCGGATCGAATGCAGACGTGGCTGCCGTAGAAGTCCAAGGCCGCAGCTTGCGGAACCATTTTTTTTAGCACGTGCAATTGCCGCAAGGCAGATAGAGTTTCGGCATCCATCCGCGCCAACGCCCAGTAGAAGCGGGCCAGCTCCGGATCGCCTAAGAGCATGTCCAGTGCATCAACCTTTTTTTCTTTCTTGGTCCAGTCGATTTCCACGGGCGGCGCAGATACGCGCGACATCGAGAAGGAGTACGTGAAAGGCCGGCCCTCTTGGAGACTCTTTTCAAGGTCCGGCAGGGGGAATCCCGAGTCGATGGTGAGAAACGCTCTTTGTGGATCGGCGGTCTCCAAAAAAGTGCTACGCTGCCCGCAGTCAGCCCGGGTTCGATAACCCAGGATTTTCAGCAGGGGTTTCGCTTCATCGCAGGTGGAAACATGAATGACACCGTCGGGACCTGCCAGAGCCACCAATTCTCGCGCCTGCTGCACATAGCGGGTCAAGAGAATAAGGAATTCCGAGGGCCGGCCCTTGGGTGACCGCCCCTCATAGCCCAATACGAATACGTTGCGAGCCAGCAAAGGCATAACTTCTTCAGGCGAGACCTTCTGGCTGATCCCTGCCATGCGTAAAAAGGAGCGCAACGGGCCTGGAATCGCAACATTCGCCGATTCGGGTGACCCGACCTTGGCGTCCTCTGACGACAAAGAATCAGAGGGAGCGGTTCCCCGAACGGCAGGAGCAAAGCACGAACCAACGGAAAGAGTGGCGGCCAGAATGGTGGCAAGGCGGATGAGAAACTTAGCGCATCGCTTTGCCGGTACATCGGTTAAGAGGAGTGTGCGGACCTTCAAGGTTTCCCCCCGAAATGGAATCGAGCCTGAACGATACAGTTGAGTCGCAGAGAAAGAAGATTTGGACCCAAACGAAACCAAATCTAGAACGCGCCCCCCGACGACCAATCGCTTTTCACGACGAAGTGAGTCAACTCATGCGAGGTATGCACCGTGCGGGGGACTGTGGCATTCCTCAACATCAAAGCACACGCTGAGTAAACTCGTCCTGCTCGCACTATTTAAGCCGTAAATGCGCTCATGTCAAACCGAAATTGTCAAAAGTACGTTTTGAGCGGAATGGTTGGTTTGACGCGACGGATCGATAAACCGTAAAACAAGGTGGAGTTGACCGCTCTAGAAACCTAAGTGTCTCCATTCAAAAGACTTGCCGAGTTCGTTTTGCAATTCTGCTGTTGCTAGGGACTGGAGTGGGCTTTTTTGTCTTCGCGAGAGGCGCAACCATTAGCTCATCTGCATTCAGACTTCCTATGCTGTGGAGCGCGTCGCGGTCCCGGTGCGTGCGGACCTTTTTCGCTATCTAGCGAGAGTCAACACCAAGAGAAAAACTCGCTTGACATATGCCCATATGGGAATGTAATATTCCTTCCATGCCTCGCGCAGCCACTACTTCGGATGCGTTCAATGCCGTCGCCGAGCCCCGTCGACGGGCAATCCTGAACTATCTCGCTCTACAGGAGCGCCCTGTCGGGGAAATTGTGGCGAGCCTGGGCCTTGAGCAGCCATCCGTCTCGAAGCACTTACGCGTCCTGCGAGATGTTGGACTGGTCAACGTCCGACGCGACGGGCGCCGAATGCTGTATCGAACCAACGCCGAGGCGATCCGGCCGCTTCACGAGTGGACGAGCACGTTCGAACGGTTCTGGCGGCATCAGTTGAATCGCGTGAAGGAGCGAGCGGAGGGGAAGCACGATTCGTGAGCGAAGTACAATTGGGTTTCAGCCAAGGTGCAAGACAAATTCTGATTTGAGGAGGAATGATGGCTTCGACAGCACCAAAGATGGATCGAACGATCGAAGACTTGGCGTTGAACGTGACACAGGAAATTCACGTGCGGGCGCCGCTCGAGGCGACCTTCGCAGCGTTGCTTGAGCAGCTTGGGCCGCAAAATGACACGCCCGACGGCAAGCCGATGCCACTGAAGATCGAGCCGTGGCCCGGCGGACGGTGGTACCGCGACTTAGGTGACGACAACGGTCATTTCTGGGGACACGTGCAAGCAATCAAGCGGCCGGCACTTCTGGAAATCACTGGGCCGCTGTTCATGTCTTATCCGGTCGTCTCGAACGTGCAGTACCGGCTGAGCGAGGTGGACGGAGGAACGCTGATCAAATTTCACCACACGGCACTGGGACTGATTCAGGATGACCATCGAGCGGGGGTGGGGAAGGGCTGGACGCACATCAACGAGGGTGTTCGCAAGCGGGCCGAAGCGCAGCGTTCGAGGTGAGCGCGATCGCTGCAGGAGGAGACTTATGTGTCCAGCGTGCATGGCGAGTGCGGCGTTGGCGGTCGCTGGGGTGATGTCCACGGGCGGCCTGACGGCACTCGTCGCGAAGCTGCTTCATTCGAAAAATAACGCGGAGAGAATTTTGCCTAAAGAAACGAAAACAAAGGAGAAATGATCATGGCTACGGCAAAGAGCAGGATGGAAGGTCCGAAAGTTGTGTCACAAGCAGAATGGCTTGCCGCACGAAAGGAGCTGCTGAGCAAAGAGAAGGAGTTCACGCGGCTGCGCGATCAATTGAGCCGGCAGCGCCGGGAGCTGCCTTGGGAGAAGGTAGAGAAGGCATACGTGTTCGATGGGCCGAAGGGCAAGGAGACACTGGCCGATCTGTTCGGCGGCAAGAGCCAGTTGATTGTGTACCACTTCATGTTTGGTCCTGGGTGGGAGGAAGGCTGCCCGAGCTGTTCGTTCATTTCGGACCATATCGACGGCAGTGTTGTGCACCTGGCGGCACGAGACGTCAGGCTGGTGGTGGTTTCGCGGGCGCCTCTGGCTCAGATCGAAGCCTTTAAGAAGCGCATGGGCTGGCGGTTCAAGTGGGTGTCGTCGTATGGCAGCGACTTCAATTATGACTACCAGGTGTCTATGACCAAGGAGGAACTGGAGAAAGGCCAGGTGCACTACAACTACGCGATGCAGCAATTCCCGAGCGAGGAACGGCCTGGCGCGAGCGCGTTCTATAAGGATGGGGCCGACAACATCTTCCACACGTATTCAACCTACGCTCGCGGGCTGGACATACTCATTGGGGCCTACAACTGGCTTGACCTGGCTCCAAAGGGGCGCGACGAAGATGGGTTAAAGCACGGGATGGCTTGGGTACGACACCACGACAAGTACGGTGAGGCCTCGTTCGTGGATCCGACTCAGACGTAGTCGCCACTGACGCCACCTGCTGATCCGGGGAGAACCACTAGCGAAGGCGCCTGGATCCCCCCTAAGACCTGACCTCTGCTGCAACCATGGACGGCAGCAATGGAGGCCACTATTCACGGGATGGGTCTACGATCATCTGCTTCCCCATGAGAATTCCGTGGCAAAGGCTCACCCGCTGCGACGCTTCGTCCAGAAAACTGCGATGGGTGCGAACCGTACTTCTCGGTTTACCACGACACTCGGACAGGTTGCGGAACTTCAAGGTCCAGGCTCAGAGTCAAGTCGCTTTGATTGACATCGTAACCGGGCTCACCTTCTTTGACCCAACGATCACCAGACCAGTAGCCCTTCTCCACAAGGATGGCTCTCATCGCTGGCCACCGGAATGCGGGGTCCTTGAGGGAAACACTGGCACGATAACCGACGAGCAAGAACTCATGATCAGACAAGTGCAGGACAATCACTTGTCCATTCCCTTCGCCCGCGACGGTTACTTTAAACCCGTTGACATCCTCCGTCTGCGAAAACTTTTGGCCGGACACGCGAGACATGAACACCTTCAACTTGTCGGTTCCGGCATAATACGAAATCTGCGGAAGAGCCTTGGACAGGGAGGAATAGGCATCGCGAAGGGCAAATGCCCCGTTCGCCAGGGTACCATCAGGCAAGACGTAGGGGGCGTAGGGCTCGGGGTAAGAGACCGTCAGTGCCCAAGGCGCAAAGATGGGCGCGCCGAATTCACCGATAGCGAGGTAAGCGAGGCGCGACGCGATGGGGTTCGCACCGCTATTTGTTTCGGTAATCGCCGGCAAGTTACGACCCACGCGGTAACGCAAGAGCGGCGTTCGGAGTTCATCGATCGATGCTTCAGAGGGTCGCGCACAACTGTTGTCAGGCCGCCACTCCGCGCAGAAATAGGAGTTGACGCCAATGAACGAAATATTCGGACAGTTCTTTAGATAGGTTTCCACATCCTCTCCGGGAGAGCCGCCGACCATCCAGTCGGCCACCTTGCCGCCAACGAAATTGAGGAAGAACGGAAGGGGATACACTGCGGCCCCCGCATCGGTAATGCGCCGTATCCAGTTATAACTGAGATCCCATGCGCTGAACTTCAAGTCGTCAGTAAACCCGTTTTCAGCGAATCGTTTATTGGATGCGGTCGAATGATCGCGCCATCGCTTGGGGTTATGCCGGTCTACTCCAAACACCGCAATTTCATTCTCGATTTGGATCATGAGAATTGTGTGAATCTGCGAGTCCACCTCCTTGATGTGCTTCAGGAAAGCGCGGAACGCAGCGATTTCACGCTCGATGATCGGTTCGTAATCGTACGAGGCGGCGTTGTGGTGGACGATGCCGTCCGCATCCACGGCCCGCGGGTAAGTCTTCTCGTCGTTGACGATGTACATTGGCGCAAACAGCTCCCCAGTGAGATTGAGATAGATCGTCCCGTCACCGCTGGCGTAGTGCCCGAACCAGTTCAAAACCAGCTTCAGATGGTGCTGTTCCGCCAGGCTCTTGGCGTGATCGAGATAAGAAAAGTCGTATACCCCTTTCTCCGGTTCGATCATCGACCACTTAATTGGAACCTTCAGCGCATTCAGACTCATCTTCTCTGCGACAGGATAGAGAAAGTCATAGGCGGTCTCCGTTTCCCTGTATCTGCCGTAGATGAGGTCCCACCAGGGAATCTCGACGGCAAGCACGGTAAACGGCCTGCCATCCACGTAGAGGACCTTGCGCCCGTTTGCCTCTTCGAAATGCGGCATTAAGTTCTGGCTTATGGGGACTTGCCATACATCCGTCTTGCCAGCCTTCTCGGTTGCAGCAGCCGCTTGCGCCCACAGGCAAAGCTGAGCAATCGCACAGAAGACCCCTACGATAGGCCCCGAGCACAACTTCAAAGTCCGCGCCGTGCATGGAATTTGGTTCATGAACATTCTCTGTTGTTGCGACAATCGGCCAGGTATCACGGATCGCGTTCCCTCAGGTTCATTTTGCCTAAGGCTTAAGACAAAAACTTGATTGCGACGCTTATCGTTCGGCGACAATCGCCAAGTCCCACGGTTTCAACTTCACGCCTTGCCCTTGCCGCACAGAATTATTGGTCAAGAGATCAGACCCGTCGCCGTACGAATAAGAGAGCGACTGCTCTTGTCCGGAGAAATTCAGGTAGTAGTGCAGCAACTTCCCCTGTGCGTTGCGGCCGTGTCGAACCTTCACCGCCGCCGGAAGGTCCTGATCAGGCCCAGTCAGGCCGGAGCGTTTCAGGACATCGCGAATGATCTCGCGTTGCAAAGTGTCCGTCAGAAAAGTGCCTTCGTAGGTCAGTGTGCCGCTGCCGAATTTGTTCCGTGTAATCGCGGGGAAATGCCAGTACGGATCGTCAAAAGAAGCGACAACTTCGGCAGTATCCGGCACCAGGAACTCTTCCCATACAGCACCCTTGTTTTGTTCACCAACTCCATACGGATCCGGTGTGAGCCGCTCCGGTTCAGCCAGGTTTGTAAATTCTTGATAATGGAAACCGGCTGCGGCACGCAACGGTCCGGGCGCCATGACGGCTCTGACAGTCGAATACTGATTCGTGAACCCGCTCTTGAATGCCATTACAATCTGGCCGCCGTTCTTGACATGACCAGAAAGTTGCTGCAGCACCTCATCGGACGCGCTGTAGAGTGGCGGTACGAGCAGGACTTTGTACCGCGAAAGATTCGAATCTCCTGCTTGCACGAAATCAGGTTCGACATTTAGTTCGTACAGTGCGTCGTACATCTGTCGGAGCACGGTCATATAGTTGACGTGGTCGCTGAAGGGCATGTAGCTGAGCGCGTTGGCAGAGTCGGCGCTGAACAAGATTGCAACCTTGTTGCCCTTCCTCAGGTTCACGAGCTGAGGTCCAAGCTTTCTGAGTTCGCCTGCCACGCGTGAGACTTCGGCATACGTTCGGTTCGGCTCGAGGTCGTGCGAGAGAACACCTTTCCAATACATCTCCTGCCCATAATGGAGCGAATGCCAATGCCAGTACTCCACCATGTTGGCTCCCGCCGCCAGATGGGTATAGACGACTAACCGCAATTGTCCTGGATACTGCGGGTATTGCGTCCGTGAATCCCATCCGATCGTTTGGGCATTCGTTTCGGTAACCAAATAATTCGTGTGTTTCAATGAGCGCGCGAGATCTCCCGACATCCAGATGCCGCGAGCGTTGAGCCGCTTCTGAGTTTCAAAATAGGGATTTTCCGCAACGACGTCGAGAGTTCGCGCGATCGCCCATTGATCCAGATTCGTGTGGACTCCCCCGCTGAAGTCTTGTGTGATGAACTGGTCCGTTCGCTTGTACCCGGAAACGATTCTTGCCTGCCAGGCAAGGTAGTCGGTGACGATGTCGTGCTGGAAGTTCTCCCACTCGAGCTTGTAGCCGGGATTGAGAATGCCATTGCGCGGGGGCAGATCCTCCCATTTGTCGACAAGTTGCCCCCAGTAAACGAGACCCCAAATTCTATTGATTGTTTCCGGCGTCTTGTATTTCTGTTTCAAACGATCCAGGAATGCGGCGCTCGCATACAGCGTGGGGACCCCATTCGGAAACGTCTCATTGTCGATCTGGTATCCAATCACCGCTGGATGGTTTTTGAAATGCCCTACGATCTCTCGGATCACGCGTTCGGCATGCTGCCGAAAGTGGGGATTCAGGAAGTCGTAATTCTGCCGGGGCCCGTAGAAGCCAGGCGTCATCGAGGAGGGATATGCGGGGTCGTAGGGATCCGCCAGTTGAGGTATGGTGCCCTGATGCGTGACGGCGATCTCCGGGTGTTCCTTGTACAGCCATGCCGGAATGGAATACGTAGGTGTACCCAGAATTACCTTGATGCCCGCTTGGTGCAAGCGATCAAGAACGCGTTCCATCCAGGTAAACTGAAATTCTCCGTCACGCGGCTCCCAACTGCTCCAAGTCGATTCCCCCACGCGAACCACGGTGATGCCAGCCTTTTGCATCATCTCGACATCCTTGTCGAGCCGATCGTAGGGCATATATTCCGGGTAGTACGCTACGCCGTACAGCACTGTATCCATCTTATCGGGAGCAAAATTCTTATTATCCTGCGCGAGAGCCGCGAGCGAGAGCAGGACCAGCATGCTTGCTAAGATTAGGGACGTTCTCCATTTCAAGCTACGTCTCATGTAATCTCCTTACAAGACCAGTTGGATTCGTTCAGCCACTGCTGAACGTGACTGGGGGTCGCAGGGCGATTTCGGCCGCAGGTGTTTGCGGAAGAAAAATGACCGGGACGGTTCCCCACGCGCAACCTGAGTGTGCCAGACGCAAATAATGCGCACCACGGAAGTCCAGCGATCGGGGACGCACACTTCTCGCCAAGCCGGCGAACCCTGCCTGCTCAGAAATACAGATGCAATCCGAGCTGTATCGTCCTGCTGCTAAGAGCAGTCCGGCTGATCTGTCCGAAATTCGAGACCGTCGGATCCGCGTTGGGCTCCGCGAATTCCGGGTGATTCGGCAGGTTGAAGAAATCAGCCGAAAAGGTAAGGCGCGTCTGCTCCCCGGCAGGGATTTTGAAATCCTTTTGTAAGGAGAAATCGAAATTATTCACGCCGGGATTCCGGATATTCGAGAAGTAGCGCGGCGCGTTCCCAAAGGCTTTGTGAACATCGAAGGGCCCCGTCAGATTTACCAGGCCGGCCGCTGGACACGTACCGGAGAAATCGAACGCGCTCGTGTCAAACCAGTGGCTCGCGGCTTGGTGGAAGCCCGACGGAAGCGGATTGCCGATCATCATGGGACGATCCGACAACACTCCCGCGCCGTTGCAGAAGCCATAGGAATTGTCCGTAATTCCAAATGGAGAGCCATCGCTAATAGTATAGATTGCGCTCACTCGCCATCCGCCGAGTACCTGGCTGCCAGCACCACTGTTGAACCATTTCCTCCCAGGCCCAAACGGCAGTTCCACAATCGGGGCAAGCGTGAAGCGCGCAGGTATATCGCCGGCGCTGACCGAGCGGTCTGCCCTGCGGTTGTAAAAGTCCTGCCCCAATACGTCAAGTGACCAGAACCCTCCCCAGTCGGATGAGGAATCATCGATCAGTTTGCTCCACGTGAAGTTCGCCAGCAGCGAGAAACCATGCGAGAAACGATGATCGACTCTGGCTTGCAGCGAATGGTACACCGAGCTGGAGAGTCCCCAATATCCCGGGTTTACAGTCAGGCAGCAGTACACGGACGCGCCCGACGCGACCACTGCCGCCGCGGCTGCCGGACAGTACGGGCTAGTTGTGGGGCTCACAAAATTGAATTTCGTGGAACCCGGATCGTGTAATTGAGCAGTGCTTGCCGGGGTCTGCTGGCAAATGTTGTAGGCATAGTTGACCGGCAAGTGCGTGCCATGGCTGCCCACGTAGCCGATCTGCGCGACGGTGTCCTTGCCCACTTGCTGTTCCAACGTAAAGTTCCACAACTGGATGTAACTCGGGGTTTGCTTGCGTGGCGCCCAGAAAGAGAACGATACATTCGCGTTCACGGCTAGAGGAGCAGTAATGCGGGAAGGATCAGGGCTCGTGATTGCAGGCAGTGCTGACCAGTTCGTGCCATTGGCAAAGGTAGTGTTCGCTAAGAGATTGGGACCGGGCTGCCCATCGCCGGCGCGACCGTGCCCTGTGGTGCTCGGATACATGATTCCGTAGCCGCCGCGGACCACCAAGCCCCCTCGAGGATTCCAGGCAAATCCGAGCCGAGGCCCGAACTCCTTCGCGGAAGGATCAAAGGTCGTATCCGGCGCATTTACGCCGAACTGCTCCCATTGCGCGGTGAACGGATTGAAGAAAGCATCGCCGTGGTGGATTTCATGAAACGATTGATCGTACTGCCATCTCAGCCCCAGGTTCAGTGTTAGCCTGGAGGTGAGCTTGAAGTCGTCCTGGACAAAAAACGCGTAAGACCAGGCACGGGATGATACAAACGTGTTTTGAACTTGAACGCTATTGTTACCTCCGATGGTTCCGAACAGAAAGTCGGCAAAGGCGTTGCCCGTCTGGGAGCCGTTGAAGGAGAAGTCGCCCACCACGAAATTCGGCTGGTAATTGTCAATCGAGTAGCGACGCAACTCGCCGCCGGTCTTGATGCTGTGCCGCCCCACGAGTTTGGTCACCACATCGCTGAACTGAAGCGTGTAGGCAGGCTCGTAAAGCATCCCCTTATTGCGGATAGCAGCAAACCCACTGATGCGCACTCCCGGGGTACCGCACTTTGTTCCACTGGACGTGTCGGGAACGCTGGACAAGCAATTCGGAAAACCGCTGATTCCGAACGCGCTTGGCGAGGTGCCGCCCGCGCCATAGGGGGTTCGGTCGCCAATTCGGTGCATATATCCGAAGCGAAAATCATTCAGCAAGGCCGTTGTGAAGGTGTGAGTCCACCCCAAAGTGTTCGCATAGTCACTGGAACGCTGGAACCGCTGGCCCGCAGGTCCGACGATGAGGTCATAGTCGAAAAAACGACCGCGCTGGCCGTGAAACATCCCGAAAACGCGATCGGACTGCGAAAGATTGAAGTCGATGCGGGGATCGAACCTGTTCAGGGACGTGTTGCTGGGTGAACTCAGCGTCAGCGCGTCTGTTCCAATCCCCGCAGGAGTTGCTGAGGCGGGCCATACCGCCAGCAACTTCTGCGAGATTGCACTCATTTGACCTGTGTTCGCCACGTTGTTGTCAGGGACAGGGGTAGTTGTACCCGGGAAATACACTTGATCGATGACTTTGTTGTTAGGATCCCTGTCTTTGCAAACGCCGGACGCGTCGAAGCCTGAGACACAGAGACCGGACAGATCGCCGCCCCGGAACGCAGCGTTGGGTACTAGGTTGCCCTTGCTTGCTGTGCTGCCGTGCGACCGGATTCCCTGGTAATCGGTGAAGAAGAACAGCTTGCTTTTAATAATTGGCCCGCCAACGCTTCCTCCGAACTCATCGTATGTAAGTGCGTTCTTCCGCTGAGTCGGATCTTCGAAGAAATTCCTGGCATCGAGCTTTTGGTTGCGATTGTATTCGTAGGCGGAGCCGTGAAAAGTGTTCGTGCCGCTCTTGCTGACCGCGATTAGGATGGCGCCGCCCGCTTTGCCATATTCCGCAGACATGCTGTTCTGCTCGATGCGGAACTCTTGAATCGAATCCAAGGAAGGGGCAACCGCTCCGCCCCCGAACACTGGTGCAGTGATCGTGCTGCCGTCAAGTGTGTAGTCGTCATTGCGGGGCCGGCTGCCGCTGATGCGCACGTTGCCGTAATTTCCGCAGCCATCGCAGCCGGTCTGTTGCGACACTCCTGGAGCGAGCGAAAGCAGGCTGTACACATTTCGGCCGGTCCCGCTGAAGGTTGGCAACTGTTCGAGTTGTCTTTGGTTCACCGTCTGCCCAAGGTCGGACTGCTGCGTTTGCAACAGAGGCGCATTCTCCCCAGTGACCTCAACGCGCTCCGTGATTTGTCCGACCTGAAGTGTCAGATTGATCCTCGGATTCGCGCCTACTTCGACCGCAATGCCTTCCGCGATTGCTGTCTTGAACCCTTTCGCCTCGGCTTCCACGTTGTATACGCCCGGATTCAGACTGGTCGCGACGTACACGCCCGCACTATTCGTTGTTAGGGTCACGGCGACGTTGGTGTTCACGTTTGTGATCCGTACAGTTGCGCCCGGAACTACGGCCCCGCTCGAATCGCTGACAACCCCGCTGATTGTTCCGAACAGCCCTTGCGCCAGGATATTAGGTGAATAGAGAACCAAAATGGAAAGAACAAAGCCTGCGACGGCTTCAGTTATCCTCGTTCGTCTCACAATACCCTCCAAAATAAACCGACTCTCTGCGAAGTCCAAAAGTAATGACGATCGCTTACGGGAACCCCCGGTTTTCCCCTCGACGGAAGCCTCACGCGATTTCTGGGTATACGTTTACTTCAGAAATGTGCTAATGCTTGCCCCGTTCTCCCATATTTGTCAAGCTTTTTTTGAGTTCCGATCGAACGCCCGTGGTTCCGGCAAACGCTTTCGCAGATTCTTGCTTTTCCCGTCTCGCGATCACATCCCTTAAGCGCCGGTTGGAAGGCCAGCTGCAGGGAGCTTCTCTTATTTGTCCTTCGAGAAGGAAGACTTGGATGTGCTTAGATACCGCTCCCCGCGCGGGTCTAAAGGATCAATCCAGGAGATTGAGGTCTCAGGAGTTGTCGCAACTAAGTGACACCAGCAGGCGGATCGCACGATAGCGCCCGCAGGATTACCTACTTGAAGTCTCAGAAAGCTTGGCAGTTCTGGAAACGAGTCGGCGTGACTTCACAGATTTTTCCGCGACCACGCTGGAGGGGGCAAGACCCGTCGATTTCCTAACCACCAGAGTCGTGTGTAGAACAGACTCGGTGTGGTTAAGCGACGAGGAATCGCTCTCCACATGATTCAGCAAAGCTTTAAAGGCCAGGCTGGCCAATTCCGTCTGCGACATCTGCACGGTGGTCAGCGGGGGAATCATGAACTGCGCCAGACGAATGTCGTCGAACCCAACCACTGAGAGATCTTCCGGAACGCGAATCCCATAATCAAATGCTTCGCGCATGAGGCCTATTGCCGTCATGTCGTTCGAACAGAGGACTCCGGTCGGACGTTGGCGCACGCTAAGCAATTCCAGCAACGCTCGCATCCCGCCTTTCATCGTGTGATCTCCTTCGATTATCAGCTCCGGCGCGACATTCAGCCCGATCTCCTGCATAGACTGTTCAAAAGCCGCCTTCCGGGCCAGCGCCGACCTTAGCGTCACTGGCCCGCTGACGAAAGCTATCCGCGCATGTCTGAAGGCCGCCAAGTGCTGCACCGCCTCACGAATGCCCTCCTGATAATTGACGCGAATGTTGCTCACGCCCGGCATCCGCGGCCCCACATCCACGAACACGAGCGGGACGTTGCGAAAACGAAGATCTTCGATGAGCGAGTCTTCCATACCGAATGTGAGGATGGCAACGCCGTCGACTCTGCGCTCAATCATTCGGCGCACGGACAATTCCATTCGCTTGGGATCGTACACCGTGGAAGTTAGAAGAATTTCGTAGTTGTGCTGGACAGCAAGATCCTCAAAACTCTGAACGATTTCTGGAAAGAAAGGGTTCGTGATTTCGGAAACGATCAGGCCGAAAATCCGGCTTCTTCCTGAAACCAGCGCCCGCGCCTGCTTGTTCGGGTAATATCCGAGTTCATTAACGACCTTCCACACGCGCTTCGCGAGTTGAGGATCGACCGTGGGAACACCATTGATCGTCCGCGACACAGTCGCGGTCGATACCTTGGCCCGCCTCGCAATCTCACGGATGTCCATAGCTCTAAAGAGCCACGCGCCATCCTAGCATATCTGAGAATACGTTTGCTGGCTTTAGGCGCAACATGCTCCAGATCGTGCAAGGACGCATTCTCGACAATTACAGGGGATAAAGGCCTAACGTAGGGTGGCAACATACGGCCACTCACCAAAGCCAACTTATTACTTTCAGTTCTATCTCGCACGCGCGCTTGACCATTCGGGAACGGGAAACCAATACGTGCAATTATTCGAGCCATGGCGGGAGATGGTATTACTGGGCTTGACGACCTGGGCTGAGCAGCCGGAACCCACTCGCTCAGACTCCCATGCCTGGAGCGCGCATCCGAACTATGATCTCCTGACCATAGTGGCGGGCATTCGTCCAAGAACGCCTGGCTTCGCGACGGTCATAGTTGCTCCTCATCTAGGATCACTCAAACATCTTTCGGTCGCGGTCCCGAATCCGAAAGGAATGACAGAAGCCGAATACACGGTTGAGGGCTCCCGGGTTATTACTTTGCCGGCCGGCGTCTCCGGCGAGCTGCTATGGAACGGCAAGACTTTGAGCCTTCATGAACGCAAGCAGGAATTGCAATTGCCGCTACAGTAGCCATTCCATCTCCACTTAACACGCGACGTCCGTTGAACCTTCGGTTGGAAGGTAACGGCAGCGGTTCTGTCCAAAGCTGTGAAGAAACAAGCCTGTCATGTCAAAGCTAAATCTCTGACCTCCGTTGCCACACAAATTCTAAAGCTCCGCTCCCCTGAAGTTCACAAACTCCGCATACGCGGACGTCACTTCATCCGCGTTTGCTTGCCGTCCATGACGAGCTTCATTGGTTCGTCGGGGGCGCCCATTTCAAACTTATAGGTGGCCGAATCGGGCGAGATCTGCTTGAGCGTGAATTATTGGGCGCAAGTAGGAAGACGAATGTACCTACTTGACGAAGATCGTGTTTGAAAACAAAGTGACATGGGACGCGTTTCAGAGTAACACACGAGTGTGGTGGGGTTCGGGGTGTCCACTAGGGGTTAACTAATCTGCGTACGGCTGAAAACGCCGTTACATTGTGACGGGGTTCTATGTTGTTCTGGTCCGGCTTGTTCGTCCTTTACAAGCGGTCCGAATCCGTGCCACGGGTCGGTCTTCCGCGCTCGCCGTAGCCCCCTCAGAGTGTAGCGGAGAGCGTTCTGCCGACTCATTCATATCCGCTCATGCCCGCATTCGCTGGAGGCGTTCCTTTCTAATTACAGGGAAATAATCAGGGAAATATCACGCCTTGGCGAGCTGACCCGACCCGCAAACCTGCGACTGGCGCGGGTACTGGCAAACTAAGCGTCCCCGAGACGCAGGGCGGAACAGGGAACTAAGAGGGAAATCCTTGCCGGCAAGCTGCGAATCCTGCGCGAAAAATGCCGCTCCGTTGGTCACGCCCCTAATGCGGTACCAATATCCGTCTTCCCAGCTTTCGGTGGAATCTGTGGGCAGACCACGGACAATTCAATACCGTCGAAATGGCCATCTTTTTCGGTCCCACTCACGAAGCAGCGCACTTCGGTTAGTCAAGGGTGAGTCAAGAATAGAGGGCTTTCCTGCCTTCATTTTCTCATCCTCTTGCTTGTAAATATTCGAACATGATCCTTCTTGCTGGTGGAAGCAGCTCAGACTGTCGCGAGAGAATGAGTAGTATCGTACATGATTGTCTAACAGTGTATTCACGTCGCAAAGCCAAATATCTCGATTGCATGGACTTAGGGCAGTTTGTTTTGTAATTCTACTTTCCTCCCGAATCAGCAATCGGGCAGCGCTATAATCGGCAGCCGGGAATGGCATGGGCGCGAACGCAATTTCGATCCTTGGAGCAACGATGAGGAAGTGCGTGGTCGGCCTCGTCCTCGTGCTGTCGTCATCCAGTGTCTTCGGTCAGCAGTACGGCATTCTCATCCGCAACGGGCGCGTTGTGGACGGCATGGGAAACCCGTGGGTGTATGCCGACGTCGGCGTCACGGGGGATCGCATCAGCTTGGTAGGCCGTGCGCCGGCCAACGCCACGGCCAAGCAAGTGATTGATGCAAAGGGATTGATCGTCGCCCCCGGCTTCATCGACATGTTGGAGCAGTCCGAGTGGAACCTGCTGATTGACAAGCAGGCCTTCAGCAAGTTGACCCAGGGAATTACCACCGGAATTACGGGCGAGGGCGGGTCCATTGCTCCGCAAAACGATGAGGCTCTAGCCGACCGCCGCGATTTTCTCGAGCACTACCACCTGGCAGTAGACTGGCGCGATCTCGACGGCTACTTTCGCCGCCTGGAGAAGCAGGGCGCAGGCATAAATCTTGGTACTTATGTTGGCGCTACCCAGGTGCGACGGTGCGTCATGGGCAGCGCAGACCGCGCGCCCACCGCCGAAGAACTCGCCCGCATGGAACAACTGGTGGAGCAGGCGATGCGGCAAGGTGCGATGGGTGTTTCCACTTCCCTGATCTACGCGCCCGCCTTCTACGCCAAGACCGAAGAATTGATCGCGTTGGCTAAAGTGGCGTCGAAATACGGAGGCATCTACGCGTCCCACATCCGCAACGAGGGCGATCACGAGATGGAAGCTTTGGACGAGGCCTTTCGCATCGGCCGTGAGGCCAAAATTCCAGTCGAGATATGGCATTTGAAAGTGGCCGGCCGGCAGAACTGGGGCAAGATGCCCAACGTGATTGCCGCGATCGAGGCCGCACGAGCTTCCGGTCTGGATGTTACCGCCAATCAGTATTCCTACACGGCTTCCGGCACATCGCTAGGCGCGACGATCCCGCCCAAGTACCACGAGGATGGGTCCACAGCCTTTGTGACGCGGCTCCAGAATCCGCAAGTGCGTGCCGCCATTCGCCAAGAGCTTGCGGGTGTCGGCGGAAACATCGAGAACATGTGGCGGGGCACGGGCGGACCGCAAGGCATTCTGATCGCTTCTGTGTTGGATCCCATGTTCAAGCATTACGAGGGCAAAACCATTGCGCAGATTGCCGCCGATGAACATAAGGACCCGCTCGACGCGTTGATGGACCTGGTTGTCGCCGGCAAGGACCACGTGGGAGCCGTGTACTTCACAATGAGCGAAGAAGATGTGAAGTTCGCGATGCAGCAGCCCTTCGTGAGCGTGGGAACAGACGCGGGGGCGGTGAACGTCCAGGGGCCGTTGAGCGAGTCGAAGGTACATCCGCGCGCTTACGGCACGTTCCCACGTATTTTGGGCCGATACGTTCGCGACCAGCGCCTGCTCACGCTGGAACAGGCGATCAGGAAGTTCACGAGCTTGCCGGCGCAGCGCATAAGTCTGCGCGACAGGGGCATATTGCGTGCCGGCGCGTTCGCCGACATCACCATCTTCGACCCGGCCACGGTCAACGACATGGCAACGTTCGAAAATCCGCATCGTCCCTCAGTCGGGATCGAATATGTCATCGTGAACGGGGTAGTTTCGTTGGAGGGCGGCAAGGTGACCGGCCGGCTCGCCGGCAGGCCGCTACGGGGCCCCGGGTACGGCGCAGGCTCTACTCCGAGACCCTAAAATTGGACCAGGACTGCGGTGCACGTCGGCTAGTTTCGCCCGGGATCGGTGCTTCTTTTTTTTCTGGATTCCTTTCAACACGTCCTCGATTGTCATACCCAGACCATCAGAAATTCTGAGAACGTTGGCAATGCGCGGCCATCGCCTGTCCTGCTCGATTAATCCTAACGCGTTCCGGCTGAGACCGGCCTTTTCCGTCAACTTTTCCTGATACAAGGTGAGCGAGGTGGCTGACAGCAACGCAAGGATCATCCTGAAAATCAACAAGGAACGGCTGAAATCGCTGGCCGGTGCGGGGCCAGCATGACCGAACCTCCAAAGCTGTTTTTCCTCAGAAGGTAAACTTCCCTCCGAACCAGAACGTGCGCTGGCCGCTGAGGTTGCCGGCTTCGCTGGAGAATTGTGGTCCACTGGCCGTCCCAGTGATGACACCAAAGTTCGACTGCGAGATATTTGTCTGCGGGTTGCCAAAATTCGGCGTATTCGTCACCGCAAACGCGCTTACCCTGAACTGAAACCTCAGCCGCTCAGTGATCGGAAAGTCCCGCAAAAGGGCGGTATCCAAGTCAAAGAAGCCAGGGCCGCGCAGAATGTTGCGCCCAGCGGTCCCGTAGCGCGCCTGGGTCGCCGATGCGGCCGGGACCTGCGCGAACGAACTCGCCTGGAAATAGTGACACGTTGAGTCCGTCGCGGCGCAGTTGGCAAATCCGCCGGTCGCTGGATTGTTGGCCTGTACATTTCCAAGAATGATGATCGGGGCAACGAGATCCGGCGTGTTCGTACTTCCCAGGGCGTTGGACGGGTTTACGTTGGTAGTGATGGTTAGGGGAACTCCACTGTAGACGCTCATGATCCAGCTCAACTGCCAACCACCAGTCAGAATGTTTGCTATGCCGTGCTGCGTCCAGCGCTTGGTCCGCCCAAAGGGCAGTTCGTACACACCGTAGGCTTGTACATTGTGCGTGCGGTCAAAACCCGCAATGGCCTTGTTGTCTTGCCAATCGGTCGGGAACGGGTGGAAGACGGCTCCCTCGTTTTCGCCGTAGTCGATGGCTTTGGAGAACGTGTAAACGACGCCGACCTCCGTCCCGCCGCCGAACCGCCGAGTTAGCCGGGTTTGCAGAGAATCATAGTAGGTGACCTTGAAGGGCGTCACGGCGTTGATGTCACCCCAACACGGCGCAGTTGCATCGTTGGGACAAACATTGGGATTCGCATTCAGTAGCCGCGACTTTGCGCCAGCGGTCGCCCCAAAGCCTACGGGGGCGGGGTTGATATTGAGGCCCAAAGGTATGCGAATCCCACGGGTTCCGACGTAGCCAGCTTCGGCCACCCAACCGGCAAACTCATGCTGCAAAGTCAGATTGTAGGACTCCGCATACCCGCGATGGAAAGGGTTTGCCACCGTTGTCGTACCCGCATTGTTTGGCAAGCGAATGACACCTGACCCCAGGCCGGTGAAGGGTATCAGGGTTATCCCCGTGACGAGTCCCGGGAACGGAGCGAGATTCGCATTGGTGCCTGTGAGGCTCGCCGACGGCGCGAAACTGCTGCCAAAAATGGAAATTCCCTGGTAGTCCGGATTCGTGATGTTCGGAAAAGTGTCACGCAGGCTCGGAAGTTGTTCGGGTCCACGCTGATTCCGTAGCCCGCCCGAATAACAGTCCTGCTCCCGAGTCGGTAAGCGATGCCAATGCGCGGGGCAAACAGCCCGTGTCCCACATCAACGCCGTCATCCTCTGGCACGGAGCCAACTCCGCCAATGAAAACGTTTCCCGTTGTGGGATCAAAGTATTTCGCGCCTGTGTGGTCGCTTCTCGCGAAGGGGTAGTACTCCCATCGCAAACCATAGGTAAAGGTCAGCTTGGGACTCACTTGCCACCGGTCCCGCGCATACCACGCCCAGGTGGTGAACCGCAGTGCGTTCGGATTAATGTTCTGGACGACCTTGCCGTCCCTTTGAGGGAGACCGAGCAAAAATTGGGCAAAACTGTTATAGGCATTCGCCGCTGCGTACTTCGGCGCGCCGAACAGAGCGGTCACGCTTCCGTCAAATCCAAAGGTGCCGCGTGGCGTGCCAAATGTCCCGCCTTGTGGCTGGAAGTGGTTGATCCCGCTGTGATAGTACTCCAACCCGAAGCGCAGATCGTGCCGCCCTTTCGTCCACTCCAGATTTGTATTGGCCACGTACTGATTGTCCCGGAATATAAACGGATTGCCGGTGTTAGCATTTCCTAGATTGGCCCAACTGGAGATCTGGAACGCCGGAATTCCGCCGTAGATGGGGTCGGTGCCATTCGTACCGGGAATGTGTAAGGTGTCCAGCCCAAAGTTCGTGCCAATGTCCACGTTTTCAGCGTTGAGACGCAACCGGGTATAACCGGCGTTTACATCCCACAACATGTTCGAACTAATCTGGTAGCTTCCTCCCAGCGCCACACTCTGCGTCCTGCTGAACGCATTACCGTTCTGGCCGCCGCCGGTCGCGTCTCCGCCTGCCCCTGCTAGAGCCGGTGGGTCGAAGATGAATGAAGGCGAAATGCTGTACCTGCCGAACACCATGGACTTCTTGTTTGGCACATAGTTGACCTTCGCATCAATTCGACTGAGATTATACTGAGGAGCTCCAACCGGAATGTAGTTGTTCGAAATATTGGCTGCGTTACTGGGGTCGCCCACGTTCGGCTGAGGGATTAGCCCAACCATCGTCGTTGCCGCGGGATCAAGCCGATTGGAGGGGATAATATTCCCCGGAAAGGCGGTGCGGCCGCTGCCGTCGGCTTTGCCGGTGTTCGGGTCGTAAATGCACCCCCCGGCTGGCGTGGCATTGCAATCAACAAATGCGACGCCCGCGGGATTTGCGGTGGTAACAGAACCTGGAATGATGGAGCCAACGGCGGGCAAGAGCGCTGAGAAGTCGCCGTTGCGGATCGAAAGAGGCGCGACGCTTTTCGAGGCCCCACCAGCTGTGCGGATTTTCGTGCCTTCATAGGCCCCGAAGAAGAAGAGTTTGTCCTTTCTGATGGGGCCGCCAAGGGTTCCGCCATATTGGTTGAAGATGTTTTTTGGCTTCATCGGCTGGACAGCCGCAGGTCTGAAGTAGTTCCTCGTCCGAAGAGCGTTGTCCGTGTGGTACTCGTAAGCAGTCCCGTGAAACTGATTTGTGCCCGACTTGATCGTTACGTTTGCCGCCGCTCCTCCTGCCATTCCCTGCTCGGCGTCAAAGTTGTTCGTGACCACATTCACCGACTCGATCGCGTCGGCGGACGGAATGTAGGCGACGTTCGCAGGCAACCAGGTATAGGTGTCCGTGGCACCGTCAATCCGCGTGTTGTTGTTATTGATCGACAGACCGTTGACGTTCGCCGTCATTGCACGCTGCGGATTCCCGGCGGCCGAGTTGTTTTCTCCCAGGAAGCCAACGCCTGGTATGACGCGATAGGCCGACTGGAAATTCCGTCCATTCGAAGCAAGAAGCGGCAAGTCCGAGATTTCCCGCGTATTCAAGTCTGTATGAACGTCGGCGCGGTCGGTCTGCAACAATTGCTGTGTAGCGCTGACGGTGACCGTCTCGACCTGCTGCGACAGTCGAAGCTGTACATCCACGCGCCGAGTGGCGTTCGCTTCTAACAGCACGTTCTCCGTCACCTTCGTGCCGAAGTTCGTCGCTGACATGGTCACTCTGTATGTGCCCGGCTGGAGTTCGTTAAATAAATAAATGCCGCTCGCGTCCGACGCGGCCTCGCGAGTAACTCCGGTTTTCACGTTGAGCGCTTCCACGTGAACGCCCGGCACAGCTGCGCCCGATGGATCGGTGACGTTCCCCGTGAGCGAGCCGTAGAGCACCTGTGCCCGAGCCGCGGTCGAAAGGGCCGCCAGAAACAATAGGAAGACACAACACATTACTCCGGCCCGTCTGAGATTCATGCTTGCCAGATCAGTCTTGCGTAACACAGTCCCGCTTGACATGAAAACCTCCTATCCGCTGCTGTTCTGTGCCGCCTCGACCGGCAAATTCGTTCGGTGCTTTACGCGCCTGCGGCCGGAAGCTCGTTCGCCGGCTCATAAAGCCACTACCTGTGGCCTCTCTTCCTCCGCTGTTCGCACTCCGTGACCAAAATGTTTTTGTAGCACCAGCGCGACTGTCCCGCGAAGACGCGCCATGCCCGGCTCCGCAGCGGGCCTTACGCGAGGCGGCATGCCGACCAACGCGCCGGCCGCCACCTCCGCTTCGATAACTGGGCCAAATCGCGGCCAATGCTTCATGAACTCGCCGACAATCACGATCTCTTCGGGCGCAAGGCTCGCAACGATCATTCGCATTCCGCTTCCGATGGCGTGCGCCATACGGTCCAGGGCCTTCAAGGCGAGCGAGTCGCCACCTTCAGCCAGAGCCAGCAGATCCTGAAAACTAAGACCGTCGGAAGCCTGGCTTGACTCGCGGTAATACCGCAAAGCGGCTCGGTTTGAGGCGTACACCTCCCAGCAACCGCGGCCGCCACAACTACAAGGAGGGCCGAGGGGATCCAGGGAGACATGGCCGAATTCGCCAGCCATCCCGTGGAGTCCCCTCGGAAATGGTTACGACGACCAAATCGCGGACGGTTTCCGTGTGCCCGAACCACACTTCCGCGAGCACACAAGCGTTGGCTGCGTTTTCGAGCTCGACCCGCATTCCGGTTGCCTGCTCGATCGCCGCCTTGAAATCAAAATCGGGCCACTTCAAGTTCGGGGCGAAGACCACGCGTTGCGTTTCCAGGTCGAATCGGCCGGGCAAACTGATTCCGACCCCTTCGAAGACCAAGTCCCGATGAACTTGCATCAGGCGCCGAATTCTTGCCGCCAGATGTTCCGCCGTGTCTTGCGGACTGGGAGGTGTCTGCATGACCTCCTGCGACAGTAGCCGCCCGTTCACGTCCGCTACACCTAGTGTCGTCTGCGCCGGCCGAAGGTCCGCCACAAGAATCCCGCGTCGTTCGTTCAACCGGAGAAACGTTGGCCTTCGTCCTCGAGGCAACCGCCCTGTGGGTCCATAGACAACCCATCGCTCCCGAATAAGCTGCTGCGTGATGAGGGAAACCGTGCTTCGCTGTAATCCAGAAACGCGAGCCAAGTCCGCTCGCGAAATGGGCTGCCGGCGCCGAATCAGGTTCAGGACAACGCCGCGATTGATGTCACGAGCCGTTTCGCTCGAAGCCACCTGTGTATTGGTGAATTCAATTCGGCGCATTTAATTTGCAACTCGAACTATATGAAAAGCCAAATAATCCGCATTCATCATGAGCTGGGTCAACCTCCTCGCAATCAACGATTGAAAAAAACGCTGCGGAGCATTAAATTCGCGGCACGAACTATATCCACGATTTTCCCGCGTTGTCAAGAACAAGTTTTCCGGAACAAATCCCCTTCCCTTGGACTCGCTTTTCCCTTCGGACTAACTCTTTCCGGGTTCACATATGCTTGGCCGGCTGTTCAAGAAGACTTCTTGCTTCATCGCACTTCGCATCCACTGCAGCTCTTCGCGAGGTTATCGAGACCTGGCCAGAAGCTCGACATAGTCCAGGGGCGCGCGTTCCTCGCCATCGGGGATTCCCTCGATGCAGATTTCATCGCCCGGGCGCAGCGCCAGACCGGTGATTCGGCGCCGGGTGGAAGAGTCGCCTCCCAGCTGCATCGTGGGAAGGTGATCGTTGGCCACCCATTCGTCCACCAACTGGCCACCGACGTAAACGCGAAACGTCGATTCACCCTTGGTCAGGTCGAAGTATTCGACGTTGATGTCGTACCATCCTGGTTTGTTCAAAAACCGGAACGAAGCTGTGCAGCCTTCCAGCCGCGTGCATTCAACTCCCTTGCCTCCGGAAGCGTTTTCCCATGGAATGATATCCACCTGCGTGTAACCCTGGAGCTGCATGGCTTCGGCCTCGATCCGTTCAGCGTGATGTCCCACGCGGCCCTTGGCATCAGGAATCCCTGACGCGCGGAAAAAC
>WNGE01003196.1_pt1 | contig 24423 bp, 28 predicted proteins | sample 5400651 | NCBI WGS metagenome assembly WNGE01 (sample SAMN13153370, study PRJNA577476) | soil metagenome | isolation source: 60 cm soil or saprolite under grassland replicate 2 | place: USA:California | collected 2016-06-15
CGAGCCGGTGCGCCGCGGCGGGGGGAGCGCAATGGTGGTCGAGCCTGTGCCTGTCGGCTCGGGCATGAGCTTCAGCACGCCCGAGACCGCCAAACAGCCGGTGCCCGTTCGGTAGAGCTCCCGCGTCTGCGGCTGAGCGTTAGGTCGAGATGAGCCCTTCTCGGCTCTGCCTGCTACAGGATCTGCGAGAGAAAACTGCTTCGTCCGCACCCTCCTGGGGGTTACCTACGACGCGGACGGTTCGAGCTTGTGGTGGAGGAGCCGGTGCACCGGCGGTTGGTGGTCGCGATCGACGAGCTGGCCTTGGCGATCTGACCGTAGGCCCACGGCGGGGCGTCAGCATCCCTCGCCCCGACCAGACCCAACACAGCCGACGGTGGCGGGTTCTTAACAGTCCCGCCCAGCCGGTGGTCAGGCCAGTGTCCAGGATCGACGGGGCGCGGCGCTCGACGAGGGCGAACAGCCTCGGCAGCCAGTTCTCGGTCTCGTAGTCGAGGTTGAACCCCGGTTGCTGGTCCGGGTCGGAGAAGCCAAGGACCAGGCCACGGCCCTCCCCGTGGAAGTAGAAGGTGGACGGGAAATCGATGATCATGGGCAGGTGGTCCGGCAGGTCGAGGATCGGCTCGGTGAACACCACCTGTCGCCGGTGCGGGCGCTTGGGCGGCTGGCCGCCCGCAAGGACTCCACCCACGTGGTCGTCACCGCGATCGCCCGAGAGCTCACCGGGTTCCTGTGGGCCGAGATGGCGGCCTGAGGTGTTCACCGGCCATCGGTCACCGCCCGGATCGGCGCCACGGTGACCGCCAGCCGCACACCACGCCGGGGCACCGTCGCTGCAGGACCGATCCCCGTGAGCACGCTGCGACGGCCACGCCGGCGCGACCTTCGTCAGGGGCACCTTCCTGCGAGGAGCCGACCTGCGGTTTTGACCCGCGTACATCAGTGTGGCGGTTCGCCGACCCACCATGCCCCCGCGCGGCGTGCCAATCACGGAGCCCGGCCACCCCCAGCCGGGGCGGGCTCCTCCCACCTCGCCGATGAGCATTCCATCCAGGACCACGCGTGACGAGCGCTGTCTTCACCTGCGCCAAATCATGCCATCTACTAGGCAGAACAGTTCCCTTGACAAGCCGCTCCACATCAGTACGGGCGTATGGAAGTTCGTGCGTGGTCAGGGATTGGCTGGTGGGAGGTGGGCCTGCCAGGCGCTGGGATCGGCAAGGTACAGCCCGCAGGCGCAGTCCAGGGCCTCCTCGGGGGTGCCGACCGGCAGGCCGCTTGGCGGCACCGAATCCTCATACCCGTCCCGACTGGCCAGGTAGATCGCGAACTCCACAGGCGCAGCCGGCACAACGGGAGGACCTCGCCGGTGTGCAGTTCACCGCGGGAACCTTCCATGTTCTCCGGGGCAAGCCCTGGCTGCGCTGCTTTGCCTCGTCCTGGTCGATTAGGTGATCGTGAGGTCGACCGTGACGCGCGCGCCACCGAGCGGAGCGCTCCCGATGCTCACGCAGCCACCGTGGGCGAGCGCTTGCTGCTCGACAAGCGCCAAACCGAGCCCGGAGCCCGGGGCGCGGATGCCCGCGCCCCGGGCGAACCTCTCAAGGACACGCTGCCGCTGGTCGATCGGGATGCCGGGTCCGTCGTCGTCGACGGTCAGGCGAGCGGTGAGCCCGTCGACCTCCAGCGTGACCTGGACCTGCCCGCCGCGCCGTCCGTGGCGCGCGGCGTTGTCGAGCAGGTTGTCGACCAGGACCCGCAGCCCTTCCGCCCAGCCGTCGAGGACGACCTGGTCGGGTGCAGCCAGCGTGATGGTCGCGGCCGGATGCCGATCGCGGGCGCTGGCGACGGCCGCGTCGGCCACCTCGGCGAGGTCGATGCGCTCCCGGGGCAGGGCCTCGGCCGCATCACCTCGCGCCAGGCGTTGGAGTCCGTCGAGCAGGCCGATGAGACGGGCCTGCTCGCGGGCGATGTCGGCGAGGATCTGCCGCTCGTCGCTGCCGAGCGTGGGCGATCGAGCGAGCACGTCGAGGTTGGCACGCATGCTCGTAAGCGGTGTGCGCAGCTCATGGCCGACGTCCGCGGCAAAGCGTCGCGACGACTGCAGGGTGGCCTCGGTCTGGTCGGTCGACTGCTGGAGGCGCTCGAGCATGGCATTCAGGCTGCCAGCCAACGACCGGACCTCCTCGGGCCCGCCGTCCTGAGGCAGCCGGGTGGCAAGGTCACGCGTCGAGGCAACCCGTTCGGCGCCCGAGCGCAGCGCCACCAGCGGCCGCAGCGCCGCACCGCCCAGCCGCAGACCGGCCAGGCCGACCAGCGCGAGCACCACCAGGTTCACCACCCCCAGACGCACAGCAAAAGCGGGCAAGAAGCCGAAGTGGTCCGTGACGGCCGGCGCGCCCGGCCGGTGGAACTCCCAGGCGAACGTGCCCACCACCACCAGGCCAGAGAGCAGGAAGGCTGCCGCGGTGGCGGCCACGGCGGTGACCGCAACGCGTGCGCGCAGGCTCCTCATGGCCGCAGCACGAACCCGACACCGCGGACGGTGTGCAGCATCCGTGGCTCGCCGTCCGCCTCCAGCTTGCGTCGCAGATACCCGACGAACACATCCACGACGTTGCCGTCCGCGGCGAAGTCATAGCCCCACACCTGCCTGAGCAGCTGGCTGCGGCTAAGCACGATGCCTGGGTGCCGGGCGAAGGTCGCCAGCAGCTCGAACTCCCGGCGAGTCAGCTCAAGCTCGCGGTCACCCTGCCACGCAACATGCCGCGCAGGATCCACCGCAAGCTCGCCAACGCGCAAAGGAACCGACACCGGCTCGCGGCGGCGGCGGAGCAGTGCGTGCAGTCGCGCCACCAGCTCGTTGACCGCGAAGGGCTTGACCAGGTAGTCGTCCGCGCCGGCCTGCAGCCCGGCGACCCGGTCGTCGACCTCGTCCAGGGCGGACAGGATCAGAATCGGCAGCTCGCGGCCGTCGCTGCGCAACCTCCGGGTGACCGAGACGCCGTCCAGACCCGGCATCGCCACGTCCAGCACGACAAGATCACAACGTTCGCGCTGGACGGCGTCGAGGGCCGCGTGGCCGTCGGCGACGGTCGACACGCTGAAGCCCTCGATGCTCAAGGCACGCTCGAGCGCGACGCGGATGCCCTGGTCGTCGTCGACCACCAGGACGCTCGGTAGGCGAGAGCGCATGCGCCTCAGCTCACTACTGGGTGCTTCGACCAGCCGGGCCCCGACCTTGCTTGCAGCAACCAACCAGCCCCCGAGATCGGCCCCCATCGTACGCGCCGACGAGCGTGGCGCCCGCCACCCCCCCGACGACAACGCCAACGACCATCGCCGTGATCACCTCTGCACGCGCTGCCATCACGCAGTCCTTGCCGTGTCGGCTCGTCTCCCACCGGGCCGCGATGACGCGATCACCACACCGTAGCCAGCGAGACTGTGGAAGCGGTGAGCCGATCTTGAGAAGTGTCTGTGAACCCGCCGCAGCACGCCCCCGCACGACTCTCAGGGAATTCTCAAACGAACCTCACCGAGCCCTCAATCCTGCAGCCGACCCTGGAGAGCACGCCGATCGTCGGCGACTCAGGCGAGGAACTATTGCCGCCGTGAGCACCTTGACAACCACGCGACAGAGGAGGACACGCCCATGGCGAACCCCGCCCCCTACCCGACACCGGCGGCGGCCACGGCCCTGGTCAGAACACCGGTTGAGAACCGGAAACAAGAGCGCGTACCGCCGCGATGGGTCCCTCCTATGTGCTACCAGCCTGAGTGCTCGCCAGCGCCGCGGTCGCCACGATCCTGGTCGGTGCGCTCGCCGGCGCCTACCCGGCAGCACGCGCGGCCCGGATGTCACCAACAGCCGCCCTAGCCACGGTGTGAACGTGACTACCACGCGCGACAGAGCAAGGAGACCACATGGCTGACCCGCCCCGCTACCCCGACTCCAAGCCCCACACGAGACCACGCTGGCTGAAGGTGTCCTTGATCATCGTCGCGATCGTCCTGGTCTTGCTGGTCCTCTTGATGCTCACCGGTGTCCTCGGTGGTGGCCACGGACCTGGGCAATTCGGACCTGGGCAACACGGGTCCTAGAACACGGGTCGAACAGCCGTGACCATGCCACCCCGCCTCCGCAAGTTCGCGCTCGCCGCGCATCTCACGCTGTCGGTCGGCTGGATCGGCGCGGTCGCCGCCTACATAGCCCTCGACGTTGCCGCTTTTACCAGCCAGGACACGCAGACGTTGCGTGCCGCCTATCTCGCGATGGAGTTGATCGCCCGGGACGTCATCGTCCCGTTGGCCATCGCGTCGCTGCTCACCGGGCTGGTCATGGCGGTGGGGACCAGGTGGGGCTTGTTCCGGCACTACTGGGTCCTGATCTCGCTGCTGCTGACCATCGTTGCCACTGCCGTCCTGCTGTCGGAAACGCAGACGATCAGCTACCTCGCAGACAAAGCAGCAGATCCGACGACCTCCGGTGACCAGCTCCGCGCGCTGGGCAGCACGCTGGGCCACTCCGTTGGCGGCACGGTGGTGTTGCTGGTGATCCTGGTGCTGAACGTGTACAAGCCGCAGGGCATGACCCGGTACGGGTGGCGCAAACAACAAGAGCAGCGGCGTAAGCAGCAGGACCCGCGTGAGGTGGTGCTGCCGCCGTAATTGCAGCGACTCCTGCTCGACCGAGCGAACCGAACCGGCCGGTCCAGTCGCGGGCGACTGTGCTTCGCTGGGCCTGCCCAGATCCGCTACCAAAGCGAGGACCAGACCTATGACCCGATTGTCCACGTTCGTCCTGCGCCACAGGCTACTGGTCGGGCTGTTGTGGCTGGCGGTGCTGCTGGCCGGTGGGGCGACCGCGTCCAAGGTGTCCGGCCGGCTGTCGCAGGAGTTCTCCCTGCCCGGCTCGAAAAGCTACGACGCCAACCAGGCGATCCTGCGGGCCTACGGCAACGGCGCCGGGTCGGTCCCGCTGGTGCCGGTGATCACCCTTCCAGCGGGGACCACGGTCGACAGCCCCGGCGTCAAGGCGGCGCTCGGCAAGGCGTTCGGCGCGGTCGCCCGCGACCCGCGCCTGCGGGTGGTCGCCTACACCAGCACCGGCGACCGGCGCTTCGTCTCGGCCGACGGCCGCACCACCTTCGGGCTGGTGTTCCCGCCCCGCTATGGCGCGTTCAGCGCCCCCGACCTCGGCCCGGCGGTGACCGCGGCGCTGCGGCCGGCGCTGCCAACTGGCGCGACCGTGCGGGTCACCGGCATCGACGAGCTGGCCACAAACCACGGCACCAGCAGAGGCGACAACGGGGTGCTGGCCGAGACGCTGCTCGGCGGGCTCGGCGCGCTGGCGGTGCTGGCGTTCGTGTTCGGCTCGCTGCTCGCCTTCCTGCCGCTGCTGATCGCCGCGGTGGCGATCCTGGCGACCTTCCTGGTGATCCTCGGCCTGACCACCTTCACCGACATCAACTTCATCGTGCAGTTCCTGGTCGCGCTGATCGGCCTGGGCGTGGCGATCGACTACTCGCTGCTGCTGGTGACCCGCTGGCGCGAGGAACGCGCCCACGGCCACCAGGGCGACGAGGCCGTGCGGCGGGCCATGGCCACCGCCGGGCGGTGGTGTTCAGCGGCCTCACCGTGGCGATCGGCCTGTTCGCGCTGGTGGTCCTGCCGGTGCCGTTCCTGCGCAGCATCGGCTTTGGCGGCATGCTGATCCCGCTGGTCAGCGTGCTGGTCGCGGTCACCCTGCTGCCGGTGCTGCTGGCCACGGTCGGCCGCCGGATCGACTGGCCCAGGCTCCGCAAGGAAGCCCACGCCAGCCGCGGCTGGACCGCCTGGGCGCGTGGCGTGGTCCGCGGCCGCTGGGTCGCCGCGATCGCCGCCCTGGCGCTGCTCGGCGCCCTCGGCACCGCCGCCTTCGGCCTGCGCCTGGGCGAACCCAAGGCCGACTCGCTGGCGAAGTCCGGGCCGGCATATGAGGGGCTGGTCGCGCTGGAGCGCGCCGGGGTGCCCACCGGGGTGCTCACCCCCATCGAGGTGCTGGTGCCCGCCGGCACCGACCCGGCCCAAGTCGCCAGCCGCCTGGCCGCCGTCCCAGGGGTACGCGCCACGGTCGCCCCGGCCGGTCCCGCCTGGCGCCGTGACGGCGGCGCCCTGGTCAGCGTCCAGCCGATCGACGAGGCCAGCACCACTGCGGGCAAGCAGACCGTCACCCGCGTGCGCGACGTTGCGGCCAGCTTCCCGGGCGTGCGGGTCGGCGGCGCCGGCGCCGACCTGATCGACGGCATCCACGCGATCTACGGCAGCTTCCCGCTGATGCTCGCGCTGATCGCGGTGGTCACCTTCCTGCTGCTGGCCCGCGCCTTCCGCTCGCTGCTGCTGCCGGCAAAGGCGGTGCTGCTCAACCTGGTCTCCGTCGGCGCCGCCTACGGGGTGATCGTGCTGGTGTGGCAGCGCGGCTACGGCTCCAAGGCGCTATGGGCCATCCCCGCCACCGGCGCGGTCGCGCTGTGGATCCCGCTGATGGCCTTCGCCTTCCTCTACGGGCTGTCCATGGACTACGAGGTGTTCATCCTGGCCCGCATGCGCGAGGAGCACGACCGCACCGGCTCCACCACCACCGCCATCGTGGAGGGCATCGGCCGCACCGGCCGCCTGGTCACCAGTGCCGCGCTGATCCTGTTCCTGGCCTTCGCCTCGCTGGCCTCAGGCCCGGAGACCGACGTCAAGGTGCTGGCCACCGCGCTCGGCGCCGGGATCCTGCTGGACGCCACCGTGGTCCGCGCCCTGCTGGTCCCCGCCCTGGTCAGCCTGTTCGGCCGCTGGAACTGGTGGCTGCCCGCCTGGGCCGCCCGGCCCCTCGGGGTTGTCCCATCTCCCGCCCGACCAGAACCGGCAGATGACCGCATTCCGGACGCCAAGCGCGGGCGTGTCCCCACCTCGCCATGAGCCCCGCCGGTGAGCACGATCCTGTGACCGAGGAGCCTGGACGATGACGTCGCAGCGTGCGCACGACCTTCACGGTCCGGCGATCGAGGTCACCGACCTGGTCAAGGTTTACCGGACAGGGAAGACCGCCACGACCGCGCTGGGCGGGGTCTCGTTCGCCGTCGACCGCGGCGAGATCTTCGGCCTGCTGGGGCCCAACGGCTCCGGCAAGACCACCACGGTGCGGATCCTGGTCACGCTGCTGGAGAAGACCTTGGGCGTCGTTCGGGTCGGCGGCTTCGACACCGACCGCCAGCCGGGCCAGGTCCGCCAGGTGATCGGCTATGCCGGCCAGTCCATCGGCGTCGACGACGACCTGACCGCAGGCGAGGATCTCGCTCTGGGCGGGCTCCTGCACGACCTGACGCACGACCAGGCCTGGAAGCGGGCGGCCGAGCTACTGGACGCCTTCTCCCTGACCGAGGTGGCCGGCCAGCGGGCGGGCCGGCTGTCGGGAGGTGCCATCGCAGCAGCGTCTCGGGCTTGACCAGGAAGCAAGACCAGCGAGTCCGCGGCACCGCGCGACTGATCGCGCCGAGCAGGGCGCGGTCGGCGGGTTCAAGCCTGGGTCGTGGGACTTGGCGGCGCAGCACGAGGAGTTGGTGGCCTAGGACGAGGATCTCCATGTCCTGGTGGCGTCGCTGCGGCCGAGAAGGACGGACAGCTGGATGGAGCGGCACAACGTGAAGTAGACGAGCTTTGGCAGCACCGAGTTGCCCTTGGTCCTTGGTCGGGGATAGGAGGTCTCAGTACCGAGTCGCGGATCGATGTGAACCCGCAGCTCACAGCTGACGTGTGAATTTCCATACCCTACGGGGCGAGGAGCATGGGGTCGAGCCTCCTTGGGACGAATGCCCGATCCTACAAAGGTGCTGCTCACCGGTCTGACCGAAGGTTTCTGTGCCCTTCAGGTCGGTCTGTGCGAGCTTGTTCAGTAGGTCGCGGGCCTCTTCTGTTTTCGTCTGGCCGGCTTCCGCCCCCGGGCCCATCCCCGGGGGCGGAAGCGCCGAATTGGAAGAAGCTGTGGGGTCGGTGTCGATGCTGAGCAAGCCGGGCGCGGCTACAGCTGGGTCTGCGGGTTGAGGGTCGAGAGCTTCTTGGCTCCTGCTTGGCCTGGGGGATGAAGAGGCTGTCGAAGCCGCGGAACAGGCCGTTGCTGTAGACGAAGCCGTTGTAGCCGTAGGCAGACCACAGGCCCTCGGTGTCGGCGGCCTCGAGCGGCGCGAAGTCGTAGTAGGCGACCTCGCGGGCCTGGGAGGGCTCGGTGAAGTCCACGACCGTGACCCCGCCGCTGTACCAGGCCGCGACCAGGCGGTATTGGTCAGGATCGGTCTTCAGCACGTTGAACAGGTGCGCCGAGCAGTGCCAGGGCCGAGCGTGACCTCCTCGATGAATTGCGCCGCGCCGCCGCTGGTGTCACCGGCGCGGAGCTGGCGCGCCACCGCCTCCAGCTGCGCCTCGACGGCTCGCATCATCGGCCGGAGCTCGGTGTTGCCGCCCGCGACACCGTTGCCGAGCGCGGGCGGCTCGTGAGCGACCAGGCTGTGAACCAGCTCCGGGCGGCGAGACGCCAGGCCTAGTGCGATCGAGGCACCGTAGGAGCTGCCGGCCACGTGCGTCGGCCCGAGGTCGAGCGCCTCGATGAGCGCCGCCAGGTCGTCTTCGTGCACCGACCGGGGCCCGTCGCCGCGCGCCGGCTGCGGGAGGGGCCGCGGCGGTCGTAGGCGACGACGTGGAAGGACTCGGCCAGCTCGGGCGCGACGAGCTGCCAGCTGCCATGATCGGTCCAGCCGCCGTGGACCAGCACCAGCGGGTCGCCGCTCCCGGCCACCATGCCGAACAACGTGCCCCCGTCGACCCGGACCTGTATGTGGGTGAAGGGCATCGTCGTCCTCCTGTCTGCTGCGTGCAGTTCCGTGGCGGGAGGACCGGCCTGCCGAGGTGCGGGCGATCCCTTCGCCTCGTGGGTCAGCCCTGCATGGGCTGCCATTCGACTGCGAACGAACACCGCGGCGGCAGCCTCGACGCCGAGCGGTCCGACGGTGCGTTTCGCCTCCGCGCCCGGATTCCCTACGAAGGGCCCCGCGCGTGACGCGCGTGCTGATCGCCGACGACGACGACCTGATGCGCGCCGGGCTGGTCGAACTGCTCACCGCCGACCCCCAGATCCAGATCATCGGCCAGGCAGCGACCGGACGCGAGGCCGTCGAGCAAGCGCGCCGGCTCGCGCCCGATGTCGTCCTGATGGACGTTCGCATGCCCGACCTGGACGGGATCGGCGCCACCGGTGAGCTGTCGCGGGCGGCCCCGGCTGCCAGGGTGCTGGTCCTGACGACCTTCGAGCAGGACGACTACGTCTTTGGCGCGCTGCGCGCCGACGCGTCGGGCTTTTGCTCAAGCGCGCCCGACCCGAGGAGCTGATCGCGGCGGTGCACACCATCGCCGCCGGCGGGGCGCTGCTGTCGCCGTCGGTCACCCGGCGGGTGATCGACCGCATGGCCCAGCAGCCCACGCCCGAGCTTGCGGACCAGGCCAAGCTCGATGGGCTGACCCCGCGCGAGCGGGAGGTGCTCGAGCGCATCGCGCGGGGCCTGTCGAACCGCGAGATCGCCGCCGCGTTCGCCGTGGAGGAGTCCACGGTCAGGACCCACGTGAAGCGGATCCTGACCAAGCTGGACCTTCGCGACCGGGTCCAGGCGGTGATCTTCGCCTACGAAACCGGCGTGAACCGCCCTTGGATGCGGGCCGCTGGTGTCACGTTGCGGCCTCCAGGCCAGCCCACCCGGGCCAGCACCGGTCGCCCTGGACCTTCCCTCTGAGGTGAGGCAGGACACCCCTCAGATGCGGACGATCAGGCAGGCTGCTGCTGGGCAACCTGGTCCTGGAGGATGGGGTCTCTTCTATCATCTATGAACACCCTGAGCTGCATGAACGCATCTGCGCACCCACGGGCTTCTGTCGTTCGTCGAAAACGACGGCGAGCTGACACACGTCCGTCGTGACATGACCACCTCTATCACGATGGCTCGGGCGGGAACCCAATAGCTCTCGAGCGATCACTCGCCGGGCGGGCGTCGCCGTCGCTGTCGAACAGTTCGGCCATGTGCCGGGCGGCTTCCCTTCGGGCATCGCTGATTCGATGCACGTAGCAGCCCGTCATCTCAGATGCTGGTCGGGTACGCATAGCAGGAGGGCCCCTGGCCGGGCGAACGTCGCCTGACGCGGACGGGAGGCCGGTCGGGGCCAGCCCCCGTCTCGATCTCGGCTCGGGCTCAGCCCGACGGCGGCAGCGGGATGACCGGGCACTCAAACCACTTGATCACCCCGATGTCGGTGGCTGCGCCGCCCGCCAGGGCCGCCGCCACCTCCTTGTCACTGTCGAAGTCACCGCTGCCGTTGCTGTCGTACCTGGCCACAGCGGCCTGGTAGTCGGCAAAGCGCAGGCCATGCACGGCCCACCGGCCGCCGTTGTAGCCCGGGTCGCCCGGCGCGGCCGTGGCCACGTTCGGCTGCAGCCCGAAGAACTCGTAGATCACGTCGAAGGAATTGGCCGGCGCGCCGGTGCCGGACAGGTCGGTGGGGGTTCCCACCGTGCGATACAGCACGCCGTCGACGTAGAACGACGGGCCGGACACCCCGGCCTGGGCGATCGTGGCTGGCAGCAGCAGCGCCGCCACCGCCAAGGCCAGGATCAGCAACCTCCGCATCATGCCTCCTCTTCGTCGGGGCACGCGGCAGTGTGGACCAGCAGCCTTACGCGACCCTTGCCAGGTTCTTACGGGCTGCTGAAATCTTGGCCCGTCCCGGAGCCGGGTGCAGAGCCCGCATGGACGCCAGCCGGGCCCACCACAATGGGCAATTCGCGTGGCAGGAAGCACCGCGGCGGCTCGGACTGTGGTCCTGCAAGGCGGCTTCAACGTGATGTTGAGGAGCCCTGGATCGGAGAGACGGTTGGAGTGGGAAGTGCCTACAGCGCCACCGGCGTGGTGAACTCCGGTAGGCCCAGTGGTCCAGTCGGCCCCACCGACTCGAACCCCTACGCTGCCCGCCGCATAGGTGCGGAGCACTGGTCGGACGGCGGCCAGGATTTCGCTCCACTTTCGCTCCGCCCGACGCCAGGCCGCGCGGGACGGGGCGGAACGGGCGGGGACGCCGAGTGACGGCAGAGGCTGTCGACCGGCCGTTTGCGCACGTCACGAGCGATAACGGGGACCAGGTGGGGATGGGACGGGACCCGCGAGGAGGCGGCGCTGCGACCTGCAAAATCGCTGGCCTTGCCTACGCAGGTTCGCGAATCCAGCCTCTGCCGCCCAACAGGGTCCGAGCCTCGGCCGGAGCGGATCGACTCGCCGCAAAGCGATGCTACCGCGTCACGAGCATGGTGAAGCCCGGTAGGCAGGGGTCCAGTCGACCCCACCGACTTGTACCCCCACGGGAAGTGAGGCCCGTCGACGGGGCTCTCCGTCCCGACGAAGCGGCTGCGCCGAGGGAAGCTCAGGAGGCCCAACCGGCCGCCTCTGCCAGCCGGGTGATGCGAACCTGCAGCTCCTTGGGGTTTGAATAGGAGACGGTGTGGGCTACCAACAGATCGCCAACAGCCTGCTGAGCTGCACCAACAGGGGTTGTTGGTGATTTGCTCATCCTGGTTGTTGGTCATCGAGGGCGAGCTGCGGCGTGGGTGTTGGCGGCCTGTCGGTGTCGTGGGTGCTTGGCATTGCGGCAGGTCGACGCGCGTACTGGTGATCAACGCACCATGACCATCGCCCGGTCAGTCGTCCGGCCAGGTCCAGTCGGGTCTGGGGGCTGCCGGGTATGGCTTGAGGCCAGGTAGTGGCGGTAGGCGGCGTGTGCCAAGCGGCCAGGGTGTCGGCGGGGAAGGCCACATCCGCGAAGGCGACCTCGCCAGTGCCCTGGGGCGCGCGGCAGACCGCGACCAGCCCTTGGGCCGGGTCGGTGTAGTCGAGTTCGACCACGGTGACCGGTGTGCCGAGCAGGCTCGCGGGCGTGGGCAGCGCCACCTCGTCTTGGATGACGGTCAGAAACGCGGTGTACGCCTCGTCCTCGTTGTAGCAGTCGACGAGGATCGTCTCGATGACGCGGTCGAGCGCGTCGGCGCTGGTCATGGACTCGGCGTCGAGGGCGCAGCGGAATCGTCGCCGCCGGCCTGAGCGGGCACGTACGGGATCAGCCCGCGTTGCCATGCCTGGACCTGCACCGCTTCGGGCAGCCAGCGTGCATCTACGATGAGGCCATCGACCTCCAGCATCCACACACCAGCGGGTTGTGGTCCAGCAGGTCGCGCCGGCAGTACTCGGGATCCAGCAGGCCGATGCGCAGCGTGTCCAAGATCAGGCGGCCCTTGTTGGCCATGGTGGTCTGCTTGACGCCGAGCAGGCTGGCCAGCTCGTCGGTGCGCAGGTGGGTCTGCTGGTCGGGGTCGGCGAGGAAGTTGACCCGGCCGATCGCATAGACGATGCCGGCGGCCCAGATGCGCCGGTCGCCGCGTAGCAGCGGGGATGGGCGCTTGCGGGCCAGCTTGTCGCACAGCCGGGCGTACTCCGCGTCCAGACGCTGGGTGCAGAACGCGCGAGTGATCACTGTGATCTCGTTGAAGGCCGGCCGCACCGCGGCGGGAGCTTTGGGATCTCGCCAGAATCGGCAAGGCGGGTCACGGCCGGCATCCTCCCTGGACCAAGCGCCTTCGGTTCCGCGCGAATTTACTGCGTCTGCGGGGACCGTGCGGGGATCGAGGCGGTGCCCGGGCGCTATGCCGTCGGGTGGCACGATGGCGTGGTGCGCTACGAGACTCCCTCCGGCGCCTTCGAACCATTGCCGAGCGCTGCAAGCGGGTAAGTGGGCTGTGGCAGCAGGAGCCCACGTGTTCGGCGCGGTACTCGACGGCCGCCGAGGTGCTGGTGGTGCAGGTCGCGTTCGTGCTCGATCTGCCCGCCGAGGAGTTGACCTGGTGCGCCTACCCGCCGCCGCGCGCCGGGCTGCCGCGACCCCTCTGTGTCAGCCTCTGGTCAGGCAGGTGGTAGCACTGAATCATTGAGCCGAGAGGGCGGGGAAGGAGACTCCCCGTGGCGTCGACGAGGAACCACGCCGTGGCGTTGGCGTGCATGCTGATGGGATGGACAACAAGCAACCACCAGACCCTGAGGTCCCTGAGCGGCCCCGGCCGCGGACCTACTCGGCTCGCTACAAGGCCGAGGTCTTGGCCGAGTACGAGCGGCTGGACAAGACCGGCAAGGGCGCGCTGCTGCGCCGGGAGGGCCTGTACACCTCGCGGATCTCCGAATGGCGCAAGCAGCGCGACCGGGGGGCGCTGGCGGCGCTGGCCACGCCGCAGGGACGCCCGCCGGCCGACCCGGTGGAGCGGGAGAACGCCAGGCTGCGGCGGGAGAACCAGCGCCTGGCCGCCGAGCTCGGTAAGGCCCGCAAGGTCATCGAGGTCCAGGGAAAGCTCTCGGCGCTGTTGGAGCAGCTCGCCACCGACAGCGCCGGGCCGAAGACGACAGGCGGCGCGCAGCAGTGATCGACCAAGCCATCGACGAGCTGGTCCCCATCGTGGGCGCCAGGGCGGCGTGTGCGGTAGTGGGCCGACCTCGGGCGACCCACCACCGCCAGAGCCCGCCACCTCGGCGTGACCCGGTCCGGGTGGCCCAGGCCAAGTTCCCGCCAGCTCGGTCCGTGGCGTGGCCGGGTGCCGGATACTGGGGGCATGGACCTTCCGGTGATGCCGCCGGTCGCCCCGATGCTGGCCAAGCCGGTCACCCAGCTGCCCACAGGGCCCTACAGCTACGAGCCCAAATGGGACGGGTTCCGCACGATCGTGTTCCGCGACGGCGACGAGGTGCAGCTCGGCAGCCGCAACGAGCGGCCGATGACCCGCTACTTCCCCGAGCTGGTCGCGGCGATCAAGGCGAACCTGCCCAGCCGCTGCGTCATCGACGCCGAGATCGTGGTCCCCGACGCTGCCGGCCAGCGGCTGGACTTCGACGCGCTGCTGCTGCGCATCCACCCCGCCGCCAGCCGGGTGCGGCTGCTGGCCGGCCACACCCCGGCCCGCCTGGTCGCCTTCGATCTGCTCGCGGCGGGGGACGTCGACTGGACCGGCCAGCCGTTCACCCAGCGCCGCGTGGCGCTGGCGCGCGCCCTGGGCCACGCGGGGCCGCCGGTCCACCTGACCCCGGCCATCACCGACCGCGACCGGGCCGCCGAGTGGCTGGGGCGGTTCGAGGGTGCCGGGTTGGACGGTGTGGTCGCCAAGCCGCTGGACGGGGTCTACGAGCCGGACCGGCGGGGGTGGTCCAAGGTCAAGCATGTTCGCACCGCCGACTGTGTGGTCGGCGGCTACCGGCTGCACAAGCGTGGCCCGGAGCTGGTCGGCTCGCTGCTGCTTGGGCTGTTCACCGACGCGGGGGAGCTGGCCAGCGTCGGGGTGGTTGGCGCGTTCCCCATGGCCCGGCGTCGGGAGCTGCTGGTCGAGTTGCAGCCGCTGGTGACGACGTTTGCGGGGCACCCGTGGAACTGGGGTGCCTGGCAGCAAGAGGCCGACAGCCGCGCCTGGCGGGGGTCGGAGACCAGCCGCTGGAACCCTGGCAAGGCGCTGTCGTTTGTGCCGTTGCGGCCTGAGCGGGTCGTGGAGGTCCGCTACGACCACCTGGGGGGCCGCCGCTTCCGCCACACCGCCCAGTTCGTGCGCTGGCGGCCCGACCGTGACCCGCGCTCGTGCACCTACGAGCAGCTGGAGGAGACCGTCAGCTACGACCTCGCCGAGGTCCTCGCGGCCGAACAGAGCTGACGGTGCAGCACCCGGCGGGCAGCCACAGCGAGCTCGCGAGGCTGTCGAGCTGGTTGAGACCATGCGGAGATGGCGGCGTGGTGATGGGCGGCGAGCCGGCGAGGCACGGCAAGCCTTGGGTGGCCCAGCGAGCGAGAGAGTTCTGGATGAGCCGACATCTTGCCAGTGCGCCTCGGTTCTTATTCGCGACCGCGCGGAACTCTGGGCGGTCGGCGTCGCCGGGATTTCGCTCTACCTTCCCTCCACCCGACGCCAGGCCGCACGGGACGGGACGCAACGGCGGGACAGCCGGCCGAAGCCGCCACCGACGGTCCGGCCCTGCCGCCTACGGCCGGCCGCGCGCCCGGGTCAGTGGCCCTTGAAGTGCTCCACCAGGGCGCCGGCGTAGTAGTCCTCCCAGCGCTCCGCCGGGCTCCGCTCGGAGTACTCCTTGTCCAGGCGGACGAGCATGTAGGTCAGCTCGCTCCTGACCGGCTTGGTGCCGATGACGTCCGGCAGCTCAGAAAGGGTCGTCAGCCACTGCGAGTACCAGGACGCCCAGTCGTCGTCGGCGCCGTCAGTGATCCGGAACACGCGGTGATGGGTCTCGGCGACCTCGTGTAGCAGCCTGCTGACCCTCGCGACCGTCTCCTCCATGAACGCTCCTCCCCCGCGATAGCCGTCGTTGGGATTGTCGTCCTGAGAGCGAGTGCGGTACACGCGCGGTGGCTCAGCTCGAGGTTGTCCACCTGGTCGTCGAAGGACTCACCAACCCCCAGATCGGCGCCCGGCTCTTCATAAGTCGCGCCACCGTCAAGACCCATCTCTCGCACGTCAGCCCAGAGGCCACTATGGTCCGCTTCGGTGACCGCCCCGAGCTGGCTCACCGGCTAGCCCCCGGCTAGCCCCGCTCCGCTGGGGCATCGCCTACGCTGAGCCTGGGTCGACTTCTGGGCTGGCATCGCCGCGAATCCGCCGGAGGTCCCGCCCTCGAGTTCGGTCGGAGTGAACTGGCCCAGCCCGTGGAGGGTCGGTCGCGGGCGCCGTGGGCCCGGGTCGCGTAGGCCGGCGTCATCCAGGGACAGGGTTGTTCCCTCAGACCATGCGTTGGCGACGGCGTTCTCGCTGAGGGTGGCGCCCACGGCCAGTCGGGCTTGCTGAGCTGAACCAGTGCCGGGGCGCACCACAGTTAGGTTGGCCATCGGCGACCGGGTGGTGAACCTCACCCCACACTGACCATGTGCTGAACGACTCCTATCCCCTAGGAGCCTGCTGAAGACTGCTGATCGCGTCGGTTCGGGCGATCCTGTTGACTGCGGCGATCGGGTAGTTCGCGCTGGGAGCTGTCGGCGGGCAGACTCACCAGTATGAGCCCCCAAGCCCACCCATCCGATGACCAGCTGGACGCGGTGACCTGGTGTGGCCACCTGATCCCTGCCGGGTCGGTGTACGCCTTCCTTGCCGACCATCGTCACGAGCTGTTTCCGCCTGAGCTGTTCGCCGATGTTGCCCGTCAGGATGGTGGGCAACCCTCGGTGCCCGCTGAGGTGATCGCCACGGTGATGGTGCTGCAGGCCCTTGAGGGCCTGTCGGACCGGGAGACCATCAGCGCGTTGCGGCGCGATATCGCCTGGAAGGTCGCCTGCGGGCTGCGGCTGGACGACGAGGGGTTCCACCCCACGGTGCTGGTGTACTGGCGCAACCGCCTGCGCGCCTCGGGTCGGCCGCGGCGGGTCTTTGACGCGGTCCGCCAGGTGGTGGAGCAGACCGGGGTGCTCAAGGGTCGGGGTCGGCGGGTGCTGGACTCCACGGTCTTGGCCGACGCGGTCGCCACCCAGGACACCATCACCCAGCTGGTGGGGGCGATCCGCCGGGTGCGGCGGCTGGTCCCGGCGGCGCGCGAGGTCGAGCTTGGGGCGCACGACTATGACCGGCCAGGCAAGCCGGTGTGTGTTTGGGACGACCCCCAGGCCAAGCAGGCGCTGGTATCGGGGCTGGTCAACGACGCGCTGGCCCTGCTTGGGGTGGTCAACGACGTGGAGTTGGACGGCGAGCCGGCCGAGGCGGTCGCGCTGCTGGCGCTGGTCGCCGGTCAAGACGTCGAGCCGGGCGATCAGCCAGGGTCGTGGCGGATCGCTCGGCGGGTCGCCAAGGATCGGGTGATCTCCACCGTCGACCCGCAGGCGCGCCATACCCGCAAGACCAGCGCGCAGCGGCGTGACGGCGACAAGGGCCACATCGCCGCCGAACCCGAGTCTGGGTTGGTCAGCGAGTGCGCGCTGACCGCCGCCACCGCCCCGGACGGCCCGACCGGGGTCGAGCTGCTGGCCGACGAGCCGGCGGGGTTGGAGGTGCTGGGTGACACCCACTACGGCTCCGGGGAGACCCGCGCAGCCCTGCGCGCTGCCGGCCACCTGCAGACGATCAAGCCGATCCCGCTGGCCAGTGCGGTCCCGGTGGGTTCACCATCCACGACTTCCGCATCGACCCCCAGGCTGGGACGGTCAGGTGCCCGGCCGGTTCCACCGCCACGATCACCGCGTCCGGGCGGGCCAGCTTCGCCCGCTGGTGCCAGGCCTGCCCACTGCGCCAGCGCTGCACCACCGCCAAGCGTGGCCGCATCCTCCACATCCACCCGCACGAGCCTGAGCTGCGCGCCGCCCGCCGCCGCGCGACCACCCGCAGCTTCCAGCACAGCTACCGGCGCTGGCGGCCGATGGTGGAACGCTCGATCGCCTGGCTGGTCGCCGATGGCTGCCGACGGGTGCCCTACCGCGGCGTCGAACGCAACCAGCTGTGGTGGTCGCTACGGGTCGCCGCGGTCAACCTGCGCCGGCTGCTGGTGCTTGGCCTTGCCCGCCACGACCACGCCTGGGTCCTGACCTGAGACCAGCGGTCACCGTCCGGGCCGATCCTGGCCTCGGGTCGCCTATCACGGCCATCAGCACGTTCCCAGTCGGCGGCCTCGGGCGCTGTCGCAGAAACTACCGTACTGACAGGACCAGGCATCTTCAGCAGCCTCCTAGCAGTACTCCGTTAGGTGGGTGCGGCTGCTGGCTGCCACCAGCCCATCGACTTAGGCAGTCGGCGCAGGCACAGGGGACACGCGCCAGCCCAACCGGCGAGCAGCAACTGCAGCTCACGCAATGCCTGGAAGGTGGTCAGGCCGACGCACGGACTTTTGGGTCCAGCCGCTCCAAGGTGACGAACCCGTGGGCGACCGACACCAGCGTCACGTGATGGTGCCAGCCCTTGAAGGAGCGGCCCTCGAAGTGGTCCAGGCCGAGCGCGTCCTTCAATTCCCGATAGTCGTGTTCCACCCGCCAGCGCAGCTTGGCCAGACCCACCAGCCGCGCCAGCGGGACCTCGGCGGGCAGGTTGGCGAGCCAGTACTTCACCGGCTCGGGCTCGCCCTGGGGCCACTCGGCCAGCAGCCAGCGCACCGGCAGTTCCCCGCCGCGGGTGGCGCGGCGCAGCCGCACCCCGGCCGGGCGCACCCGCAGCGCCACGAACCGGGCGCGCAGCTGCTGCCCGTCGGCGCCTTCGCGCCAGCTGACCGTGGTGGCCACCCGCTCGCCCGCGGCGCCCACCAGCTGCCGCAGCGACCAGCGCGGCTGGCGGTAGCGGGGCAGCGACGGGCGGCCCCGGCCGGTGGAGGACACCGTCTGGGGCGCCACGTCCTCGGCATAGGCGCTGATCGTGCCCGGGACCTGCACCACGTAGGCCAGCGCCCGCTGCTCCAGGCCGAGCCGGAACCCGTTGACCTCGCCGTAGGCGGCGTCAGCCAGGATCACCGGCGGGAGCAGCTCCCAGCCGGCCAGCTCGTCCAGCATCTCCAGCGCCAGCTGCCACTTGGGCCGATGGTGCACGTCGTCGGGCAGGTGGGCCTTGCGGCGCCGCTCGGCATCAGCATCCCAGGACTCGGGCAGGAACAGCCGCCAGTCGATCGGGCAGGAGGCCTGGTCGGTGGCGGCGTGCACGGACACGCCGACCTGGCAGTTGGCGACCTTGCCCAGCGCCCCGCCCTACTGCGGGGCGACCCCCACCGAGTGGCGGCCGAACTTGGGGAAGCCGGTGTCATCGATCACCCACGCGGCCGGCCCGATGGCGGTGGTCATGCGCTCAGCGAGCCGACGGCGCACCGGCACCGGGTCCCAGGGGCTTTGGTTGACGAACTGCTGCAGCGCCTGCTCCAGCGCGTCGGCGTCGGCGGCGGGGTCGCCGCGGGCCAGCCGGGCGGCCATCGGCTGGATCGACTTGCGCTTGCCGTCCAGCAGCAGGCCGCGCAGGTAGCTCTGGCCCCAGCGGCGCTGATCCTTACGGGGAATGGATTGGAAGCTGTCCTCGGCGAATGCGGTCAGGCGGGTGCGGATGCGGCGAAGTTGTGCGGAGGTCATGTAGTGCCACCGGTGGTGGTGGCGTGCTCCTTTCAGCCTGGGGATATCGCTCCACGGGTACACCCAGCAGCACCCTGTTCGCAAGATCTAACGGAGTACTGCTAGCCGGCTAGTTACACCGCTCGATCAGGGCGAGCCTCTCCTCGAGAAGCTCATCAATACGGTTCCGTACCTGCTCGTTCTCGGCTTCCCTAGCCCGACGGCTGTGCCAGGTGATGGGCTCGGCCAGGATCTCGACGAGCCTTGCCAGCTCGGCGTCAATCTCTGCCAGGGTTGACATCGTTCAACCCTTGGTGCCCGGGTCCAGCGGGCCATCGGTAGGAGCGTAAGGCGCTGTACTCCTCCCGGGGTCTGCAGGAGGCCGTTCTTCAGGACCGTCACGAGGGCTCCGGTGCTCAGCAGCGTGATGGTGGTGAGTTGCAGAGCAGTACGGAGTCCTCGGCGGAGGGGACCGCAGCTGCGGGGCGAGCCGCGGGGCGCGCTTTTGGATGGGGTGCTGGACCGGGTCGCCGACGCGGCCATCCTGGCCGGCCTCGGCGTGTGGGCGCTGGACGGGCACGCCGCCCGGGTGTGCTGGCGCTGACGGTGGCCGCCACCGCCGGGGCGCTGCTGTCGATGGCGTCCAAGGACCGGGCGGCCGCCCTTGGGCTGCCATCCGCGCCCGAGCGGGCGCTGGGGTGGCTGCTCGGCGGCCGCGACGGGCGCCTGCTGCTGGTGGCCGTGGGCGCGCCCCTGGCGGCGCTGGCCGCGGTCACGGCCACCTCGGCGCTGTCGCTCGGCCCACGGGTTGTCTTCCTGCGCCGCCCGCGGGGCGCCTGACGGCCCCGGGCACCGCTGGTGTCGGTGGCTCGCTGGCTCATAGCTGATTTCGATAACGACCATGCGCCTTGCGGCTCCTGGTCAACCGACGTCCACGATGGTCTCAGCCACCGTCTATGACGGTCGCCGCCGGGTCAGCCTGCGCGGCGCGGCGTAGTCCCTTCACCGATGCACCGACCGGGAAGGTTCGTTGCGGTGGCGGGGGTTGAGCCGGGTGGCAGCCACAAGTCGAGGACCAGGAGGAGACGTGCCGATGCGAGCGATCATCGTGGACCCGTCGGCGCCTGCGGCGCTGCGCCTGGCCGATGTTCCCGAGCCGGTGTCCGGACCCAGCCAGGTGTTGCTCGAGGTGCACCACGCGTCGCTGAACCACGGCGATCTCAACGACGCCCGCTCCGGCCGGGTGGCGCCGGGTGGCGTGCTGGGGTCGGATGCCGCCGGTGTCGTGGCGCACGCCGCGGCCGACGGCCGCGGGCCAGCGGCGGGTACCCGCGTGGTGACCTTGGCGCCGGGGCCTTCGCCGAGCGCAGCGCGGTCGAGGTCGGCGCGCTGGCCGAGGTCCCGCCCTCGGTTGATCTGGCCGAGGCGGCGGCGTCGCCGGTGGCCGGCGTCGCCGCGTTGCGGGCGCTGCGTGCCGCCGGCGCGGTCCTGGGCAAGCGGGTGCTGATCACCGGCGCATCCGGCGGGGTCGGTCGGTTCGCCGTGCAACTGGCCGCGCACGCGGGTGCGCATGTCATCGCGTCGGTCGGCTCGGTGGCCCGCGGCGAGGGCTTGGCCAAGGCCGGCGCCGACGAGGTGGTGGTTGGTCTGGACGGGGTCGACCAGCCCGTCGACGTGGTCCTGGACAACGTCGGCGGCCCGCAGTTGGTCGCGGCGTGGGAGCAGGCTCGCGGTGGAGGTCGGCTGGCGCGGCGCGTGGGAGCAGGTGGCCGAGGCAGCGCAGGCACTGCTCGGGCGGCGGGTGAACGGCAAGGCGGTACTGGATGTGCGGCCCGCTGCCGGATAACTGCAGCGTCGCAGATCACGCCGTCGGTGGCCAACCGCCCCCCAAACAGGCCAGGCTGCGTCCCGCAAGATGGGTAAGAAGGCGTCCAACCACCTCGACTTCTCCCTGTCGCCTCGGGAAGGTAGGTCGTGCCGATGAGCCAGTCGCTGGCGCAATGGCTGCGTGTCCTGCGGCAGGCGCCCGCCTTGGGCGGTGGACGCTGGCGCCGTCTGCCCGGCGCCCTGCTGGTCTGGCGGGATGCCGCCCCGTTTGTGCGCATCCACTTCCTGGCCGTGGCCACCGACCTTGGTCTGCTGGAGGAGCTGCGCCGCCGACCGGCGACCGTCGACCAGCTCAGCGACCGCCTGGCCATCGGCAACCCGGCGCTGCTGGATGCGTTCCTCCGCCTCGGCGTGGCGTTGGGGGAGCTACGCTGCCGGGCTGGGCGCTGGTCGCTGCGGGGCCGGCGCGGCAAGGCCTTGGCCGTACCCGGGGCAGACACGATGCGGGCCATGGCACAAGAGGCCGTCCACTACGACGCCGCGGTGTATGCCGGGCTGGCGGCGCACCTTCGGGGCGCACCGCCAGACGACTACCTGGCCGCGGCCGGTGCGGTGATCGCCCGCGCGTCGCGTCTGGTCGAGCCCGTCCTGGCGCCACTGCTACGGTCGGTGGTGGCCGAGCGCCGCCCGCGGCGGGTCCTTGATGTGGGTTGCGGCACCGGCGTCTACCTGGTCCACGCGGCCACCGCCGGCGGCCCCAAGCTCACCGGCCTGGGTGTCGACCTGGATGCCGGTGTCGTCGACCTGGCCCGCCGGCGGCTGGCCGACGCCCGCCTGGCCGGGAGGTTCGATGTGCGCCACGCCGACGTCCGCACCGCCGAGCTAGAAGCGGCCTCCTTCGACCTGGTGCTGCTGTTCCAGAACATCTACTACTTCGCCGAGGACCAACGCCCCGACCTGCTGCGCCGCCTCCGCGGGCTGCTGGCCCCGGGCGGCGCGCTGCTGCTCGCCTCCCTGTTCGCGGGGCGCTCGTTGGCCGCCGCCCACTACGACCTGCTGTTCAGGGCCACCGCGGGCTGCGGCCCGCTGCCCCGCCGCCAGCAACTCGACCATCAGCTCCACAACGCCGGCTTCACCACCACACGGTGGGTGCAGCTCATCCCACTCGAGTCGTTCCACGCGGTCGTGGCGCAGCGCTGAGGCTAGTTCGCGCCCCACCTTCCACCATCCCGGGGGACGCGACCGTCACAGCCAACACCAGCATTCTGAAGCCCGACACGTCGCCGGCGAGTAGCAAAGTGGAGTCCGCTTCCCACCCAGAGGGCCGTGATAACTACCTCATGCCTCAGCCACATCACGCCCGAGCACCCCATGAGCGGCAGCGCGCCGCCACCCACCCGGGCTGCCCGTGCGGGCCCAAGCGGGCGCGGGCGGTCGTGCTGCAGGAGGGCATCAGGGCGTGGGAATCGTTGACATCGGGCTGCCGGTGCTGGCGAGCGACGAGATGGAATTGGAGCATCGGCGCGCTGCCGACCAGTGGCACCACCCCAGCCCGAGCAGGGCCACAACCAGCAACGCCACGCTGAGCGGGAGCGAGCTGCGCGCGGTCAGGAACCGCAGGACTCGGCCAGGCTTCTCGATCTCCCCTAGCGGCATCGACGGCCCAAACTGTCGGCGGCGTCAGCGCCCAACCTGTGCCGCGCCGCCTCTCGAGGGTGCTCCCCGGCGGCGCCAGCCGCGAGACCCGAGCCGACGCTTGCGGTCTCAGCGGCGCTGCGACATCCCGTCCAGCTGCCGCTGCGCTATTGGATCGAGTCAGGTTCAGCCGTCGCGGTGTCCGTCGCGGTGTCCGGCTTCGGCCCCGGCTTCTCGTCGCCGCCGTCGTTATCGTGGGGGAGCTTGGTCACCTCGGCCAGCACCGGCCCTGGCGGGACGCCAGTGGGCGGCGCGACCGTAGTGGTGCCACCCGGTCGGGCCGCGGTGAGCTTCTGGCGCGCCTTGCTCGTCTGCTCCTTGGCCGCCGTTAGGGCTTGGCGGCCGCGCGTGGAGACGGCCAGCCGGCTGGCGAGCAGGCCAAGACCCGCCAGGCCGACGATCCGGCCGAGCCGGCGCCACCATGGCCTGCGTGCTGCGTTGCGGCGCTGCTTGGGTCTTCGTCGGGACATCACCGGTTACCTCCCGCCCCGCCCCCGCTGATCGGTTGGCCTTGCTGCTTTCCAGTAATCCAACCGTCGGCGTGGCGGGTTCCAGTCGTAGGTTCGGGTCGACTAGCGGTCAGTTAGGGGTCAGGCGGCTCGTTGTGGCGCCGGCTCCGGGCTCAGGCTTGGATCGGGCTGCGCGCGGCGCGGGGTGCCGCCGGGCAGCGCGACCGGTGGGCGTAGCGGCCGCAGCGGACGTGCTGGTGCCCCGGGCCAGCCCGATGGCGTGTGGGCGTTGTGGCCGGGTTGGTTGGTGGGGCCGCTGAGCCAGTAACCCTTGGCCGGGTTCGACCAGGTCCTTGGCCGGGTTGCCGGCCAGCGGGTGCCGTCTTGGGCATCGGGGTCGGTCAGGAACTTGCGGATGGCGCCGACGGCGGCGCGGTCCAGGTCGTCGTGCCCGTCACCGCCGAGGCGGTCGAGCTCACCAGCGACCTCGGCGGGCGGTCCGGCCAGGGCACCGCCAGGCCAGACGACCACGACGTCGGTGCCGTGGGGGTACAGCGCCCAGAGGCCGCGGCGGCTGCGCGCCGAGCAGGTCGGCATACCCAGCGGGATATCGCCGGTGTGGTGGGACGACCCCCGGGTGGCGGCCAGGACGTTGGTGATCGCGGTCGGCTGGTCGCTGTTGCGGCGAAGCCGCCCAGGTTGGTAGTGGATCACCATGGCAAGTCCTCCCAGGAAGCAGCACGCCGGTGTCGCGATGTGAGCGTGGAGCTGTGGCGCGGCCGGCGTGCTGGTCTCCAGCTACCAGGTCGAGGCGAAGAGTGCGGGTTCTTGGACCTGCTCGATCGTGTGCTGCTCGCTGCCGGCTTGGGTCCAACGTGCGCCGCAGCCGGAGCAGAAGGCGAGCGGGTACAGACCAAACATGATGGTGATGCGGGCCGACCCGCACCGCGGGCAGCGTGGCATGAGAACCTCCCTGGTGATCTCCTTGGTCTGGGTGGGTGCCTCACGGACGAGCGGCGGGCGCTCAGTCGGACGCTGCTGGCGCCTGGACGGCGGCCGGTACCTCGGCGGCGGGGACGGTGAACGGTGCCCGCGACGGGGTCGGTGATGTGGTAACGGCGGCCGCTTCCCTGGCCAGGAACCCGCCGAGCTCCTGGATGGTGCTCATCAGCGGCGCCGGGAACACCACCGTGGTGTTCTTGTCGACGCCGATCTCCACCAGGCTCTGCAGGTTGCGCAGCTGCAACGCCAGCGGGTGGGCCATCATGACGTCGGCGGCCACGCCGAGCTGGTCGGCGGCCAG
>WNGE01002150.1_pt1 | contig 24419 bp, 25 predicted proteins | sample 5400651 | NCBI WGS metagenome assembly WNGE01 (sample SAMN13153370, study PRJNA577476) | soil metagenome | isolation source: 60 cm soil or saprolite under grassland replicate 2 | place: USA:California | collected 2016-06-15
AGTACCAGTTGACGTTGCCGTAGTTCCCCGGCAGCGCCACTCCGTCCCAGCCGGCGAACCAGGCGAAAAGCCGCGGGCCGAAGTCGCGGGCCGGATTGATCGCGTAACCCGTATTCGGGCCGAAGGACATCCCGATCCCGGCCACGAGCAGGCCGATGATGAACGGCCCCAGGTTTCCTTTCGGTGCCAGGTTCCGCTCGTCGATGATCGCGAGCACGACTCCGATGAGCAGCGCGGTTCCGATTAACTCGTCGATGAACGGCCCGACCGGGTTGTGGTAGTACCCGGCCGGGAAGGTCGCAAAGATGCTGTAGGAGGCGATCGAGCTCGCCTGCCCGCGCACCGCATCGGTCGCGTGCTCATAGCCCTTGATCGCGTCCTTGTAGTTGAGGTAGACGAGGGCCCCGGCAGTAAATGCGCCGGCGACCTGGGCAAAAATGTAGTGCGGGACCTTCGACCACGGGAACCCGCGCTTGGCGGCTAGCGCAATCGTGACCGCGGGGTTGATGTGCGCCCCGCTGATTCCTCCCGCGACATAGATCCCGAGCACAACCGCTACGAACCATCCAAAGGTGATCAGCAGCCAGTCGCCGGAGGCCAGGAAGATCGTGTGGTTCGTTTCTGCACGACCCGACTGGTTCAGCCCGGCGACGGCCACGGCAACGACGCCGTCGCCGAAGGCGATCAGCGTGAACGTGCCGAGGTACTCCGAGAGGAACTCCCCCCAGACCGTCTTTCGCCAGGCCGCGCCCGCGCCCATGCGAACGTGCCAGACCCCCATCATTCCTCGGGGCTCTGTTGCTGTTTCCGACACCTCCACCTCCCTCTCTCGAACTTCCGGTTTTCAGAAGGTCCGCTTGAGAGGCGGGGGATCGCCGTTCTCGCTTATCGCACGTCGGCGGGGGACAGCGCCGGCTCTCTAGCGGCACGGTGCAGCGGTGTCACTAACGCACCGGGACGTGCTGTGTCAAGTCGGACAAGCCCGCGTTCCGGCCGGCGCTACCGGCGGCGCGCCGTCAGCTGGGCCAGACGTCGACGGCGTAGAGCCGACGAAGCTCGCGCGCGAGGCCGTCCTCTCCGCCGATCAGAAACAGGTCGTACGGGTAGGCGTACTGCGCTCGGAAGCCATTCTCGCGGGCTAGGATGCGCCCCCACAGGGAGACGCGGCCGATCGCGATCGGACACCCCTGGCGCAACGGCGGCAGCTCCTGGTACGGGCGGCCGTAGTGCTGGCGAACCCCGGTGTAGCGGCGCAGAAGGTCCTCGGCGAGCTCTCTCGTCTTGAAGGCGTAGATGCCGCATTCATGGCCTTCGACCGGCGCCGCCGCGCCGTGCGTCGAGCACTCCGCCTCGAAGCGCGCCCGCGCCGGCCAGCTGACGTGGTGCCAGGTGAAGGATTCGAGCCGGTAGAGGTCGTCGTGCCGGCGCACGTGCCAGAGCCGCCAGGCGACGATCGGCTCGACGTAGACCGCGCTCGAGCTCACGCCGGTACCGGCTCCTGGGCCGGCTCTTCCACAGGAGCCGGCGAAGGCACCGGCTCTTCGAGCGGTGCGATCTCGATTTCGTGCTCGGTCTCGGGTGCGCCTATATCCATCGGTGCCTCCTGGGGCTTTTCATCGGAAATTCGAGGAAAAAGCTACAGGGTGATTCGGACGGCTCAGATGGCGCGAGTTGGTCATTTAGGGTTGACGAGGGCGCCGTTCCGGACGACCGTTCGGTTCGTGAGAGATTCGGCCCCGAGTCTGCTGGGAAGGAAGCCCGCGAAAGCATGAGCAGGCGGATGCAGCTCGTTGCCGTTGCCCTGGCCTTTGTCGTCGCCGGCCTCGCCACGGCTTGCGGGGGCACGACGGGCAAGGGGCCTGGAGGAATCGGCGAGTCCGGCGCGTCGCTCATAAGCTCCGAAGCAGTCGCTTACGGGTCGGTCGACGGCGACCTCGGCTCCAGCCGCTGGCAGCAGGTCGACACGCTCCTGAAGAAATTTCCGGTGCACGACCGGCTGCTGGCCGAGTTGAGGAAGGGACTGGCCGAGCACCAGCTCGAGTACGAACGCGACCTAAAACCCGCGCTCGGCCCCGAGCTCGACGTCGCGGCGGTCGCCGGCACCTCGGCGCAGGACATCTCCTACGCGGTGTTCACGCAGCCGGAGTCGATCGAGAAGGCGAAGGCGCTCGTCCAAAAGCTCGATCAAGGCTCGTCGCCCTCGGCGACCCGGGTCGTCGACGGCTGGCTCGTCGTCGCCGACAACGAGCAGATGATCGACCGGGTGCTCAAGGGTTCGGGGACGTCGCTCGCCGACGACAGCCGGTTCAAGGAAGCGTTCGGTCAGCTTCCCGAGGACTCCCTGCTCAAGCTCTATGCGAACGGGCCGGAGTTGTCCAAGCTCGTGAGCTCGCTTTCGGGCGTGGCCCAGACGGCTGCGGTCGCTGAATCCTCGAACAAGCTCGACTGGGTCGCCGTCGCGGCCTTCGCCGAGGACGACGGAATCAAGGTCGAGGGCGACGCCAAGAGCACGGCCGGCGGCAGCCTCACGGGCGCGGCGTATTCGTCCAAGCTGATCTCCGGCGTGCCGGCCGACGCCCTTGCGTTCGCAACCTTCCATGCGGGGAGCGGCTACGACCCGCTGAGCCGGCTGCGGGACAATCCCATGTTCAGCCAAGGGCTCCGCCAGTTCGAGCAGGAGCTGGGGATGCCCCTCGACGATGTCATCGCCCTGTTCAAGCACGAGACCGCGTTCTACGTTCGCCGCGGCCCCGGCCTGCCGGAGCTCTCGCTCGTGCTCGAGGCCCCCGATACCCAGGAGGCGCTGACGACGGTCGACCGGCTGGCCGCGCGAGTCGCGGAACTTGCGCCCGCTCGGCTAGGCGACGAGCAGCAAGGCGGCCTCGACGTGAAGACGCTCAACTTCGGGCCGGTCACCGTGCGCTGGGCCGGCTTCGACGGGCGTGTGCTGCTGACGACCTCGCCCACGGGCATCGCCGACTACCGCTCGAGCGGGGACAAGCTCGGCGACGACTCAGCCTTCAGGGACGCTCTCGGCCTCGCCGGAGCGCCGGACAAGACGAACGGTCTCGTCTACGTAAACGTCGCCGACGCGGTTCGGCTGATCGAGAACTACGCAGGCCTCGCCGGCGGCAAAATCCCGCCGGACATCGAGCCGAACCTGAAGCCACTCCGATCGTTCGTCGCCTACGGCAGCTCGAGTGGAGATCTCACGACCTTCGCTGCGTTCCTCCAGATCAAGTGAGGCGCCTCTGGGCGGGCGCGGCCCTCGCGGCGGCCTTGGCCGCCGCAGGTTGCGGCGGCGGGGCAGGCGGCGGCTCAGTACCAGAGGGCGCGAGCATCGCCCCGGCATCGGCGATTGCCTTCGTCTCGGTCAAGACCGACTTCTCCTCGGCCCAATGGCGGCAGGTGGCTAAGCTCGCCGGGCGCTTCCCCGGGACGCCGCAGCTGATCGCGGAGCTGAAGAAGCAGACCAACGGCCTCGACTTCAACCGCGACGTCAAGCCGGCGCTCGGCCCGGAGGTCGATCTCGTCTGGATCGATGCCCGGAACGGCGGCAATGACGTCGTCGGGCTGACGAAGCCCGACACGAAGGAAAAGTTGACGGCGCTGCTGGAGAAGAGCCGTACAACGGGGGAGCCCAAGGCCTTCACTGTCCAGGTCGGCGACTGGGTTGCGATCGCCGATTCGCAGGCGAAGCTCGATCGCTTCCGGACCGCCTCGGCCGGCGACAAGCTCGCCGACGACAAGGACTTCAAGCGGGCGTTCGAGCAACTCGAGTCGGACTCGTCGGTACGCGCGTGGATCAGCGGGGAGCTCGTCCAGTCGGCGATCGACGGCGGGCTCGTGAGCGGAGGCGCGCCGCCGCGGCTCACGCACGACATTGGTGACCTGCTCGCGCTCTCCGGGTCCGCGAAAGCGGAGGACAACGGCGCCAGCATCGAGCTCGACGGGCTGATCGATCCGACCCCCGACCCGGCGACCTTCAGCCCCTCGTTGCAAGACGACGTGCCGGCCGGGGCGCTGCTGTACGTCTCGACGACGAGCCTCGAGGCGCCGCTGAAGACGATCCTGCGGCTCATCGGCGAGAGCCGGCCGAAGTTCAACACGCAGCTGAGCCAGTCTACCCGGGCACGGCGCAGATTCCGCGGGTTCTGTTCGTCCAGAAGGTCGACGACGAGCAGAAGGCGGCCTCGCTGCTGCGCCGGTTCAGCGCGATCGCTCAGCTCAGCGGCAGCATCAAGGCCGAGACCGTGCAGCTCGAGGGGGAGAGCGTCGAGAAGCTCACCTTCACCGGTACCCCCGTCACGATCTCCGACGGCGTCGCGAAGGGGAAGGTGTTTGTCACCAACGCGGCCAACCTCGCCGAACAGGCGATCTCGGGGCCGGCAAGCAGCCTCGGGGACGACCCGCTCTTCCGCTCCACGCGCGACGCGGCCGGGATGCCCGGAAAGGTTGCCGCGTTCGCCTTCGGTGACCTGGAAAACGGGCTTCCGTACGTGCTGGGGCTCGCGCGGCAGGCCGGCAACGCCGTTCCGCCCGAGGCCTTCGCCAACACCAAGCCGCTGCACGGCGCGGTCGCTTACCTGGTCAAGGACGGCGACGCGTTGCGGATTTCCGGCTTCCAGACGATCAAGTAGCCTTCGCGCCCGTGCTGAGCGAGTTCCTTTTCACTTCCGAGTCGGTCACGGAGGGCCATCCGGACAAGGTCGCAGACCAGGTTTCCGACACCGTCCTCGACGCAGTGCTGGCCGACGATCCGGCCGGTCGCGTCGCCTGCGAGACGCTGATCACGACAGGACTCGTGGTCGTCGCGGGCGAGATCTCGACGGAGACGTACGTCGACATTCCGGCCAAGGTGCGGGGCAAGATCGAGGAGATCGGCTACACGCATTCGGAATGGGGGTTCGACGCGACCACGTGCGGCGTCGTCGTTGCGATCGACGAGCAGTCGCCGGACATCGCCCAGGGCGTCGACGCCTCCTACGAGGTTCAGCACGACCCGGGGGACGACGATCCACTCGACCGCGTCGGCGCCGGCGACCAGGGGATGATGTTCGGCTACGCGACGCGCGAGACGCCGGAGCTGATGCCGCTGCCGATCATGCTCGCTCACAAGATCGCGAAGCGTCTCGCTGAGGTGCGCAAGGTCGGCGAGCTCCCGTATCTACGGCCCGACGGAAAGGCGCAGGTAACGGTTCGTTACGAGATCGACGAGCACGGACACCAGCGGCCGGTGGAGATCGACCGGATCCTCGTCTCGACGCAGCACGCCGAGGGTTGTGACGCCGAGTCGCTGATCAAGCCCGACCTGATCGAGCGCGTGCTGCGGCCGATCCTGCCGTCGGACCTCTACAGCGAGAAGCGGCTCGGCGAGCGCGACTTCGTCTACGTCAACCCGACCGGCAAGTTCGTCCTCGGCGGGCCGATGGGCGACACCGGGCTGACGGGGCGCAAGATCATCGTCGACACCTACGGCGGGGCCGCGCACCACGGCGGCGGCGCTTTCTCGGGGAAGGACCCGACGAAGGTCGACCGCTCGGCGGCCTACGCAGCGCGGTACGTGGCGAAGAACGTGGTCGCGGCCGGGCTCGCGGACCGCTGCGAGATCAACGTCGCCTACGCAATCGGCGTGGCGCACCCGGTCTCGATCGGGGTGCAGACGTTCGGCACCGAGGCCGAAGGAGTCACCGCCGAGCGGATTCAGGAGCTCGTTTGCGAGCGCTTCGACCTACGGCCGGCGGCGATCCTCCGCGACCTCGATCTGCGGAGGCCGATCTACGCGAAGACCGCGGCCTACGGCCACTTCGGCCGCGACGACCACGACTTCACCTGGGAGCGCACCGACAAGGCGGAAGCGCTCCGCGCGGCGGCCGGCATCGGCGCTCCCGAGGCCGCCACCGCTTAAGCCTCCTTGTGATCTAGATCGCTAGGACGGCCGCACGAACAGTCCCGCGGCGGCCTTCTCGCCGATCGCCTTTTCGCTGCCGTCCACCTTGACCGTGAATTGGCCGGCGGCCGGCTGGGCGGCTTGCAGCTCGAGCTTGGTCCCCGGCACGAGCCCTTCGTCGTAGAACCAGTGCAGGAGCTCGCCGTCGTGCTCGGCGAGGCGGACGATCGTTGCCTGGGCGGGCGGCTCGAGGTCGGCGAGCGGTGACAGCTCCTGGTTCTCGGCCTGCTCGAAGTCGGGGTCGACCGGCCAGCCGTGTGGGCAGCGTTCCGGGTTGCCGAGCTTGACCTCGATCCGCTCGACCATCTCGTCGGAGAACGTGTCGCCGAGCTCGTCGGCGTGGACGTGCGCCTCGGCCGCGGTGTAGCCCATGAAGTCGGTCAGGAGCCGTTCGATGATCCGGTGCTTGCGGACGACCGTCTCCGCCCGCGCGCGGCCGGTCTCCGTGAGGATCGCCTCCTTCTGCTCGCCGCGCTCGATCAGACCCTCCGCCTCGAGGCGTTTCAGCATCTCGCCGGCCGAGGCGCGGGAGACACTGAGCATCTCGGCGACCCGCGAAGCGAGCGTGGGGGAGCCTGTCGACTGCGGCCTGTACTCGCCGATCGGGAACGCCAGGAAGTAGATCGTCTCGAGGTACTCGTCGACTGAGTGGCCCTGTGCCATACCTTGGCCAACTGTACTCACCGAGATGTGTAAGGTGACCCTTACAAGATGAGCACCGCTCAGACCCTGCTGCTCGGCACGATCGCCGGCCTGACGATTTTCCTCGGCCTGCCGATGGGCCGGATGCACGGCTTATCCCCGCAGGTCAAGTCCTTCTTCACGGCGACCGCGACGGGAATCCTGCTCTTTCTCTTCTGGGATGTGCTCAGCGAGGCGATCGACCCGGTCGAGAGTGCGCTGGACGCGCACGCCTGGGGCCGCTTCGCCGGGGTCACGTCGATCGCTCTTGCCGGCTTCGTCGTCGGCCTCATGAGCCTTGTCTACTACGACACCTGGATCAAGGCGCGGCAGCGACGGGCGATGCTGGGGCCCGGCGCCGCGTCGGTGGCGGAGTTCGCGCACAGGCCGGGGCTCTCAGCCGCGCAGTGGCTCTCGATCTTCATCGCGACGGGGATCGGCCTGCACAACTTCTCGGAAGGGCTCGCTATCGGGCAGTCGGCGGCGCAGGACCTGACAAGCCTCGCGCTCGTGCTGGTGATCGGGTTCGGGCTGCACAATGCGACCGAGGGCTTCGGGATCATCGGCCCACTGGCGGGAGAGGCCGAGCCGCCGAGCTGGCGCTTCCTCGGGCTGCTCGGAGTGATCGGCGGTGCCCCGACGTTCGTCGGCACCGTGATCGGCCACTCCTGGACGAGCGAGAACCTCTCGATCCTGTTCTTCACGCTCGCCGCAGGCTCGATCCTCTATGTGGTGATGGAGCTGCTGAACGTCTGCAGGACGTTCGGCTCGAAGCAGCTGACCGCCTGGGGGATCGTGCTCGGGCTCTCACTCGGCTTCGCTACGGATTTCGTACTCGTCGCCGCCGGCGTCTAGCTTCAGGGCTAGGCTCGGCGCGTGCCTAGGTACGCGACCGTCTACCCGCTCGTCACCACGCGCGCTCTCGCGCGACCGTTCACTTACGAGCTCGTGGACGGCGCCGCGAAGGGTGCGGTCGTCTCGGTGCCGCTCGGTCGCTCGCGGCGACGGGGAGTGGTCGTCGAGCTCGTCGACGAGCCGCCGGCGGGGATCGAGCCTGTCCCGATCGACTCCGTACTCGACGAGCTGCCGCCGGTGCTCGTCGACCTCGCGCTCTGGGTGGCGGACTACTACGGCTCGACGCCCGGGCGGGCGCTGGAGCTGATCGCGCCGCTCAAGCGGAAGCGGCGGAAGGAGCAGGCGCCGCCGGGTGAACGGCAAGCGCTCGTCGACGAGTCCGAGGCGCCCGAGCTGACGGCCGAACAGCGCATGGCGCTCGAGCGGGTGACGGACGCCCTCGAGGCGGCCGGCGGACACTTCCTGCTCTACGGCGAGACCGGCAGCGGCAAGACCGAGGTCTACCTCCAGGCGTGCGCCGCGTCGCTGGCGCGCGGCAAGACGGCGATCGTGCTCGTTCCCGAGATCGCGCTGACGCCTCAGACGCTGGGGCGGTTTCAGGCGCGTTTCGGGGATGCCGTGGCGCTGCTCCACTCGGGGCTGACCGACGCGGAGCGCCGTGACGAGCGGGAGCGGATCGCGCGCGGCGAGGCGAAAGTCGTCGTCGGTGCGCGTTCGGCGATCTTCGCGCCGCTACGTGATGTAGGCGTCATCTGCGTCGACGAGGAGCACGACCCGTCGTACAAGCAGGAGTCCGACCCGCGCTATGACGCGAGAACCGTCGCGGCCAAGCGGGCGGCCCTCGAAGACGCCGTCGCGATCTACGGCAGCGCGACGCCGCGGCCCGAGAGCTGGGACAAGCTCGAGCGTCTCGAGCTCGGCGGGCGACTGGGTGGCTCTCTCCCTGGGGTGCGGGTGGTCGACCTGCGCCGCGAGGCGGGCTATCCGCTCTCTGCGCCGCTGCTGAAGGAGCTCGGGGCGATCGAGGAGCAGGGCGGGAAGGCGATCCTGCTGCTGAACCGCCGCGGCGTCGCGCCCGCGCTGCACTGCCGCGCCTGCGGGACGACGCTTCGCTGCCCGCTCTGCGACGTCGCCCTCGTGCTGCATCGGGAGGGGAGCCTGCGCTGCCACCACTGCGGCCACGAAGAGACGGCGCCGCAGGCCTGCCCCGCCTGCGGCTCGGTCGAGCTGGCGAGGATCGGGGCCGGAACGCAGCGGCTCGAGCGGGAGCTCGCGAACCAGTTGCCGAAGCTCGTCCCGATCCGACTCGACGCCGACACGGCACAGAATCCGGAGGCCCTCGCCGCGGCGCTTCGCCGCTTCGGCGAGACCGATCGAGCCGTTCTACTCGGGACGCAGATGGTCGCGAAGGGTCACCACTTCAGCGGCGTCTCCCTCGCGGCGGTGATCGACGCGGACACTGCCCTCGGCGTCCCCGACTTTCGCGCCGACGAGCGGACGTTCCAGCTGCTGACGCAGCTCGCCGGGCGGAGCGGCCGCGACGCGCCGGGGCGGGTGCTGATCCAGACCTTCCAGCCCGACTCCCGTCCGGTCGAGCTGGCGGCGCGCCACGACGTGCCGCGGTTCCTGACCGGGGAGCTCGAGCGCCGGCGCGAACTCGGGTACCCGCCATTCCGCCATCTCGTTCGGATTCTCGTCAGCGGGCCGGAGCCGGGGCCCGTGACCCGTGCGCTCGAGGAGGTGCGCGACGGTATGCAGGGCGCCGAGATCCTCGGCCCAGCACCGCTTTTCCGGCTCCGCGGCCGACACCGAGCGCAGCTCGTCGCGAAGACGGACGAGCCGAGGCGGGTCGCCGCCCGCGCCGGGCAGCTGCTGGCCGCAGCGGCCCCCGCGATGCGGAAAGCCGGGCTGACGGCGGTTGTCGACGTCGATCCGCAGAGTTTGTAGGCGCCCATTCGAAGACGTGGTCGCTTTGCCACTCGGGATTAGCCGGACGTCCGGGCCAAGCCCGGACGTCCTTTTATGCGGCGTCGCAAGCGAACGCCGCAGAGCCTCTAGCAGTCCATAAACTGGCGGCGTGTCCGAGCAAGACGTCGAACAGCAGGGCGAGGTTCTCGAAGAGCAACTCGACCCCGAGCGCGAGGCGCGCCGGCGGCTCGCGCTGGCACAGATCCGCCAGTACCCCGATCCGGTGCTGCGGATGCGCGCGAATGAGATCGAGAGCTTCGACGACGATCTGCGGCGGCTGGTCCAGCGGATGAAGGACCTGATGCAGGAGGCGAACGGCGTCGGCCTCGCAGGAACGCAGGCCGGCACCCTGCAACGGGTATTCGTCTTCCAGCCGGAGGGAGAGGACGAGGCCCCGCGGGCGCTCGTCAATCCCGTCCTGATCAAAACGTCCGAGGTGACCCTCAGCGACACGGAGGGCTGCCTCTCGATGCAGGGAGTGAGCATCCCGGTCGAGCGGCCGGTAAAGGTCACGATCGAGGGCAAGGACGAGAACGGCGAGGACGTCAGGCTCGAGCTCGAGGAGCGCGATGCGCGCGTGGTTCAGCACGAGCTCGACCACCTCGACGGGATCCTGATTCTCGATCGGACGACGGCCGAGGCTCGGCGCGAGGCGCTGGGGATCCTGCGGCCGGAGCCTGTCCTCGGCGCGCTGGCCTAGAGTCCCTTTCGTGATGGGGCCTCGTCGCCGCGGTGCGATGGTCGGTTCCTGGCAAGGACGCAGGGAGTGTTCGTATCGAGTAGATACGGGCGCGACTGCGATACCAGGGCGGAGCCGGTGGCGTCCAGCGCGGCGCGGCGGCACAGCGCCTCATTGCGAAAGGGACTCTTAAGTGAGGCGCATCGCCGTCGCTGCGACGGCGCCGTTCGGGGCTGACGTGCTCGAGCGGCTGGCCGTGCGGCACGAGGTCGCCTATCTGCTCACCCAGCCAGACCGTCCGAGCGGCCGCGGCAGGCGGGTTGCTCCGCCGCCGGCGAAGCTGACCGCCGAGAAACTCGGAATCCCGGTACGGCAGCCGGAGCGGCTCGGCGGCGAGTTCGATCCCGAGGTGGACACGCTCGTCGCCGTCGCGTACGGACAGCTCGTCCCGCGCGGAGCGCTCGAACGGGCGCGCTGGCTCAACGTCCATCCGTCGCTCCTGCCGCGCTGGCGCGGGGCGGCGCCCGTCGAGCGGGCGCTGATGGCGGGCGACAAGGAGACCGGAGTCACGATCATCGAGCTCGTCGAGGAGCTCGACACCGGGCCGATCGCGGCCCAGGAGCGGTTTGCGGTCGGGATCGACGACGACGCCGGAGCGGTCTTCGCGCGGGCTGCCGAGCTGACGCCCGACCTGATCGACGCCGCGCTCGACAATCAACGGCCGGCGCCGCAGGCCGAGGACGGCGCCACCTACGCCGAGAAGATCGGGCCTTCCGATCGAGAGCTCGACTGGTCGCGGCCGCCGGAGGAGCTGCACAACAGGATTCGCGCGCTCTCGCCGCACATCGGCGCGCGCGGCATGGTCGAGGGAAGGCCGGCGATCGTCTGGCGCTCGCGTCTCGTTGACGGCAGGCTGGAGTTGATCGAGGTGCAGCCGGAGGGCCGCCGCCGGATGACCTATGACGAATTTCTGCGCGGTCTGCGCTGATGGTCTTGCCGGCACGCGCGGCCGCCTATGAGACCGTGTTCCGCGTCTTCGAGCAGGACGCATATGCCGACCGGGTGCTGCGAACCGCGGTCGCGAGCCTCGACCAGCGCGACCGCGCTTTCGCGCAGCGGCTCGCCTACGGGTCAATCCAACGCGTGCGCACCCTCGACTACGCGATCGAGCACCTCGGACGTCGGCCGGTGCCCAAGCTGGACCCGCCGGTCCGGGCCGCGCTGCGGCTCGGCGCCTACGAGCTCGGCTTCATGCAGACGCCCCCGCACGCCGCTGTCAACGAGGCCGTCGAGCTCGTTCGGCGCGCCAGGTTGGAGCGAGCGGTCGCTTTCACGAATGCGGTCCTCCGCCGCGTCGCGGACGGGATCGGAGTACTGCTCGAATCGTTGCCGGAGGGCGCGCTCAAGCACTCCTATCCGGACTGGGTCGAGGAGGTCTGGACGCGTGACTTCCGCCGCGAGCAGGCGCTGACGCTAATGCGGGCCCAGAACGAGGCTCCGGAAACGGTCGTCCGGCTGATTCGCGGCGAGATCGAGGGCGAGCCGACCGACATCCCCGGCGCGTATCGCGTCGAGCGAGTCGACGAAGACGCGCTCGCCGAGGGCCGGATCTGGCCACAAAGCCGCGGCTCTCAGCTCGCCGGCCTCGTCGTCGGTGCGCGCGACGGTGAGCGAACTCTCGATCTCTGCGCGGCGCCGGGCGGGAAAGCGACGATGCTGGCGGGAAACGTCACTGCGGTCGAGAAGCACCCTGGCCGCGCGCGGGAGCTCGAGGAGAACGCGGCCCGTCTCGGCGCCACGAACGTCAGCGTCGTCTGCGCGGATGCGCTGGAGCTGCCGCCCGAGCTCCGCGACTACGACCGGGCACTCGTCGACGCTCCCTGCTCGGGCCTTGGCGTCCTCGCCTCGCGGCCGGACCTGCGCTGGCGGGCGGAGCCGCTGCCTGAGTTGCAGCTCGCGCTCATGGGGGCGGCGGCTGATCGTGTGCGGACCGCCGGAACGATCGTCTACTCCGTCTGCACGCTCAACGCCGACGAGAACGAAGCCATCATCGACGCGTCCGGCCTCGCGCCGGAGCCGCTCGGCGAGGAATGGCCGCAGTTCGCTCATCCGAAGCGCCCGGAGTTCTTGCTGACGAGGCCTGACCTCCACGGGACGAGCGGTTTCTTCATCGCGAGGCTGCGGGTTTGATCGAGGTCCCCGAGCGCCTGGGCTGGTGGCGCGACCGCGCCGGCGGAGCGGCGTGGCTGGAGTCGCTGCCGCGGCTCGCGGAGGAGTGTGCGCAGTGCTGGTCACTCCGGCTCGGCGAGCCCTTCGGGCAGGGGCGCGTCTCGTTGACCGCTCCCGCGACGCTCTCGGACGGGGGTCAAGCCGTGCTGAAGCTCAACTTTCCGGAGGAAGAGAGCGCCCACGAGGCCGATGCGCTCATGCACTGGCGCGGCGAGGGTGCGGTTCGGCTGCTCGAGGTCGACCCCAAGCGGAACGCGCTGCTGATCGAGCGCGCCGGCCCGGGCACGTCGCTCTGGGAGGTCGGAGACGACGAGGAGGCGACCATGATCGCAGCCTCGGTTATGGCGCGCCTGTGGCTGCCGCCGCCGCCTGACAACCACCCGTTTCGCCTGCTTGCCCATGAGGCAGAGCGCTGGACAGCGCAGCTGCGCTCCGACTGGGAGGCGCTCGGCCGGCCGTTCGAGCAAAGGCTGGTCGACGCGGCGGCCGCGGCCGCCCGTGAGCTCGCCGGGTCGCAGGCGAAGCTGGCGGTCTGCCACCAGGATCTCCAGGGCAGCAACGTCCTGAAGGCACAGCGGGAGCCGTGGCTTGCGATCGATCCGAAGCCGATTGTCGCGGAGCCCGCCTTCGACGCCGCGTCGCTCCTCCGCGACCGCCGCTGGTCGATTGACGGCGGTGTGATCCGGAGGCGTCTTGACCTGCTAGCTGCGGAGCTCGACCTCGATCGCGATCGGATGCAGGGCTGGGGCCTCGTCCATGCGCTTCATTGGGGCGTCGGCCCCGACAAGATCGAGCCGGACATGGTCGAGTGCGCTCGGCTGCTGGCTGCGTAGGATCCGGACGAATGGCCTGGGCAGACGGGTTGCGAGAGGCCGAGGTCGAGCCTTCCCTCTATGCGGCCGACTTCGCGCGCCTCGGAGAGCAGATCGAGCAACTGCTCGCCGCGGGTACGCGCCTCTTTCACTACGACGTTGGCGATGGGCACTTCGTCGAGCCGATCATCATCGGCCCGATCGTGCTCCAGTCGATCGGCGGCCTGATTCACGAGGGCGGCGGCCGCGTCGACGTCCACTTGATGATCGAGTCGCCGGAGCGGCATTTCCCCGCGTTTCGCGAGGCCGGCGCGGACAGCGTCACCTTCCACTACGAGGCTGTGGAGGACGTAGGCGAGATTGCCGCGGCGGCGCGCGAACAAGGCCTTGGGGTCGGCGTCGCGCTGAAGCCGAAGACTTCCGTCGAGGACGTGGCCGAGGCGGCGATCGGGGCCGGCGCCGACCTCGTTCTCTGCATGAGCATCGAGCCGGGTTACTCGGGCCAGAAGTTCATGCCGGAGGCGTTCGAGCGTCTCAGCCGACTGCGGGAGCTCCTACCTGAGGCGATGCAGCTCCAGGTGGACGGCGGTGTCAACCACGAGAACATCGCCGCGGCGCGGGAGGCGGGCGCCAACCTGCTCGTCGCGGCGACGGCGGTCTTCGGCGGTGTCGATCCGGCCGCGGGCTACCGTGAGCTCGTGGAAGCGCTGGGATGAGTTTTCTCGAGCGGGCACTGGAGCTCGCCGAGCGCGGGCGCGGGACGACGCAACCGAATCCGGTCGTCGGGGCGGTACTCGTGCGCGATGGCGAGGTCGTCGGCGAGGGCTGGCACGAGCGCAAGGGCGGGGCTCATGCAGAAGTGAACGCGCTCGGAGCTGCCGGCGACCGCGCCCGGGGTTCGACGCTTTACGTCACGCTCGAGCCGTGCGCGCATGTGGGTTCGACGCCGCCATGCGCCCAGGCGGTGATCGACGCCGGCGTGGCGAAGGTCGTGGTGGGAACGCGGGATCCGAGCCGCGACGCCGCAGGCGGCCTCGAGCGGCTTCGAGAGGCCGGCGTCGAGGCGGAGCTTGCCGACGGCGAGCTCGGCTTCCAGGCTCGGCAGCAGAACGAGGCGTGGCTGACCTGGGTGACGAAGCGCAGGCCCTTCGTCACCTACAAAGCTGCGATGACGCTCGATGGCCGGCTGACGTTGCCGGGGTCGCGGTGGATCTCAGGCGAGGGAAGCCGCAGGCTCGTCCACGAGCTGCGGGCCGCGTCGGATGCGGTGGCGGTCGGCATGGGAACGGCGCGGGCCGACCGTCCGGCGCTGACGGCCCGCGACGTCGGCGCGGTCAGGCAGCCGCGGCGGCTTGTCTTCGGCAGCGGGCCGTTGCCCGAGGGTGTGGATCTCGAGCTGCTCTCAGGCCCGCTCGAGGAAGAGCTCGGGCGCCTCGCCGAGGAAGGCGTGCAGTCGCTGCTGCTGGAGGGCGGGCCGACGCTCGCGTCCGCGTTCATTGAGGCGGGCCTGATCGACAAGCTGCTCGTCTTCGTAGCTCCGAAGCTCGCGGGCTCCGGGCCGACGCTGCTCGGGGAGCTGGACGAGCCCGTGGAGTTGCGCCGTTTCGATACGCGCCGGGTCGGACAGGACATTCTGCTGACGGCCTATGTCAACGAGCCTTGAGAGCATCCGAGTGGCAGATCGAATCGTGACCGCGATCTCCCGCTGGCTGGCCCACCACAGCTCCGATGACGAGCTCCGTCGCGAGCTCGAAGCCGTCGATCTGGTTGACCTGACGCCCAGCCAGGCGGAAGCCGTGCTCGAGCTCCAGAACGAGCTCGACGTGAACACCGATCGTCCAGCCGTCGAGGTGATCGCCCGCGAGGCACTCGAAGCCATCGCGGTGGCGGACTGATTCTCAAGCAGCGTTAAGAGGATCACGCGCGCGCATCCCCACCCCGGGTGGTGGCTGCTGCCACCCGCGGTGAGCGTATCGCCGAAAACCGCACGTGTCTGGCGCGCGCCTGTGACGATTCTGCGCCGTTGCGGTTGGCCGCAGCCGCTCATCACTGGCGTAGGCTTTCGACCATGTTCACCGGCATCGTTCGCGAGCGCGCAAAGGTCGCATCGTTCGACCGCGGTCGGCTCGTGGTCCAGAGCTCGCTCGACCCGACCGTCGGAGACTCAGTCGCCGTCGACGGCGTCTGCCTGACGGTTGCCGAGCGCACCAACGGCTCGCTCGCGTTCGACGTCATGCCGGAGACGCTCCGGCGCGCCAAGCCCTTCGGCCCCGAGGTCAATCTCGAGACCGCGCTTCGAGCAGGCGACCCGCTCGGCGGCCATTACGTTCAGGGCCACGTCGACGGCGTCGGCCGCGTCCGCTCGATCGAGCCCGAGGGCGACAGCCGCCGGGTCGTGATCGAGGCGCCACCCGACGTGCTCCGTTACTGCGTCGAAAAGGGTTCGATCACCGTCGACGGCGTCTCGCTTACGATCGCTGCGTTGAGCGAGGACGCCTTCGAAGTTGCGTTGGTGCGCCACACGCTCGAGGCGACGACGCTCGGGGCGCTGAAGCCGGGCGACAGCGTCAATCTGGAGGTCGACATCCTCGCCAAGTACGTCGAGCGCCTCGCCGCACGGTGAGGCTCGAGCCGCTCTACCGCGTCGAGTTTTCTTACCCGGAGCACTACAACATCGGTGGCCCTGACGTCGGCGGCGTCTTCCTGGCCGAAGGCCGCTGCGAAGGCTTCGTGAGCGGTCGCTTCCGCGGCCTCAATCACCCGCGACTGCGGCCCGACGACGTCTATCTGCCCAACTTCCAGGGCGTGATCGAGACGGACGACGGCGCGAGGATCGCTTTCGACTACCGAGGCTACGGCCGCGCCCGAGACTACGGGCGAGAGGTCGTCGGCACGGCATTCCACTCGACCGGAGACGAGCGATATGCGCGCCTCAACGACGCCGTTGCCGTCCTGAGCGGCGAGGGTCGCGACCGCCAGATCAGACTCGAGGTCGCGGAACTCGTCTGGGAGTCACTCGGCTGACCCGCGGTACGATCCACCCGATGGCAACCGAGCTCGAAAAGCAGACGCCTTTCGCGACCGTCGAGGAGGCAATCGAGGACATCCGCGAAGGCAAGTTCGTTGTCGTCGTCGACGCTGCCGACCGCGAGAACGAGGGCGATCTGACGATCGCCGCCCAGTTCGCGACTCCGGAGGCGATCAACTTCATGGCCACGCACGGTCGCGGGCTGATCTGCCTCTGTCTGACCGAGCAGCGCTGCGACGAGCTCGGCCTGCAGCCGATGACCGAACGCAACGAGACGCCCTTCGGGACCGCCTTCACGGTCTCGATCGAGGCCCGCGAGGGGATCGCCACCGGCATCTCAGCGCACGATCGGTCACGCACCGTCCAGGTCGCGATCGACTCCAGCAAGGGCGCCGACGACCTCGTCCGACCCGGGCACATCTTCCCGCTCCGCGCGCGCGATGGGGGCGTCCTGCAGCGTGGGGGCCAGACGGAGGCATCCGTCGATCTCGCCCGGCTCGCCGGCCTCATCCCGGCCGGCGTCGTCTGCGAGATCATGAACGAGGACGGGACGATGGCCCGCGTCGACGACCTGATCCCGTACTGCGAGCGGCACGGGCTGAAGCTGATCACTGTCGCCGACCTGATCGAGTACCGCCGCCGGCACGAGAAGCTGGTCGAGCGGACGACGGCCGTCCGGCTGCCGACCGCCTACGGAGAGTTCACCGCGGTCGCCTTCCGCGAGACCCTGACGGGCAAGCACCACGTCGCGCTCGTCAAGGGCGATGTCGACGGAGCCGAGGACGTACTCGTCCGCGTCCACTCGGAATGCTTGACCGGTGACGTCTTCCACTCGCTTCGCTGCGACTGCGGCGAGCAGCTCGAGCAGGCGTTGGTGCAGATCGCAAACGAGGAGCGCGGCGTCCTGCTCTACATGGCTCAGGAAGGCCGCGGAATCGGTCTGCTCAACAAGCTGAAGGCCTATGAGCTCCAGGAAAACGGCCTCGACACCGTCGAGGCGAATCTCGAGCTCGGCTTCCCCGCCGATGCTCGGGACTGGGGGATCGGCAATCAGATCCTCGCCGACCTGGGCCTGTCGACGATCCGGATCCTGACGAACAACCCGAAGAAGATCAGCGGGCTGGAGGGCTACGGCCTGACGGTCGTGGAGCAGGTGCCGATCGAGGTGCCGCCCAACGCCGAGAACCGCCGCTACCTCGTGGCCAAGCGGGACAAGCTTGCGCACAAGCTGCACCACCAGGACCTGCGCTTCGACGAACTGGGGCCAGAAGAGTGACCGAAGAACGCTGGCCCGGCGAGGACCGGATCTCGGCAACGGAAGAGGACGACCCGGGAGCCGAGGCTCCTGAGGCGGAAGCCGACGGCCAGCCGGCCCCGCCGGAAGAGCAACTCGAGGCCGAGGAGGGCGAGGAGGCCGAGGAGGCCGAGGACGCTGAGCAGCGGCGCGACGGCGACACGCCCGCGCCCGACGACGAGCCGCCCGCTGAGGAGGACGAGCTCCCACGCCTGCGGGGACCCGGCCACGCCCCCGGTCAGCTCTCGGTCCCGGACGGCTACGGCACCCTCACCGGCTCCTCGGACGGCGCCCGCCGCTCCGTTGCCGTCGTCGTCAGCCGCTTTAACGGCGAGGTGACGAACAAGCTGCTCGAGAGCGCGCTCGACGAGCTCGAGCTGGCGGGCGTGGCCCGCGACGCCGTCACGGTCGTCCAGGTCCCCGGAGCGTTCGAGCTGCCGCTCGGCGCGATGGCGCTCGCGAAGACTCGCCGATACGCCTGCATCGTCGCGCTCGGCTGCGTAATCAGGGGCGAGACGCCGCACTTCGAGTACGTCGCCGGCGAGGCGGCGAGCGGCCTGCAGCTAGCCGCGCTCGAGACCGGAGTCCCGGTCTCGTTCGGCGTGCTGACGCTCGAATCTGTCGACCAAGCCGACGAGCGAGTCGACAAGGGCGCCGAGGCGGTTCGCACCGCGCTCGAAATGGCCGACCTCTTCTCGAAATTGCGCGCAAGCGCTACGGCTTAGTCGCTCAGCTACACTGCCGCGCCGTGTCCAAGGTCTGCGCAGTGTGTGGAAAGAAGCCGGGTTTCGGGAACAACCGGAGCCACTCGATGGTGGCCACGAAGCGCCGTTTCAACCCGAACCTGCAGCGCGTCCGGGTGCTCCTGGACGGCAAGGCGACGCGCGCTTACGTCTGCGCCCGCTGCCTCAAGGGCAACAAGGTCCAAAAAGCCGTATAGCAACCTCTTCCAACGCATTCCACGTCTAAAGGACGATGGAGCGGGCTGAGCCACAGCTTTCCTCGTCGCTCGGCCGGATCACGATCTCGACCGGCGCGATCGGCCAGATCGTCTCGCAGACGGCGTCGCGCTGCTACGGCGTCGTCGAGATCGGCGGCGGCGCCAGGGCAAAGGTCGGGCGGTTGCTGCCGCGGAGCCGGGGCGTGCACGGGATCTCCGTCTCCGGCGACGGCGACTCGGTCTCGCTCGATCTCCACGTCGTCGTCGAGCACGGCCTCAACCTCGCCGAGGTCGCGGCGACGATCCGCTCCCAGGTTCAGTACGAGGTCGAACGGCTGACCGGCCTGCGCGTGGCGGCGGTGGACGTCCACATCCTGGACGTTCGCCAATCGGCGTGACCGCGCGCGAAAAGGCGATTCTGCTTGTGCGCGGCGCCGTCGCCGCGCTCGAGCGAAGCCGGTCTCGCATCGACGACCTCAACGTCTATCCCGTCCCCGACGGCGATACCGGCACGAACCTGGCGCTGACCGCACGCGCGGTGCTCGAGGAGCTCGAAGGCTCGACGGCGGACGACAGCGCGACCGTCGCACGCGAAGCCACGCGTGCCGCCCTGATGGGCGCACGCGGTAACTCCGGCGTCATCCTCTCGCAGATCGTCCGCGGGATCGGGGAGTCCCTGGCGGCGGAGGATTCGATCGACGGTGCCGCGGTCGCGCGCGTCCTACGCGCCGGCTCCGATGCCGCCTATAGGGCGGTGCGCAAGCCGGTCGAGGGCACGATGCTGACCGCGATCCGCGCGCTCGCCGACGCCGCCGAGGCAGAGCAGTCGCGGCCGGTCGGCGAGCTGCTCGAGCTCCTGGTGACAAGGGGCGAGGAAGCCGTCGCCCGCACCCAGGAGCAGCTCGACGTCCTGCGCGAGGCCGGGGTCGTCGACGCCGGCGCCGCCGGTCTCGTCGAGCTCGTGCGCGGGATCGCGTCCGTCGTCGCCGGACAGCCGCTGCCCGAGGAGCCGCCGGTCGAGCGAGCGTCGGTCGAGGCGGCGCACCAGGAACTCTCGCGGTTTCGCTATTGCACCACGTTCGTGATCGAGGGGGACCTCGACCCCGACGCGCTCGAGGCCGAGTACGAACAACTCGGAGATTCCCTCCTCGTGGTCGGAGACGAACACGCCCTGAAGGTTCACGTCCACACCGACGACCCCGGCGCGGCGCTCGCGATCGGCACCCGCGTCGGCGCGATCGAGAACGTCGAGATCGCCGACATGCACCGCCAGACTGAGGCGCGAGAGCGCCGGCTGCTGGCGGCCGTCCCCGACCCGCCACCTGCGGCGGCGGGCGTCGTCGCCGTCGTGGCCGGCGCCGGCAACCGGCGCCTCTTCGAGAGCCTCGGCGCGACGCAGATCGTCGAGGGCGGGCAGACGATGAACCCCTCCGCGGCCGAGCTCCTTGCAGCCGTCGAGGCGACCAAGGCACCCGAGGCGCTCCTGCTGCCGAACAACCCGAACATCGTGCTCGTCTCCGAACAGGCCGTGTCACTCGCCGCCAAGCCGGCGCGTGTCGTTCCCACGACTTCGATCCAGGCGGGCCTGGCGGCGCTGGTTGCCTTCAACCCCGAGCAGTCGGCCGAGGGGAACGAGGCTGCCATGGTCGAGGCGGCGGCGCGAGTGGCAACGGGTGCAGTGACGACAGCCTCTCGGGACGTCCAGCTGAACGGCCGCGCAGTCGGGGCGGGTCAGTACGTCGGCCTGCTGGACAACGAGCCGGTAGCGGGTGGCGCCGAGTTCGAGCCCGTGGCGAGGGCGATCCTCGAGCGCCTGCTCGCCGAGCCTCGCGAGGTCGTGACGCTGTTGACCGGGGAGGAAGAACCGGATCTCTCAAGCTTGCTGGCGGAGCTCGAGCAGTCGAACCCGGAGCTCGAGATCGAGGTCCACGAAGGTGGCCAGCCGCACTACCCGCTGCTCGTCTCGGCGGAGTAGCCCGGTACATTCGACCAGGTGGAGCCGCCTATTCGCGTCGTCCTGGTCGAGGACAACCGGGTCTTCCGCGAAGGTCTGGAGCTCGTGCTCGGGCTTCGCTCGGATATCGAGATCGTCGGGGCGGCCGAGGATGGCGCCGAAGGGGTCGAGCTGGCGCGCGAGCTGCACCCCGATGTGGTGCTGATGGACTACCGGCTGCCGGGAATGGACGGAGTCGAGGCCACGGCGGCACTGCTCGCGGCATACCCTGAGGCGGCGGTGATAGGCCTGACGGCATCGGCAAACCTGCGCGAACGCCAGGCGCTGAGCGATGCCGGCGCCGTCGACTGCCTCAGCAAGGACGGCGAGCTCGACCAGATCGTCGCGGCGATCCACCGCGCCGTGGGCACGACCCCGGACGAGTAGCGTGGACCTCACCGCCGCGAACACCTCGATCGTCGTCGACTCGACGGCCGACTTTCCGCAGGCGCCGGAGCGCTACCCGAACTGGCGGATCGTGCCGCTCTACGTCCGCTTCGGGCAGGAGAGCTTCCGCGACTACGTCGAGCTCGGACCTGCCGACTTCTACGCGCGGCTGCGTGGCTCGCCGATCGTGCCGACCACGTCGCAGCCGACTCCCGGCGACTTTCAGGCCGCCTACGAGGAGCTCGGGGAGTACGAGCGCGTCTACTCGGTTCACATCGCCGGCACGCTCTCGGGCACTGTCGAGAGCGCTCGGACAGCGGCGGCAGAGTTCGGCGACCGGATCCGCGTGGTCGACACTGAGACCGCCTCCGCCGCCGTCGCGATGCTCGGGCTCGCGATCCAGAGGCGGCTCGAGCGGGGCACGACCGACGAGGAGGTCGAGGAGCTCGTCGGTCGGCATCGGCGCGAGTCGCAACTGATCTTCACGCTCGACACGCTCGACTACCTCGCGCGCGGTGGGCGAATCGGCCGCGCGGCGGCGTGGGCGGGAGGGCTGATGAGGGTGAAGCCGATCCTGACGATCCGCGACGGCGAGGTGATTCCGATCAAGCGCGTTCGAGGCAACCAGCGCGCCTTCCAGGAGTTCATCGCGGCCTTCGAGTCGGGCTCGACCGACGGGCCTGGCTGGCGCGTCGCGATCGCCGACGCGGACGCACCCGATCGCACCGAGGCGCTGAGGGAGCTGGTGCGGCGAACGCGCCCGGAGGCGGAGCTCGAGCTCGTGACAACGCTCGGGCCTGTGATCGGTACCCACGCCGGCCCGGGCACGGTCGGGCTCTTCTGGTTCGCCGATGAATGATCATCGTGGCTTCGCGGGCGCGGAGGCGCCCGAGCGCTGGCCGCCGACACGGGGGCGGCCGCGTCCGGAGGAGCTCAACAGGTCGCTCGACACGCTGCCGGGCGTCGGACCGTCGCAGCGCGGCAAGCTGGCCAAGCTCGGCCTGCGGACGGTCCGCGATCTGCTCGAGCACCGGCCGCGCGACTACCAGCAGGCCGTGGGGGAGACGCCGATCTCGAACCTGTTCGGCGAGGAGGAGGCGGTGATCGCCGGCGAGGTGCGGCGCGTCTCAATCCGCCCGACCCGACGCCGGTTGACGATTCTGAAGGCCGCGGTGCGCGACGAGAGCGGCGAGATCTCAGCGGTCTGGTTCAACCAGCCGTGGCTCGCCGACAAGCTGCAGCCCGGGACGCGGCTGCGCTTGCGGGGACAGCTGCGCCGGAACGAGTTCCACGTCCGCTCGTACGACCTGGACGGCGCGGCCGCGACCGCCGACTTCGCGCCGGTGTATCCCGCGAGCGAGGAGGTGACGTCGGCGCGCCTGCGGACGCTTGTCGAGAGCGCGCTCCCGCATGCAACCGATTTCGGCGACTCACTGCCCGCTTCGCTGCGGGCCCGCGAGCGGTTGCCGCTCCGCTTCGATGCGCTCGTCGCCCTGCACCGCCCGCGCGACGGCGGCGAGGCCGAGCGGGCGCGCCGCCGGCTCGCGCTCGACGAGCTCTTTCTCCTGCAGGTCGGGCTGGCACGGATCCGCGAAGGGACGGAGGAGGCGACCGCGCCGGCCCTCGGAGAGCCGGGCGAGCTCGCTGAGCGCTACCGTCAGGCGCTCCCGTTCGAGCTGACGAAGGATCAGGAGCAGGCGATTGCGGAGATCGATGCCGACCTTGCGGCCTCGAAGCCGATGCAGCGGCTGCTCCAGGGCGACGTCGGCTCGGGCAAGACCGTCGTCGCGCTCTACGCCCTGCTTCGGGCCGTCGAGGCCGGCAAGACCGGCGCGCTGATGGCGCCGACGGAAACGCTGGCTGAGCAGCACTTTTTGACGCTCGAACCGATCTGCACCGAGCTCGTCGTGCGGACGGCGCTGCTGACGGGATCCGTCAAGGGCGACGTTGAAGGGGCGCAGATTCTCGTTGGGACGCACGCGCTGATCCAGGAAGGCGTCGACCTCTCGGAGCTCGCAGTCGCGGTCGTCGACGAGCAGCACCGGTTTGGGGTCGAACAACGTGGCGCCTTGGCCGCCGGACGCTCGCCGCATGTCCTGCACATGACCGCGACGCCGATCCCGCGCACGCTCGCGCTGACCGTCTACGGCGATCTCTCGGTGACGGAGATCGCGAAACCGCCGGCCAATCGCAAGCCGATCGTGACCAGCTGGGTGACCGAGGAGCGCGGACCCGAGGCATACCGGCGGCTGCGTAAGCACCTCGACGCCGGCCGGCAGGCCTACGTCGTCTGCCCGCTGATCGAGCAATCCGAGACCTCGCAGGCGCGCGCGGCCGAGGCCGAGGCGGAGCGGCTTCGTCGCGGGGAGCTCCGCGACTACCGCGTCGGTCTCCTGCACGGCCGCCTGCGCCCGTCCGAGCGGCGGCAGCTGATGGCGCACTTCAAGGCACGGGAGCTCGACGTGCTCGTCTCGACGACTGTGATCGAGGTCGGCGTCGACGTACCGAACGCGACGATCATGATCGTCCAGGAGGCCGACCGGTTTGGGCTCGCCCAGCTCCACCAATTGCGTGGCCGCGTCGGCCGCGGCGCCGAGCAGTCGTACTGCCTGCTCGTCTCACGAGCGAAGGAGGAGCTGACCGATAACGCCCGTGAGCGCCTGCAGGCCCTCGTCGAGACGACCGACGGTTTCGAGCTGGCCGAGAAGGACCTGGAGCTGCGCGGAGAGGGCCAGCTGCTCGGGACGCGGCAGGCCGGTCTGTCCGAGTTTCGCTTCACGCGCCTGCGAGCCGACCGCGAGCTGCTCGAACGCGCCCGCGAGCTCGCCGGCGAGCTGGTCGCTCACGAAGGCCCGCTGAACGACGAGGTCGACCGCTTCTTCGCCGGCGCCGAGGCGGACTCGCTGGCGTGACTTTAGGGACTGTCCCCACCGGGGACTGTCCCTGAAACCGGCTGCAGCTCGGTGCCGCTTGAGGGACAGTCCCCCTTCGGGGACAGTCCCTAAAAACCAGCTGCAGCTCGCTGCCGCTTGAGGGACAGTCCCCTTTCGGGGACAGTCCCTGTCGTGAGAATCATCGCCGGGTCGAATAAGGGCGCGCGGATCTTTGCCCCGAAGGGACAGGACACGCGTCCGACCGGGGACCGCGCCCGCGAAGCCGCGTTCAACCTGATCGGCCCCGTCGACGGCGCGGCCGTGCTCGATCTCTTCGCCGGCTCGGGCGCGATGGGCCTGGAAGCGCTCTCCCGAGGAGCGGCGAGCGCCGTCTTCGTAGAGAACGACCGCGAGGCTCGTCGCACGATCGACCGCAATCTCGACAAGCTCGGCCTCACCGGCGCCCGCGTCGTCGCCCAAGACGCCCTGCGGGCTCTCGCCGCCGAGGCCGCGGCCGGTCGCCGCTACGATCTCGTGCTGGTCGATCCGCCGTACGAGATGTTTTCTTCCCTGCAAAACAGGCTTTCCCAGTACCTTCCGGCCGTCCTCGCGGAGGACGGCCTGGTCGTCGTCGAGACGGGTGCCAGAGACGAGCCCGAGTTGCCGTCGCTCACGCAACGCACCAGCCGGCGTTACGGCTCGGCACGAATAACCCTCTTCGAACAACCGT
>WNGE01002153.1_pt1 | contig 24414 bp, 24 predicted proteins | sample 5400651 | NCBI WGS metagenome assembly WNGE01 (sample SAMN13153370, study PRJNA577476) | soil metagenome | isolation source: 60 cm soil or saprolite under grassland replicate 2 | place: USA:California | collected 2016-06-15
GGATTCGGGGGCGGCGGCGGGGTGAGGATGGGCGGCGGCGGATTCAGCGGTACCCGTGGGGGATTCCCGGCCGGCGGATTCCATGGCGGCCAGTTCCGCCATGGGCAGAGCTTTCACGGCCACCGATGCTGCGTCAACGGCGCATTTTTCACCGGATTCGTCTTTGGCTCGTTTCCCGCACCCTATTACACCTATCCCTATCCGTACTACTGGGATCCTCCGTACCCGTATCAATATGCGCCTCAGCTCGACGTCTCCGTCCCGACAGCCCAGGCAGGGACCCAGCTCGATCTGAGCTCCTCCATCCCTCGTGAAGCTTGCTACGCTAGCGGCTGCTACCGTCTTCAGGGCGACGGCGTAACCGTGGCGTACCAATGGGTATGGGTGCCCGCTCCCCCTCCGCCTCCCGCGGTGATTCCGTATCCGTCAGGCCGCTATGAGCTTCGTGGACCCTCCCGCTGGGAATGGGTTCCCAATTCCTCCTCGGGCGTGTCCGTGGCGCCGGCGGCGGCCATTCCATCCTCGAGGAGGGGGGAGCCGGGGCCAGCGAGCGTGACCTTTCACGGCCTCTTCCGCTGGACCGACGAAGACGGCGTGACCCACTGGACGCAAGGCCTGGATGCCGTGCCGGAGCGGTACCGCCCGAAGGCGAGGCCCGGGCCCGCCGCGGGCGTGGAGGGGACCCTCTGATGCGGGGGCTCGTATTGGGCGCGATACTGGCCACGGCGATCACTTTGGGCTCGAGTGCCGCCTGCGCGCGAATGGAGCGGAGCAATGCGCAGCCCTTGCTCTTGGTCCAGGGGCGAATCGTCGACCTGAAGCCGGAGTGGCTGATGCTCAACGACGGCACGCAGATCATCGTGCCCCAGGATGTGGTGAGATGGTCCGAGCTCACCCTGGGAGCGGTGATCAGGGTCCAGTACGAAGAGCGTGACGGCAGGAAGGTCGCGACGTCGATGAACTACCTGGAGGGTTTTCCGGGGCAGAGGGGACTCTAGCGGCTCCCCGCGAGAACTTGACAGTCGGCCGCCGATGGAACGATGATCGGCCGTACACGCGGTCATCCGGGGAGGACACGACATGGCGACGACGATGCAACGGGCCGAGGCGGCCGAGCACGCAATGAGCGAGGAGCTCGACCGGATCGTCGTGAAATCCGCGCTCTACACCTCGGGCGAGCGTGATCCGAGGGTGCCCGCGCCGCGGCCGCCGGATCAGGGCAAGCTGTACCTCATGGGCCACGATCCGCGACTCCCCAAGATGCCCGACCAGCCCACCCTCTTCGACTTCTTCCGTTATCGCTTCGGTCCGTCCGCGCACATGCTCCAATCCGCGCGGCTCGCCGAGAAGAACGGAACGAGCGAGAAGGTCGTGCTCGCCTGCCTGCTCCACGACATCGCCATCGCGGGCTTCATCCGGAGCGATCACGGCTACTGGAGCGCCCAGCTCCTCGAGCCGTACGTCGACGAAGAGGTGAGCTGGGCCATTCGGTATCATCAAACGCTGCGCTTCTTCGCCGACGAGTCCGTCGGCTACAAGTACCCCGAGATGTACGTCAAGCTCTTCGGCGCGGACTACGTGCCCGAGCCCCACATCCAGGCCGCCCATCGCTACGCGCGCGAGCACAAGTGGTACATGACGTCCCGCCTCATCACTGTCAATGACCTCTACTCCTTCGACCCCAGCGTGAAGGTGGAGCTGGAGGAGTTCACGGACATCGTGGGGCGGAACTTCAAGCAGCCGAAGGAAGGTCTCGGCTTCGATCCGAGCCCCTCCTCCCACATGTGGCGCACTATCAACTGGCCCACGAGGTATCTGTAAGCTTCACGCGAACTTTCATCGGCTTACGCGATCCTGGGCCGCGCGTCTCCCGCTTGTTGAAACCCGCCTCCTGAGCGCTTTCGCCACCACTTACAAAGCGCCGCGAGATGATCCACGAGATGCAACGCCACCTCGCCAAGCAGCAGTACTACGTGGAGCTGCCCTCGGACATCACGATCGCGGTGTGGGACGGCGCCCTGAAAGAACTACGGCCCCAACTACGGCAACGACTACGGCGGGCGGTTGGTAGCCGCCTGGCTCGACCGCTAGCCTCCGAATCCCTCTCCCCCAGAGGGGGAGAGGGTAGGGTGAGGGGGGAGCGACTAATGTCCTCCTGCAGCCGGCCGGATCCAGCCGCCGTGGACGGGGTGATGCGAGCAGATGAATTCGAGGAACGCGGGGCGGCCCTTGGCGTTCTCGTCGAAGGCGCGGCGCAGAGCGGGAATCACCTCTGACGGCTGGGTCACGTCCTCCCCGTAGAAGCCCACGGCCTTCGCCATGGTGGCCATGCACGCCGAGGCGTGGGTGGACACCTGCCAGGTATACGGATCGTGGCCGGCGCCCCAGAAGCCCGGGCCATAGCCCGAATAGCCCCCGTTGTTGATGTGGATGGTGGTGATGCCGATCTTGTAGCGCGCCACCGCCTCGAAATTTCCCATCATGTAGCAGACGCCCGCGTCGCCCGTGACGTGCACGCATTGCCGGTCGGGATACGCGAGCTTGGCCGCGATGGCGCCCGCGAGGCTGAAGCCCAGCGTGGAGACATTGCCCCAGCCGAGGTAGCCGCGCGGGATATGCGCCTCGTACACCGTGCTCGTCTGATCGCGGGTATTGCCGGAGTCCGCGGTCACGAACGACTTCTGGGGGTCGAGCACTTTCATGAGATCGCCGAACACGCGATACGGATTGATCGGTGTCTCTTTCGACTCCATCCACGGACGGAACTTGGCGAGGAAAGCCTCCTTGCCCGCGCGGATCTCGTCCACCAGCCCGGCTTTTTTCTTGACCCCGCCCTTGGCGGACAGCTCGTCGATCAGGGCCTGGAGGGTCAGCTTGGCGTCTCCGATCACCGCGTGACGCGTCTCATAGCTCCGATTGATGTCCAGGGTGTCCACCGTGCACTGGACGATGGCCTTCTTCTCCGCGCCCGGCACGGCATGGCTGAACCGGTTTGGGAACAGGCTCGAACCGACGGAGAAGAGAACGTCCGACTTCTTGAGGAAGTGCTCGGCGAGCGACCCGCGTACCCCCACGGACAGCGCATGATTCTCCGGGAAGGCGCCCTTGGCCTTGAGGGTGGTGAGCACGGGCAGTTGCGCCAGCTCGGCAAAGCGCAGCAGCTCGCTGGTGGCGTCGGCATAGAGCACGCCCTCGCCCACGTGGAGGAGGGGATTGGTGGCGGAGAGCAAGACGCGGAGGGCCGCCTTCACGTCGTCGGGATCGGGGCCGGATCTCCAGCCTTTCACCGGAGAGTACGGATGCTCGTCCTCCTCGTATTCGCCGAGGTCGCGCGGGATGATGAGGAGCACGGGACCGGGCCGGCCCGAGCGGAGCTGCGTGAAGGCGCGGCGCACGTAGTCCGGCACCAGATCGGCGCGGTCGACCTCGCCCACCCACTTGGTCACGGACTTGAATGCCTCGGCCATGTCGTAGTGCGTGTGCCGGCTCGCCCCCCGGCCCACCCCTTCGGCAATGACGAGAAGCGGCGAGGAATCCTCCCAGGCCTGGGCGATGGCCCCGTACGCCATCTGGAGGCCCGCCGCGTTCAGATTGGCCATGACCGTGCACACGCCGATCTGCTTGCCGCTGGTGACGCGCGAGAAGGCGTCGGCCACCGCCACCGCGAAGCGCTCCTCGCCCATCATGAGAATCGGCACGCCCTCTTCGCCGAGGGCATTGTTCACGTGGTTGGTCGGGTAGCAGCTGACCCAGGGAATTCCCTCGGACTTGAGGATTCGCGCGAAGCCATTCGCCGCTTTGATCTTCATGGATGTGTCCTCCCGGCGCCCTTGGTACCGCGACAAGGAGGCCGTGTCAAGAACGGCGGTCTTGTAGAATAACCGGCATGTCACCCAACCACACCCACCGGAAGCTCGAGATCGTGACCGACATTCCTGAGAGCGCCATGGTGATCTTTGCCCACCCCGACGACGCCGAGATCGGCTCGGGCGGCGTGGTCGCGAAATGGGTGGCCGCGGGCTGCGAGGTGACGTACGTGCTGTGCACCAACGGTGACTCGGGCACCGCCGACCGGTCCCTGACCCCGGACGAGCTCGCCAAGCGGCGGGCGGGCGAGCAGCGTGCCGCCGCCGACTTCATGGGCGTCCAGAACGTGGTCATGCTGGGGTATCCCGACGGCGAGCTCGAGGACACTCGGGAATTCCTCGGGAACATTGTGCACGCCCTCCGTCGCTACCGCCCGCACACCGTCTTCGTCCACGACCCGTACCGGATGAACGGGTTCCAGCATCGCGACCACCGCAAGGCGGGGATCGCGACCACGGACGCGGTGTATCCCTTCGCCCGCGACCATCTGCATTTCCCCGAGCACATCACCCGGGATGGCCTCGAGCCGCACAAGGTGCGCGAGCTGTGGTACTGGGGCATGGACGAGCCGAGCGTGATCGTGGACGTCAGCGACTCGATCGACAAGCAGATCGCCGCCCTCGTGCGGCATGAAAGCCAGATGCCGGGCTTCAACGTGGGGGCGGGGGACACCATCGGCCAGCGCGTGAAGCGGAGCGCCGCCGACCATGCCACGGGCTATGACTTCGAGTACGGGGCGGTGTTCCGGCGTCTGATCGCGCGACGGTAGTGCTCCCGAGCGGCCTCTCACCATTCCCTCTCCCTCCGGGGAGGGAGAGGGCAGGGTGAGGGTGGCGGTAGCAGTTGCGACCAACCCGGGTGAGCTCACTTCCGCTCCGCTCGCTTCTCCGGCAACGAAGTAGCCGCATAGGTGCCGGCCATGCCGCGCACCCCAGGCGGGTAGGGGATGGGCGCTCCCGGATTGTCCAGCGACACCGGGATGGGTTCTCCGTCGCGACGGCCGAGCGCGCGGTCCACGATCTCCAAGAGCGCCGCCTTATCGTACTGGGTGTAGAAACCGGCGGTGAGCCGGATGGGATCGCCTGAGTAGAACCGCACGTACTGCGCCATGCGCTGAGCGAATGACTCGCCCGTCACGTCCCACGCCAGCTTGAAGAGCGCGATGCGCTCGTCCGCCGTCACCCCCGCGCGCCCGCGCACATAGCGATCGATGTAGGGCCTGATCTCCGCGCTCTCCAGATCGGCCTCGCTCGGCGCGTAGAAGAATCCTCCCGCGGCCAGGGTCTGGACGATCTCGACGAAGCGCGTATAGATCTTTCCCGTCTGGAGATGGAACGCGCGCAGCCCGTGCCCACCCGGCACCCATACGCCGTTCGGGAGCTCCTGCGCCATGGCCTCGGACCCGTAGAACACCGCGCGCGCCACCTCGAGGTGGCTCAGCATCTCGCCGAGCTTTTCCTGGATGTGGAGGAAGCCGGTGATGCCGATGGCGTCCGCCACCTTCATGGCGAGGCCGCAGAAGAACTCGAGCTGGCTCAGCATGCGCGCCGAGGTCTGGACGTTCAGGAGCGCCCCGAAGTCCGCCCCGAGGCCGTTGATGATGTCGCCGCTGCCTGCACTGCCGTCGACCATGACCCGGTCCCACGGGACGAGGACGTCGTCGAACACCGCGATGCAGTCCATCTCCTCGAAGCGGCTCGACAGAGGATGGTCGAAGCGCGACCGGGGGAGGGGGGCCACGGTTTCGCGGCAGATGAAGGTGAGGCCGGGGGTGGCGGTGGGAATGCCGAAGACGAGGGCATAGGCGTCGTCCCCCGGCGGTACGCCCCCGAAGGGAATGACCGCCACCTCCTCGGTGATGGGGGCCATGGTCCCCAGCATCTTCGCCCCGCGCACGATGATGCCCTCCGTGGTCTCGCGCACCCGGCCGAGGTGGAGGAACGGATCCTCCTGCTGCGCCGAAGTCTTGGACCGGTCGATCTGCGGATTGATCAGCATGTGGGTGAGGAAGAGATCGCGCTCCCGCACGTGCTCGTAGTAGCGGGTGGCGTTCTCCCCGAAGCGGGCGCCCGCGCGGGCGAAGCGATCGGCCATGAGGTGCCAGCCCGTCACGAACTGGTTCATGAAGTCGGGGGCCCGCCCCATGAAGCCGAAGTTGTGATCGGCGCGCAGCTTGAAGTGTTTCCGCTTCTTCACCAGATCGTCACGGGTGCGCGGCACGAGAAACGACGTGGACACCCGCTCACCCGTGGCGGGCGACGGGTAGGTCATGATCTCTCCGTAGGCGGGGTCGAGCTGCATGTCGTACTGCTCCGCGATGGCGCGGATCGGCTCCTGAAAAATCGGCTCGGCCGTCACGTCGCGGATGCGGCGACCGCCGAGGTAGACGCACGGCGCGTTCTTCTTGAGTGATTCGACGTACGCCTGTCCGCTGCGAGCTGGCATGGTGACAGTGTCCTTTCGTCCGTGCGGCCTGATACACTACGCGACGGCACACCGCCGTCGACCCCCAACCGGGAGGACAAGATGCCATATCTGAGCTCCGTCCTGCTCACTCTGTTGACCGCCGGCCTCGTGGCCGCCGCTCAGCCCGCCGTCGCCCAGACCACCCTCACCATGTCGTCGTGGGTGTCGCCCCAGCATCATCTGACGAGCGTGGTGCTCCAGGGCTGGGCGACCGAGGTGGAGAAGGCGACCAACGGCCGCGTCAAATTCGCCATGCTGCCCAAGCATCCGTCGGCGGCTCCCGGCACCTTCGACGCGGTCCGGGACGGCCTCGTGGATCTCTCGTACGTGACCGCGAGCTACACGCCGGCCCGCCACATTCTGCCTCTCATGGCCGAGCTGCCCGGGGCAGGGGAGACGGCCCTCATCAACTCTGTCGCCTATTCGCGCATCTACTGGAAGTACTTCGACAAGGTGGGCGAGTACAAGGGCGTGAAGCAGCTCGGCGTGTTCACCCACGGGCCGGGGCAGATGTTCACCAAGCGGCCCGTGGCGGGCATCAACGACATCCAGGGCTTGAAGATCCGCACGGGCGGCGGCATCGCGGAGGCGGTGGCCAAGGCCCTCGGCACCTCGGCCTTCGTCAAGCCGGCCCCCGAGTCGTACGAGCTTCTGCAGTCCGGGGTGGCCGACGGCGTGTTCTTCCCGCTCGAATCCATCGTCTCCTTCAAGCTCGACACCGTGCTCGAGCAGGCCACCCTCTTCCCGGGCGGGATGTACAGCTCGGCCTTCGGCTTCTTCATGAACGAGGACAAGTGGAACAAGATTCCCAAAGAGGATCAGGCCATCATCGAGAAGCTCTCCGGTGAGCACATCGCGCGGCTGGCCGGCGCGTCGTGGGACGAGGCGGACAGGAAGGGTCTGGAGGCGCTGAAGAAGTCCGGGGTCAAGATCGTCAACGCCAACCCGGCCTTCGTGGCGGAAGTCCAGAAGCGCTCGGCTCCCATCGTCGACGAGTGGATCAAGAAGGCCAGCGCCAAGGGCGTGGACGCGGCGAGGATCCTCGCGGAGTTTCGGGAAGAGCTGAAGAAGGTCGCCGCGGGCAAGTGAGGGGCGCGGTCGAGCCGCGGTGGAAGCGGCGCGCCGACGCCCTGCTCGGCGTGGTCGCCTCCGCCATCCTCTTCGCCATGATGCTGCTCACCGTGGTGGACGTGGTGGCGCGCTACGCCTTCAACCGGCCCCTGCGCGGGGCCTTCGAAGTGACCGAGCTGATGCTGCTCGTGCTGATCTTCGCGGGGCTGCCCCTCGTCTCGTTCTCTGACGAGCACGCCGTGATGGATTTCGTCGACCGCGTCCTCGGGCCGCGCGCGCAGCGCGGGCTCGAGCGCCTCGTCCAGCTCGTGAACGCGGCCTTCATGTTCCTCCTCGCCTGGCTGGTATGGCTCAAGGCCAATCGCATCTGGGGCTACCGCGACACCACCGACGTGCTCCGCATCGTGTACGGGCCGTTCGTGTACTTCATGGCCGTCACCCTTGCCCTCGCGGCCCTGATCCACCTCTACAAGATGCTCGAGCGCCGATGATCGAGGGCCTCGTCGGGCTCACCGCCATGATGGTGCTGTGCTGCCTGCGGGTGCCCATCTCGTTCGCCATGGCCATGGTGGGGTTCGTGGGCTACGCCTACATGCGCGACTGGAACTGGATGGTGGCCGCCGCGACCATCCAGACCAAGCTGTACGAGACGGGACGCAGCTACACCCTCTCCGTGGTGCCGCTCTTCATCCTCATGGGCAACTTCGTCACGCGCGCGGGCATGTCCCAGGAGCTCTTCCGCGCCGCCTACGCCTTCATCGGCCACCTGCGGGGCGGGCTGGCCATGGCCACCGTGTGGGCCTCGGCGGGCTTCGGCGGAATCTGCGGCTCGTCGATCGCCACCGCCGCCACCTTCGCCAAGGTGGCCTATCCTTCCATGAAGCGCTTCGGCTACTCCGACCGGCTCGCCGCGGGCGTGGTGGCGGGCGGGGGCACCCTCGGCATCATGATCCCCCCGTCGACCATCATGGTGATCTACGGGGTCTTCACCGAGACCAATATCGGCAGGCTGTTCGCGGCCGGAATCCTTCCCGGGATCCTCGGCGCCATCCTGCTCTGCGGCGCCGTGCAATACATGACCTGGCGCGATCCGGCCTCGGGCCCGCCGGGCGAGCGATCGACCTGGCGCGAGCGCCTGCTCGCCGTCAAGGACGTATGGGCGGTGGCCGCGCTGTTCTTCTTCGTGATGGGCGGCATCTACATCGGCTTCTTCACCGCCACCGAAGGCGCGGCCATGGGTGCCTTCGGGGCCATGGTCTTCGCGCTGTGGCGCCGGGCCCTGACCCGGAAGACGCTCTACGCGGCCCTCCTCGAGAGCGCGCGCACCACCTCCATGCTTTTCATGATCTTGATCGGCGCCCTGATCTTCGCCGAGTTCGTCAACATCACGACCATGCCCAGCGATCTCAAGAACTGGGTCACGCGCTTCAACCTGAGCCCGACCATGGTGGTGGCGGCCATCTGCGCGGTCTACGTGGTGCTGGGCACGGCCATGGAGGAGCTCTCCATGATCCTCCTCACCATCCCCGTGTTCTTCCCGGTGATCGTGCAGCTGGGCTTCGATCCGATCTGGTTCGGCATCATCATCGTGTGCGTGGTCGAGATCGGTCTCATCAGCCCTCCCGTGGGCATGAACATGTTCGTGCTCAAGACCCTCCTGCCCGAGGTGAGCACGGGCACCGTGTTCAGCGGGGTCCTCCCCTTCATGTGGGCCGACGTCATCCGGCTCGCCATCCTCGTCGCCTTCCCCATCATTTCCCTCTGGCTGCCGAGCATGATGCGGTGAACGAGCGGCGCGCCCTCGGCTATCCCGTGACCCAGCCGTACCAGCGGTGACTGGGCGCGGGCCCCTCCTCCAGGTAGCTCATCTTCATCCGGCTCAGATAATCCTTGGGGATCTCGTGGCGCTTGGCGCTCACGTCCACGTTGAAGAGCCGGGCCGCGTTCAGCCCGAAGATCTGCTCCTTCACCGGGCGGGTGAGGGGGGCGTAGCCGTGCTTCGCCACCAGCGCGTCGGGAATCTCGAAGCGACGGAAGGCTTCGATCTGCCATTGCGGTGTGCCGTACCAGATGGAATCCGTTCCCCACAAGACGTGATCAGCCCCGAAGGCCGCGATGACCTGGCCGAGGAGATGGGCGCAGGCGGTGGGATTGGTAGTGGCGAGCTGTCCGAAGGTCGACCCCAGCTCCATGTAGATATTCTTGAGGGCGGGCTCCTTCTGCTTCATCCGGCAGAAGTCGCTCGTCCATGGCACCTCGGCGGACTGGCTCGACGCGGGCACGGTGAGCAATCCGGCGTGATAGGCCACGAAGTCGATGTCGGGAAAATCGCCGGCCGCCTTCATGAGATCGCGCGGGTGATTGTAGTCGGCCACGGGTCCGAGGGGCAGTCCCTTGTGCAGGCAGACACGCCGCACGCCGAGCTTGCGCGCCCGCTCCAGCATGGGGTAGGCGATCTTCTCGTCGTCGACGAACCATCCGCGATCGAAGCCTTTGGGGGCGGCTCCCGTATAGCCCTTCCACGCGTCGACCTTGAGGGTGGCCGCCTGCTGATCCATGAAGTCGAGATCTCTCTGTCCGAGCTGGGGCGTGATGAGGCCGTGGGCGAGCATGCGGCGCGATTGCGTCACCCGATTGATCTCGTCGCGGATGTGGGTCATCTCCTTCGGGGGCACCACCGCTTCCTCCGGATAGGGACCGGGCGGAGTCGAGATCAGGCCGATGGCCGTCTCGCTGTCGAGGAACACTTCCTTGACCATGTTCTCCCACGAGAGATCGGCGAGGGTGCCGCGGTCGGCGGCCAGCTTCGGGTTCAGCCGTCGCGACTGCCGGCGCAGGCCGAGGAGCGCCTGCTTGCTCACCGCGCCCTTTCGCTCACTCTCCGCATTGCCCGGGTCGTACCCGGCCCCCACGTAGTGGAGCTGCAGGTCGAAGATGAAGAAGGGATCGCCCGTGCGCTCCTGGAACGCTCCGGGATCGGCCGCCTCCACGGGCAGCACGTCGTAGAAGCGGCCGAAGACGGCGTTCATGGCGAGGAGCGACGTGGCGATGCCGCCGCTTCGCCTCAGAAAGTCCCGCCGGCTCAGCCCGAGCCTCGGTGCGAGCCGACCGGCGTCCGCGAGGATTCTCCGCTCGACGGCCCGCTGAGCGGCCGTCTGCGGCAGGGGCGGGAACTCCTCGTTGGACACGAGCCGCGTGGGCAGCGGAATCTCCGAGCGGTACCCGCGGCGCATGCCCGGGCGAAACCGAAAGGCGTGTGGATTTCTATTCGTCATGGATCAGCCCTCCCGGGGAGAGAGTGCCTGGCGCCGCAGCAAGGTGACGGTGAGCGGTCCCAGCACGAGCACGGCGCCCACCGCATTCAGAATGGCGAAGCCCCAGATGCCGAGGATCATGCCGCCGGTGGCCGAGCCGAGAGCGCCCATCAGGCCCATGAAGAGATCGGCCAGTCCCTGTACGGAGGCGCGTTCGTTGGGGGCGAGGGCATCGGTGAGGAGCGCGCTCCCCGCCACGAAGGCCATGTTCCAGCCCACGCCGTTCAGAAAGAGGGCAAAGATGACGAGGAGGCGATCGCTGCCCGGGGCCAGCCCCGCCAGCATCACGGCGAGAATCAGGATGGCCGCCCCGGCGCCAATGATGAGCAGGCGGCCGAAGCGATCGCTGAGCCACCCCGCGAGTGGCGAGGTCACGTACATGCCGGCGAGGTGCAGCGACACGGCGAGGCCGATGGTCTGCACGGTGTGCCCCTGGTCGTGCAGGTAGAGGGGCGATGTGGAGGTCGTGCTGATCATGACGAACTGACTGACCGCGAGGGTGGCGAGGGCGATCTGCACGCGCACGTCGTTGAGGATGACGCCGAGCCTCCGAGCGGTGACGGCGGGCGCGCCCGCGTCGGCGACCTCCTGAGCCTGTCGCGCCAGGGTCAGCGGGTCGGGCCGCAGGAAGATCTGGATGAGGAGTGCCCCCAGCGCATAGCCGGCCACCGAGACGAGGAAGGCGCTCGCTGTCGACTCGACACCGAGCAGCGCCCCCAGGCGAAGGGCCGGCCCCATCAGGTTCGGTCCGATCATCGATCCGACGGTCGAGCCCCAGACGATCAGCCCCATGGCCCGGCCCCGCTGCGCCCCCGTGCTCACGTCGGCCGCGGCATAGCGGGCGAGGAGATTCGACGTGCTCGCGATGCCGAAGAGCGCCATGCCGGCCAGCATCAGGGGGAAGCTGCGCACGGCCACGCCCACCATGCCGAGGAGTGCCCCGACGATGGCGAGGCCATAGCCCAGGGCGAGGCCCGGCCGGCGCCCCGAGCGGGCCATGAGGCGGGCGAGCGGCCAGCTTGCCAGCGCAGTGCCGAGCGCGCCGACGGCCACCGGCAGACCCGACCAGGTATTCGTCCCCGTGATGCTGGCGGCGAGGATGCTGCCCACGGCGAGCACGATGGACTGCCCCGTGCTGCCGCAGACCTGAGCCACGAACAGCGTGGCCATTAACTTGGTGCGAACCGATCCCAGACCCGATGCGGGAACCGACGCCGTTGTCAGAATGGCCATCGGCCGGATGATACACTACGCGTCACAAACCTGATTCACGGCGGCGCCTGATCCACTGCGAGGGGAGAGACATGAACCGCAACAAGCTCGTCACGTTGACGGCGGTCTTGGCCGCGCAGCGCATCGGGCGTGCTCGAGGACAAGAAGGCCCAGCTCTGGATCAACCACGACAAGACGCAAAGCGCCGGCCTTCGCTACGCCCTCGCCTACTACGACTAGCGGACCGGTCCCCTCGCCCCCGGAGGGGGAGAGGGCAGGGTGAGGGGGCGTTCCTGAGCCGCGCAGACTAGACGATCTTCCGCGCCTTGAGCTCCGCCACGCGAGTAGCCGAGAGCCCGAGGACTTCGCCCAGCACTTCTTCGGTATGCTGCCCGGCCAGCGGCGGCGGCGTGGTCACAGGCTCGGAGCCAGAGAGTCGTATGGGGCAGGCGGGAACACGGAACCGTCCGCGCGTCGGATGGTCAATGGTGGCGATGGCGTCGCGCGCGTTCAGGTGCGGATCGTCCAGTACCTCGCCCGTGTCCAGCACGGCCCCGCACGGCACGCCTGCCTTGGCGAGGGTGGCCATCACCTCGTGCTTGGAGCGCGCGCCCGTCCACGCCCGCGCGATCTCGTTGAGCGCGTCCACGTGCGTCCAGCGCGTGGGGGCGTCCACGCAGCGCGGGTCGCCCAGAAGATCCTCGCGGCCGATGGCGCGCGCGAAGTCACACCACATGCCCTGGTTCATCGGCTGCACGTAGATGTACACGTAGTCGTTCGGCCCGCCCGGCGCGCACGGGTAGAGGCCGTCGGGGACGGCCCCGGGCGGCGCGTTGTTGCCCCGGCGCGCCGTGGGCTTGCCGTCGCGGTAGTGGGCGACATAGCGCTGGCGAGTGAGGTTGGCCACCGCCTCCTGCATCGACACCTCGACCACCTGCCCTTGGCCGGTGCGCCCGCGCTCGATATACGCGGCCATGATGCCCGCCGCCATGTGCACCCCGGCTCCGCTGTCGCCGATATTGGCGCCGCAGAGCACCGGCTCGCGATCCGGGAAGCCCGTGACGCTCATCACGCCGCCCGTGGCCTGGGCGATCATGTCGAAGCTCTTGTACTCGTGATACGGCCCGGAGAGGCCGAAGCCTTTGAGCCGCGCGAAGATGAGGCGGGGGTTGACGGCGCGCAGGGCGTCCCAACCGAGCCCGAGTCTCTCCATGAGGCCGGGGGCGAAGTTCTCCACCACCACGTCCGCGCGCTCGGCCATCTCGAGAAAGAGGGCGCGGCCGTCGGGTTGCTTCAGGTCGATGGTGACGCTCCGCTTGTTCGCGTTGAAGAGGAGAAAGAACATGGCGTCGAGCCCGGGCACCTCCGGCCGGTTCCGCCGTGACTGCTCGCCGCCGATGGGCTCGATCTTGATGATGTCCGCGCCGAGCCAGCCGAGGAGCTGGGTGCACGACGTGCCGGCCTCGAACTGGGTCAGGTCCAGGATGCGAATGCCCGCGAGCGCGCCCTCGGTCATGGAAGCCTCTCTCTCTTCGAATGCGGGAGTGTCGAATCGCGCCGAATCGTATCATGGCCGCCGGATTCTGGTAGAGTCGCGGGCATGCGTGTCAAAGGGATCACGCCCTTTCTCGCCGATCTCGGCGGCGGCAAGAACCTGCTCTTCGTCAAGGTGGAGACGGAGGGCGGCCCGCACGGATGGGGCGAGTGCTATACCCAGGCCGACCGCGACGCGAGCATCGTGGCCCACGTGGAGGCGCTCGCCCGCTATCTCATCGGGCGGGAGGCCGCCCACATCACCCACTTCGTCCACATGGCGTACCACGACTTCGCGGCCAAGCGCGGGGCCATGGATTTCTGGAGTGCGGTCAGCGGTCTCGAGCAGGCACTGTGGGACATCGCGGGCAAGCGCCATGGAGTCCCCGTGCACGAGCTCCTGGGCGGGGCGTGCCGCGAGCGCATCCGCGTCTATGCCAACGGCTGGTACGGCCACGGGGCCCCCGCGGATTACGCGAAGCGGGCGCGGGAGACGGTGGGCCGCGGCTTCACCGCCCTCAAGTTCGACCCGTTCCCCGGGCCGTGGCGTACCCATATCCCGCTCGAGGCGGAGGAGCAGGCGGTGGCCACGGTGGCCGCGGTGCGCGAGGCCGTCGGTCCCCGGATCGATCTCCTCATCGAAGTGCACCGGCGCCTCGCCCCCATGCATGCCGTGCGCATCGCCCGCGCCCTGGAGCCCTACCGGCCCTTCTGGTACGAGGAGCCGGTCTCCTCGACGAATCTGGAGGCCCTCGCGGAGTGTCGCGGGCAGATCGGCATTCCCATCGTCACGGGCGAGGAGCTCTACACGCGCGCGGAGTTCCGCCGCGTCTTCGAGCTGCGCGCGGCCGACATCGTCAATCCCGACGTGGGCAACTGCGGAGGCATTATGGAGCTGCGCGCCATCGCCCAGATGGCCGAGCCCTCGTTCGTGACCGTGTCGCCGCACAACTACAACAGCACCACGGTGGGTCTGGCCGCCACCCTGCAGGTCTCCGCGGCCATTCCGAATTTCCTCATCACGGAGTATTTCGTGAACTTCGAGGCGCGGGGGCGGGAGATCGCGCAGCCGGCCTTCGAGGTTCGCCACGGCTACATCGCGGTTCCCGAGCGGCCCGGCCTCGGCCTCGAGCTCGACGAGGACGCGCTCCGGCGCTTTCCCGCCCGGCAATTTCCTCCGCGCGGGCTGTCTACTCCGGCTACCGAAGGGTCATAGGGAAAGGACTCGACATGATCACCAAGTTCTCGAACGTCTACGCGGGGCACGTCGATCTGGGCGACATGGGGCAGCTCGCCACCCCCGCCAATGAGCGGCGCTATCCGAACGAGCATCTGGCCACGGTGTTCGCGAAGACCGAGGCGATCGCCCGGGTCATGGACGAGCACGGGTTTTACACCCTCTGGCTGGCCGAGCACCACTTCCAGCACGAGGGCTACGAGTGCATCCCCAACATCATGATGGTCGGCGTGCACCTCGCGCACCTCACCTCCCGCCTGCGCATCGGATGCGGGTTCAACATCGCCCCCATGTGGCACCCCCTGCGCCTGGCCGAAGACTTCGCCACCGCGGAGATCCTCAGCAAGGGGCGCATCGTCTTCGGAGTGGGCCGCGGCTACCACACCCGTGAGGTCGAGACCTTCGGCGCGCCCATGCTCGATGCCGACGCCAATCGGGATCTCTTCGAGGAGCAGGTCGACATCGTCATGAAGGCCTTCAACTCGGAATCCTTCTCCCATCAGGGCAAGCACTACACTCTCCCCCCGGCCGTGCCCTATCGCGGCTACGAGCTCAAGGAGATCACCCTGGTGCCACGGCCCCTTCGCCGCCCTGTCGAATGCTGGCAGCCCGTGGTGAGCGCGGGGGCCCGCGGGCTCGACTTCATGATGAAGCACCGGATCAAAGGGCTGATTGGGGGCGGGGCGGCCACCATGGCGGAGAAGTCGATCTTCGGCTTCCGGGACGCCGCGGAGCGCGCAGGTCTCGACTACCAACTCGGGGAGGGGCTGAGCCTCGGCATCTTCTATCACCTCGCCGACTCGCGTGAGCGCGGGGTGCGCGAGATCACCCCGTGGTACGAAGAGCACGTGAAAATGTTCGGGCCCCTCGGCTTCGTGCCGGGCATCACGGCGGTCCAACTCGAAGCGTCGACGAAACGCGGGGGCTGGGGCGCGGCGGGCGTCCCCAGCGTCGAGGACTACATGAAAGTGGGCGCGTGGTTCGCCGGGCCGCCCGAGGAGCTGATCGCGTACCTGCACTCGCTCGAGGAGCGGTTCCCCGGCCTCGAGCACGTGCACCTGAGCAACAGCATGGGCACGCCGCAGGCCGCCATGGTCGAGCAACTGGCGCGGCTCGGCAAGGAAGTGATGCCGGAGTTCACGGACCGGCCGTCGTGACGGCGCCCGCGGGGCTGGCCGCGCTGTGGCCGCTCGAGCGCGGCATCGCGTTTCTGAATCACGGCTCCTACGGCGCCTGTCCCCGCGAGGTCCTCGACCATCAGGCGGCGCTGCGCGAGGAGATGGAGGCCGAGCCGGTGCGCTTCCTCGGCCGCGACCTGGAGGGCCGCCTGGACACGGCGCGGGAGGCCCTCGGCGCTTTCGTGGGCGCCGATGCGGATGATCTGGCCTTCATCAGCAATGCCACGAGCGGGGTCAACGCCGTGCTGCGATCCCTCGCCTTCTCGGCGGGCGACGAGCTCCTCACCACCGATCACGCCTATGCCGCCTGCCGCAATACGCTGGACTTCGTGGCCCAGCGGACGGGAGCCCGCGTCATCGTCGCCGTCATACCGTTTCCCGTGTCATCGCCGGATGCCATCGTCGACACGGTGATGGCCAAGGTGACCCCGCGGACGCGGCTGATGCTGCTCGACCACATCACGAGCCCCACGGGATTCATCCTGCCCGCGGAGCGCCTCATCGCCGAGCTCAGCCGCCGCGGCGTGGAGACGCTCGTGGACGGCGCCCATGCGCCGGGCATGATTCCCCTCGATCTCCGGACGCTCGGCGCCACCTACTACAGCGCCAACTGCCACAAGTGGATGTGCGCGCCGAAGGGCTCGGCATTTCTCTGGGTGCGTCGCGATCGCCAGACCGATATCCATCCCCTGACCATCAGTCACGGCGCCACGGGGGTGCGGCCGGGCCGCTCGCGCTTCCGCCTCGAGTTCGACTGGATGGGAACACAGGATCCGACGGCGTGGCTCACCGTGCCCAAGGCCATCGACTACCTGGGCAAGCTAGAGTCCGGGGGCTGGCCGGCCCTCATGGAGCGAAACCGTGCCCTCGCCCTGGCCGCCCGCGAGCTCCTGTGCGTGGCCGCGGGCAGCGCGTCCCCGTGCCCGGATGTGATGATCGGCTCGCTGGCCAGCATCGTGCTGCCCGACAGCCCGACCGTGGAGACGGGATGGCGCGTCCGCGATCCCATACAGGGGCGCCTCTTCGACGGCTGGAGCATCGAGGTGCCCATCATGCGCTGGCCCGCCCCGCCGAAGCGCCTGCTCCGGATCTCCGCGCAGCTCTACAACAGCCCCGAGCAGTATTCGCGGCTGGCCCAGGCGCTCCGGGAAGAGCTCGCCGTCGAGCGCGTCGGTCGCTGACGCGCGCCGGAGTCCCACGCTTCACACGCGCTGAGGGAGGCGCACATGTCCGAGCCCGCCCCGTCGACGAATCCACGGTACGTGGCCATGGCCAAAGATTGCCTCGCGGTGGCCCGCGAGGCTTTGCTGGTCGCCGGCTTCCTGATGCTCCTGCTCCTGCCCGAGCGCTTCAATGGCCTTCTCGAGCGGGCCGGTTTCACCAAGGGGTCACTCCTGGGCTTCGAGTGGGAGAAGGCGATCAAGGCATCGTCCGACCAGGCCAAGGGAGCGGGCGACGCGATTTCCCAAGTCGAGGGGAGACTCAAGGATTTCGTGGCGCAGCTCGAGGCCCTCGACAAGAAGACCACCGACGTGAACGTGAAGTCCGCCATCGCCTCGATCTCCCGAGATGTCCAGGCCTCCCTCCAGGAGACGGCCAAAGCCGACCGCGCGGCCAAGAGCAGTCTGCTCACCCAGCAGCAGCTGATTGCCCAGGTGACGCCGGCCTCTTCCACTGAGACGGCGGCGGGGTGGATGTACCTCGGCAAGACGGACGGCCCGGACGGAAAGTGGCTGACGGGAAGCCCGGAGACGATCGAGACCGTTCCCACCAGCGCGCTCAAGCCCGGGGCCCGCGTGCGCGCCCGTGACGACGTGTACCTGCGCGCCGACTCCGCGAGCGGCCAGCACAACGAGGGGAAGGTGCGCTCGGTCCTCTCGCGGGGGCAAGAGGTGGAGATTCTCTCCGTCCAGTATCCGAGCCGTCCGTGGGGAGCCGCCGCCTGGGCGAAAGTGAAGCGCTGACTCGCGCCGGCACAGAGGGTGGGGGATGACGGGCGCATTCCGCTCCGAGACGCTGGTGGCGGTGGACGCGGTGAGGCAAGCCCTTGAGCTCGCTCGACGTCGCGTGGGCGCGGAAGAGATCACCTCGAAGGGTGGGCGTGACGTGGTGACGGCCACGGATGTCGCGGTCGAGGATGCGGTGCGCGACCGGGTGGGCGCGGCCCTCAGCTTCGCGGTGGTTGGCGAAGAGCGCGGGGGCGAGGCGTCGGCGGATGGCTCCCCCTACTGGCTCGTCGATCCCATCTGCGGGACTCGCAACTTTGCTTCCGGTAACCCGCTGTACTGCATAAACCTGGCTCTCGTCGAACGCGACCAGATCACCCTCGCCGTCGTCGGCGATGCATCCACCGGCGAGATCCATGTCGCGGAAAAGGGACGGGGCGCGTGGGTATTGAAGGACGGCGCCCCGCGCCGCCTCGCGGCCAGCGGCGAGAGTCGGACCGTCGTCGTCGAGGTCGGCCGCTCGACGGGCGCTCGCCGCGAGCACGCCGCGCGGTTCGTGGCCGGCGCGATCCGGGCGGACCGATGGGACCTGCGGGCCCTCGGCACCACGTTGTCGCTGGCGTATGTGGCGGTGGGCCGCGTCGGCGCGTACGTGCTGTTCTCGATCTCCGCGGTGCACGCCGGAGCGGGCAGCCTGCTCGTCACCGAAGCGGGAGGAATGCTGTCCGATATCGACGGGCAGCCATGGACGATCCAGTCGGATTCGATCGTGGCGAGCGCCGATCCCCGTCTCCACCGGGAGCTGCTCGCGCTTGCCCGCGCGGCGGCGGAGCCACTCGTTTAGGACGCGATCGCTCGTTAGTCAGAAGTCTGACGGCACCCGGCCTTGGCGAAAGCAGGATCGATGAACTCCCTCTTGATGCCCATGTCCATGAGCAGCCGCTGAAAGCACGGATGCTGATGCAGGAGAATCGTCCCCGCCTCCTCGAGCACGTCGCGATTCTCCTTGGTGATCGACCACGCGGTGGGGATGGCATTGGCCTTTACGTGCAGCTCGCGCTGGTGGTGGTCGCTGTTCCGCAGCTGGTCGAAATCGACCTGTACCCCGTAGATCTTGAGCCCCGTGAACTGGGGATGGCCGGCCCCCCCTCCCCCCGCCCCTTTCAGCTCGGCGAGGAGGACATCCATCTGTGAGTTCACGCTCGAGGTGGTGGACGAGAGCGGAATGGACGTCACGCTTTCGATCATCTCCACGATACCGGGGCGGGAGGCCGTCTGCGAGATGGCATTGGCGGCATCGGCGCGGGCGTTGATGACGATCACCGCGAGCTTCTTGATTCGTCCCGCGTTCAATGCATCGAGTATCGTGCTGCTCTCGCTCAGGCGGGAGCTCTGGCCGGCGATGATGGGAGCGGCGTAGGGCGACGAGATGGTCTCGAGGAGGCCGTGAATGGCCAGGTTGTCCGCCAGCCCTCCGTCGAGGAAGTACAGATAGTCGATCTTTCGAAACGCATTCTCGCCCTGCCGGAGATCGTTCGCGTAGCGGGCGAGCTTGAACGTCTCCAGATTGAGGTAGGGAGCGAAGCGTCCGTTAAGCCTGGTGGTGATCCACGGGGGCGTGGGCCGGCCCTGGCAATGGGTGACGGCGAAGTTCTGGAAGGCCACGGGCGAGAGCACGATGGGGACGGCGGAGGAGGCGGCCACCCCCGCGGAGATCGGCTCCTTGTCGAGGTCGGAGCAGATGTCATCGAATCGCTTCGGGGTGAAGGCGAAGACCTCCCCCGAGGCCATGTCTGTCGCATTCAGGATCAGGTAGGGCTTCCCGGGCTGATTGAGGTCGAAGAAGGTCTTGTTCTTGAAGAGCTGGTTGTCGAACAGCTCCTCCACGATGTCGATGCGGGACGATCCCGTCACGGCGAGCTGGAACCAGGTGATAGGGTTGACTGCGTCGAGCCCGAGGGTACGCATGTTGTCGGGGACAAGGAAGTCAGGAGCGAAGCGCTCCAGCCCCTCGGGGCCGTAGAGCGCGAAGTGCGCGGCGATCACGCTGCCCCCGGAGACGGAGGAGACGACGCCGATGTCGTCGATCAGGCTCCGGGACGGACCGCTCGTCTCGTAGTAGAACTTGGCGATCTCCCGCAGGACCACCCAGCCCAGGGCGGCGGCCCGCGAGCCGCCCCCGGACACGGCGACGAGGATCAGGGGCCGCTCCTCGTGCGACACGTCGACGGCTCGGCGCTCCGGGTTCACCTGACCGCCGGCCAGCGGGAAGTTCTCGAAGCGGGTCGCGCACCCCGCGAGCACGAGGCAGGCGACGAGCCATGCCGCGGGCCTAAGCATTCTTTTTCTTCTTGCCCGCGGGGCGGGCGGCCGGAGCAGGGGCGGCCGCGGCGGGGACAGGAGCTACGCCGCCCGCCGCTGAAGTCGGAGAGAACGAGATGACCATCGGCTTCACCAGTGAGGTGCCGGCGAGGGGAACGTCCTGGCTTGGCGGCGTGTATCCGCCTCCCTCGAGCGTGATCAGGTACTCGTCGGTGGGAAGCATGAACGTATGGTTGGTGAAGCCGACCCTGTTGCCGTCCGCGAGAACCGCTCGTTGCTCCGGGTAGGTCACGAGCAGATATTCGATGGCCATGTCATCCCCCTGTGGTGGACGATCTACGGTGCGCCGGCCTGATCATAGTCCTCTTCGTAGCCGCCCGGGTTCGGCGAAGTTTACCAGTTCGGGAGATCGGGAGAAGGTAGGGCACGTCCATGGAATATAATTCGAGGCCAGCGGAAACGAGCCCACTTCCCGGAGGAGACGAGACATGGACGCCAATGCGAAGAAGACGGCGCTGCGCATGATCCCCTACGGCCTCTACGTGTTGACCGCGAAGGGAAAGGACGACGCCGTGGCCGCGGCCACGGTGAACTGGGTCACCCAGGCGTCCTTCGCGCCCCCCCTCGTGGTGGTGGGCGTGAAGGCCGACTCGCACCCCCATCCCCTCATCAAGGAGTCACAGGCCTTCGCCCTCAATGTGCTCGGCAAGGACCAGGGAGCGATGGCGTTCACGTTCTTCAAGCCGGCGACCCGCGAGGGCCAGACGATATCGGGCGAGCCGTTTCACTGGGGCAGCACCGGGGCGCCGATCCTGGAGCGGGCACCCGCTTTCGTCGAGTGCCGGCTGGTGGACAGCGTGGAGCGGGGGGATCACTCGATTTTCGTGGGCGAAGTCGTGGAGGCCGGGCTGGCGAAGGCGCCGGAAGGCCGCGCCGACGACGCCACGCTCTGGCTCAAGGACCTGGGTCCGAATATCTTCTACGGGGGCTGAGCGCCCGGAGAAGATTCAGAAGGAGCGAATGGCCGGCATCACGTGCCGACCGATGAGCGCGAAGGAGTCCAGCATCTTCCGGTGATCGCCGGTGATGTGGCGCACCATGACCTCTTCGAAGCCCAGCGAGCGGTAGTGCCGGAGCCGCTCGATCACCGTCTCCGGGCTGCCCACCATTAACTCGGCTTTGCCCGTCCCGCGATAGCCCTCGCTGAGGACCCGGTCGGCTTCCGCGTGCGCGGCGGTGTCGCTCTCCGCGACGAAGATGTCCCGGCGCAAGATGGCCCGGGCGGGCCGGCCCGCCCGCGCCGCCGCCTCGCGATATGTGTCGAGCTGCCGGACGAGCTCGGGGTCGGGCGCGTTCTGGCCGGTGAGCCAGCCGTCGCCGAGCGTGCCCGCCCGGGCCACCGCGGCTGGCACGGTGCCGGCCAGCCATAGCTCCACGGGAACGCGGGGCCGCGGGCTGACGCGCACGCCGTCGAGCGTGAGATAGCGCCCGTGAAAGGTCACGCTCTCCCCCGCGAGGAGCCCGCGCAGAACGGTGGTCAGCTCTTCCAGCCGCCGGGCCCGGCTCCCCATGGCTATGCCGAAGGCGTCGAAGGTCTGCACGCGGCCGCCGTTGGCGAGCGTCACGATGAGGGGAGCCTGAGCGAAGGCGGCAAGGGTCCCGATCTGCTCGGCGAGCACGATGGGCTGGTAGAAGGGCGCGAGCAGGACCATTCCGACCGGCATGGTTCCCGTCACGGCCATGAGCCGAGCGACGGTCGGCACCGGAGCGAAGGAGTTCGCGTAGGAGCCGGCAACCGCGTGATTGTCGCCGAACAGCAGTCCGTCCAGATCGGCAGCGCGGGCGGCCGCCGCGATCTCCAGCACGTTGCGCGCTTGCTCGGCCGTGTCGAACGCCCCCATCGGCCGTTCGATGAATCCGCCGGGAGGCAGGGTGGCCAGCACCTCTTTGAATCGCTCGTAAGTCTGCGGTCCCGTGGGATACAGGAAGCGGAGCGAGGTGCCGAGCTTCATTGCTTCGTCTCCTCGCCTAGCGCTGGCGCGCGGGCACCCACGCGGTGGTGCGGCCACCCACCGTGATGTGGCGGATGCGCTCCCCTGTCATGGTCACCGCGCGCGGGTTCTTTCCCCATCGGCGATGGAAGAGCCAGCCGCGAGGGTAGCGGTCGCTGTCGTTGGAGACCCGCACGGAGGTGTCCACGACGCGTTTCAGGGCGGCGCGCATTCGCATGATCTCGGGATCCGTCAGCGTGTTCGCGCGCCGCCGGGGATCGAGGCGCGCCTGGTACAGCACTTCGTCGGCGATCCAGTTGCCCACTCCGGCCGCAAAGCCCTGATCGAGGAGCAGGGCCTTGAGGGGCGCCCCCCGCCCCCGCACGAGATCCCGAAACCGGCGAAACGGCGGCAGGGCTCGATGGGCGTCGAAGCCGAGCCGGCTGATGGGCGGCTGCCGGGCGGGATCGCGGCGTAGGCGGATGCGCCCGAGGCGCCGCGCATCCGCCATGATCAGCTCGCCGCCGTCTTCGAAGACGAGGTGCAGCTTGGTGAAGCGGGGCGGCCACGCGTGGTCCGGCTTCTTGCCCGTGGATTCGAGCTTCACGCGGGGGCCGCCGGGGGCGGTGTGGAAGCCGCCCGTCATGCCGAAGTGCAGACAGGGCCACGGCCGGCGGTCCAGCTCGAACCAGAGATGCTTGCCATGGCGCTTCACGTCCTGCACGCGGCGGCCCATGAGGGCCCGCCGAATTCGCGCCGCGGGCACCCGATCGAACACGAGGGGATCGTCCGCGCAGCGGACCTCGACGATGCGGCGGCCGCGCGCCACCTTCAGGGCGACGCGACGGCCGCGCTCGACCTCCGGCAACTCAGGCATGGCGCCGAGCATACCGTATGCGGGTGCCCGCGGGACTCGGGTATACTCCGGCCCGGTCGATCAGGCGACCCGCGGTCCGCGTGAAGGGATGGTCCCACCTGGAGCTCTTCGAAGCGTTGGCGGTGATCTTCCTTCAGGGCCCGCGATGCGGACCTCGGGCCACACATGAAGGAGATCGTCCATGGCCAGCCGGCCCGGCCCACTCGCCCTTCGCTGGAGTTCGACGGTAAGGAGGCACGCGCCCAGCGATCGGCCGGATGCTCCTGGCGAGAGAGCCCGATGGGGAATGAGCTCACGAGGGGAGGACACCGATGATCAAGAGCATCTCGCTGTTGACGCGCAAGCCGGGGATGACGCACGAGCAGTTCATGACCCACTGGGTGGAGATCCACGCGCCGCTCGCCCGCGCCGTGCCCGGGCTGCGGCGCTACGTGCAGTCGCACATCCTCGAGGAGCCGACGCGTCCGGACATTCCGACCACGGAGGTCGAGGTCGACGGCGTGGCCGAGCTCTGGTACGACGACCGCGCGGCTATGGCCCGGGCCCACGCTTCGCCGGAGGCCAAGACCCTGTTTGCCGACGGCGCCCTGTTCATCGGGCGCATCAAGGCCTTTGTGGTCGACGAGAAGGTGATCGTGTGAGAATCTGTCTCGGCTGTCCACGGCCGTCAACCAAGGGGAGGCTTCACCACATGCGTTGCGCCAGCGCCGTCCCGCGCGTCAGCGTCCTGCTCGTCATCTTCGGCCTGTTTGTCGGCTGCGCCACCTCGCCGAAGGTCATCTTCACCAAGTCGGGAGTGTCCGCGGCGGATCGGGAGCGGGACGAAAATGCCTGCCTGCGCTCCTCCATCGGACTCGACGATCAGTCCCGCATCATGGTGCCGTTCGATGTCGATCGCAACGCCTTCCAGAGCTGTATGGCGGCGCGCGGCTACACGGCGACCGCGAGGCCGTAGCCGCCGGTCAGGTCACGGTCAGGCGCAGGCGGACGGGCACGCTGAGGGCGCGGCTGATGCGGCAGCCCTCGGCCGCCTCGCGAAGTCCGGCGAGCTGCGTGTCGTCGAAGGCGCCCTCGAGGATCAGCTCCGCGTCGATGGCCACGATGCGGCCCTGGGCCTCCGTGGCGACCAATCGGGCCTCGAGGCGTCCCATGGGCCACTGTCGTCGTTCGGCGAACCGCCGAACGTTGGAGAGCTTTCAGGCCCCGATGGCGCCCAGGAGCATCTCGGCCGGGGACGGACCCTCATCGCCCCCTCCCGCCTCCGGCGGCGCGTCGAAGATCACGCGATGCGGTCCCGCCGTCGCCTCCGCCTTCATGCCCGCCGTTGTCTGCACCGTCACCGTTCTCGCCATGTCGTCCTCCCTGGGCTCGGCTTCGCCCGACGGACGTTGCGCCATTCC